>Ga0194126_10003046_pt1 | contig 26867 bp, 23 predicted proteins | sample TA2KigC150mmetaG_FD_148641 | JGI IMG/M metagenome (GOLD analysis project Ga0194126, IMG submission 148641) | Freshwater microbial communities from Lake Tanganyika, Tanzania - TA2015035 Kigoma Deep Cast 150m | ecosystem: Environmental > Aquatic > Freshwater > Lake | place: Tanzania: Lake... | reverse complement strand
AACATGCTTCTTTACGAACAACAGATAGTTTCTGGCGCGCTCGATGCCTTCTACACCAGACAGTTTTTTGGGGCCAGGCCCGTTATTTTCCCCCTTTTTCAAATTTTGCCATTTCTTGTCAATCCACTGGTAGTCCTTCTTTTGCCCCCCCTTTTGTTCTTTTATACTCTCAACCTAGTCAGAAAATTAGTGCGGGAAAAAATCTTGCCGGGAGAACTTCCGGAATTGATGCTTCTTGGCTTCGTGGCCGCACTTTTTCTGCCAAGCGCCTTTCTTTTTGCAAAATGGACAAGATATATGGTCCCCCTGACTCCCTTTTTGGTCCTATTAATCTTATACCTGACAGAAAAACTGCTAAGCCAAAAATTAGCAATAAGGTTTTTTACCTGGCTAACAGTAACTGGCTTTCTGTGGGGAATTGCCTTTATGGCAATATATTTTAATCAAGACACTCGGTTCGCTGCCTCGAATTGGATTTATAAGAACATCCCGGAAAGTAGTTGGCTGGTGAACGAAACTGCCAATGTAATCGATATCCCCATCGCCCAAAAGAATGACTTTCTTAATAAAAATTATTACGTTAAAACTTTTGATTTCTATAATCTCGAGGGCAATAAGACCCTGTTCGGGGAACTGGTCTATAACCTTGAAAAAGCAAATTACATTTTGGTCCCCAGTCGCCGCCTGTTTGGGGGAATGGGCCGCTTTCCCCAGCGCTATCCCCTCGTGAGCCGCTATTATGAACTTCTGTTCTCGGGCAAACTGGGTTTTAAGGAAATAAAAAGGTTCGCTTCCTATCCCAAACTTGGACCGATCGAGTTTCCCGATGAATCCGCCGAGGAGACTTGGTCGGTCTTCGACCACCCGGTCATAAGAATTTACAAAAAGAGTAACTTCTTAACGAAGGAGGACTATGAAAATCTTCTCCAAATTTAAATTGTACATTGTACATTGTACATTACTCATTGTTATTCTTGCCGGCGCTTTCCTTCGTTTCTACGGACTCAACTGGGACCAAGGCCACCATCTCCATCCGGACGAAAGAATGATCACTATGGTTGCGACAGGACTTCACCTACCGAAGACGGAGCAAGAATGGCAAAACGTCCTTACCCCAGCTAGCCCTCTCAACCCGAAGTTCTTCGCTTATGGCTCATTTCCAATTTATTTTTTGAAATTTTCCGGCTGGCTTTTTTCGCATTTCGACAGTCGTTGGGCAGAATACGACTGGATTAACCTCTTGGGACGAGGGATTTCCGGAATAGCAGACTTGGGGGTTATCTTTTTAATCTTCCTTCTTGGCAAGAAAGTCTGGTCAGAAAAAGTTGGTTTACTGGCGGCCCTGCTTTATACTCTCTCTGTACTTCCTATCCAGCTCTCTCGCTTTTATGCGGTTGACTCTCTGCTCAATTTATTCATTATCGCTACTCTTTACCGCCTAATCGTTTTTTACGAAAAGCCCCGATTTAAAAACGCTCTGCTGGTCGGCCTCTTCCTTGGCCTGGCCTTAGCTACTAAGATCAGCGCCGCTGTTCTAATCGTAGCGGTCGGCGCTGCTCTTCTTGCCGACCTTATTTTGATTCTATTGGGCAAGCTGCGCCGTCGGCACCTAGAACTTCCCAAAATGCATCCCTCTTTAATCTTTCCTATTTTAAAATTCGGCCTGATTATTACTTTAATCTCTCTTTTAACTTTTGTGGCCCTTGAACCATATGCGCTGATTGATTTTTCTACTTTTTGGCGCCAAACCCAAGAGCAACAAGCAATGACAAAAAATGCCTATGTCTTCCCCTATACTCTCCAATTCGTAGGTACTATTCCCTACCTTTATCATCTTAAAAATATGATTTTTTGGGGAATGGGAATACCTCTAGGAATTTTGGCAATGGCGGCCATCCTGGGGCTATTAGTTCATTTAATTAAAGAGGTGCCCAAGCCAGGAAACGAAAATCAAGAGGCGAAAATGCTAATTCTGGCGTCTTTTTTTCTGGTCTATTTTCTGGTTGTTGGCCGTTTCGCTATTAAATTCATGCGCTATTTCTTGCCCCTTTATCCTCTTTTCTGTTTATTCGCCTCTTGGTTCTTGTATCGATGTATTAATACATTAAAACAAAAATTAAGTCCCAAAATCTTTGCCGGTTTGTATCTCTGCATCTTTGCGTCTCTACTCATCTGGCCATTAAGTTTCGTTTCTATTTACGCAAAGCCGCACTCTAGGGTTCTTGCCAGCCGATGGATTAACCAAAATATCCCGCCTGGCTCCAAATTGGCCGTCGAGCACTGGGACGATTCACTGCCCCTGTTTGGCGGGCATAACTATCAATTCTTGGAAATGCCAATGTACGAACCAGATACATCAGAAAGCAAGTGGCAAAAAGTCAATAATAATCTGGGGGGGGCAGACTATCTGATCTTATCCAGCAACCGTCTCTACGTTCCTCTACAGAAACTCGCCGATTGTCAAAAATACAAAGTTTGCTATCCTAAAACGGCTGAATATTATCAAAATTTATTTAATGAAAAGCTTGGCTTTACCAAAGTCGCGGAATTCTCCAGTTACCCCGAATTTTACATTTTGCATTTTAAATTTTACATTAACGATGATCCCGCCGACGAAAATTTTACGGTTTTCGACCATCCGAAGGTGATTATTTTTAAGAAAAGCCAGGAAAGATGAATCAAGATTAAGGTTGATGTTCTTCAAAAAGACAGGCCGGGATAGTTTTGATTAGAAGTCCGCCCCTTTTTTCCATTTTCAGAAGATTTTTGGAGATCAAATAAGCCCTTTCACTTCCCCGATCAGTTGCTAATTTAACCAAATTTTTGTAATCTTCTCCCTCGACTTTCTCTTGATACTTAACCTCGATAGGAATTACCCCGTTTCTTGATTTTATCAGAAAATCTACCTCAAAATTTCCTTGGCGGAAAAAATTAGGAACAAAATTTTTCCTAAGGAGGCTAAAGACATAATTTTCTGCCTTTTGCGGGATTTGGGCCTGGGAAAAATTAGTTGAAGAAAGATAAATTTTTTTGGCGGTTCTGGCGGCTTTAATTGGTTTCTTCGTTTTATTTAAGCATAAATTTATCAAATAGGCTCTTTCTAAATAACCAAAATACCTGATCGTTGTTTTCAAATCTATTCCTAAGTCATTGGCGATGTTGCCGAATTCCAAAAGACTTCCCGGTTGGCTCTTCAAAAAACTAAAAATAAGACGAAGAATGTCAACTCTCTTAACCGGATAAATTTTCGGCAGGTCCTGTTCCAAAATTTTTTCCTCCACTAAAGATAAATAGTCTGCCGCCTGTTCTCTCGAATAATCTTCTTTAACCAACTCCGGAAATTGGCCGAAAGAAAGATAATCTTCGAAATGGCTAATCAATGTTCTTGGTCGCATTTTAAACAGAGAAAAACCGCTCTTTCCGGGAAAAATTCCTTTTATCTTTCTAAATTCAGAAAAATCAAGCGGCGGGACCACGATTTCCATCAACCTTCCCGCCAAACTTTCGGCCGACCTTTTTTTAATAAACAAAGAGGCAGAACCGCTTATCAGAAATTTTATCTCCTGGCTTTGGTCATAAAAAGTTTTTAAGACATCTTGCCAGTACGGAATATACTGAATTTCATCAAGAAAAATGAAAACTCGGCTTGACAGTTTCTGGGGGATTAATTTCAAAAAGGCCTCAAAATACCAACCAAGAATGTCCCGCAGGCTATTTGGGTGAAACTTAACTTGGGACTTCTCGAAAGAAAAATAAAGAATCTGCCGAGCCTCTATTTTTTCTTCGAGATGGTATTTTACTTGATTTAGAAGAGTGGTCTTGCCTACTCTCCTTAAACCGGTTAGGGCAATTATCAGGCGCTTGTCAAGCCAGGCAAGAATCTCCTGATAAGATGGTCTGCATAACCAATTTCTTTCCGGCTTAGCATAATCCTGCTCCAGCCATTGAGGATTTTGCTGGTAAATCAATGCTTCCAAATCCATGTTTTAGAGGTATTATAGTACCTCTAAAAAATAATGTCAAGCGGCTAATTGAGCCTGGATTGCGCCAAAGTCTTGCTTTCTCGTCCATCTTTTGCCAAAATTACCCTTAACTGACCACCTAAAAGTGACTATTTTTAAGAAAACCTAAAATATGAGAAAAAAATTTATCTCTTTTTCTCTCTGGGGCTTTGTTCTTTTGTCTTACATCGGTTCTCTAGGTTTGGCAAAAGTTGATACAGATTTTTCTTTTCGCTGGCTGTCTTTCTGGCTTTGGTTTTCGGCAGTGGCTATTTCATTTTCCTATTTAGTTTTAGGCAAAATCAAAAAGTGCCAAGCCGCCTTCGGGCAGGACCTACTTCTTCCAATGATTTTCCTCTTATCTTTATGCGTCAGCTTTTCTCTTCTAAAAACTTACCCCTTTGTCGCCGTTCTTGACGAGATAAGAGACGGAGGGTTAAATGCTCGGCAGATTCTTGAAGGCTCGATCACTAATATCCACGGCTATGGAAGGTACGAATCCCACGGCCTGATCATTCCTACCCTGATTACCCCTTTCTATTTAATCTTCAAGAACTCGGTTTTTACCTATAGAGTTCCGACTGCCATTGTTTCTATTTTGGATATTCTAGTGGTCTATTTATTGGCTAGAAAGATACTGGATAAACGATCGGCCTTTTGGGCAGCCATAATCTTAATTGGTCTCCCCCTCCATCTTTATTATGCTCGGACTGAAATCGTAGTAATCACAAGCAGCCTTTTAACCTCGCTTATAATTCTCTTTCTTTACTTTCTTTTGCGGGACAAAAAGGTTTCGGATTTTCTTCTCCTTGGCCTCTTTCTGGGTTTTTCAGCTGGCTTTCACGCCTCGGTAAAAACAGTTGTTATCGTTAGTTTTCTGGTTGCTCTGGGGTTGGGGGGGTGGTATCTTTTGCAAGAGAAAAACAGAAGAGAGATGATCTTAGGGTTGATCTTCTTACCGATTTCCTTTCTGATAGGCTTTGGTCCGCGCTTGCTATTTACTCCCCCGGAAATTTTCTTTCATCTAAGAACAGCCACCTCGCTAAAAGCTCCCGACGCCGCCTGGGGAGATACCAAGCTTTCTTCGACTAATCTTCTCGCTAACTATAAAGACTTAGGAAGGAATTACTTAAAATCAGTAAGGAGTTATTTTGACGCCCCTATCGGCTCACACTATCAAGCCCAAAAGCCGCTTCTTTCTCCCTTAGTCTCTCTGTTTTTCGTGATTGGTCTTTTGACAGCTCTTTTTTCAAAAAACAGGCCGATTTTTAGGCTTCTTGCCCTTTTTGCTTTTCTACTTCCACTTCTAAACAGCGCCGCCACTGATTGTGTTAATTGTGACCACCGCCTTGCGCCCTTCTTGCCGGTCAGCGCCCTCCTGGCAGCCTTAGGCATCAAAACGGTCCTAGAAAGAACAGATAAATTCTCAAGCGGACAATGGATTCTGGGCATAAGGAGAGGGTGTCAGCTTTTTTTGCTGGTCTATCTTTTGTTACAGGGTTATTTTTTCTTTGCCAGTGAATCTGCCTCAAAAGGGAAGAGTTCTCAGGACTATCTTTCGATGTACACCGTCTACTTGCTAAAGTCTCTCCCGCCCCAAAGAAATCTTTGCCTTCTGATTTCTCCAAATAACTTTACCTTTTTTGACTATCTCCACATTAAGGAACAGTATGATTACTTTTTGCCAAACACTGTCATTCAAAAGGAAATTTTTTCTCCAACCCTAGAAAACGAGATTTATGTCAGCAAAGCCTGTAACACTTTTCCCCAAAAGGGACAATTTATTCTTTTCCGTTACTGTCAAGAAAACAAAAGGTTTATTTGTCCAGGCGACCTTAAAGATAAAGAAGGATTTAATGTCTATGTGGAAAAATCGCTCTTATAGTCATTCATATGAATAAAAAGTTTGGTTTAATCCTTTTTCTATTTACTTTTGGGGTATCGATCATTGCATTCTGGCTTATTAAAGATCAGCCCTTTATCATAGATGAACCCCATCATTATAAGGAAATATCCAAGCTGACGGAAGGCCAGATCACCCTGGAAACCATAAGAATTACGGCGGAATTTCCCGGCTACCACCTGGCCATGGCTTTTCTTAGATACCTTTTGGGGCTAAATTCTTTACCGGCGACCCGCTTCTTAAGCACAATCTTCTCGCTTTTTTCTATTTTTATTTTCTATCTGATCTCAAAAAACATTTCTGCTTCAGAAACCCCCCTCAAAGTAGTGCAATTTTTTCTTTTCCCCCTTTTATTCATTTTCTTTTTTATTATTTACACTGATTGTTTTTCTCTTTTTTTTCTTCTTCTCGCTTTTTTCTTCCTGGTCAAAAAACGCTACCAAGCCTCGGGGTTTTTTGGTTTGCTTAGCGTCATAGTCAGGCAAAATAACGTCATTTGGTTAGGCTTTTTTTCGCTTTACATTTATCTTAAAAAATATGGATTTAGATTCTCCCCAAGGGTAATTTTTAATTTCCTCAAAGACACTTATATTAACACCCTTGTTTTTATGGGAATGGTGTTTTTTATTCTGTGGAATGGCGCACCAATTTTAGGGGGAGGGATCCACCCTCTGTCGGTCCATTTTGACAATATATTTTTTATTTTGTTCTCATTTTTCATCCTTTTTTTACCCTTAAACATCGCCAACTTCCCTCTGGTGATTAGGCTATTGAAAAATCCCCTTAGTGTTTTAATTTTGGGGGCCATTTTTATTTTTTACCTTCTCACTTTCCGGGCGAATCATCCCTATAATCAGTTTCTCCCAGATTATTTTCTCAGAAATTTTATTGCCAGTCTCGCCCTAAGTAGTCTCCAAAACAAAATCCTCTTTTTTCTACCCATCGGCTATTCGATCCTTTCCTTATGGGTGAGCAAGCTTCATCAAAAATTATTCTACCTCCTCTACCCGTTCACAATTATTTTTCTAAGTCTCCTTTGGCTGGTAGAGCCAAGATACTATATTATTCCCTTTGCTCTTTTCCTCTTATTTAAAAAACAAAAATCATTTCTTGTTGAATATTCGACAATTATAATTTATATTGTCTTAACCGGCTTTTTGTTTTGGGGAACTTTAAGTTCTAAGTTTTTTTTGTAATCTATTATGTCCACGAGCTCTATAGTTCTAATTGCCAAAACGCATCCTGCCAGAATTCTCGAGGATTATAACGTTATTGTTAAGAAGGCCTGGATTAACAAGATTGGTAAGGCTAATGTTCCACTTATCCTCAAGCTTAACCTCTCCTGGACCAAGTTTTATCCGGCCTGCTCAACACCGCCATGGCAACTGGAAGGCGTGATTAAGGCCCTACTTGAGAACGACTGGAAACCGGAAAATATTATTCCGGTGGAAAATCGGACCGTGGTAACGGATGTTAAAAGGGGAGCAGAAAACCATGGCTGGCTAAAGATCCTGAAAAAATATGGCGTTAAAATGCATTTTTTACCTGACGAAAAATATGTTGAATATAAGCCGCGGCAGAAAATGCTCATATTGGATAAAATTTTCCCTCGGGGAATTCTGTTACCCAAAATCATTATCGGAAAACCTATTGTTCATCTTTGTACCATGAAAACTCATGTTTTTACCACTACTACCGGTGCGATTAAAAACTACTTCGGCATGCTTAATGTTAACCGTCATTTTGCCCACCGGTTTATTCACGAAACCCTGGTTGACCTCTTACAAATTCAGAAGGAAATCCATCCGGAAATTTTGGGCGTAATGGACGGCGCCACCGTTGGTTCTGGCCCAGGACCACGGGCGATGGCGTGGCATGAGAAAAATTATCTTCTGGGAAGCCAGGATCTAGTTGCCTTAGATAGTATCGCCGCCAAAATGATGGGCTTCAATCCCTTAAAAATTGCCTATTTGCAAGTCGCCCAAGAAAAAAACCTGGGAACCGCCGACCCCAAGAAAATTAAAATTGTGGGAGAAAATATCAATAAGATTAATTTTGGCTTCAAATCAGCCGAAACTCTGGCTTCTTGCGGGCAAAAACTTATCTATCATTATGCTCCTCCTTGGTTAGAAAAAATCCTCTTGCAAACCTTTATTGCACCCTGGTCTTATCTTGCCTCAAAATTTTATTTTGATTTCTTCTGGTTCAACTTCGTAGGCAAAAAGAGGGTTAACGATTTTTTCCTCTCGCATTGGGGGAAGCTCTTTAAGAAGTATCTTTCTTTGACTTAAAGATTTTTTCCAGGGCGTCAACAAGATCGGTGTGACCCACGATCTCCTGATGATGATTCTCTCCCTTATTTCTATGGCCAGGAACAATCCAGCAGAGCTTCGTTTTCGTTAGTCTTCTCAATTCATTAACGACCTCAAGATCATCGTCAACAAAAAAATCCAGGTTAAGCTGATTGATTGCCTTTGCTTTAAAAAAAATGGGGTCTTCGTTTTCCGTATTTACCAAAACCCTGGCAAAATATCCGTCTAGGCCGTACTTTTTTAGCCAAGCCAAGGTTTGCTCTTCCAAAAATTTAAATCTGCCGGTGATTAAAAAAAATTCTCCCCTTTTTTCTTTTATTAAAGACGGGAAAAGTCCTTCTTTGTCTTTGAAGGGAATTCTAAGGTGATTAATCATCCTCCAGACAAATCTTTCCAGCGGGGTATTGGGATAATAATAAGAAGGGGTGTGCATCTGCTTAAGAACCTTCTCTTTCGCTTTTCGTAATACTACCCAAAAGCCGCCCAGGGCGTGCCTCGCCACTACTCCGTCTAAGTCAAGCCCAATTCTTATTGGTTTTCCTTTGGCCATTGAAATTGCCCCAACTTTTGCTTATTATATCTCTTAGGCAGCAAATGTTAAAGACTCTATTACTCCTCTTTCGTTCTATGCGACCCCGCCAGTGGACCAAAAACCTGGCTGTTTTTGCGCCCATCATTTTTACCGGAAAACTTTTTGACTTTTCTCTTCTCTTGGTGTCTTTGAAGGCGTTTGTAATTCTATGCGTGGCCACTTCTTCTATTTACCTTATTAATGACATTATCGATCTGCCACACGACCGGCTTCACCCCTTTAAAAAAGGACGCCCGATCGCGGCGGGCCTTTTGGACGAAAAACTTGCTCTTTGGGCAGCCGTCTTTGGAATCTTTCTCTCTTTAGAGTTCGCTTACCTCGTGTCTTACCCCCTCTTTTTCATGACGCTAATTTTTTTGCTCCTCCAGCTCTCTTATAGTCTCTTTTTCAAAAATCTTCCCCAATTTGACATTCTGATAATCGCCGCCGCCTACACCCTAAGGGTTTATATGGGGGAAATTGTCACCGGCTATTATTTCTCCGTCTGGCTGATGCTGGCCGTGGTCTCGCTTTCTCTCTTTCTGGCCACCGGTAAAAGGAGGGCCGAATTAACTCTTCTAACGGGAGGCGTATCCGGTAAACCAATTCCTAAAACCAGGGCCACTTTGATACGCTATAAGGAGGCACTTCTCGATATTTACACCAGCATTTTTGCCACCTCTACTTTTATCACCTACGGATTTTACACTTTTTCTGAAACAACTTCCGGAACATCAAGCGGTTCAATAGCGAGATCCTTGGGCAGAATACTTCCCGAACTAGTTAATCGAAAGTGGTTAATGATCACGCTTCCCTTTGTTCTTTACGGAATCTTGCGCTATCTCCAGCTGATTTACGAAAAAGGCGAGGGCGAATCGCCCGAGCGCATTCTTTACCGCGACATACCCCTTTCGCTGACAATTCTTCTGTGGGGTGTCGGTATCGTTGTCATTATTTATTTCTTCTAAAAATGCTCGCTGACATTCCCTTTATTCTTAGATGGTGGTCAATTTTTTTTCTCTTAGGGATAATCTCGCTACCGGTAACTCTCAAGATCTTTGGCAAGTTCTGGGACCTTGGCTATGCTTTAAGCAAAATTATTGGTGTTCTTTTAGTTTCGTACGTTGTTTGGCTAACGGGGAGCCTAAATATTCTACCTTTTTCCAGAGAGACAATCTTAGTGGCAATTGCCGGTTGGGCCGTCTTTAACCTCGTGTTGCTAAAAGCTACATGGCTACATGGCTACATAGCTACTAGGCTCAAAATCTTCGTCGGCGAAGAGATTCTTTTTCTCGTTTGCCTTACCTTCTGGGCTTTTATCCGCGGTTTCGCCCCCGATATTTTTGGGTTAGAAAAATTTATGGATTTTGGCTTTGTTAACTCAATTCTGCGCACCGAATTTTTTCCTCCCGCTGATATGTGGTTTGCCGGGGGAACGATCAATTATTATTACTTTGGCCACTTTGTCACTGCGCTTTTGACTAAACTCTCCGGCATTGACTCGGCTATCACTTATAATCTCCAGCTAGCGACTCTTTTCGCTCTTGCCTTCACTGCCGCTTTTTCACTTGGTGCAAATTTACTTCACCATTTTTCCAAAGGGGAGCTTAGGCGAATAATTTTTGGCGGTTTACTTTCCGCTTTTCTCTTAACTCTCGGGGGCAACTTCCACACTATCGTTTATGTTTTGAAAAACGGTGCCAGCCATTACTGGTATCCGGACGCTACCCGCTACATTGGTTACAACCCTCCTACATCAGACAAAACCATTCATGAATTTCCTATTTACTCTTTCGTTGTCTCCGACCTCCACGGTCATGTCTCGGACATTCCTTTCGTGCTCCTATTTCTCAGTCTCACATTTTCCCTCTTAATCTCTCTTCGGCCAAAAGATAATTTTAAAGATCTTCTTAAATCTTCCTTCCCGCATGTTTTACTATCCTCAGCGCTCTTGGGAATTATGTACATGACTAACTCTTGGGACTTCCCAATCTACTCCCTGGTTTTGGGTCTCTCCCTCCTTTATTTAAACTATCGCCAGTTTGGTCTCACCTATCAGGCTATCGTAAGAACCGGCCTATTTAGTTTTTGCTATTTACTCTTTGCCATTTTATTTTCTCTGCCTTTTCACTTTCATTTTTCGCAGATGGCAAAAGGAATCGGGCTGGTAAGAAGCAGCACTCCATTTTACCAACTTCTGGTTCTCTGGGGCTTTCCGTGGTTAATAAACGCAAGTTTTATCGTTTTTCTCTTCTCGGATAAAATAAAAGAGTTTTTAAAACCAGAAATAGTTATTAAAAATCTTGCTTCTTTCCTGGGAGTAAAAATCGGACTCGCCAAAACAAAACTATCTGCTATTAACTTATCAGCAAGCGACGTTTTCGTTTTAATTCTCATACTTGTTTCTACTCTGTTAATCGTTTTACCGGAAATTCTTTATGTTAAGGATATTTACATCCCCGAGTATCACCGCGCCAACACGATGTTCAAACTTACCTACCAGGCATTTATGATGTATTCTGTGGCCGCCGGTTACATAATCGTCCGTATTCTCTCGTCGACTAAAAAAGGGCAAAATCGCTCTTTACTTTTTACCTGCCACGCGGCAAGGCGGGCTTTTTACCTTATAACTTTTACTTTTGTTATGATCTACCCCTACTTTGCGATCAAGAGCTATTATGGCTCGCTTAAAAATTACCAGGGACTTTATGGGCTAAACTTCCTTAAGCAAAACTCGCCAGACAATTTCGCGGCCGTTTTATGGTTCAACCAAAACGTCCCCGGCCAACCCGTGATTTTGGAAGCGGCGGGCGACAGCTACACGGACTATAATCAAATTTCCATGGCGACCGGTCTCCCAACAATAGAAGGGTGGTTGGTCCACGAGTGGCTTTGGCGGGGCAGTTTTGACGAGCCAGGCAAACGCGCCGGTCAAGTCAGCCAGATATACGAGGGAACTTCAGAGCAAGCAAGAGCGCTTCTTGATCAATATCAGGTCAAATATATTATTGTCGGCGATCTCGAAAGGAAAAAGTACACCAAGCTTGATGAAGATAAATTCAATTCTCTGGGAAAAGTCGTCTTCGAAAGCGGCACCACTAAGATCTGGGCAATCTAAAGCGCCAGCAAGACAGCAACGATCGTTAAAATTATTCCTCCGGCAACAGCGCCAATTGTCGGCAGGCTAATTCCGGCCGGGGGCAGTTCAATCGGGGTGGGGGTCGGACCGCTGGGAGTGGGAACCGCCGGCCTAGTCGGAATAGGTGTCGGGCCGGCGCAATCACAATCCTGTTCCCGATCGCAGGAAGTATTCACGCAACGATAGGTGCCATCAATTGAGCGGCAGCGGAGGTTTTCGGGGCACTCTCTATCCTGGCCGCAGACTTCCCAACAGCCCTTATTGCAAATACAATCCGACTCTCCGGGACAAGTAATGTTAACGCAGCGCTTGACCCCGGAAACAGTCTGGCAACGGAAAGCCGCCCCGCAATCATTATCAGAGCCGCACCCGGCATAACAGCCAAGAAGCGGAGTGGGAGTTGGCGCGGGTGGAGCAGTCGGGGTTGGCGTAGGAATATGAGTCGGGGTGGGAGAGAGAGCTGGGGTAGGAGTTGGGGTTCGAGTCGGTGTAGGCGATGGTGTTCTGGTAGGTGTAGGTGTGGGCGTACGAGTTGGTGTAGGTGTGGGCGTACGAGTTGGTGTAGGTGTGGGCGTGGCAGTCGGACGGGGAGTGGGAGTTGGGAAAGGGGGAAACGTAGGAATCTCGTGTTCTTGACACTGATAATCATCAGAGCAGCCAGGATTTGGGCACTGCGAAGTCCCCCAACAATAAAACTGTGTCCCTGTTACGCACTGCTTATTCGCATCACAAACTTTTGGATTACAGCAGGTCTCATCGCCCTTGCACGTTTTATCCCCGCAAGCATAAGGTGCGCGTGTAGGAGTGGGCGTACAAGAAGGAGTGCGGCAGACACAGCCGATTTGCTCGTTAATTGCGCAGCTGGCATTAAAGCAATGCCTATTCCCAGCATAATCTCTGCACTCCAGCCCCTCCCCACATATTATATCCAGAGCGCCGCACTGCGCCATGCACCCTACTGTTATTGACCCGCATGGCGGCTGACCCGGCTCGCCGCAATTTGCTTTTTTTGGCGCTTGGCTTTGCTTAACTACAACAACTGCCAAGGGAAGGCTTAAAAGAAGAAGGGCAAGTGCCAAAACCGTCGGCAAAAACATCTTCTTATTGGGCGTATTAAAGTTCATCACAAAGGATGAACGAGGGGGTGGTGAAACGGGAGGCACGCCGGCCGCCGGGGCTTGGACTCCCAGGGCCTCTTCTAATGGGCTTGGCGCTGTTGGCATCTGGTCCATTTTTTTAAAAAGAAAATCTCCTCAAGAAAAACCCTCCGATAAATAATACTATTCCCATCATAGAAAGAAAAAATGTTGGCGTCAAGACCCCGGGTTTGGGAACTCCCGACTCGGTTCCTGGCTGCGAAACTCTCGGGGGAACGGTGGGAACGGGCGAAGGCGTGAGCGTGGCGGACGGGGTTGAGGTGAAGGAAGGCAATTCTCCCTCTTCTGCCGCAAGAACCGTAAATTTACGCTCAATCAAGCTTATCTTTCCCTCCGCGTCCTGATAGCGGACTGTCAGCTTATGATCGCCTGGCGGCAGATCCTCCGGCGGAGTCCAGGCCCAGTTTCCCTGATCGTCGGTAACTACCTCGCCAAAATAGCTTTGAGAATTTAGAGTAATCTTCAAGACCGTTTTCCGGGGTCCCGTCCCCAGGGCCTGCGGCCTTGGCTGGGGAATCTTTTCGCCTTCACCGGGATAAACCACATTGACATTTGTAACCGCGGGGGTGTTTGCTGACGGAGCAAGCGGTTCTAGGGAAAAACCCCGGGGAGTTGCCTCCCCGCTTATTGCCGTTGTCGGAATTGGACTGGGCAAAATCGAGGGAGTTATCCCGCCCGCTTCCTGGGCCCGAAAATCATAAGTCTTCCCCAGGGTTAAAGTCGGGGCCGGAGAATCGCTCTTAGTGGTAAAAACGGCGGAGGCCGTCCCCCGCTTTCCACCCTGAACAAACAATTCCTCAACCGAGGCCTCTTTATCGTAGCTTACAAAATCAGTCAGGTCAGCTGTTCTTACCGACGATAAGGTTATCAACCAATTTCCGGAGGCCCGCACCATGGCCGACTGGGGGGCGGCGTTGGCGAGCGAAAGATAAACAATCGCCCCTTCTGCCGGCTGGCCATCAGTCGTTAAAACCATTCCGTAGGCGGGATCGGCCACGGGGGCGGCCCGCGCAATCGTCGACGCCGTCGTAATTTCGTATGGTTTCCCCTGGTTGTCGAAAATCTTTCCGCCCGAGCCGATTTTAAAAGTATATTTATCAGCCGGTGAAAGATCTTTAATGGTGACATAATGCGTTTCGTATTTTTGCGTTTGGCCCTTAAGCTGATCTCGATCGTCAGCAAAAATTATCTCTTGCCCTCCCTTATCCAGCCTGACGAAACCGATAGTCTCCTCTTCGCTCAACCAGGAGACCACAAAAGAGGAATCGTTCACGTTTGTAATCTTAACCTCACGTGGAGAAATTCCGGGGCTAGCTCTTAGGAGAAAAACCTGGGCTCGATTAACCAAAAATAATCCCATAACTAAGGAGAGCACAAGGAAGAGCAGACCCATAATGGTGGGAATCTTTTTCGCTTCGAGTTTCATTTTTGCCTTCGCGCCTCCAGGCGATCTAAAACATTAGTGCTTACTTTTGGCGAGAGGGGGACCAGCTGCGATTGGCTAACTTGCGGGGTATCGTGCTTACTTAGCGCCCGGTAAACATCCAGGCCAATCCAGGTTATAACCGTAAGCAGCGTCAATACGGCAACCACTAAAAGGTCGTGACTAAGAAGCCTTGATCTCATTTTGGCAAATCATAGTAATAACTTTTGAATTTCCCCTGAAGGGTCAAGTTTTGGCTATCTCCCTCGCGCGCGGACTTGGAGAGGCTGAATGCATCCGCCTTAACTGCGCGCGGTAATGAAAAACTCGAGGCCAAAAACTTCGTCAGGCTTTCAAATGAACCGAGAAGGGAAATGCTAAAACTTATCTCTTTTGGTTCTTTCTCTTTAACGGCCCCGATCCCCTCAAAGGCTATTCCGGAAACGGAAGCCCCGCTTGTATTTCCGGCGTTTTCGATCTCTGGCAAAAGACCGGCGAAGCGTTTCCCTACCGGGAAGGCCGCATCCAGGACCACGAGTCGCGGGGCAATTTGGGAATAGGCAACTTGAGCGGCCAAAACGCTTTGAATCTTTTTGTCTAATTCTTGATTTAATTCCTCCTTTGCTCTGATTTCTGCCACTAAGGAAGCGATCGTGACAATGGTCGGCCGAATGGCAAAAAAGGCGAAAAAAGAAATAGTAAACAATGTTAAAATCAGTCCCGTATAAACCCTCACCCTTTTATACTGATAAAATCGGGGGATGGTTAAAAAATATTTGCGATAGCGAGAATATTCGGTGCGAAAGTTAAATGGCATTGGCGTCTCCTTGCTTAAGTGTTGCGGAAACCCGCACTTGTATCCCTATCTTTTCTTCTTCTTTGGAAATAGAGGAAACCGCGACCGCCGTTATCCTCTGGTTGTTTCTTAAACCTGCCAAAAAGGAAGCCAGCCCGGTTCGGGAAAGAGCGGTGGCTTCAATCTTCAAGTCCTGCCCGTCTAAACCAAGGCTTGTAAGAAAAACGTCGCCAGGCAAGAGGCCGCCCATTAAATTTACTATTTGGTCGGGCGGCAGTTGGGAGATCAGGCTATTGGCAAACTCTAACCTTTTCTGCGTGAAGCGAAAGTCTCTTTCAAAATCGCTGGTTGCTTCTAGGATAGCCTTTTTTTGTCCAATCTCGTCGTACAAGTCGCTAATCCGCCGGTCAAACCAAAAGCGCGAAACAAAACAGATAATGACAATAAATTCCGTAAAGACAACTACCCAGCGGCCGACCGAGAGCGCCCACGTTAAAAATCGACCAGCCGGTCTTTGTTCAAATTCATCCTTTGCCAATAAAGAAATCTGCCGCTTCATGCTGCTTGGTTTAACTATAAATAACTTTTATGCCTGTTGTCAATGCTCTTTATAGTATAATCGCTTTGGGCGAAGTATAATAAGACCAATGTTCAAAACTCTGATAAGAAACGGGGCAGTTCTTCTGTCGCGCAAACAAACAAATATTCTCTCGGCCGCTTTTATTATTATGCTCGCCTATGCTTCCTCCATGCTGCTGGGACTTCTCCGCGAACGGCTGCTTGTCGATCGCTTCTTCGCCTGTTGCCGGCCCTCGCTTGATACCTATTACGCCGCCTTCAGGCTACCAGATATGGTCTTCCAGCTGGTAGCCATTGGCGCTCTTTCCGCCGCCTTCATCCCCGTCTTTAGCCATTACGTAGAGAAGGAAGACAAAAGATTGGCCTACCGCTTCTCCTCCACGGTTATAAATTATCTTGTTATCTTCTTTGTTGTCCTCTCGGCAATTATCTTCATCCTCGCCCGCCCCCTTGCCGAATTAATAACCGGGTCTTTTACTCCTCTCCAAATTGACTTAATGGCCAAGATGATCCGCGTGATGCTCTTTGCCCAAATTTTGTTTCTTCTCTCCAACTTCCTTTCGGCAATTATCCAAGTCAATCAGCGTTTTTTAATCCCCGCCCTCGCTCCGGTTTTCTACAACTTAGGGATTATTTTCTCTATTCTCCTTCTCGCCAACCCTTTTGGCATTTGGGCGCCAGTAATTGGGGTTTTAATCGGCGCCCTGCTTCATCTGGGCATCCAAATTCCTCTCGCGATTAGGCTTGGTTTTTCCTATTCCTTGGTATTAGATAGAAAAATTGCCGGGGTGGGCGAAGTGTATCGTTTAATGATCCCCCGGGCTTTAGCCCTAGCTGTCTACCAAATTGACGCCACGGTTGCCGTCTTCCTGGCAACCTCGCTTTCCAGCGGATCCTTAACTATGTTCTACCTGGCCCAACGACTAATTGATCTTCCCGTTCGTCTTTTTGGAACCCCAATCGGCCAAGCGGCCCTACCCACCCTTGCTTGCCAGACAACTAACAAGAAACTGGATGAGTTCAAAAAAACCCTTATTGCCACTCTCAACCAAATTCTTTACCTTGCCCTACCCGCGATGGCCCTGATCTTAGTTCTTAGAGTCCCCCTAGTCCGTCTGGCTTATGGGACCAAAACCTTTCCTTGGCAAGCCACGCTCTTAACGGCCAGGGCAGTAGGCCTCCTCTCTCTGGCGATCTTTTCCCAGGCGATAATTCAGGTTCTTGTTCGTGGCTACTATGCCCTCCGCGACACCAAAACGCCTTTCTTTATCGGCTCATTCTCTGTCGTTTTAAATATTAGTTTGTCGATTGCTTTAACTTTTGGGAGCGGCTGGGGAATTTTGGGTCTGGCAGTCGCCACCGCCATCACGAGCCTAATTCAGGCCTCTTTACTCCTTTTTTTTCTTGAAAGAAAACTCTTGCAGATTGTCTCTGTCCCGCTAATTCGCTCCTGGGGTAAAATGGCCCAAGCCGTAACGCTTACCGCTATCTTCCTCTGGCTACCAATGAGAGTGCTCGACCGCCTAGTCCTCGATACGAGCCGAACAATTAATCTTGTTGCTCTTACCATCGTCGCCACCCTCGTCGGCACTTTAGTCTATATTGGGTTTTCTCTTCTGCTTAAAATTCCCGAGGTCTTTATCTTCGAGCGGCTCATTAGAAGATTGGGCCAATGGCAGTCGGTTCTTAAGGAAAGCGAGGAAATACTCACTCCGGGATCGGACCATAAAGAGGGCGGCCTCGCCCGGTAGTTCTAAAGGGGACTAAGTTCGAAAAGTAAAATCGCATGCGGGGGCAGGGGAAGCATCCGCCCGATTACTCCCGAAGCGGCCGTGGTTATCTCCTCGGACAGTATCTTTCCCCGGGAAAAATCTTCCACCTCAAGGTGATAGCGGCCAGGACTTAGGCCCGTAAAAGTAACCGGAAGATTTTCCAGATTCTTCCCTGCCGGATCAAAGTTTACCACAAGAAGAACTGTCCGCTCTTCACTCTTAGTTGCCAAGGCAGACACAAACGTTCCCTCTCCGGAAACGGATAGCCGCTCAGGGCCAAGTCGCCCAAGCCAAACAAAAGCGCGATACCGGGGCTTTTCCTGGGCGCCGGAATTCTCGTGGGTTAAAAGTCCCCACCGGCCCCAAAACGGCCGACCGTCCTTTGACAAGCCGTCTTTTACTTCAAAAGCGAAAGCCAGATCTATCCTTGCCAAAAATTTTCTTATCGAGGCGATTGAATGAGCGGCGTCAAAGATGCCATCGTGAACGCTCGAATTTTCCGAATCAGAACCCCATTCGGAGATTATCTTCTCCAGATGGACATACTCCGGGTGTCGCTCGAGATAAGTCTCCATGCGCCGTATGTCCTCCTCAAAAACAAGCGGATTTCTGCTATAGCGATGCCAGGAAAAAAAATCAATACGAAGATGGTTCTCTAAACAAAAATTCAGTAAGGCGTCCACCCACGAGGGATAGGCTCCCGTAGTGGCAGGGCCCCCGATTTTAAAGGGGTTCACGTTGGCAGCCCTGCCGGCGCCGACGAGTGAATGATAATAGAGGGTCTTGTAACTTTTGCCCGGATCGCAACCGATCCGGAAAACCGGACACCCCATATTCCAGCCGCCGAAAAGATCGGGCTCGTTCCACACTTCGTAATAAACGCCGCTTAGGTTTTTATTTTCCTTCCCGCTGAAATGCTCGATAGTCTGCCGCACCAAATCTTGCCAATCAGTCCAAGAGGTGGGCGCATTAATCGGATTGCCGTCTTTGGCCATCGCCGGGGGCATATAAGAAAGCGAAAAGAAGGGCAGGGCGCCCACCGCTAAAATATCAGCGACGACGCGGTCAAGCTCTTCCCAGTTGTAGGCCAACGAACCCGAAGAATTGCGGCTAACCAGGCCGTAAGCATCGAAAATATGGTCAATCCTAATGTACTTCGGCCCAAGTTCGGCCACCGCGCCCGTAATTGCCCCCAACTCCGCGCGGCCCTCATCTTCCCCGCCTTGAGCCAAGGCCCTCCAGAGATCAGGCATTGGCCCCAAAATTCCCTTGGCGTCAACAACAATATTGGCGGGAATAGTTTCTGCCCCAAGCTTCAGCTTGATTCCCTCGTTTACCGCGCGGAGAAAGAGAGGCAAAAAAACCAAAAGGAGGACGAGGATAAAAATTCTGCTTCTCATCTAACCTACAGGATAATCTTAACTTGGCGCAAAAATCAACCCCCGAGAGATTGACAAACGCGCATAAATAAAAGAGAATTATTCTTAGGTGAAAAAGCGAGGCTTTGTTATTCTGGCAATTCTGTTACTCCTGGAAATACTCTGGGCGGGGTGGTATCTATTGAGGCCAAGGGCCATGCCCAGGGTTTCTGCCCCCCCAGAAAAAGAGCAAGCGGAGACTGTCTTCCTTTCCCTTTCGCCGCCCGAATCAGAGTTTTTCGCTGGCCAGGAGGCAGAAATCTCGATTGCTCTTTCTGCCGGCCCAAAAAAAGTTATTGGATCTGACGCCGTTCTCGCTTTTGACGAGAGCAAACTCGAGGTTACGGACATCATTCCGGGAGACATTTTTAGTATCTATCCCTTAAAAGAAGTTCGCGATGGCAAAATCTTTATTTCAGGCGTGCTCGAGCCGGGAGAAACTTTTTCCGGATACGGCATTTTGGCAAAATTGAAACTAAGAGGGCTCGCCACCGGAGCAGCGAGATTAAATTTCGATTTTATTCCCGAGCATACCGATGATTCGAATGTTGCCCAAGAAGGGGGTAAAAAAGATCTTCTTGAAAAGGTAGTAAACGGCCTTTATACTTTTAAGTGAAGCCCTGATTAAAACAGATGAAAAAAAGATTTAAGCGGATTTTCAGCATCATCCTTATACTCTATACTCTATACTCCACACTCTATACTCCCGCCTGGGCTGCCGGTGCCTCATTTTCTCTTTCCCCCGCCTCGGGGACGTATAAAGTGGGCACAGTCATCACTGCCACTCTTACTTTAGACACCGCCGGCAACCAAAGCTCTGGGGCAGACGCCATTCTTCTTTACGAACCGGAAAAGCTTGCGGCACAAAGTATCGTTGCGGGAAGCATCTACGATTCATACCCGGAAAAAACCATCAACTCCACCGGCGGTAAAATTACTATTTCGGGCATAACCACCGATCCTTCGCTAGGATTCTTGGGGAAGGGAACTTTTGCCACCGTAAAGCTTAAAGTTTTAACCAGCGGAACAACTACCATTCGCTACGATTTTAATCCCGGCGGATCACAAGATTCCAATGTCGCCAAAAAGGGGTCGCAGGGAGAAGACATCCTTTCTTCTGTTTCTAACGCTACCTACACCCTCTCTACTACCGGCGGCGGAGGCGGAACGAATCCCAGCCCAACCCCGCCAGTCAGCGGCGCCTCCGAGTTCACTATTATTACTCTTTTGGGCGGACTTACGCTAATTGTCCTAAGCGCCATTTTGGCCAAACCCCTTGCGGCCAGAATTTAACAAAGTTTATCCACGAATTTGCCTCTTGACAATAATTAGCAATCTTGTTATCATTCTGCTAAATGGTGAGCAAAACGAACCATTTATGGTGAGCTTGTCGAACCATGCCAGAATTAACTGACCGTCAAATTCAAATCCTCAAGGCTGTCATTGAGGAATTTATCGAAACCGCCTCGCCGGTTGGTTCGGAAACCATAGAAAGAAAATACAATCTTGGCGTTTCGCCCGCGACTATCAGAAATGAAATGCAAAAACTGGCCGACACGGGCTACCTAAAGCAAGGTTATTCTTCAGCTGGGCGCTCACCCACGCCTACTGCTCTTAAATACTACGTGCAAAACTTGATGAAACCGAATAATTTGAGCGTTACCGACGAAGTCTCGGCTAAAGAAAAAGTTTGGGATTTCCGGCTTGACTTTGAAAAACTAATGAGAGAAGTAACGCGCGAGTTGGCACGCAGAACTCAAGCAATCGCCCTCTCAACGGTTGACACCGGCGATGTTTACACTGCCGGGGCCGCTAATATCTTAGACATGCCAGAGTTTTACGACATTGATCTGACCAAGACCATCCTCTCGCTTCTAGAGGAATTTAATTATTGGCAAAAGCTTACTGAACAGGGATCGGAAACCGAAGACCCGATTCATCTGCTTCTTGGAAACGATTTGGGCATGGAGCTTTTGGCGCCCTGCGGTTTTGTGTATACCCAATATCAAATTCCTCCCAGGCATGGCGCTATCGGCGTCATCGGCCCCCTTAGGCTCAACTATTCAAGAGTCATTCCGCTGGTCCAATATTTTGGGGGGTTAGTCTCGGAAATTGGCAAGGCAAAATAAGATGGCCAGAAAGCTAACTGATCTTGAGAGGCAAATTGAAGAGCTAACCGAGAGATGGAAACGAGTGTTGGCTGATTACCAGAACCTAGAAAAACGGACAAAAACGGAAAAGGAAGAGTTTGCCCAGTTTGCTAATCGGGAGTTAATCTTGAAGCTCTTGCCGGCACTTGACAGTTTTGAAAATTTGGAAGAACATCTAGGAGACGAGGGATTAACTCTGTCATTACGACAACTGCGAGATGTTCTCGGCGAGGAGGGGTTAGAAAAGCTAGAAACAAAAGGGAAAGGATTTAACCCTGAAGAAATGGAATGTGTCGGCATAGAGGCTGGCGAAGACAACAAAGTGCTTAAGGCAACAAGAGCCGGCTATCGCTTTAAGGGCAAATTACTAAGACCGGCGGCCGTGATTGTCGGCAAGAAAAAGATTGATTGAAATTACTATTTTAAAATCTTAAGATTAGAGAGAAAATATGAGCAAAATTATCGGCATCGATTTAGGCACGACTAACTCTTGTGTGGCGGTGATGGAGGGCGGCAGCCCGAAAGTCATCTATTCGGCCGAGGGCCGGAATGTGATTCCCTCGGTAGTCGATCCAGTCAAACATTTGGTCGGAGACGTGGCCAAGCGCCAAATGATCGTCAATCCTAAATCAACCGTCTTTTCCATCAAAAGACTAATGGGCAGAAAGTTCTCTGACCCCTCGGTTCAACAAGATACAAAGTGGCTCCCGTACGCCGTTAAGGCTGGCCGGGATGGTATGGCCGTAGTAGAAGTGGAAGGGCGGCAATTTACGCCCCAAGAAATTTCCGCTATGATCCTGCAAAAAGCCAAAACTGACGCCGAGGCATACCTCGGTACTAAGGTAACCCAGGCGGTCATTACGGTTCCCGCTTATTTTGACGACTCCCAGAGACAAGCCACCAAACAGGCAGGAGAAATCGCCGGCCTGGAAGTCCTAAGAATCATCAACGAACCAACCGCTGCCTCTCTGGCTTACGGCCTGGACAAGAAACAGGCGCACACCATTGCTGTCTATGACCTCGGTGGCGGCACTTTTGACATCTCCGTCCTGGAACTGGGAGAAGGCGTTTATCAGGTTAAGGCAACAAACGGAGATACCCATCTGGGCGGAGACGATTTTGACAAAAAGATTCTAGATTACCTTGCCGACGAGTTTAAGAAAGAACACGGAATTGACTTAAGGGCCGACCCGCAATCGCTTCAGCGCCTGCGTGAGGCGGCCGAAAAGGCCAAAATCGAGCTTTCTAGCGCCCTAGAAACCGAGATCAACCAGCCCTTCATTACTCAAGGTCCAGCCGGCCCGCTTCACCTTGTGATGAAACTAAGCCGGGCAAAACTGGAAGCGATCGTTGGGGATTTAATTGAAAAAACCATTAAGCCGGTCGAACTCTGCCTTAAGGATGCCAAGATTAAGGCGAGCGATGTCAACGAGGTTGTCCTTGTCGGCGGAATGACACGGATGCCCAAGGTCATCGAGAGTGTCCAAAAATTCTTTGGCAAAGAACCCAACAAGAGCGTCAACCCCGATGAAGTGGTTGCCGTTGGCGCTGCCGTTCAGGGCGGAGTTTTGGGGGGAGAAGTTAAGGATGTTCTCCTCCTAGACGTGACTCCCCTGACTTTAGGAATCGAAACCCTGGGTCAGGTGGCTACCCCCTTGATTCCCAGGAACACCACTATTCCTGCTTCAAAATCGCAGATTTTCTCTACGGCCGCAGATAACCAAACCCAGGTGGAGATAAATGTCCTACAGGGAGAGCGGCCGATGGCGACTGACAACAAGTCTTTGGGCCGATTCTTCTTGGACGGTATTCCTCCCGCCCCTCGCGGCATTCCCCAAATCGAGGTTGTTTTCGATATCGACGCTAACGGCATTCTGAAAGTCTCTGCCAAGGACAAGGCTACCGGCAAAGAGCAAAGCATTCGCATCACCGGTTCAACCGGCCTCTCCAAAGACGAGGTTGAGAAGATGACCAAGGAAGCCGAGGTCCACGCAACTGAAGACCAGCAAAAGAAAGAAAAAATTGAGGTCCGCAACGCGGCCGATAACCTAATTTACACGGCCGAAAAAACCTTAAGGGATGCCGGCGACAAAGTCCCGGCGGAAGCGAAAAAGGAAGTTGAAGATAAAATTGCTAGCCTCAAGGCGATTCTTGAAGAAGGCCCTAAAGAAGACATCGAGGCAAAAACCAAGGAGCTGTCTGATACGCTACAAAAGGTCGGCGCCGCGATGTACTCGTCAACCGGAGCCTCTGGCGAAGGCGGAACAGCCCAGCAACAACCAACGGAGGAAGAGCCAGCCGAAAAGAAAAAAGAGGAAGCAAGAGCCGAAGGCCCTGAGCCTGCCGAGGGGCCGGAAGAGGGCGAAGTATTAAACTAACTGTTAATTGTTGATTGTCATCCCCGCTTGAGGCGGGATTTTTTTGCTAAGCCATAACTATGCCCACTAAACGAGATTACTATGACGTTTTAGGGGTTTCAAAAAATGCCAGCGAGGCGGAGCTGAAAGCGGCTTACCGCAAACAGGCTTTGGAATGGCATCCCGATAGAAACAAAAGCCCAGAAGCGGAAAAAAACTTCAAGGAAATAAATGAGGCTTACGAAATTCTCTCTAACCAGGAGAAGCGCTCGGCCTATGACCAGTTTGGGCATGCTGCCTTTGATCCTGGGGGCGCGCCGTATGGTGCACCCTTTGGCGGAGGCAGCCCATTTGGCGGTTCGGCAAGAACCTATCGGCAGGGACCGTTTACCTATACGTACACCACTTATGGCGGCGGTTCGCCCTCCGACTCGGAGGGCTTCGGCGCCTTCGATTTTGGTGACCCCTTCGAAATTTTTGAACAGTTTTTTGGTGGAACCTCACCTTTTGGGCGCCAGGCAAGAGTGCCGCGCTACAGCCTGACCATCGATTTCCTCGAGGCAGCTAAGGGTTGCGAGAAAGATGTTGTGGTTGAGGGAAAAAGAAGAAAAATAAAAATCCCCGCCGGCGTGGATAATGGCGCAAGAATCAATTTTGGCGATTTTTATGTTACCATTGACGTAGAGCCGCATCCGACCTTCAAAAGAGAAGACAATGATATTTATGTCAATGTCGAACTTCCCTTCACTTCCGCTATTCTCGGAAGCGCTATTGAAGTGCCGACCATTGATGGTAATATCAAGCTTAAAGTCCGCCCCGGAACACAACCGGGAACCACCATCAGGCTTAGCGGTCGGGGAATAAAGCATCTCCATCATTCCGGCCGCGGCGACCAATATGTCCGTTTGATTATCAAGCTTCCCGAAAAACTAACTTCGGAACAAAAAAGAATTCTTGAGGAATTCGAAAGGATTTATCCCGAGGACAAAGTCCGAGGGGAAATCCGGGGAAAAAGAAAAGGCTGGTTCTAACAGCAAACCAACACCTGGTGTTGGTTTAGGTAGAGACTTCGGGATTTTCCCTATAAGAATTCAAATTTTACTTTAGAAAAAGACTCGGCGTGTGGATACAAATCCAGATGCAGGCGCAAATAAAGAACGTGTATTCGTGCCTCGCCATCACTCCTCTATTCCGCCTTAAACTCCTGACTAAAACCGCGGAGGCAATTACCGCCAAGCTTATAAAGGATCACAAAATAATCTTAAGATAGCGACTTGCGTTTGTAAATCGAAAGCCAAAAACTTGCACTTAAAATTTGCTAAAATTCTAAATGAAGTGTCTAGGGAAGGTTTTTTGGAAATAGGCGGGCAAAAAATCGCTTATCTTGAAAGAGGAAGGGGAGCACCGGTTGTCTTCCTGCACGGGCTTCTGGACAATCGCAAGTTGTGGGACAAAGTTTTCCATGCTCTTCCCCTGTCTTTTTTCCGGCGCTTTCAGGCTATCACGCTTAATTTCCCTCCCTACGATGGGGAATTTAACCTAAAAACTCTCCCTGCTATCCTGCGAAAACTTTTTGGGCAATTAGATGTTCCCGAAGTAATTTTAGCCGGCTATTCTTTGGGAAGCCTGGTCTCTTTAAGATTCGCTAGTTTATACCCAAAACAGGTAAAACGACTTATCCTTATTTCTGCCCCGATTGCGACCAACGTTAGGGCGCAAGCGCTTTGCCGCCTACGGACGAGGCTCAAAAAAGGAGAAAGGATTGATAAAATCGAGAAAATTCTTAAAGGACACCCCCGGCTTACAAAAAAAATTGTTGGGCCCACCGGTTTTAACTACAAATTATTAACCCGCGGCGATGTTCTTGGGCCGTTGAGCGCCTGCCTCAATGACCTTTGCGATTACGATTGGCAAAACGGGATCAAAAACATCACCTGCCCGACCCTGTGTCTTTACGGAAAGAAAGATATTTTCCTCTCGCTCCTTGGCAGTCGTAAGCTTTATCCCACCATCACTAGCGTTAGCATCGCCGCAGTTGAAGGCAATCACTTTCTGCCCACAGGGAAGGCAAAAGAAGTTGCCAGCTTTATCTTCGATTTCCTAAGAGACAACGACCCCGGCTGATTTCCTCCTCTACGTTTTTCTATAAGCCCATTTTAGTACTTGACCTGCAGCCCCCGTCGTATTTTAATAGAATGAGCAGCGTCTATGAAAAGGCTTAAGAAAAATAGGGTCCTACTGGCGGGGATTACCCTCTTTTTCTTCTTTGCGCTGGCAACTGCTTTTTATCTCTCCCAGAAGACACAAGAAACAAGAAAGGCGGCTGCGCCCTCCGCAGACGAAGAGACTAGCCTGGCCTCTGGCCTATCCGCGGTCAATTATTACGGGACACCGTTAAATGTGTTAAAGCTCTTCGGTCAATTTGAACTAGGCGAAACTTCCGAAGACACGCCTACTAAAAGCAAGCTATTTCATCCCGCCGGATTAGCCATCGATAAAAGTGTAACCCCCAACAGAATCTATGTTGTTGACTCGGGGAATAACCGAATCTTGGGATTCAATGGCTCGGGAACATGCAGTGGCGCAAGCTGCGTTGACACCGACAAGCCTGCCAGCATTATTATCGGCCAATCAGATATTTGTGGTCCGTCCGGCTGTCGGGGGGCCTGCAACGGGGATAGCAATATTGGAATTCATGGGCAAACGGCGGCTGACAAACTTTGCCTCATGCTTTACCCTTGGGCCACTAACATAGGAGAATCGTGGGGAAGAATCCTTATTGATGTTGATTCCCAAGGCAATCTCTATGTGCCCGATATTGGCAATAACCGAATCCTTAAGTATAATCAGCCGTTTGGCGGGGATAGCGTTGCCGATTTCGTCTGGGGACAGGAAAACTATACCGCCAGAGACTGCAACCGCGGGCGCGGAAGAAACAATCCAGACAATCAGTCCCTCTGTCTTGATATCAAAGACACGGATACGGGCAGTGCCAGAGGGGTTTCGGTCGATGCTTCAGGCAACCTTTGGGTGGCGGATATCTTTAATCACCGAGTGCTGCGTTTTCCGCCGGGATCAAAAACAGCTGATCTGGTCTTGGGACAAACAACCTTCAACACCAAAACTGCCGTTTGCTCTTCGAACCCAACGACAACGCCGCTTAACACGATGTGCTCCCCCGCTCTGGCTCGCGTCAATCCGCAGACAGGAGAGCTTTTTGTTATGGATGAACATCCTACCTATACTTCAAGAATTCTGGTTTTTGCGCCGCCGTTTACTAACGGCGCTT
>Ga0194126_10003044_pt1 | contig 26872 bp, 15 predicted proteins | sample TA2KigC150mmetaG_FD_148641 | JGI IMG/M metagenome (GOLD analysis project Ga0194126, IMG submission 148641) | Freshwater microbial communities from Lake Tanganyika, Tanzania - TA2015035 Kigoma Deep Cast 150m | ecosystem: Environmental > Aquatic > Freshwater > Lake | place: Tanzania: Lake... | reverse complement strand
TCACCGCCACGTCCCCCGCCGGTATCCCCGCGACCGGGTTCCCGCTCCCGTCCCGCACAGTCACCGTGATCGCGAGCACCGAATCCCCAAGACCGTCCGGACGAAGCATCACGTCGTCGTTCACCGCCACGGTCGAAAGCGTCGGATCGATTCCCGAAACATCCTCGAACGCGCCCGTCAACGCGAGCGCAAACGTCTGCGGTCCGCTTGGAACATTGTAGCCGTCCACACGGACCGTGTAGGTTCCCGCGACGGGCGAAGCGATCCGCACGACCTCCTCGACGTTCCTCCGATCGTAGCTTCCACCCGTTACGGAAGAGCCTCCGGAGAAGACGTTCCCCTTGAACGTTCCCGAAGGGCCGCTCACCGTGAGATCGAGATCGTTCACGATCGCGACGCTCGCTCCCGCCGCCGCCGCCTTGTCGGTCCAAACGAGCACGATCTCGAGAGACATCCCAGCCTCGACATCGTATGTGAAGGTCGTGTGCTGCCCGGTTCCGAGCGCGGTCCCCTCGTCCTCGATCCGAAGCTCGCGCGCGTCTCCATCAAAGTAGAGCGCGTCCTCGAGCTTCACGCGCCCCCATCCCTCGTTGTTGTTCGGGATGTCGGCGGTCCCCATGTCCGCCGCCGAGTTCATCACGACCGCCTTCACCAACGCGGCGCTCGGGTTGATCGAAGGTCCGGATCCCGCGGATCCGCCCGGATACCATCCCTCGCGGAAGTACTGCCGCGTGAGGGCTGCTGTTCCCGCGACCGCCGGCGTCGCCATCGAGGTCCCCTGGAACGGGTCCCCCTGCACGTTGCACGTGTTCGCCGGGGGATTCCCCGTGTGGTTGTCCGCCGAGAAGATGTACGCATAGCCCGCCTCGCCGCCGGGCGCACACACTGTCGGTTTGAAGCGGTTGTCGAACGTCGGCCCGCGCGAGGAGTAGCCCGCGATCGTTTCCTGGTTCGGCGCCTGGCGCGTCGCGCCGACCGTGATGCAGTTCTTCGCCGTCCCCGGATAGCCGACCGTGCTCGCCCCCGACCCGGCATTCCCCGCCGCGAAGAGGATGAGGAAGTCGCGGTGGTTCGCCATGAACGCGTCGACGTTCACGCAGTACGCGTCGTAGCTGTTCGACGATCCTCCCCAGCTGTTCGTGTGGATGCGCGCCCCGTTGTTGTACGCGTCGTTGTACGCGCCGGTGAGCGAGGTCGGCGGGCTCACGCCCCCGGTCATGCAGGTCCAGGAGTCCGCGTCCTGCACGTCCTGCATCCCGATCTTCGCCGCGTACGCCATCCCGTTGTGGCTGTAGTTCCCCGGATTGACGAACGACTGATCCCCCGCGACCGTCCCCGCGACGTGCGTGCCGTGTCCCGGATCGCACGCGTCGTAGAGAACGCCGCCGCCGTACGCCTGGCAGAAGACGACCTTGCGGTGGGTCGGTCCAGGAGGCGCGCTCCCCGCGCCGCGGAACCAGCAGCTGTTGTAGTCGATCCCGGAGTCCATCAGGAAGACGGTCTCCCCCTCGCCGTGCAGACCGCGGTCCCAAATCGGCGTCTGTCCCGAGACGTTCGACTGCACGACCCACTTGGTCGTGTTGTTCATGAGGAAGTACTCGGGAAGCTCCTCGATCCACCAGACATCTTCAATCGACGCGATCGCGGAAAGAAGCGAGGGGTCGGCGTGCACGAGAAGAAGCTTCTGATACGGATCATCGACTTCCTCGAGAACCTCCGCTCCGAGCACCTCGATCCCGCTTCCCGTTCCGGAAAGATCCTCGAACACGCGCACGCGGAGCGTGAGCAGCGGGTCCTCGCTTCTCTCGCGCCCCTTGAACTCGTGCGTTCCGATCGCCGGCGAGATCTTGTACGCCGGCTCCCAGCGCCCTGCCCATCGGACATCGCCCGAGGCGCGAAGCGGTTCGAGCGCGTCCGGAGCGACCCGCACGAGATACGCGAAGTCGGGGAGATATGAAACGATCTCCGCGCCTTCTCGCGAGAGAAGCGCTTTCTCGTTCTCTCCGACGGGGGCCGCGAACTGGACAACATGGTAACCCGCTTCTCCCGCCTCGAGCTCTGCGGCGACGAGAGACGGATCGATCTCCGGGCCTCCCGTTGCGGGATCGAACGTGTAGCCCGCCGCAAGATACAGGGAGATCGGTTCTCCTTCCGCACCGATCGCCGGGACGGCCGACCAGAGAACGGCTGCGACAACGACCGACAAAAAGACCGGTAGCTTGATCCTCACGCGTTTCCCTCCTTTTCCGGGATCGATCGGCATGCGTCCGGATGCCCCGCTCGCGCGTCGCCTGGCGCCCGCCCGCCCGCTCGACGGCGCCGTCCGCCGAGCAAGCCGGAGCTTATCACAGACGCATCTGTTTGTCAATGAAAGAGTTGCGCTCTCGTCTCGCCGTCTTCTCGGCCGCCGTCCCCCCTCACGGAGAGGGCGCCGCCCCCGAAAGCCGCGCGAGCGAATCGATCGCGGGCGCGAACCCGGGCGAGACCTCGAGGAGACGGCGATACTCGCCGGCCGCCCCCTCCTTCTCGCCGATCGTCTCGAGAAGCGTCGCGCGATTCCAATAGGCATGAACCAATCGCGGATCCTCCTCGCGCGCCTTCTCGAAGAATCGAAGCGCCCTCTCCGTCTCGCCGAGATCCCGAAGAACGATCCCGGCGTTGTTCCAAGAGACGGCATTCGTCGGGTCGGAGCGAAGAGCGTTCTCGAACGCGGCGTGTGCCTCGACAAGATGTCCGAGAGCGTGCTCCGCCCGCCCGATCCCGGCCCACGCCTCGGCGGAGAAGGGATCGAACCGGAGAGCCTCTTCGTACCGGCCGATCGCTCCGAAAGGATCCCCGGAGAGAACGAGAAGATCGCCGGCGTGGACCTCGGCCTCTTCCTCCTTGACGCCGAGCATCCGCTCCGAGGCGACCTCTTCCGCCGCGCGCGCGAGGTCGCCCGCCTCGAGAGAGATGGCCGCCATACGGCGCGCCGCCTCTCCCGGCTCCACGCGCCGCGCGCGCATCGAACCGAGAACCTCGCGGGCCTCCGCGGTCTTGCCGAGCCGAAGAAGGCACTCGGCGAGCGTCGTCCAGACGCGCGCCTCGTGCGGGCGATCGAGGACGACCGCGCGGAGGAGCGGCGCCGCCTCCGCGCACCGCCCGGAGCGGGCGAGGGCCGCCGCGTGCTCGAGCGCATCGCTCCGATCCTCGGGATCCTTCGCGGCCGCTTCGTCGAAGAGCGCCGCCGCGCGCGCGGCGTTTCCTTGAAGGAGCAACCGATCGCCCGCGAAGGATAATCCGCGGCTCGCGGTTTCCGGATTCCCGCGAAACGCATCGGCGTTCCCGAGGAGGAGCGCGAAGACGAGCGTCATGTACGGCAAGTAAAGAACGAGAAGGGGGCGATCAGGCTTCTGGAAGCGGAGAGAGAAGAGAAGCCCCGCCGCGGCGAAGGGAGGGGCGAGGAGCCAGAGCCCGCGCACCGGAAGGAGGAAGGCGGGCATCAGGAACCCTAGGGCGACGAGAAGCGCGATCACACGCCGCCCCCTTCGTTCCCCGAGGAGAACGGGGAGAGTCCACACGCTGTCCGCTCGGTCCCCCTCGATGTCCTTCAGGTCCTTCGCGTTGAAACCCGCCGCGACCCCCGCAAGGATGAGAAGGAGAAGCCCTGGCGGCGCGAGATGGAAGGCGCGGCCTCCCGCGAAGAGGGAGAAGCCCGCGAGAAACGCCGCCGCCGAAACGGTCCCGAGAAGGGCGGTCGCGACGATCGGAATCCGTTTGAGGCGGAGGGGCCGAAGCGAATAGAGCGCGGAAAGACCGAGCGCCGAGAGGACGAGAAGGAGCGGAACATGACCTACGTTGACCGCGAGGAGGAGCGCCGCGGCAGCGAAGAGCAAGGCAAGAGCGCGCACGTCCGAGGCGGAAAGCGCCCCGGAGACGAGCGGGCGCGCCGGCGCGTTCACGCGGTCGGAGGAGGCGTCGGAGAGATCGTTCCACGCGGCGCCGCATTGGAACGCGAGCACGATGGAGAGGACGATGGCGGCGATCGCGAGCGCGTCCATCGCTCCCTCGATCGGGCGTCCGTCGAGATAGGGGGCGAAGAGGACCGCGCCGAAGATGCATCCGAAAAGAGCGAGGCCCCCGTAGTGCAGGGTCCGGAGCGGCCGAAAATGCCGGGCGACGGCCCGAACCTTTTGCGGGTGAAGCTTCGCGAGCAGGATCCCTCCCGCGATCAAGAGGACGAAGAGGAAGAGAAGCGCGTGCTTCTGGCTCTCGTGACGAACGATCCCCCCCGAGCGGAAGACGGCGGCGACCGGGTCGTCGCCAGGCGCCGCCCATCCGAGCCGGTGCGCGCCGCGGGCGAAGAGGACCGGGAACGCGCCGAAGAGAGCGACGATCGCGTAGAACGCCGCGCCCGCTCCGAGCGCTCGTGCAAGGCCCGAGCCGCGGAGGCGCGCGTAGGCGACGACGAGGAGGATCCCGAGGAGGATCTCGATCCGCTGGCCGATCGACACCTCCGCGATCCTCGTTCGCGGATCAAAGAACGCGCCGGCCGTCTCGAAGAGGTTCGGAAGATAGGTGATCGCGTAGCCGCGCCCGCCGGATGCGAAGGAGTCCACGATCGGAGGGATCAGGATGAGGACCCAGCCGGCGAGAAGGACCCGAAGCACGCCGGCGAGAGGCGCGCGCATCGCCGAGGAGAGCGCGAGCGCGAGGACGACGTAGAGCGCCGCGTAGAAGACCGCGAAGTGGTCGAGAACCATGAGTGCGGAGACCCAGGGATCGGAAACGAAGCCGATGAAGCGGGTCTTCTCCAGAGTTCCCTCGAGAACGTTCCGCACGAGGACGATCGACAGGAAGACGACGATGCCGGTTCCGACGCCGAGCTCGCCGCGCTCCAAGGATTGAATCCGACCCACGAGCTGTTCCGCGAGATTCAGCCGCCTTCGTTCCCGTTCCGATCCCGCCGCCACGATTCCGGTCCCTCCGTGCGCGCCGCCGAAAGACGGACCTCCCGGCATCGCCGAACGATACTAACAGCCCGCGTTCGCCGAACGATAGAACTACGCGCGGGTCCCCTCGCGCGGCGCGCTCATGAGAAGAGCCCGGGAGCGTCTTCTCCCGGGCTCGGCGTTCGTTCGTCGCTCACGGAGCGAGGGTTGTCCCGCCCCCGCCTATCGGATCAAGGTCATCTTCCGGATGTCCGCCGACCCTCCGTTCTCGAGCCGGACGAAGTAGACGCCGGAAGGAACCTCTCTCCCCTCGCCGTCCGTCCCATTCCATACATGCATAAAGGAACCCGCGCTGTGCGGCCGGGAAGCGAGCACGCTCACCACCCGCCCGCGCACGTCGAGAACGAGAAGCCGGACCGGCCCCGCCTCCGCCACATCGTAGGCGATCGTCGTGGAGGGGTTGAATGGATTCGGCGTGTTGGGCCAGAGCATCGAACGCGCGGGCGCCGCGCCGGCGAGCCGCACGTCCGTCACCGCGTCCACCATGTAGATGGAATCCTGAACCGTGTAGGTGCAGAAGCCGTTCGTGCGGATCACGATGTCCCCGGCGATCTCCCCCTTCCCTGTTGGGATCGAACCGCCCGTTCCCTGCTCTGTCTGGTAGATGTAGGCCCCGACGTTCACGAGCCGGTTGATCACGGTGGACGTCGGATGGCCGTAAGGATTTCCGTTCCCAACGGAGATGATCGCGGCTTCCGGATTGAGCGCGTTCACGAAGCTCGAGTTCGAGTTGCAGTGGCTTCCGTGGTGGTTCGTGCGGAGCACCTCGACGTCGCCGACCTCCACGCCGACCGAGGTCTCGATGTCGCGATAAGGAGTGCAATTGGTGTTCCCCGAGATGTCCCCGCCCACAAAGAACTGGAAGCTCCCGACCTCGACCACGTACCCGATGCTGAGATCGTTCTCGTCGTACTGCGTGTAGTTGAACGGCGGCGAGAGAAGGCCGTTCCCGTTCACGCAGACGCACCGGATCGTCACGCCGTCCCCGAGATCGATCACGTCGCCGTCGTTGATCGTGCGGCGGAGCGAACCGATCGCGTTCACGTAATCATAGTAGCTTTGCGTCGTGTAGGACCAACCGCGGTCGTAGCAGGCGGAATCGACGCCGACCGCGTAGAAGACCTCGTCGAGCCCTCCGATGTGATCCGCGTCGTAGTGAGACGCGCCCATGTAGGTGAGCTGCGTGATGCCGAGCCCCTGCAGGTAGGGAACGACCTTGGAGGATCCCACGCCGTTGAAGCCCGCGTCGTAGAGGAAGGTCTTTCCCGTTCCCGATTGGATCAGCGTGCAGTCGCCCTGCCCGACGTTGATGCAGTGGATCGTCAGCCTCGGCTGCGTGTCCGTCACGACGGCCGACGGGCTGTTCGACACGCCGCCGAGCTGGTTCGCCTCGTCCATCGCTCGGATCGCGAGGTAGACCGTCTGTCCGGCCGGAAGTCCGGTCGCGAGCCATGTTTCTTGCGAACCGGACGGCTGCGGGATCGGCTCGCCGGAAAGATCGGTCGCGGAGGCCCAATTCGCCCCTGTGATCGGCGCGGAAGCCCAACGGGCGATGTACGCGCTCGCGGTCCCCGACGATCCATCGTCTCCGGTCGCGGTCCAGGTGAGGAGGACCGACCCGTTGTACTCGCCCGGCGAAGCGGCGAGGTCCGTGATCGTCCCGGGCGGGACATGATCGAGCCCGACCACATCGAAGTTGTCCCGCGGCTGCAGCTGGAATTGACTGGAGCCGTAGTAGAGGACGCCGGCGAGCTTCACGAGCGAGTCGCCGGCGGACGGCCGGCTGTACGTCATGAGGCTTCCGACGAGAAGGGTCTCGCCCGGCGCTTCCCCGTCGTACTCGACCGCGCGCCAGTCGCTCCCCCCGACCGACACGCAAAGGACCGAGTCGAGCGTCACGAGGACGCCTTCCCACTGCTCCGCTGTCGGACTCCCGGTGTTGATGTCTCCGACGGTCGCCGCCGAGGCGGGGGGCTCGGGGAAACCGGTTCCGAGAATCGTGACCTGGCCGCCGACGCCGCTCGACGCGTTGATGATCGAGTTCCCGCTCTGCTCGAGGTAGTACCCGGACACGGTGACGAACGCCCCTCGCGAAAGGGGAGGCGTCGTTCCGTATCGGACAAGAATCCCGCTGTACGGACCTCCGGCGTTCTCCATGATGAAGAAACCGTCGGAGATCACCCCGGTGACAACGATGCTGTCGACGGTCACCCACGTGTACGTGGAATAGGTCCCTTGTTGGATCTCATAGACCGTCGCGTCATCGGCGCCGGCAGCAGCGAGCGCCGGCAAGACAAGAAGGAACGCCGCGAGAAGGGCCTGGCGGGCTCGTGTCATGTTCGATTCCCCCGTAACGGAAACGCGCCTATCGGAAACAACCGGAGCGCCCTTCGGGCCGCGCTCACCCCGCGTGGGGGAAACGCATCGCGCCCGACCGGCCCACCTTTCGATTGGGGAGCAGTCAAAGTAACTCTAACACGTTCCGCGCCAAGCGGCAACAGGGATCGGGCCGGGGCAGGCGAGAAACCGCTCGAATCGGCTCTCCCGGGCCCTCCAGGGTCCCCGCTGGTCCTGTAGTCCCCGCTGGTCCTGTACCGGATACCCGATGGTATGCGGTATCCGATACCTTATCAGAGCCGATCCGCCGCACTTCCGCAACAGAAGGGCCCCCGACAGGCTCGCGGGGGAAGGTGGGTATCAGGTACCGGAAACCTGTGGCAACAGGTTCGGCTCGACACCAGGTATCCGACACCAGGTATCCACCGTTTCGCCGGCCCGGCGCGCGAGGAGTGCTTCTTCCGGTGCCCCCTTGCCCCGGGCCCCGGCCCAGAAGACACCGGTCGAGTTTCTGTCGGATGAGAACTAGTCGTAGTACTCCGAGCCGAGATGGTGGATCAGCTCCTCCCCCTTCATGTCTCGCAGCGTGTTCTTCAACTTCATCAGCTGGATGAAGAGATCGTGCTCCGGATAAAGACCCGGCGCGGTCATCGGGCTCTTGAAGTAGAAAGAAAGCCATTCCTGGATCCCCCGCCTTCCGGCTCGAGCCGAGAGGTCGAGGAAGAGCGCCAGGTCAAGAACGATCGGCGCCGCGAGAATGGAATCCCGGCAGAGGAAGTCGACCTTGATCTGCATTGGGTAGCCGAGCCAACCGAAGATGTCGATGTTGTCCCATCCCTCCTTGTTGTCCCCGCGCGGCGGATAGTAGTTGATCCGCACCTTGTGGTAGAGATCGCGGTAGAGCGTCGGGTAGAGATGCGGCTGCAGAATCTCCTCGAGGACGGAGAGCTTCGAGGCTTCTTTCGTCTTGAACGATTCGGGATCGTCGAGGACCTCGCCGTCCCGATTGCCGAGGATGTTCGTCGAGAACCAGCCGGACACGCCGAGGAGGCGCGCCTTGAAGCCGGGCGCGAGGATCGTCTTCATGAGGGTTTGGCCGGTCTTAAGGTCCTTCCCCGCGATCGGCACGCTCCTCTCGCGCGCGAGCTCGATGAGCGCCGGGATGTCGACCGTGAGGTTCGGGGCTCCGTTCGCGAAGGGAAGCCCGGAGCGGATCGCCGCGTAGGCGTACACCATGCTCGGAGAGATCCGCTCGTCCCTTCTCTTCAAGCCCTCCTCGAACGCCCGAAGCGACCCGTGCACGTCCGCCGGCTGGATGAAGATCTCGGTCGAGGCGCACCAGATCATCACCGAACGCTCGACTCCGTTCGCTTTCTGGAACGCCTGGATGTCCTCCATCACCTGTTCGGCAAGATCGTACCAGTTCGCCCCCTTCTTGACGTTCGGTCCCGAGAGCTTCTTGACATATCGATTATCGAAGACCGCGGGCATCGGGACGATCGATTCGAGAAGCGGCTTCACCCTCCCGAGAAGATCCTTCTCGAGAACTCCGGCCTTGCACGCCGCCTCGTAGCAGTTGTCCTCGAAGATATCCCATCCCCCGAAGACGAGATCATCGAGACCGGCGAGGGGGACGAACTCCCGCAGCGCGGGGACGCGGTTCTCCGTCCGCTTTCCGAGACGGATCGTTCCCATCTGCGCCAAGGATCCGATCGGCTCGGCGATTCCCCTGCGGACCGCTTCGACGCCGGCCATGAAGGTGGTCGAGACCGCTCCGATTCCGGGGGTAAGCACGCCGAGCTTCCCCTTCGCCTCTCGGATTTCCGCCTTGCTCATGAATGCTCCTTTCCAGACGGCCGGGTTCCGGCCGGTTCTGACGGAGAATACCGCCGGGAGACCGATTGATATCATGCATAGTTTGGATGAATTCGATAGAGGAATCCTATAGGATGAGCGACGGCGGCAGCGCGAGCGGCCCGACCGCCGCGAGGTCCGGAGGATCGACATGGAGCTTCCCAACGTGCGCGCGTTTCTCGCCGTCGTCCGCGAGGGCGGCTTCTCGGCGGCGGCCCGTGTTCTTCATCTGTCGCAGCCCTCCGTATCCACCCGCGTCCGCCGGTTGGAGGAGGAGATCGGTGAACCGCTCCTCGAGAGACGAGGGAAGGAGGTTCGCCTCACGGCGGCGGGAACGCACCTCCTCCCGATCGCGGAGGATCTCGTCCGCTCGGCCGAGGACCTCGCCCGGGCGGCGAGAGACTTCCGCTCCTTGAAAAGGGGACGCCTCGACATCGGCACGACTGACGTGGCGAGCATCTACGTCTTGCCGCGCGCCTACCGGCGCTTCGTCCGCCTCTATCCGGAGGTGGAGCTCTCCGTCGCGGTCGAGGGGAGCGTCCCCCTGCTCGAAGCCCTTCGTGCGGGGAGGATCGAGCTCGCCGTGGCGAACCTCCCCGTCGACGGAGACGACCTCGCGGTCGACGTGATCGACCGGGATGATCTCCTTCCCATCCTCCCGCGGCGCCATCCTCTCGCGGCGCGAGCGCGAGTCCTGCTCGAAGACCTCGCCTCGATCCCGATGATCACGTTCAAGGCGGACTCGGTGACGCGCCGCGAAGTCGACCGCACGTTCGCGACGAGGGGGCTCGCGCCGCGGATCGCCATGGAGATCTCGAGTCCGGAGGCGATCAAGAAGCTCGTGGAGGTGGGGCTCGGGTTCTCGATCCTGCCCGGCCGCTCGGTGCGCGCCGACCTCCGGGAAGGGCGCCTCGCCTCCCCCGCGCTCTCGGGGGCCCGCCTCGAAAGACGGACGGGGCTCATCCGCCCGCTCGACCGCTATCTCTCACCGGCGGCGCTGGCGTTCGCTTCGCTCGTCAAGGAATCCGCCCGATCCGCTCGATGACCGGACTACTGGATGTACCCGAGCGCCTTCAGGCGCTCCCGCGTCTCCTCGTCGTCCTCGAGGTGGAACGCCCCCGTTCGGCGAAGAGATGAGTAGCTCGGCACGGCGCGCACCGGGTTCGCGCGGAGAAAGTCCGGGTCGATCGCCTCGACGATCACCTCTCCGTCCATGTCCTCTGCGACCGGAAGCCCTAGAAGATAGAGAATCGTCGGGGTGACGTCGACCTCGCGCACGTCGGCGATCCGGACTCCCTCGCGGATCGGCGGCCCCGCGATCAGGAAGAGGGCTCGGCGGCGATGGCTCCCCGTGTTGAACTCGTGGCGCTCGCGGCGGAGACCGAGAAGCCGCGAGAAGGACGGGTGAAGATCGTACGGCCCGAGCCCGTGGTCGGCGGAAATGATGAAGACGGTCTCGTTCGGGTCGAAGCGCTCCTCCACTTCCCCGATCACCGAATCGAGAAATCGGAGGTACTCCGGGATCACCCGGCAGAAGGCCTTCCGCTCCTCCCCGTCGATCGGCGCCTCGGGAGAGAACGTGTGCTTCCAGAAGAAATGCTGCGAGTCGTCCGGGCCGGAGAAGTAGAGGGTGAGAAGATCCGGCCGGGTCCGATCGAGAAGAGAGAAGGCCAGCTCCGCGAGCCGCGAGTCCCTCCGGTAGATGCGGGAGAGGGCATGGTGATAACGGTCGATGAGCGAGCCCGAAACGAACGGGCGGTCGATGTCGGCGGAAGAGGAGAAGCCGAATCGGCTCTCCATCTCCGCGCCGATCGACGGGTCGCGGAATCTCTCCTCCTCATCCGCGGTGAGAAGATCGGGCGGGTACCAGAGATTCTGCTTCCGGATCGTCACCGCTTCGTTCGCGACAAGATAACCGGCGGTTGGAACGACCGGCGAGGTGAGCTGGGCGCCGATCGTCCCTGGAAGAAGCCCGGCCGCTTCCGCGATTTCCCACACGAACGGTTCGCGCACGAAGGTTCGGTTCGCGGTGATCCTCGAGACGCCGAGAAGGCCGCCGAGACGGGATCCGGCGAGAGGGACGCGGAACGGGATCGGATCCGAGAGGAAGGCGATTCCGGTCGCCTCGAAATCGTGAACGCCGTGTTCGTGCGGGTCGCGCCCGGTATGGATGCTCGTCCAGACGACGGGACTCCGCATCCCGCGCGAGGCGCTGTCGATAAACGGGTTCAGCTCGGAGATCCGCGGGAGAAGATCCGCGCGCGCCCCGCGGGCGAGAAGCGCCTCGAAGTTCGGGAGGATCCCTTCACCGATGAAGCGTTCGACGAGCCCGTGCGAAATGCCGTCGTACTCGAGATGACAGACACGGAACCGGGGGCCCTCCGGAGCGAGCGCCGAGGGGAGAGGCGGCGGGTCGCTTCCCGCGCCGGCACCGAGGATCGGGACGAGAAGAAGAAGATGCGCGGCGGCGGTCCCGATCGGACGGAGACGAAGGGGCGCGACTCGGCGGGCGGCGAAACGGGCGACCGGCAGGAGAACGAGGGCCGCCGCGGCGATCGGGAGGCCGACCGCGGGATCGAAGAGGTAGGTCGGGCGCATCGACACGAAACGAACTACGCCGAAAGGAACGAGAAGAAGAAGGTAGATCCAAAGGGCGCGGACTCCGACGGACGGCCGATCGCGTCCGCGGAGCCTCGCCCACGCGCGAGCGAGCGCGGCGCTCCCGATTGTGCCGGCCGCGAAGAGGGCGAAGAAAAGGATCGTGAGGAGAACGCGGTCGGCGAGGCCGGGCCAATCGCGGGCGATCCGGAAAATCGGCCAGACGGTCATCACCGCTGCAACAACGGCGGCCGCGAGAGCGTGCGCGAAGAGCGCGGGATCTCCGCCCCTCCCTCGCGACGAAGCATCCGCCGTCCTCTCTTGAATCGCCAACTCGCCCTCCTGATCGCCCTCCCGCGGCGCCCCTCATCGATCGTATCACGAACCGCGCGCCTTCCCTATCGGGGCACGAACCGGACGTCCCTGCGAATTCGCGCGCGATGGAGAATGTACGCGCCGAGAACGCCGAGAGTGCCGAGGCCGTACCGGACGCTCGCCCGGAAGCGGATCTGGGAAGCCTCGTCGAAGTAGCGGCAGGGGACCGGCACATCGGCGATGCGGAACCCGAGAGCGGCGACCGCGACGAGAAACTCGCTGTCGAACACGAACCCGTCGTCGAAGCGATCGTAGCGCACCCGCTCGAGCACTTCGCGCCGGTACGCGCGATACCCCGTGTGGCACTCGGAGAGATTGAGCCCGAGCACGAGGTTTTCGACAAGCGTGAGCGCTCGGTTCGCGAAGTACTTGTACACCGGCATTCCGGAGGCGAGCGCCTCCCGCCGCGTCCGGATGCGGGAGCCGAGGATCACGTCGCACACCCCGTCCTTGATGAAGCCGATCATGTAGGGGAGAAGGCGGGAATCGTATTGATAGTCCGGGTGGACCATGACCACGATGTCGGCGCCGGCGGCGAGCGCTTCCTCGTAGCAGCGCTTCTGGTTTCCGCCGTACCCGGAGCGCCTCGGGAGCTCGATCGCGCGAAGGCCGAGGCCGCGCGCGATCTCGACCGTCCGATCGGTCGACGCGTCGTCGACGAGAATGATCTCGCCGACCGACCCCATCGGGATGTCCCTCACGGTCTTCTCGAGCGTGGCCTCGGCGTTCCTGGCCGGCATCACCACGACGATCTTCATGGCCCTCGATCCGTCCAATCCGCGTCCGAATCGGCGAGGCCTCCGGCCTCCTCACCGCATGAGTGTCATCTTCCTCGAGCGGCTCGTTCCATCGGCGTCGAGCCGGTACATGTAGACGCCGCTTGGAAGGACGCGCCCGTCCTCTCCCGTCCCGTCCCAAACCGCCCGATTCTCGCCCGCCGAGACGGGACCGTCGAGAAGCGTTCGCACGAGACGCCCCGACGCGTCGTAGATCCGGAGCGCCGCCTCGCCGTTTCTCTCGATCGAGAAGGCGATTTCGGTCGTCGGGTTGAACGGATTCGGCGCGTTCGGATCGAGGCGCACGACCAAGCCGGTCCCCGGAACCGTGCCGGTGCTCCATGCCGTGGAGAAGGTCATCGCGTTGCTCCCGTAGGGGGACGCATGGGCGAACGCCGCGACGATCGCGTCGTGCTCGATCCCGAACTCGGGGAGAAGAACCGACCCTGCGTTCGCCCCGTCGAGAGGGATCTCCCCGACGCCGACCGGGACTCCGCCCGCGAACTCGATCACCCGCGGCTTCCAGATCGCGTCGTCGGAGCCGTCGAAGAGGAGCTCCATCGGCGATCCGTTGAGAAGGCGCCGGTACCGGCACGCGGTGATCGGGACGTTCATGTTGACCGGACCGACCGGATAGGACGAGTGCTCGACGGCGACGAAGCTCGGAAGATCCTCGCCGACGTAGCCGTAGCGGCCGTCCGCCAGCGTCGTGTCGTCGAGGAAGTTCGCGACCACCCAGTCGCCGAAGACATCGGTGAACGAGACGCCGTATCCGAGCGAAGAGAGCACCGCGTCGTAGCCGGCTGTGGAGTTCTGCCATTCCGCCACGACCCTTCGGATCGAGGAAAGCCCCCCGTACCTCTCGTGGAAATAGAGCGTCCAGAGATACGTCTGGATGTAGTCGGTCCACGCTCCCCCCCAGGTGACCAGGGGGTCGTGCGGGTTCGTGTTGAAACCGGAGATGACGTCCGGATTGCCGTAGAGCCACATCGCGAGCTCCGCACACCCTTCGTCCACCCACGCGACCTCGTCCTCGTCCATGTTCCAATGGATCATGTGCTCGAACTCGTGCGCGACCACGGCGAGCAGATAGTCTCCCGCGACGTCGTGGTCGCTGCAATTGATGTAGACCACCTCGCACTCGTTCGATGCGTACGGGAAGGTCCCGTCCGGGTACTGGTCGAAGTACCAGAAGAAACCGTCCGCGTTGACGTCGAAGTCGTAGTAGAGGATGTAGATCTTCGGGTCGTTGTCGAGCTCGTCCGGGGGAGGTCCGAAGGCAAGCGTGTCGAGATCGTAGATCCCCTTGTCGGGATAGGGCCCGGGCGAGTGCGAATCGAAGCGTGCGAGGATCGTGTCCACCTGCTCCTGATGTACGTTCACGTTCCACTGGCTGTCCTCGACGACCACGTAGCAGTTCACTCCTTCGCCGCGCACCGTGCACGAGCGGATCACCGCCTGAGGCGGTCCGTTCAGCTTCCAGATGTACCAGTTCCAGGAATCCCCGACGCTCGGATCGGGGGGCGGCGTCATCGCCTTGCGGGGCACGGCGCGGGACGGCCCGCCCCTCGAGGGGCGGACCACCGTCCGCGCGGCGGCCTCTTTCTCCTCCTGAAAGAAGGCGGTGGCGCAACGGATGTGGGGCGGCCGATTCGCAGACGCCTCCGGGGCCCATGCGAAAAGACCGGCCGCGACCAGAGCGAGGGCGGGAAGTCCTCCTGGGTTCCTCATGAATCGCTCCTTTCGATCAGGATTCGATGCCGGCTCGGAAGGGGAGGCGCGCCGAGGGGGGGGTAACCTGGATTATGCACGCGTTTCCAACTGCGCCCGCAGATCTCCCTTCGCGCTTCCGCGCTCCGGGAGCTTCCTCGGCGACCCGTCCCTCCGGGACGGGTGCCCGCCTCGGTCGCGCGAGAAGACGCCTACGAGGCCTCCCTTCCTTCGCCGCTTCCTCAACAGGGACCCGTGGCGCGCTTGGATCTTGTCGCGACGGTTACGAGCGACAAGTCCTAGCGCGCCGGGGGGGCCGAGACTACGATTCCGGGAGCGGCTCATCCAAGTCGGCCTCTCGGCACGCGCTCCGCATCCTCGCGACGAAAACGCGTGCATAATCCAGGTTAAGAGGGCGCCGTCCCTCCGTGAACATAGCCCGCCGCCCCCGCTTCCGTCAACCCAGGGCACGGGTGTTGCCCTGCGCGGTCCGCCGCGTTAACCTGTTCGGGCGCGTCGCCGCCCGGTCGGTGCCTCCGATGGAACCCGGCGCTGCCGGGTGATGTGCAAGACGAGGATCAAAAGGAGAAACGATGGAGCCGAGCGATCCCGCCCCGCCGGGCAGCCTGGACCAAACGATCGAGAGCCCGCGACCTTCCGTCTCGTGGCGCGCCCGCATCTGGGCGCGTCTCAAAGACGTCTTCTTCATCGCCTTCTCGGTCCTCTTCCTTCGCACGTTCGTCGTGCAGGCGTATCAGATCCCGTCGGGATCAATGGAGGACACGCTCCTCGTCGGGGACTTCCTGATCGCGAACAAGTTCATCTACGGGCCCCCGATCCCGTTCACTCCCTACAAGGTCAAAGGCCGCGCGCCTCATCGCGGGGAGATCGTGATCTTTCGGTCCCCCGCCGACAACAAGGACTACATCAAGCGGGTGATCGCGCTTCCGGGAGAAGAGATCGAGATCCGCGACAATCGGGTCTTCATCGACGGGAAGCCTGTCGAAGAGGACTATATCTTGCTCAAGGGAGCGCCCCCCTCCCATTCCGATTTCGGCCCCCTCACGATTCCCGCGGGGCATGTCTTCGTTCTCGGCGACAACAGGAATCAGAGTTACGACAGCCGCTTCTGGGGTCCTCTCGACGAGAAGCTGCTGCGCGGGAAGGCGGAGATGATCCACTGGTCGTGGGACAAGCTGCGAAGGCGCCCGCGACTCGAACGGATCGGGGATCTGCTTGGGTGACGCCAATCGATCCCAGCCTTCCGGCGAGTTCCGCAGCTCGCCGGGGCGCCTGACTTCATCCGACCCAAGCCCCGGAGAATGAGGAATGATCGAGCCGATGCACCCTTCCCCCGATCCCGAGCCTCCTCACTCGGACCGGTTCGTTGGATGGCCCGAAGTTGGCCGGTCGCGAAGCCGAAGAAGAGCCCGCTTCGGATCCGGATCGTCCGGGTTCAGATGCGACGCCTCTCGATAGCACTTTGCCGCTTCCGCGATCCGCCCGGTCTTCTCCAGAACGAGCCCGAGCGTGAAGCGGGTTCGCGCGCGGTTCGGTTCGATGCGGATCGCTTCGCGCAGAATTCGCTCCGCTTCGTCCTCCTCGCCAATTTGGAGAAGAAGCGCCCCGTAGTAGCCGAGCGTGCGCCCGTCGGCGAGCCCCGCGCGGACCGCGGGGGCGATCACCGAGGCGGCGGCGCGCGCGTCCCCGAGCACCTCGTGTGCCCGCGCGAGATTCTGGTGGTGACGAAGCTCGAGGGGCGCGATCCGAAGCGCCTCCTCGTAGAGAGCGATCGCCTCCTCCCATCGCCCTTCCTCCGAGCGGATGGACGCGAGCTGCGCGTACGGCGTCGCGTGCGCGCGGTCCGCGCGGGCATCCGCGAGCGCGAGGAGGATCACGAGGGGCGCGAGAGCCGCGAGAAGACGCGGTCCTCTTCCTGAGAGACCGAAGGCCGCCCCGGCGCCGGCGAGCCACGCAGCGACGGGAAGGAGCAAGAGGACGTAGCGCGTCGAGACGAAGAAGAAGAGAAGCGTGAAGACCTGGACCGCCGCGAAGACGAGCACCGCGGGCGGGATCCTTCGGCGCGCCTCGGAGCGGAGAAGTCCGAGCGCGGCGAAGAGGAGAAGCGGATAGTGAAGGAAGACGAGCGTCCGCGGAATCCCGGGAAAGCGGGCCGTTTCGAAATCGAAGTCCGACCCGAGCGGCGTGAAGCGCGCGGAGAGAAGGAGGCGAAGCTTGCGGAGTTCGAGCACGACGTACGCGCCTGGGTTCGCGCGAACCCACCGAAGCCCCTCGCGGAACCAGAAGGCGGACGCTTCTCCCGCGTCCAGCGTTCTTCCGGCCTTCTCCGACGCGACGCGCCTCGACTCCGTCGCCAGCGTTTCGATGTCCGCGCGAAGCTCTCTCACCTTCCCCATCGAGCCGCGGGCGCTCGGGTTGTTCCCGTGAAGAAAGACCTCGCCCGCGTTCGCCGCGATCGGAACGAACCCGCCCCCGACCGCGAGATTCCGCGCGAGGACCGGAAGGATCACGACGAAGAATGCCCCGGCGAAGAGGAGCGCGCCCGTCCTCTCCCGACGAAGAAGGAGAAGCGGGAAGAGAACCCCGAAGAGGAGGAGGTTCGCCCGCGCGAGAGAGGAGACTCCCGCCGCGAGCCCCGCCGAAGCCCGTCCGAGGAGAGAGTCGCGCGGACGAACCGCGAGGCGGAGCGCGAGAAGCGCGGCGAAGAGAGCGACCGTCTCCGGAAAGAGCTTTTCCTCGAAGTGAACCGGATACGGATGAAGCGCGTAGGCGGTCGCTGCTGCCGCCGCCGCCGCCCGGGGGAGGAATGCGCGGGCGAGATCCGCGACAAGAAGAATCGAGGCGCACCCGACGAAGAGCTGCGCCCCGTAGACGGCCGTGAGGTTCTCTCCGAACACGCGGAAGATCGCCGACAGGAAATACGGATAGAGGGGCGCCTGATAGAAGGCCTCGCGCGGTGCGTCTCCCGCGGCGATGAGCCGCGCCCACTCGAGATAGTGATGGGCATCGGAGAAGAGACGCGCGGCGAAGGGGTTCTCGGATGAGTACCGGACGAGCGAGAAGACGCGAAGCGCGAGCCCCGCCGCGAGAGGAACCGCGAAGAAGAGGATCCGGGTCTTTCCCTTCTCTCGGACCGCCCCGGTGTCCAACTTGCCCCCTCCGGCGAACGATTCATTCGTGTCTCAAGCAACTACGGGGAACGCTCCTCGAGCTCCCGGATCCACCGGTCGATCCGCTCCTTCAAGCCGTCCGATGCTTCCTCCCGAACCTCGCGGCATCTCTCGAGGAACGAGAAGAGCGGATCGGTCGAAGCGAGGACGCCGACCAAGTCGCGGACGCGCGCCGCATCCTCTCCTTCGAGGAGCCCGGCGTAGGCGAGAAGATGCCGCGCGGTCTCCTCCGCGTCCCCGCGGCGGAGCGAGAGGAGGATGAGCCCCTCACGCGCGGCCTCCGCATGAGCGCCCGAGAGAGCGAGCTGGCGGTACAACCTCTCCGCTTCGAGCTCCTGCCCGGTGTGGAGCCGGCAGTCGGCGAGACGAAGACGGATCTCGTCTTCCTTCCCGCGCATGAAACGTTCGCGCTCGATCTCCTCCAGAGCCTCCCGGTAGCGGCCCTCCGCGCGGAGAAGGTCGACGAGAGCGAGACGGAGGTCCTCGTCCCCGGGGGCGGCGCGGAGCCCCTCCCGGTAATGGGCTTCCGCCTCGGATCGCATCCCGCGACGCTCCGCGAAGAGCCCGAGGAGATGCCGCGCGCGCGGCGATTCGCCCGCCCCGTTCCTTGCCGCCTCAAGCACACGGCGCTCCGCGTCGTCGTAGCGCCCCATGCGGAAGTAGAGCGTCGCGAGGCCGAGCTCCGCGTCCCCGTACTCGGGACGGAGCTCGATCGCGCGGAGGAGGTTCGCTTCCGCCCCGCTCCAGTAACCGGTCTCGATGAAGACCCGTCCGAGCCCGCACCGGGCGGGAGCGTGGTTGGGATCGAGATCGAGCGCGTGGCGGAATGCTCCCATCGCGTGCGACCACTTCCCTTCCGAGAGGAGACGGAAACCCCGCTCCGCAGCGGCGCCCGCCCGGTCCTCGGGGCGCATGTCGCTTCGGAGCGAGCAGCCCGCGGAGAGGAGGAGAAGAAGGAAGAGGAAGAGGAGAAACCGCGCGCGTGACTCCCGCCGGCGCGCGCGCCGATCGAGTCTCCCTCGGCGATTCAACGGAGGTAGAGCCATAGGAAGAAGAGAACAAGGAAGATCGCGGCCGCCAAGAAGAGCGCGCGCCCGACCCCGAAGCGGAACGAGCCGAGAACTCCCCCTTGCACCGGGAGCCTCTCCCCGCAGTAGATGCACCGAAGGTTCTCCTCGGGCGTCGGCCGGCCGCAGGCCGGACACTTCTGGAGCACGGTCATCGCGCGAACCTCGCCGAAACCTTAGCCGCCGGTTCGCGGCGGTGTCAAGCGATCCAGGCCGCCATGCGCCCCGCGGTCTTCGTTCCTATCGGATGATGACGACCTTCCGCACGGCGCGCGCATCGGCCGAGGATGCGACCGCGAAGTAGACACCCGAAGGGAGCGGCGTCCCGCGCGCGTCCTCTCCGTCCCAGATGAGATGAAGCGATCCCGCCGGGGCCGGCCCCTCGTGCAACCTTCGCACGAAGCGCCCCCGGAGATCGTAGAGGGAAAGGTCGAGAGAAGAGCGGGTCCCGGCGAACACGACGTCGATCCGGGTCGCCGGGTTGAACGGATTCGGAGAGACGGCGATCAGGAGCGGCCCCTCCGGACGATCGACCGCTCCCGCCACGGCGGCGATCGCGTCCTCGTACCACGGGACCGAACCGCCGAACGATCCGGCGAGAACTCGGTCGGCTGCCGGCGAGACCCAGCGGATATCCAACGGTTGGAGCCCCGCGAGGAGCGGCTCCCACGTTTCCCCGCCGTCCCACGTTTCGCACACGCCCCCCGCCGTCGCGACAAGGACGTGCAGGGGATCCTCCCGATCGACGGACAAGCACCACACGCTCCGATCGATCAGGCCTTCGTTCTTTCGCGTCCAGCTCGCGCCGCCGTCCGTCGACTTGTAGACGCCGCCGCCGCCGCCCTCCTTGTAGTATCCGCCCGCGTAGACGATCGACGTGTCCGACGGATCGACCGCGATCGCCCGCACGTAGCGCTCGGGGATCGGAACCGAATCCCACGTGGCGCCGAAGTCGCGCGAGCGGAAGAGCCCGTTCTCGTAGGTCCCCGCGTACACGAGCATCGGCGCCGTCTCGACGGTCGCCATTCCCCACACCTTCTTCGATCCCATCCCCGACGTCGACGAACTCCAGCCGCTCCCTCCGTTCGAGCTCCGGTACACGCCGGCCCACGTCCCGCAGAGAACGTGGCTGCCGCTCCCCGGCCGGTAGCGGATCGCGGTCGCCGTCGGGTTCGAGGGGAGGCCGCTGTTGGAGGGGACCCAGCTCGCGCCTCCGTTCGACGAGCGGAACACCCCGCCGTAGAACGCGCCGGAGAGAAGCCTTCCCGGATCGACGGGGCTTACCGCGACGGTTCGCATGTCGCGCCGAAGGACTCCGTTCGAAGCCTCCGCCCACGTCCATCCGGTGTCGGTCGTCACGGAAAGCCCGCCGTACGACGCGGCCCAAACGACGCCGGCGTCGTGAGGGGAGACGGCGAGCTCCCACACGAAGCGGTTGGTGAGACCCTCATTCACCGCCGACCACCCGGAGGCCGGCTCATGGGACCCGAACACGCCGCCCCAGAAAGTTCCTGTATAAATCGTATCGTCATGAAGAAGAAGCGAGCACGCGATGGTGTCGGCGAGGCCCGCGTTCCTCGCCGTCCAGCTCGCGCCCCCGTCGAACGTCTCGAAGACGCCGTTCCGGGTCGCCGCCCAGATCGTCTGAGAGGCGCCGGGACGGATCAGGAGCTCCTCGGCGTACACCTCGCCCATTCCGGCGCGGCGCGCCGACCAGCTGAGCCCGCCGTTCGTCGTCCGGTAGACTCCGCCCCCGAGCGTCGCGGCGTACGCGAGGTTCGCGTTCGCCGGATCGACCACGACATCCGCCACGCTCGACTCGGCGATGCCGGCCGAACGAGGCGACCACGTCTGCCCGCCGTCGAACGAGAAGAAGACGCCGCCGTCGGTCGCGGCGTAGCAGATGTTTGGGGAGGAAGGGGCGAAGGCGAGAGCGCGCACGGAGAGGACCGCGAGGCCCGTGTTCGACGGGAACCAGGTCGTCCCGGCGTCATCGCTCCGGAAGATCCCGCCGCCCGCCGTGGCGGCGAAAAGACGCGTCCCGCCCGGTTGATACGCGAGGTCGCGCACCATGAGGTTGGCGAGGCCGTTGTTCGTCGGGAACCAGCTTCTCCCGCCGTTCGCGCTCCGATAGACCCCTCCTCCTCCCGTTCCGGCAAACATCGTGTCCGCGTCGAGCGGATGCTCGGCGAAGGCGAGCGCGTCGAAGACGAGGATCCCGCTGTTCTGCGGCTCCCAGCGGCCGCCGCTCCGCCGGAAGATCCCTCCTCCCTCGGTCCCAGCGAAGATCGAACCATCGGAAGTTCGTGAATGAAGAACGGGAACGCGGCCGCCGAAGGGCCCGCCCTCGGCTGTCCAGAGATCGTATCCCGCCGGCGAAGGAGCCGCCGGCGCGAGAAGGAACGCGAGGAGGAGAACGGCGAGAACTCTCATGGCCGTCGATGTCCACCCGGGGAGCGGGGCACGCGAGGAGCGCGGCTCACGGTTCGCGCGGGTCGGCCGGATCGTCGGAACAACACATCTCTCGCGCGCCCGACCGCGGGCGAGCGCGCATAGAGCAAGCAAGGCGGGGGAATCCGGCGATCCCCCCGCCGCGAACGCTCGCTCGATCTCCTAGACCCAGCCCGCCTCGTGGGGCTTGTCCACCCTTCCAGGCTCCCCGGGAGGAGGCGGCGCGAAGGAAATCATCGTGATCTCCTTCAGGTTCCCGTGCCGCACGAGTTCGGGCTTCTCGTAAGGACTCTTCTTTCTTGCTTCCATCGTGTTGATCCTCCTGTCCTTTCTGACCAGAATGTTAGCACGCTCTCGCCAGGCCCGTCAAGGGCCTGCGCACGCCTCCTATCGGATCAGGACCATCCTCTTCGTGTCCGTGAGCCCTCCGCTCCTCAGGGAGTAGAAGTAAGTCCCTGAAGGCACGGCACTTCCCTGATCCGAATCCCCTTCCCAGAGGAACGTATGGAGCCCGGCCGGGAGGCTCCCCGCCCAGAGCCTCTTCACGACCTGGCCCGCCGTGTTGTAGATCACGAGCTCGCTGAACGCGCCCGAGGGGAGCTCAAACGAGATCGCGGTCTCCGGGTTGAAGGGGTTCGGGATGTTCTGGTGCAGGACGAACCGCGCCGGCGTCACGCCCGGAAGCCCGTTCTCTTCGGGCTCCAGGAAGGTCGGGTCGAGCCGGACCTGGTACTGCATCCCGCACGTGTCGGTGTACGTCACATCGAACCAGACGTTGAAGCTTCCGCCCGGATAGTTTCGCAGATCAAAGGTATAAGTGTCGATTCCGTAGCTCGAGGCGCCCGGAGCCAGATCCGGATAGCTGCAGTTCCCATCGGCGATGAGGAGCCACGCAAGATCGTCGTGCATCTGAGCTCCGATCGACCGCGCCTTACCCGGCCCGTTGTTTTTCACCTGCACCTGGACCGTCCAGAGGCCGTACGGCGTGTAGCTGATCGTGCGATAGCCGCCGAGCGAGAGGATCGGCTGCTCGGCGACGCACCCGGTGAGAACGCGCGTGATCGTCGAGTCGCAAACCGGCGGCGCCGGATCACCCTTGCCGATCCCGAAGCACTGCACGCAGACGACGAACTTGTGCTCGTCCCCGGTCTCGGCGTCCGCAGGGATTCCGAGTCTTACCGGGAAGTCGTACCACTGGCCCGGCTGCAGGGTCTTGAAGGAATCGCCGAACAGGGTGTCCCAGTCGGGGGTCTGGAAGACCTCGATGCCGAAGTCGAACGTGCAGTTCCCCTCGTTCGTCACGCGGAACAGATAGTCCATCGTCTGGCCCGCGGTCCCCGTCGTGTCCTCCGTGCGCGCGACCACGGAGACGCCGCAGAGCGGGTCGACGGAGATCTCAACCGTGTGCGCGTCCCACACCGCGGGATCACAGAAGGAAACCGCGGCAAGCTCCACCATCGCGATCGAGCCGCACGGCTCCCCGTTCGGGATCACGACCAGCACCTCGACGTTGTCGATGCCGCCCGGGTTAAGAACCGGCGTCGTCGGGTCCCCGACGATCTCGACGAACCAGCCTTGGGCGCAGGTTGCTGTCAGCGCGTACTGGTCCGGATCGCCCCCGATGTTCTCCACGAAGAAGTCGGCATAAAGCGAGTCGCCCGGAACGCCGCCAAGGAACGTGTCTCCATACACGTCGACCCCGGCGTCGCACGGAACGACCACGGTCGTGAGGACACAGCTCTCGTCGATCGGGTCTTGCTTCGCACCCTTGTCGGACACGATCTCGAGGATCGCGCAGAGCTTGTCCTTGTCCCCCTCCGTCGCTCCTTCCGGAACGATGTGTCCCACGTCCACGATCGCCGTGTCGCCCGGATCGAGGGTCTCCCGCACGCCCTCCGGGGTTTTCCCCCAGAGGGCGGTGAAGATCACCAGATACTCCGCCGGGCAGTTCCCCGTGTTCGTCAAGGTGAACTGGTAATCGACCGTGTCGCCCGGAGCGCCATTCCGGTTCGCCTCGTCGCTCAGCATTCCGTCGAGGACATCCTGCACGCACTCCGTGGCGGTAGCGGCATTCGCCGCGTTGAACACGCGGCCGACCGCTCGTAGAGCGACCTCGGCCGTTTCCGTGCAGAGCGCGCCCCCCGGGATCGAGACGTTCACGGTCACTTCCGCGGAGGCTCCTCCCGCGAGAACAACGAACGGCCCGCCCGGAAGCGAGACGAACCAGCTCGGCATGTCGACACTGGCCTGCAGGTTGAAGGTGTCAAGGCATTCCCCGGTGTTCTCGACCTCATAGGCGACCGGGTGCACCGTCCCCGGCGCGCCGCACACGCTGTTCGTGAGGACCGAAACATCCACGCCTTTCACGAACCCGATCCCGACGAAGGCCGTGTCCACGTCCGCGACCGGCGCGGACTCCGCGTCCTTGTCCACGTTCGTGGCGAAGAGCCGGGCCTGTTCAAACACGTAGGCTCCGGAAAGCGGACACGAGACGGAAAGGACCTGGTGCTGCACTTCGACCGTGGCCGCCTGTCCGGGTCCGAGATTCACGAACGTCTGCCCCACGATCGAGACCGGCATCCCGAGTAAGGACGAAGGCGTGAGATAGAAGGTCTCCGTCACGTTGCCGGTGTTCCTCACCTCGAAGTCGTGGTAGATGGTCTGCGGCGGGATGAGCCACGTCGTGTCCGGGCTGACGAGCGTGACGTCCACTCCGTACTCGCGCACGAAGAGGGAGCAGGCCCTCTCGTCGACGCCGCCCCCCTCGACGGTGACGAGGAACGCGAACCCGCCCGAAACGGTCGGCGTCCCGTAGATCTCGCCCGTCGTGGTGTTGATGTTCATCCCCTCCGGAAGACCCGACTGACCCCATAGGTACGGGGGAATCCCTCCGGTCGCCGTGAAGACGACACCCGAGGGATACGGCTCACCAAGCGTCGCGTCCGGAATCGGGCAGGCCGGAGTCGTCTCGTTGATCTCGGGCGGGGGCACCGCGAGCGTGCTGAACGATCGACAGGGCGACCACGAGCCGAACACCCCGCAATCCGCTCTCGCGCGAACCTGCCAGTAGTAGGTTAGGCCCTGCTGGCAGGAGAAAGTGTAGCTGGAGATCGCCGTCGCATACACGGTGCCCGTGCCGCAGCTCGCGCCCACGCGCACCTCGTATCCGATCGCACCCGCCACGTCCGACCAATCGAGAGGCAGCGGACACGCGAGACCCGAAGCCCCGTCCGCGGGGCTCAAGAGAGTCGCAACCCCGGGAGCCGCCGGCACTGTCGTGAACGAGAAACACGCCGAGTACTCCCCGTACGTGTTGCACGCGTTCTTCGTCTTCACCTGCCAAAAATACGTCGTCCCCGCCGCAAGCCCCGAAAACCCGTACTGCGACGCGACCACGTCGTACTCCGTACCCGTCCCGCACGTCGTCCCGATCCGCACCCGATACCCCGCCGCCCCCGCGACGTCCGACCAGTCCAACGTCCCCGACGTCCCCTGACACGTCGCCCCGTTCGACGGGGTCTGCAATGTCGGCGCTCCGAGAGGGGAGGGAGCGGCCGTGAAGCTCCGACACGCTCCGTACTGCCCGAACTCCCCGTTCGCGCACTTCGTCTTCACGTGCCAGAAGTACGTCTGCCCGGGCAAGCAGGCGAAGCTGTAGCTCGATGCGACGACGTCGTATTCGTCTCCCGTTCCGCAGCTCGACCCGATCTGCACCCGGTACCCCGCCGCGGTGGCGACATCCGCCCAATCCAACGTTACCGGACACGCCAAGCAGGTCGCCGCATCCGCGGGAAGCTCGAGCGTCGGAGAAGGCAGCTCGCAAGTCGCGGGGCCGGAGGGACAGGAGACCGTGTCGCACGTCTCGTCGGGCCCTTCGAAGTAGAGAGTCGAGAAGCCCGTCGTCTGGACGGCCGAGAACGGCCCGTCGAGCACCCACTGAATGCACCCCTCGTCCGCGACCTGATACTGCAAGGTCCCGACCGCGTACGGTGTGTTCGCGGGAACGGGACTCTCGAAGGAGAAGTCATAGGCGCTGATCGACCAACACTTGTAGTTCGGATACCGATCGGTGATGAACTCGCTGATATCGATCGGGAAAGTCCCCGTGTCGGAAGCGAAGACCGTGAAGTTGGTCCATCCGGTCGGGGATGTATAGGTGAAGGTCGCGTTGCCGATCTTCTCCTTGTCCGTGACGCAGAACGTGCACCCGTGTCCGAAGACGCCCTTCGGGATGTCGTCGATAAAGACCCGGATCGACTTCGTCGTCCCCACATCCCCGGCCGTCGCATCGAAGAGCATGTCGTCCGTCGGTTCGCACACGAGGTTGGTGTTGGCGTCCAGCCCGAGGAACTCGCTCGCGGACGCGACGGCAGGAAAGGCGAGCAGCAGGACGAGCCAAGCGAGGGAACCCGGTAACGAAGACCGCATCATGAACCTCCTTGTCGAGTCGCACATACCTTCTGATCGCGGCGTAACGATCCCTTCGATCCCTTTGAGGATGAGACAGTTTATCACGAAAACCGGCCAGTTTCCAGCGTTTTTCCGTTGTTGGGCCCCTGCCCGCCGGGCCGCCGCCCGCGGGCTTGACCCGCCCCCCGCCGGGGCGTAGAGTGCTCGCTGTCATGAATGGCACGCGCACCCGGATCGCCTCCCGCCGGGGAAGAGCGGCCGCCCTCCTCCTCGCCGGAGCGGCGGTCCTTCTCGTCCTCGCGGTCGTTCTCCTCGCACGAGTGCGGGCCCCGGGACCGGTGGTCGGGCGCAAGTACCTGCTCTCTCCGATCGGACCTGTCGGCGCGGCGGACGCGTTCGTCTGGAACCGCCCGAACGGGGCAGAGCGGTTCTTCCTCGAGGTCATGGATCAGGACGGAATGCTTCTCTGGTCGCAAGCGACGCGCGACACGATGCTCCCTTGCCCCGGCGGGCTCGGCTTCTCGGCGAATCGGATCTACCGGTGGCGCGTCACCTACACGTTCGCCGACGGTGTTTCGCTCCCCACGAACGACGAGACGTTCCAGGTCCTTTCGCCCCCGAACAATCCATTATGAAACCGATCTTCGTCGCGACCGATCGGTACGAGGTCGACATCGGCCCGCACGTCTTCCCGACCGCGAAGTACCGCCTCGTGCGGCTCGCACTCCTCGCGGGGAAGGCGTGCGCGCCCGAGGATTTCGCGGAGCCCGAGCCTCCGTCGCGGGAGGATCTCCTTCTCGTGCACACGAGCGCCTATGTCGACGATCTCGATCACGCGCGCCTCACCGAGCGGACGTACCGGTCCGAGCTTCCGGTCACGCGCCCCGTGATCGAGGCGTTTCGCCTCGCGGCGGGCGGGAGCATCCTCGCGGCCCGCCTCGCGGCGGAAAGAGGCGTCGGAGTCCATCTCGGCGGCGGGCTGCACCATGCCTTCCCCGACCACGCCGAGGGTTTCTGTTACGTGAACGACGTGGCGATCGCCGCCCGCGCCGCCCAGAGAGACGGGCTCGCCCGAAAGGTACTCGTCGTCGATCTCGACCTCCATCAGGGGA
>Ga0194126_10003043_pt1 | contig 26874 bp, 22 predicted proteins | sample TA2KigC150mmetaG_FD_148641 | JGI IMG/M metagenome (GOLD analysis project Ga0194126, IMG submission 148641) | Freshwater microbial communities from Lake Tanganyika, Tanzania - TA2015035 Kigoma Deep Cast 150m | ecosystem: Environmental > Aquatic > Freshwater > Lake | place: Tanzania: Lake... | reverse complement strand
GGCTCCAGCAAGACATCGCCGCCGCGCTCAAGCCGTTCCCCGGCTTCCGCCAGGAGCTCTTCGACAAGCTCTACGACTTCTTCCACCGCTACTTCAGCCCCTCCGGCTCAATCTACTTCCAGCACACGCCGGCCCACAAGAACATCTACGAGAAGGTCTACACCGACGACCGCGACGTGGTGCTCTTCTGGAAGACCCACATGCTTTACTACGTCAAGACCGACCGGCTGTTCAACAGCCTTGAGGTCGAGGTCGACGACCGCAAGTTCTACTTCGACGCCTCCACCCTTGAGCACAAGCGGGCCAACGAGAAGCGTGAACTGGTCTACGAGCTCACCGGCAAGCGCGACGACGGCACCCTGACCTTCACGACCGCCTACTCCGAAAAGGGCCGGAAGACCAAGCTCGACGACATCACGCGCCAGTTGCACAAGCTCGGCGTCGAAGTGAAGGAAGAGACGGCCGCCACCAACGAAGAACGATAAACGGTGAACGAGTCCTGATGTTCCAGTACGTCTTCTCGGGCGAGAGCGAATGGACCGAGCAGCGCATCAAGCAATTGCAGGCCCTCAAAGACGTCCTATCGCCATGCCTGCCGTAGCCTCAAAGCTGGTCCGATCAAATCGCGTTCTCCCCGGCGATCACGCCGTTCACGACTGGTATCGGTTCGTGCTCTCGTTTCCGCCCCATCTAGTCCAGGAATACCTGAAACGCTTCGGCGTAGGCCCAGGCGACCTCGTGCTTGATCCCTTCTGTGGGACCGGCACCGTCCTCGTGGAATGCAAGAGGCGCTCGATACCGAGCATCGGCATTGAGGCCAACCCGATAACCTGCTTCGCATCTCGCACGAAGCTGGATTGGAGCGTGGACCCCGATTGTCTAGCGCGGTTTGCGGATGAGGTGTACGACACTACCCGCAGTGAGCTGGCAAGAGAGGGCATCGGCGACACCTCGGGACTCCCGCTGTTTGGCGACTCGACCGACTACGCTCGACTCAGACACCTGCCGGGAGAGAAGGTGGCGTTGCTGCTGCGTGGGTCGATCAGCCCGCTTCCCCTACACCGCGTCCTGCTGCTCTTGGACATCCTTGAGAGATACAAGGACTCACCATTCTATGGGCACGCTCGGCTCGCGCTTGCCAAGACCACAGTCTTCGGAGCCAGCAACCTCGCCTTCGGCCCGGAGGTGGGCGTCGGTCCGGTCAAGCAGGACGCCATGGTCGCGTCAATCTGGCGCGACAACGTGCGGGTGATGGCCGAGGACATCCGTCTCCTGCCCCCGCACGCGTCGGTCCCTGCGAAGGTGCTGGAGGCAGACGCCAGAGAGGCGGGCGACCTGCTGCCGCCTCTCTCGGTAGACGCCGTGATTACGTCCCCACCCTACCCGAACGAGAAAGACTACACGCGCACGACGCGGCTTGAATCTGTGCTGCTGGGGTTCATACAGGGCAAGAGCGACCTCCGCGCTTTGAAGCAAACTCTGGTCAGGTCGAACACGCGCGGCGTGTACAAGAGCGACGGCGACGACGCCCTTGTGGAAGATAACGAAGACGTGCTGCAACTGGCCTCGGACATCGAGAAGCGAAGACTCGAACTCGGCAAGACGTCCGGGTTCGAGCGGCTGTACGCGCGGGTAACGAAGCTCTACTTCGGGGGCATGACTCGACACCTGAGCGGGCTGCGGTCAGCGCTCAGGCCGGGTGCCCGTCTGGCCTACGTGGTTGGAGACCAAGCCTCATACCTGCGGGTAATGATACGCACCGGACAAGTGCTCGCGGATATCGCATCGTCGCTGGGCTACAACGTCGAGGCCATCGACATGTTTCGGACGAGACTGGCCACCGCCACCGGCGAGCAGTTGCGCGAAGAGGTAGTGGTGCTGGAATGGCCTGGCTGGCAAATTGACTCAAGGAGGGCAACTGTGAGAGAAGCCAACAACTACTCGACAATCATCGAGAGCATCTTCCTCTCGAAGTACAAGCCGGGCATGGTCGCGGTCAACTTCGAGCGGCAGGACCTCGTCAAGGCCGGACGCAAGCTCGGTGTGCCTGTGCCCAAGAACTTGGGAGACGTAATCTACAGCTTCAGGTATCGGTCAACACTCCCAGCAGCCGTCAAAGCGAAGGCCGGCTCCGGCAAGGCGTGGATCATACGGCCTGCCGGCCGAGGCAAGTACCAGTTCGCCATGGTGACCGAATGCCCGATAGTGCCCAACGCCAACATGGCCGTGACCAAAGTGCCCGACTGCACGCCCGGCGTCGTCGCCAAGTACGCCTTCAATGATGAGCAAGCGCTTCTCGCCCGTGTGCGCTACAATCGGCTCGTGGACATATTCTCGGGCGTAACCTGCTACTCCCTGCAGAATCACCTGCGCACTACCGTTCCCGGCATCGGCCAAGTCGAGACCGACGAAATCTACGTCGGGGTCGACAAGAAGGGCGCTCACTACGTGTTCCCGGTCCAGGCAAAGGGCGGGACCGACCGGCTCAACATCGTCCAGATAGAACAGGACTTCGCGGTCTGCCGCCAGAAGTTCCCGTCCCTCATCTGCCGCCCGATAGCGGCCCAGTTCATGGCCGACGATGTCATAGCGCTCTTCGAATTCGAGCAGGGCGAGGAAGGCGTCCGAATCGCGAGTGAGCGGCACTACAAGCTCGTCCCGCCGGAGGATGTCACCGAAGACGACCTGGCGGCATACCGCCAAAGGCAGTCGGACTAAACCAATGTCACGCTTGACCACTTAGCCAGTGGGGCACGACATCTTGAGTACGAGAACAAGGAGGTAATCCTATGCGGTCGATGTTGGTCAATTTCCAAGTGCAGCGCGTGATCGCCCACCAGGTCTTCGCTCGCGATCCAGACCGAAGAGTCATTTCACCGCGATGCAGCACGGGGCTTACGAGGCTGGAGCCGTCGGGACGTCTGGCACTGCAGGAACGTTTGGTTTCCGCGCTGGGGGACAACTCGCACGCGGTCGAGATGAGTGTCAGTAAGGCTGAAACTGGATCCACCTTCCAGAAGGCGGCCAGATGCATCGAGGGGAGCGACGCCGTATTCACCGCTTCGAGTAGGGACCTGGCCGTGGCCCTCGCCGATGCCCAATCGTCACGCACGATACCGGGTGGCGTGGTCCTGATCACATCAGGCATTTCGGGAAGAGATGGACGGCGCTTCGTCGCGGTCGTCAAGGCCGAGACTGACGATGGGTTCGTGTCGAAGACCGTGGGAGAGGAAGTATCCTTCGAGTTCCTCCCTTCGCTGTTCATGACAGCCCAGCAGAAGCTCTACAAGATAGGCTTCTTCCTTGAAACCAAGCGCATGCTGGCGACGGGAGACCGAATGCGCGACCCTGCGGACTTCCTTGTGCTGGTCTATGACCACAACATGACCGCAAAGGAAACCCAGGGTGCTGCGCTGTACTTCTATGAGGCATTCCTCGGATGTTGCGCCACGCCATCCTCTGCCGCGCTAACCCGTGACTTCTATTTCAAGTCAAAGAAGTTCATAGACACTACATCACTCATTCCAGACGCCGATAAGCTGGACGCGCATGGTGCACTCTACACCTATCTCAAGGTTGACCAACGGCACACCCTGTCCGCCAGCGAATTCGCGTCACGCTATCTGTCCGGCAAGGTGCGCGATGCCTATCGCACCCACATGCGTGAAGAGGAGTTCCCGACCACGGCCGTGAACAAGGACCTATCTTATCTAGCGCGAGTGCTGAGGCGGCGCAGGCACACCTTCACTTCCGAGGTAAGCATTTCCGGGCCAGCCGAGAGATTCGCCGAGTTGGTCAAGATAATGCCTGACGATGGTAGCGACCACACGCTCGTGCGCATAGCAGGCAGGCTCAGCCATACAGACTGAGGATGACCGAGAAGGAAGTCCTCGACCGCTTCCGCAGCGACATTCCTGCTCTGCGCGCGTGGTCGCACTTCGTGGTCTATGTCGTATTGCGGCGACTCCGCTCGGCGCTCGGCTCGCGCGAGGCAGTCGAGGCGTTCCTGAAGATCCCCGCCACGTCGAGACTCAAAGGCGAGGACTCGCTGGTGTACAAGGCTCTCTACCGAGGGAAGACATACGATGATCCGTATGAGGACATCACCGACAGGGTGGGCGTCCGCTTCGTAGTTCTACTACTGCGTGACGTGGATCGAATCAAGGAGGTCATAGAGGGATACGCGGGCTGGAGTTGCTCCCGAGACCGCGACTTCGAGGAAGAACGTCAGCTCCGCCCCTATGAGTTCAACTACCAGGCGGTGCACTATGTTCTCCGACCTAGAGCCACAGTCAGCGCGTGCGGTGCATCTATCCACCAACGGATCCCGTGCGAAGTGCAGGTGAAAACCCTCCTGCAACACGCCTATGCAGAACTCACGCACGACTTGGTCTACAAGCCAAGAACGGCAGCCGACCCAACGGTGCTTCACGAGGCAGCAAAGAGCATGGCGCTGGCAGAGACGGCCGACGACCTCTTCATGTCGGCGAACTCCAAGTTCGAATCAGCAGGACGGCAACACTCCGAACTCTATCGCGGACTGAGTGAGATCTACCAACGAATGTGTGGCTTGGCGGATCAAGCGGACGAGCGATTCAACATACTCCTCATCGAGGAACTCAGCAAGGTCGTTGGCGACGTCAGGGCTCATGATGTGGAGACTCTGCTGGCTAACGAAGGAGTGTCCCCGGACTGTATCAAGCAGCGGCACCAAGGTGATTTCCTCTTCCGGCAGCCCGTCGTACTGCTCCTCATGCTCCTGGTCAGACAGCGAGAGGCGCAACTCCGTGAGCATTGGCCCTTCCCACCCCGACTACTGCAAGGCGTCTACACGGCGTTGGGCATGAGTGCGTCAGGATGTCTGTGACCGAGTTACTCGACACATGGACGGTTTCGGAGCAACGGTTCAACGTTGTGAACGCGGTCGGCCCCACCGAGGAATTGTGGTTATCATCTACTCGCCAGCTTCACCCGTTCGGTGATGAGTTCCTGGTTGTCGCCCACAAGCAAGCGTCTTCGGCCTTGAGAAATGTGGGATTGAGGAAGAGTTCTACGAAATCCCCGAAAGTACTAGCGGGCCTCGTGGCAGCGGGTCGGTGCGCCAAGTGGGCCTGATCGACTTCCGGGAGCTACGCAGCGGCGAGGAGCTTGAGGACTTGGCACGATGCCTCCTAGAGACTCGACCAGAGGTCCTGAGTGTCGAAACAACAGGACGGGGCACCGATTGGGGCGGTGACCTGCTGGTCAGAACCGCGGTAGCCGGACCGCTTGGAGGCAGGCAGGAGGAAAAGCTGGCCGTGGTGCAGTGCAAGCATTACGCGGTTTCGGGCAAGGCAGTCCGGCAAGCGGACCTCCGCATAATGGAGACTCTCGTCCACTACAACGCTGACATCTTCCTGCTTGTTACGACGACCACGCCTGGCAGTTACTGGGCGACTATCATGTCCGACATCTCCGCGGACAAGAGAAATCGAGGCCAGCGGGCTGTCTGCTGGGACGCGACCTACCTCGAGACGGTGCTGTTAAGCGAGCAGAACAGGGGCTTGCTGAGACGTTTCTTTCCGGTAAGCTACAAAAGAGCGACTCGTGTCGCAAAGGAAAACGCAGCTTCACTCCGCGCTTCGACAGCGTCGGTAGCGAAGGCCGCACGTATCGCTCCGCCGCAGGCGGAGGCTGTGTCAGGAGGTTCGACGAAAGTGCAACACACAGATAGGCTGTATATAATCACGAGCTTGGAGGAACGTCAACCGGTTGGCGCGGCGTCCCTTCGTGCCTACGCTGGGCGCCTGGGCGTTCAGATCACCACATCGCATGACGTTCCCGCCAGTTCGCTCTGGACTGAGGACCAAGCACAGCAGATCGATCGGCTCTGCAGGCGTTCTGACGCAATATTCGCCGTGGTATCGAAACGCGGCAGCCACTCTCCAAATGTCTGGATCGAAATAGAGAGGGCCATGTCCACGGGCAAGCTGAAGGCCGTCTTCATCGCGGAGTCAGCGTACACGGTCACGTCGATGAGTCGCTACCCGTGCGTACTCATCAAGAGAGATGTGCAGCAGTCAATCGACGACTTTGTCGCCTTCTTTCGAGGTGTGTTTCAGCAGTGGGGGAAGAGGTCTGACCGGTGGTTTTGGTGCGGCTTGGCAACGATCTTGATGCAGCACGACTTCCCGGTTGTCGCGGAGGTCAAACATGCGTAGTCTCGATGGCATGTATGATCTGTTGAGCGACGCAGGGATCTTTCGGAGGGCTCCATGGCGACCACTCGACGTTGTCTGGAGTGAAAAGGGGCTGATGATCAAGAGGCTGTTTACTGATATGATTTCGGCCGAATTCCGAGCGAACGGCTACGAGGAGATCTTGCTTCCAGCCTTCATACCGGATCGCCTGCTCAGCGTTGAGCCAGCGCACTATCGTGATGTCCACCGGTTGTCATATGGCTTGGCATCAGACCCGGAGTGCTACCTCCGCGCCACATCGGAGTGCCAGTTCGCCGCGCTGATCGCAGCCGACCCGGCACCCACGTCACCGCGGAGGCTCTTCCAGGCATGCGCTGTGTACCGCAGGGAGTCACCGGACGAATCGCTCCCGATGCTGCGATGCGCCGAGATAGACCCTTTCATCGAGGCAATGACATTCAGCGGTACCTCACCCACAGAGACCGAACGACAAGTGTCTGTATACGAATCGATCTTCCGCCGGCTGTGTCTGCCGGTAGACGTAGTGGTACGTCCTCCCTGGGACACGTTCCCGGAGGCGACGCAGACGGTAGCCTTCGACATGCTGATTCCCGGACTAGGAGTCGTGCAGGTGGCCACTGTGCATGATCTCGGCACGTCGTTCGCCAGAGTCTTCGCGCTACGGGGACGGGATGGTGCACTCCTTCAGCATTCGTCAAGCGGCATCAGCGGTCGGGCACTGGCGTCAGCGCTAATCGTCCACTCGGGTGGAGATCGCGTGCTCACCCCCACGTGTCTATCCCCGACTCTCGTCGCATACGAACCGAGTGTACCGGAAGGACTGAGAGAAGCCGTTTCCCGATGCGTCGGGGCGAGCCGAGTCTCGGCCTGGGACGCTGGAGCTCCCTCCGTATGCCAGGCGCCCATACGGATACGCGTAACGCCCGACGGGGCCGCGGTGATGACCACGGCTTTAGGGAAGCACGTCACTGTGCCCTGCCGTTCCGTAGAACACCATATCCGTCCAGTCTTGGCTGACTACGACGAACACTTGACAACTCGGGCCAAACGCAGGCTCGCCTGTGGAAACGGTGCACATGTGTTCGTCGCTGACCTTCCTTGGTGCGGTCAAGTCACCTGCCTTATGCCACAAGTAGCGCGTCACCCGCGTAAGCAGTTCATGGGCTGTAGGCGCAGCCCCCGCCAGCGCGGGAAGTGTAGACATTGCGGTTCAGGCCAGCAATACACGGCGCGCCTCGCCGTGGCAGTGTGAGGGACTATGAAACGAATGACGAACGGCTTGGCTGGTCGGCTGATCACGATTGAGGGCGTGACCGGAGCGGGCAAGAGCTACTTCACACGGCACTTGGCCAAGCGGTTGCGTGGCGTGCACCACATGCCTGTGACGATTCTTGGGGGATTCGGCGACCAAGAGGTGAAGGAGGACCAACTCCCGCACATCACGCTTTTTGTTAGACAACTGATGCGTGTAGGCGGAAGGTTCCTTGGACTCCCGTGGCTATGTGAGACGACGCTACTGCTGGCGGAGCAGGCGTTCTATGTCGAAACATACCTGTTGCCAGCACTCAGAAGTGGAAACGTCGTCCTCTACGTTAGCTACAACGACGCCCTCGTGGCGTATCAGCTCATGAGGGGCGCATCTACCGGTCGCACACAGGATTCACTGCTCAGGGTCTTGAAGCAGCTGATCGACCTGCAGTTTGACCCCTTCCACTATCCGAAGCAGAACCTGACGGTGTACGTAAGTGCGCCAGACGGTACGTGCTTTCAGCGACTATTGGAGCGCGACCATCGACCGGTCTCGGCCAAGGACAAGAAAGTGATACGGCTGATCAAGGCCAACTACGCGAAGCTCTATGAGTCCCGCAAATACGTCGTACTGATAGACAACCACGGTGAGACTGATCTGAGCTCAGAGGTGGAAGAAACTGCCTTAAGAATAGCCCGAATGCCACCCCGTGCCTATGCGTAGGCCGCTGCTGATCTACGTCGCTGGACCGTTGTACACGCCAGGCGACAGGCATTACCTCTGTGCGATTGACGCTGTTTGCACCGACTGTGGGTTCCGGACCTATCTGCCCCACAGAGATGGTGGGCTGGCTCCATCGAGCGGAAGGCGGACTCTGTCGTTCTTCTCTAGCGACGTCAGTGCTTTGGAGGACTGCTATGCTGTGGTGGCAGTGCTCAACGGCACAGATGTCGATTCCGGCACTGCATGGGAGCTCGGATACGCGTACGCTCGCGGCAAGCCGCTCATCGGGATCTATGAGGACACGAGGGTTGATAATCCTCCAGCAGACCTCAATTTGATGATCACCAACTCCGTGAGAGTCATTTCTTCCGAAGCGCAACTTCGACGCGCCTTGACTGCATTGGCATCGGGTCGTCCCGGGGTGAGAGAGAAGAAGCACGGCAATTACGACGATGCGGACATTGCCCGTTTGGCAACCACGGTCAAGTCGATGAAGCTCGATCTGAGTGCGACCGAGCCTGCAAGGTTCGGTCACGAGACGGCGGTGCTCTGCTGTCTAGACGCGGTCCTATCGATCCACCGTAACTATCGAAGATTCGTGGTACCACGGGTGGTCAGATTCCGGTCCGAGCATCCCGACATGCGGTTGCTGGGCGACATGCTGAGTCTGTACGATCGACTGGGTCCGCGTGAATTCGCGCACGTGGTGACGCAGAGCCGGGACACCCGCCGTGCCGAACTCCTACACTCAGTTTGTGCACGGCTTCGCGACATTGCCAGCGGCTGCCCTACCATCGAGGAAGAGAAAAAGGCCATCCGGGACTGGATGACCAGGGCCGGCGCCATTGGATACCTGACATTTGGAGTCAAGGGGATTGGCTTGGCTACATTTCAGTATCTCAGGATGCTGTTCGGGGTCAGCACCGTCAAACCTGACGTTCACATCAAACGGTTTGTCGGCGTGTCTCTCGGTCGGCCGATACGTGACCTAGATGCTATCGGATTGATCGAGGCGGTCGCGAGCCGGATCGGCACCGAGCCGACCTCTTTGGATCATGCGCTGTGGAAACGCCTCTCAGATCCGTCCCAGAGCGAACCTCCAAACAGGGAAGACCTGGGGGACGCCGGTTGCGATTCCTGACGCGCTAAGCTACCCGGCGGCGGCCGACGTTGGTAGTGAGCAACTCTGCGCGGGGAGATTACAAGGGCACTGTACAAGGCGGGCTTGAAGGCGCTGGAGCGGGGGAGTTTCGGGGACACATTGCTAATCTCAATCTGAAGCGCGTCAAGGGCTAGTCTACGCGTCCCAGTTCCGCCCGCCCATTTGACCCGCGCCGCCCGCGCATTCTGAGCGGACAACCGACGAACTCGCGCCCGCCGGCCCTCTTGGCCCCTCGGCAAGGCCGGGCTCATGCCTTGACCCCGGAACATACCGGCCTAGGCTTAGCATTCCGCAGGCACCTGCCGAACGACGACCGCCAAGCGCCAAGCGACGAACGGTAAGACAAGAACCCGAGAAGCGGCGAAGGCCAAACGCCGAGCGGCAGACATCAGACCAGAACGCAAGTAGTGGAGGAAATATGGACGTGAAAGAGATAACGCCCGCACAACTGAACGTCAGGAAGTTCATCGCGACCCAGGTCGATGAACTGCGCAAGACCGTCGGCGACGGGCTGGCCGTCAACGCCCTGTCCGGAGGCGTGGATTCGTCGGTCGTGACGATGATCGGCCACAAGGCCCTGGGCAAGAACCTTAAGACCTACTTCATCGCCAACGGCATCATGCGCGAAGGCGAACCCGAGTACATCGTGAAGGTGTTCAAGCGCCTGGGCGTGCCGGTCAAGCTGGTCCACGCCGAGGCCGCCTTCTTCGCCGCGCTCAAGGGCCTGACCGACCCGGAGGAGAAGCGCGAGGCCATCACCCAGACCTTCTACAAGAAGGTCTTCGGCGACCTGGTGAGGCAGAGCGGGGCGAAGTTCCTGCTCCAGGGCACGAACTGGACCGACGTCGAGGAAACGGTCGCGGGCGTGAAGCGCCAGCACAACATCCTCGAACAGCTCGGAATCGACACGCAGAAGGTCTTTGGCTACAAGGTACTCGAACCGGTGCTGCAATTGCGCAAGACCTCGATCCGAGTCGTAGGCAAGGCGCTCGGCCTGCCCAAAGAGATCTACGCCCGGCCGCCGTTCCCGGGCCCGGCGCTGGCCGCGCGGGTCATCGGCGAAGTGACGCCCGAGCGGGTGGCCGTAGTGCGGAAGGCGACGGCCGTCCTCGAAGCCGAGCTGAAGGGCTGCCGTGCGTTCCAGTGGCTGGCGATTCTGCACAATGACAAGGTGACCGGCATGCGCAACGGCAAGCGGGACTTCGGCCAGCAAATTGAACTCCGCTGTTTTGAGAGCACCGATGCGGTGACCGCGACTGTAACGCGTCTCCCCTATGCGAAGCTGGAGAAGCTGGCAAAACGGATCACCGGTGAAGTGCCGGGCGTGGTGAGCGTGACGTACAACGTTACAGCTAAGCCGCCGACGACGATAGAAGCGGTGTAGTGCGAGGGACGACCGAAGTCAGAAGGCAGAAGGAAGAAGTCAGAATGCAGACGTGTGGATGGCGGACGGAACAACCGTAGATTCACGCCGTGGGGGGAGGACGCAGTTCAAACTGCAGAATGCAGATATCAAGATGCAGAATGACGGACACCGGAGTCTTGCCACCAAGACACCAAGGCACGAATGGGTCCTGAAGTAGTCAGACGTGAGGAGACGGAGAGGATAACCGCAGATTCACGCCGTGGTGGGAGGACGCAATTCAAACTGCAGAATGCAGATATCAAAATGCAGAATGACGGATACCTGCCACTGAGGAATGACGAAGCCCGAAGCACGCACTGTCGGACAGGGACCGCAGAGGTCAATGACGATTGGAGCTCGAAACCCGAAGGACGAAACCGCCGATGCACGCCGATGAACACAGATAGGCGCGGGACGTAGACAGGACGGCATCCTAAGCGAAGCGGGCAGGCGAGGAGCCTGCCCGCGATTCTTGCCGGGACGGCGACTACTTGATATAGGCGCCGATCGAGAGCGAGAAAGCGCCGAGCCAGTTGTCGGTGTAGCCGCTGGTGCCCCGATTCTCAGGCTCAACCTGCTGGCCCGCAGCCCCGCCGCCGACGTAGCGGGCGTTGATGAAACCGTCCACGGTCTCGTTCAGGCTCAGGCCGTACCTGACCGAGGCGTCGAGAATCGCGCCGCGGAAGCTCGACTCGACGTTGGTGCTTCCGGTGATGAACTTGCCCTCGGCATAGAAGCCGTCGATCTCGGTGCCGACCCAGGACCTGCCGCACACCGGCAGCCGGCCGCGGAACCGAATCACCGGCACCGGCCCGATGTCGTTGTACACGCGACCTTCCCAACCGTCTTTGGCCACGAAGGAGATGGAGGCATTGCGGATCTGGAGCGACACACCGACCGCGAGTTCGCGGTCCGGCTCTGTCCAGAAGTCATACTGGTAGCTGGCCCGGTAGAAGTCGAATCCGTAACGGAAGTTCATCGCGGTCCCGGCCGGAAAGACGGTTGAGTCGACGACCAGGTCGTTCTCAAGCCGAGCCTCGGTGCGGAGGTCGATCGGCTGATAGAGCAGGACGACTGTGTGCCGGGGTTTGAGGTGCAGCTCGGCCGACATCCTTTGAAAGGGGAAGAGGATGTTCTGGCTGCCTTCTCTGACGTAGTCGAACCTGGTGCCATAGGGGTCCGGGCCGAATTGGATGTTGTGTCTGAGCACGCCGAGGAAGCCCATCTCGGCGCCAAGCCGGACCTCATAGTCTTTGTCGGAGTTGTTCAGCCAGGTTGCATGGCCGGCTGTAGCCGCAACCAGCGCCAGCAGTAGAACGTATCGAGACATTCGCGCCTCCAGGTTTCGTTGCTTAGCAGACTGTCGAAAACAGCTAAACTCCGGACCGAAGAGAGGTATTCGGGCAATGTTCCGTCGCCAGACGCGAAGCCTACTGCCCTGCCGTATCCCGGCCCGCCGTGTCGACGCCGACCGCAGTTCGGATTATCCTCGGCGTTGCTCCTTCATCAAAGCGAATCCCGGACGGATGTCAAGAAAGGGAAACCGCCACCAATCGCTTGACTCTCAGCCGCCCTGACCCGGACTCGGCAGGAGAGAACGCCGGAGGAACGGGACTGTTGTCGGCCAGAGGACCGAGGTCGGTCATCGGTCGCGAGTCCGGAAACGGCGCGGCCAGCGCCTGGTTGCCGACCGCGTTCTCGCGGCTTCTCTCCCCTACCTCCGGTACGTGCCCGTCAGCCGGGCCGTGGCGAGAATGTGGTCTTTCATCAGGTCGTGCAGCCGGGCCGCGGTTACGCCTGATTCGACCGGCAGCTTGTCATCCAGCGCGTAGAGCTCGAAGTGGTAGTTGTGAGTCTTGGCGGGCGGCGGTTTGGGGCCTATGTAGCCGGTCTCGTGGAAGTCGTTCGTGCCCTGGCAGCACCCGTCAGGCAGTAGCTCCTGCCGGGGCAGACCTTCGGGTACGCCGGACGCGGTGCCGGGTATGTTGTAGATGATCCAGTGAATGAACGTTCCGCGGGGCATGTCGGAGTCGCGGCAGGTAACGGCGAAGCTCCTGGTGCCGGCCGGCACCTGGTCCCACCGCAACTCAGGCGAAACGTCTGCTCCGTCGGCGGTGCACGACCGCCTGATGGTCTGCACCTGGGCGAAAGCCGTACTGGTCAGAGTCATGACCTTCGGTACCACGATCGCTTTCATCTCTGCCACCTCCCGTCGGCAAAGCCGCACACACGAATGCGGGGCTGAACTGGTTGATGCTGCATGTCGAGGTGCCCCTGCTATGACCTCGACACCGCACCCAAGCCTAGATTCGGAACGCCCGGTTGTCAAACCCGGGGCCTCCCGGCCTGCCCGCGCCCGTCCGGTATCGCGCCGCCTTTCGCCGCCGGCAGTCCCGGACGGCGGCCCGCTGCAAATGCTTTGTTGACAGAGATATAGGGGAATGTAAGATGGAGGTGGTGCTCCAGCCTTCAGGTTGCCACTGGGTCGCATGCGCCGTCCGTTTCGCGGCGTCTGACGACAGGTCTTTTGTCTCGATACCGGCCGCAGCAGCAGGGGTTTGCGTGCTCCCAGAGAGCAGTCAGGGGTCGCTTCCCTTGACACCCCAGACCCACAAACCTATAATACCCGCGCTATGAAAAAAGGAGGAAGAATGCGCACAAAGCACTATGCTTTTGCCGCAGCTTCAGTTGTTCTGTTCATCCTGGTTCTCGCCACGCCGGCGCTGGCCCAGGGCAACACCAAGCCCTGCCTCTGCAAACCGCTCATCACACCGCTGACGGGAACGACGAAGACCGTATTCGTCGCCTCGGTCATGTACACCGATGCGGAAAACGACGCTCCCGCCAAGGTGGAAGTGTACATTGACGGTGTCGCCTACCCGATGACCCACCCCAAGGGCTCCCCTAAGGGGTACTATCGGGCCCGGCTGACGCTTCCTCCGGGCGAGCATTCGTACTATTTCTACACCGAGGACGCGCGGGGCGCAAGCGAGCGGTTCCCGCGCTACGGGGCACTGACCAACCTGCTGGTCGGCACCAAGAAGAAGATCCTGAACCGGCTTCCGCTTCTCTCCGAGGGCGGCGTCCACTACACCCAGGGCTCGGAGTACAACGTCTACACGTACACGGTGAAGTACAAGGACCGCGATGTCTGCAAGCCGCCCAAGTGCATCAAGGTATTCATCGACGGCCTGCCCCACGACATGGCGCTCTATTCCGGCACCTGCGTGAACGGCACCTACGTCTACCAGACGATGCTGCCGCCCGGACCGCACGCTTACTACTTCATGGCCAAGGACGGCAACGGCGACTGCGTCTCCCTGCCGGCTGCCGGCTTCATCCGCGGTCCCCAGGTCACGGCCAGGCTCAACTCGCCGCCGGTCCTCCTCGACCAGCGTCTGGAGCCCGGTATCGGCGGAATGAAGGACATCTGGCAGATGCCTTCCCGCTACGGGTTCCTGGTCCACTATAATGACGTGGACTTCGACGCCCCGACCGTGGCCATGATCTACGTTGACAACGTCCCGCACGCGATGAAGCTCATCCGCGGCAACGCCGCCAACGGGCTCTACGCCTACTACAGCAACGAGTTCCTCAGCAACATGCACACCTACTACTACTACTTCCAGGACGGCAAGGGCGCCAGCGTGCGCATGCCGGAAGTAGGCGTCTTTCACGGTCCGGTCGTGACCCGGTAGCCGCCGGCAGCGGCCGACAGAGAGGATTCCATGGACTGGAAAAGGACGGCAGCGACCGCGCTGCTGGCAGTAGTGGTCGTCCTGTGCCTGACCGGTTGCCCGATCCGGCCGCCGAAGACGCCGGGCGCCCCGTGGGGAGCCGATTCGACCTGGACCGGCGCCGCCTACACCTGCAGCGTCGTGACCACGGTTTCGAAAGGCAGCATCCGCTACGTCATGGACTGGCAGGATGCCGTTGACACGGGCGACGTCGCCTACCTGTCCGAGGAGACCGCGGCGGTCTCCCATGAGTGGAGCGCCGCGGGCACCTACGAAGTGAAGGCGCAGGCCATTCTCGACGCCAATCCCTCCAAGGCCTCCGAATTCTCCCCGGCCCTGACCGTGAAGGTGAACCCCAACAACGCACCGGTAGTTGACTCCGTGCTGATACCGCCGGTCGCGGTCAAGGACGCTGAAACTTACATCACCGTCTACGGGTCCGACCCGGACGGCGACGACATCCGCGCCATCGTCAAGTGGTCTGCCAGCAGCGACACCGCGACCGAACTCATGCCGTCACCCGGCGGCTTCGCCGTCAGCCACGTCTTCACCCGAGTCGAAACCGCGGACGTGATAGTCCGATTCCAGGACTGGAAAGGCACGAAGTCGGCACCGGAGACGGTCTACATCGCGGTCGGCAATGAGGGCGGTGTCAAATGGTGGTGGCGGGACCCCGAGGGCGGCACGATGTCGACTTCGGCGCTGGTGGCCAACGACGGCGACCATGAAGTCGTGATGGGTTTCTCCTGGGGCAACTCGATGTTCTACTCGCTGAGAGCCTCCAACAAAGCCCTCCGGAGCAGCACCACCACCAGGTGGGCGGATCAGGATTTCGTCAGCGATCCGGCGCTCAGCGGCGGGCACGTCATAGTCAGCAGCGACGAGGGAGAAGTCTACGCGCTGGCCCTGAAGGGTCTGTCACGTGCCTGGCGGTGGCCGGATATAGCGGACGAGCCTCTCGAACCCTACATCCAGTTCGGCGCGGCGGCGGTCAACGGTAGCGACCTCTATCTCGGCCGCGAGACTGATGCGGACAGCATCGACCGGCTCTACAAGTTCACTGACGCCGGCGGATCGGTCACCCCCGGTCCCACCTACAGCCTCGGCGGCACTACCGTCGTGGACGCACCGGTGATTGACGCTGACGGCAGCGTCTACTTCGGCACCGATTCCGGCTATCTGGTCAAGATCGACGCGGATCTCAGTTCTCCCTTGTGGCGTCTCAGCCTTGAACCCATCGGCGAGGTCTACGGGCCGGTGGTCGGCGGTGACGGCACGGTCTACTGCGGCACGGATTCATCCCGCCTCTACGCCGTCAATCCTGATGGCAGTATCAGGTGGACCGTGACGCTGGACGGCGTGGCCGCGCGGCCCGCTATCGGCCAATCCGCGCTCTTCGTCGGCACCGAACAGGGCACGGTCTATTCTCTCGACCCGAACACCGGCACGACGAACTGGCAGCAGACACTCGTACAGGCCTTCGGGTTCTTCACCACGCCGATCGTCGCGGCCAACGGCTACGTCTATTTCCAGGACGACAACGACGTGCTCTATTGCCGGAAACAGACCGACGGAGCCAAGGTCTGGACCTGCGACTGCAACTACTACCTGCCCGACGGCGGGCGCAAAGCCGGGCGCGCCAGGCCGGGGAAAGGGACGCTGGGGCTGCTTGACGGCCTACCCAACCCATCGATCACGAGCACCGGCAACATCATCGTCGTCGGGGCCAGCGCGCTCTTCTGCGTGGCCGGCTACGCCGACGGCCCGCTCGACCCAAGTGCGGCCTGGCCCAAGTGGCAGAAGGACCTCTCCAACACCGGCAAGCGGTAGCCGGAGAACTTCCTCCAGCGGGCCCTCTTCGGAGGGCCCGTTCTCTTGGGATAGTCTTTCGGAGGGCGGCAGAGCGGGTGGTCGGGCGGCACTGACTATCGATTCCGCCTCACGGCGGCCCGCCCGCAGCGATTGACAGAGGCTCTTTCCCGGCTATCCTTGTCCCTTGCTCACAGGGACTAAATCCGCCTCTAACCACCGGATTCACCCCCGACAGCGGCAAGACGATACGCCAGCTTATGGAGGAAACATGAAATCCAGGATACTGCCACCGCTTCTGCTCATCGCGCTGGCCGCACTGCTGGGCAGCAGCTGCGGCAAGGCGCCTCTGGTTCCGGATGCGCCGAAGGGTCCGGCCCAGTGGCTGCGCGGCATCACCATGGCCTGCACTACCTCCACTACCGACGCGTCAGGCGCCCAGGTCTCCTACCAGTTCGACTGGGGCGACGGCAGCAAGTCCCAATGGTCGCAGTTCCTCGACGGCGGGGTGGCATTCAGCGACACGCATACCTATTCCGCTCTCGGCTCGTTCGGCATCAGGGTGCGGGCCAAGAACAGCAAGCGCGCCTCGCGCTGGTCCGCTCCCTTGAGCGCCACCGTCGCACCGGGCGAAGGCGCGGTCGTCTGGTCAATCGGTTTTACCGACCCCGAGAACCCGGAAGAAGACTCCGCGGATTTCACCACCAGTACCTTCGCCATCGGCTCCGGCAATATCGCCTACATCGCCTGCAGGGACTACGGCGCGCTCCTCGCCTGCAGCCCGTCCGGCAGTGTCGCCTGGAAGTTCTTCGCGCCCGACCTATACGGCGAAGAGTTCGCCGCCGCGCCCGTGTTGGCGGACGATGGCACCATCCTGATCGGCTGCACCAATGAGTTCGTGTACGCGGTCAATCCCGGGGGCACGGCCAAATGGGCCGATTCCATCGGCAGCCAGGTGCTGGCGCCCGGCGCGCTCGGCGCTGATGGCACGTGCTACTTCCAGACCGCCGACTCGACCATCATCGCCCTGAGCCCGGAAGGGTCGGTCCTCTGGGAGGTCTTTACCGAAGGCGGCAGTACGGCACCCGTGGTCGGAGTTGACGGCACCGTCTACGCGGTCAACCAGAACGGCACCATCTACGCTATCGACCCGTCGACCGACAGCGTGAAGTGGACATCGACCATCGTCGGCAAACCGGTCGCTGCCCCGCTGGCGATTGACCCGACGCGGGGAGAGGGAGTGCTCTACGTAGTTGACAACGAAACCGGAGTGCTCCAGTCCATCCGGCTGGCCGACGGTACGGGTGGCAGCGTGCAGTATACAGTCGGCGCCGACGCCTCGGGACCGGTTGTCGGCCCGGATGGCACCATCTACATAGGCGGGGACGGCAAACTCACGGCCATCGATCCCAACGGCGACCCGAAGTGGGTTTTCACTCCGGCCATGTACGGGGCTGTCTCGACCCCGGCTCTCACGGTTGACGGCTACCTGTACATACTCGTCGTCCCAGGTAAGAAACGGCTTGCCCTGCAGGGCAGCGACACGCTCTACGCGGTGAACCCGGACGGCACGCGCCGCTGGGCCTGCGGCCTTGGCGAAGGCCTGTCCGACCCGGAGTTCGCTCTCTCCTCGCCCAAACTGGACGCGAACGGCTACATCTACGTCGGCGACGGCTATCGGGCATGGTGCATAGCGGGAGTGAGCGCCCCGGCCGAGTCTGTCTGGCCGATGTTCCATCACGACGCCCGGAACACGGGCAGGGCGCGGTAGACAGAAAGAGCCGAAGGCAGAAGTCAGAATGCAGAAACCAGAATGCAGAATGATCCGGAGGTCTGCACTTCTGACTTCTGACATCTGCCATCCAGCATCTGATTTCGTCTGATGTTTACGCCTGTTCCTCGCCAGCCCGACCACAGGGAAATCGAGCCGCGCATCCTCAGGTTCTGGGAAGAACACGGCATCTTCGGCAAGCTGGTATCACGCAACCGGGGCAACCCGAAGTTCAGGTTCCTCGACGGACCAATCACCGCCAACAACCCGATGGGCGTGCACCACGCGTGGGGCCGGACCTACAAGGACCTTTTCCAGCGCTACCACGCCATGCTCGGCCATGACCAGCGGTACCAGAACGGATTCGACTGCCAGGGACTCTGGGTCGAGGTGGAAGTGGAAAAGGAGCTGGGCTTCAAGTCCAAGCGCGACATCGAGAAGCTGGGGATCGACCTCTTCGTGGAGAAGTGCAAGGAGAGAGTGCTCAAGTACTCCCGTATCCAGGCCGCGCAGTCGGTCCGTCTCGGCCAGTGGATGGACTGGGAGAACTCGTACTTCACCATGTCCGAGGAGAACAACTACTCCATCTGGCACTTCCTGAAGCGATGCCACGAGCGCGGCCTGGTCTACGAAGGCACCGACGTGATGCCGTGGTGCGCGCGCTGCGGGACGGCCATCTCCGACCAGGAGATAGCGACCGAAGGCTATCGCGAGCTTACTCACAAAGCCGTCTTCCTCCGCCTGCGCGTCACCGGCAGTGAGAACGAGTTCCTGCTGGTCTGGACGACAACACCCTGGACCTTGACGTCCAACGTCGCCGCTGCCGTCCACCCCGAACTCGAGTACGTCCGCGCGCGCAAGGACGGTGACGTCTATATCCTGGCCAAGCCGCTCCTCCCCGTCCTGGGCAAAGGGATGGAGGTCATCGAAGAACTCAAAGGCGGGAAGCTGGTCGGCCTGCGCTACACCGGCCCGTTTGACGAACTCGCTCCCCAGCAGGGCGTGGAGCACCGGGTGATTCCCTGGGACGAAGTCAGCGCCGCCGAGGGCACCGGCATCGTCCATATCGCGCCGGGCTGCGGCAAGGAGGACTTCCTGCTCGGCAAGGAGCATGGCCTCGCGGTCATCGCGCCCCTGAAAGAGGACGGGACGTTCACCGAGGCCTTTGGCTGGCTGAGCGGAATGGATGCCCAGTCGGCGGCCCGGCCCGTGTTCGACAGCCTGGAGAAGAAAGGCCTTCTCTTCCAGGTCGAGGACTACGCTCACCGCTACCCGGTCTGCTGGCGCTGCGGTCAGGAACTCGTCTTCCGTCTGGTGGACGAGTGGTTCATATCCATGGACTCACTGCGCGAGGAGATAAAGGAATCGGCGCGACAGGTGCGGTGGATCCCCGACTTCGGCCTGGCCCGGGAGCTCGACTGGCTGACCAACATGTCCGACTGGTGCATCTCCAAGAAGCGCTACTGGGGGCTGGCGCTGCCCATTTTCCGCTGCGAGTGCGGCTGGTTCGATGTCATCGGCTCGCGGGAGGAGCTGAAGACAAGAGCCGTGGCCGGCTGGGAGCAGTTCGATGGCAACACACCCCACCGCCCCTGGGTGGACGAAATCCGGGTCGCATGCGGCAGGTGCGGCAAACCGGCGGCGCGCATCAAAGACGTAGGCAACCCGTGGTTGGATGCGGGCATCGTTCCCTTCTCGACAATTCACTACCTGACCAACCACGCCTACTGGCAGGAATGGTTCCCGTCCGAGTTCATCACCGAGAGCTTCCCCGGCCAGTTCCGCAACTGGTTCTACGCCATCCTGACGATGAGCACGGTGCTTGAGAAGCGCTCGCCGTTCAGGACCATCCTCGGATACGCGTTGATGAAAGGGGCCGACGGCCGCGAGATGCATAAGTCCTGGGGCAATGCCGTCGACACCGACGAGGCCTTCGAGAAGATGGGCGCGGACGTGATGCGCTGGGTCTTCTGCCGCCACAACCCGGTCCAGAACCTGAACTTCGGCTACGACCTCGGTGACGAGGTACGCCGCAAGTTCCTCACTCTCTGGAATGTCTACAGCTTCTTTGTCACCTACGCCAACATCGACCAGTGGACTCCCGGCTCCGGCCTTGGAACACGATCCGAAGCGCCCGACGTTTCGGTCATGTCCCGCGGCCTGCTCGACCGCTGGATCCTCTCGCGGCTCAACTCCCTGGTCAGACTGACGCGTGAACGGCTCGACGACTACGACCCGTCCTCGGCCCCGCGCGCAGTCGAGGAGTTCATCGACGACCTGTCGGTCTGGTATGTGCGCCGCAGCCGGCGCCGGTTCTGGAAGCCGGCTTCGGACGCCGACAAGCAGGCCGCCTACCGCACCCTCTACGACTGCCTCGTCACCCTGGCAAAGACCATTGCTCCGTTCATGCCTTTCCTGGCCGAGGAGCTATACCAGAGCCTCGTTCAGCCGGGCGAGAACGGGGTCGCTGAGTCCGTCCACCTCTGCCCCTATCCGGAACCGGAAGCAGCGCTCATCGACTTGTGCCTCGAGAAAGAGGTGGGCGTCGTCCGTGCGGTGGTGTCACTGGGCCGTGCCGCACGTGAGAAGACGAAGCTGAAGGTGCGCCAGCCTCTGCAGGCGGTTCTTCTCCGCCTAAACGAACCGGGCGAGAAGGAAGCTATCCTTCGCCATGCCGAAACCATCAAGGAAGAGCTGAATGTCCACGACCTCCTGTTTGGCGAAAAGGACGCGCCGTTCCCGGCCGACTATGCGGTCGAGGAATGCCCGGAGCGTGCGGTCGGCATCTGCACGACGCTGACGGCGGAGCTGGAGAACGAAGGCTTTGCCCGCGAACTCGTCCACAAGGTACAGAACCTGCGCAAGTCGGCAGGATTTGAGGTCACCGACCGGATCCGGCTGCATTGCCTGGCCTCGCCGCGTCTGACCGCTGCCGTCAAGGCGTTCGAGGACTACATCCGGCGCGAGACCCTGGCCGTGGTCGTGACCGACGAATTGCCGCCCGAATCGGACGTCCGGAAGAGCACAAAGATCAACCGCGAACCGGCCGAACTGGCGCTCAAGAGAGTGAGGGAGTGATGAACAAACGCGAGCTGCACAAGTACGAGAGGGCCCTGCTGGCCGAGAAACAGCGGATGCTCAAACAGGGCCGCATCACGGATGAAGTGATGGACGCCGCCTGCCCGGAAGTAACCGGCGACCTCTCCACCCACCGTAGTCATGCCGCGGACCAGGGCACTGAGAACTACCAGCGGGAAATGGCCTCTCGCTTCAAGACGATCGAGACCGAAACCCTGCGCCAGATCGAAGACGCACTGCGGCGGATAGCTGCCGGTACCTACGGCGTCTGTGTCTCCTGCGGCGGGACGGTTCCCAAGGCCCGACTTGAAGTAGTGCCCCATGCCCGGCTCTGTATGAAGTGCCTGAAGAAGCGCCCGCGCTGACCTTCCGGGCCCTCCCCGCTCCCTCAACCCTCCGGCCCGGCCGGCCATGAGAAACCTGAAACTCATCGTCGAGTTCGACGGTACGAGGTACGCCGGCTGGCAGTACCAGCCCCGTCATCAGACCGTGCAGGGCGAGATTGAGTCTGCCATAGGCAGAATCATCCAGAAGAAGACCACTGTCTACGGATGCGGCCGTACCGATGCCGGCGTTTCAGCCCGAGCCTATGTCGCCAACGTCCACATTGACTCGCCGCTCAGCCTAGCCCGCCTGAAACTGGCGGTCAACCACTTCCTGCCCGAGGACATCCTGGTCTTATCCGTCGAAGAGGCGCAACCAGGGTTCCATTCCCGGCACAGCGCGACAGGCAAGACCTATGTCTACCACATCGTACGCCGCAAGTCTCCCCTGCGCCGACGATTCGCCTGGGAGTTCTGGACTGAACTGGACGTCGCGAAGATGCGCCGGGCCGCTTCCCTGTTCGAGGGCGCGCGTGACTTCCGAGCGTTCTGCCAGACCCGGGACGAGAACGGAACTTGCCATGTTCGTCATGTCCGGGTAGTTCCAGCCGCCGACGAAGTCCTGGTGACCGTCGAAGGCGACCGTTTCCTCTACAAAATGGTCAGGAGAATCGTTGGCGCGCTGGTAGCCTGCGGTTCAGGCCGGCTCACTCAGAAGGACATCCGCGCCGCGCTCGCGGGCAAGCCCTTCCCGCCGTTCCAGACCGCGCCGGCCTGCGGCCTCGTGCTTGACTCAGTCAGGTACTGACGGCCCAGGCGGTTGACACCCAAGTCCTGTTTCCCAATGACCAGTGACCTCCATACAGGCAATGCCGTGCCCTGCCCCCTCTCTTCAATTCCCTCCCCTTGCGGGGGAGGGAAAGGGTGAGGGTGACCTTCGTCACCGGGAAGGAATCGGCAACTGGTCAGTGCGCGCTACCGGAGTAGCGCGCGGCCGCGTCATCGAGCGCCTGCTTGGGCGACTTAGCGCCGAGCATCGCCTGCTCGAGCTCCTCGACCAGGGCCTTGCGGCCGGCCAGCCACTTCAGCCCGCGCGGCTCAAACACGGCGCAGTCCATCTGCGCATACGCCTCTCTCAACCCCGGCGTCTTCGCCAGCCGCTCGACCATTCTCGGATCATCGAGGCAACGCCGGTGTATCGGCACGTACCAGGTGCCGAGCGACCACTCGACCTGCTGCTCCGGGCTGGTGAACCACTTTATGAACGTCCAGGCCGCGGCCTTCTGCTGCGGCGTCGCCCGCCGGAACATGCCGATGTTCGTGCCGTAAACGATGGCCGCCGGTTTGCCCCACGTCGGTATCGGCGCCATGCCGACCGGGAATGATTCCTTGTCCACTACCGGCGCGCGCCAGGTCGAGCTGCCGGTCAGCGTCGCCATCCTGCCCACCAGGAAGTCGTCCATCGGGGTCCGGCCCACGTCGGTGTTCTGCACCTTGTCTTTGAGCACCATGTCAACTTGGAACTCGAGCGCCGCGACTCCCTCGCTGCCGTTGAACAACGGCTTTCCGTCCTCCTGCTCGAGAAACCGGCTCCCGCGCTGGAACAGCATCGAACCGAATATCCAGATGTCGGTCCCGCCGGCCGCACCCCACGTCTCGACCCTGCCGGCTGCGTCGCGCCGTGTCAGCCGGTTGGCGGTAGTCCTGAACTCGGGCCAGGTCTTCGGGAACTCAGGATGGCCGACCGCCGCGAACATCGGGACGCTGTAGTAGTAGACCGGCACGCTCTTGTTGAACGGCAGGGTCAGGAGCCTGCTGTCCCAGGTGTTGCTCTCGAGCAGAGCCGGGTAGATGTCGGCCAGCTCCTCGGCGCTGAGGCCGCCGGGCCCGTGAACAAAGCTGTCGAGGTAGACCAGCTCGCCGCCCGCATGCAATTGTGTCGTCCAGTTCTCATACATCTGGGCAATCACCGGCGGGTTCTTCGCCGCGACCGCGCCCATCAGCTTCTGGGAAAGCGCGTCGTAGTTGCCCATCCCGACCAGCTCTATGTGGATGTCAGCGTGCGTGCTCTCGAACCGGTCAACCATGGTCTTCAGGGTCTTCTGCGACTCCCCGCCCATGGCATGCCAGAGAGTCACGGTTGTCCTGGAGGATGTCTTGCTGCCGCATCCTCCCTGGACTGCCAGCACCAGCAGCAGCGCCGTAAGTACCTGGTTCTTCATTGTCTTATTCTAGAACGGCGGCCCGGGCAGTCAATGCTGCATCCGGTGCCTGAAACGGAATCCCACCGCCTCCCGCGGGGTCTAACACCGGCGGAGGTACATATGGATTTTAATATAGAAGGACATTCGGAGAGAGAGGCTCGCCCGGTACGAAAGCCGGCCAACTGGCTGGTCGTGGTTAGTGCCGCAGTATTGGTGGCATCGGTCGCCGCGCTGCTGTCATAGTGACGCGTGGCAGGCCGGTACGATCTGGGCTCTGAGATGCAGGCAGGGACACTGGACCAGTTGGTGACGGAGCAGTACACACTAGCCCGGTCCGAAGAAGCTGCCGGTACTATCTCAAAAGGGTGACCTTGGCGCGCGCCACGTGCAAACCGGAATGGAGTTCGTACAGGTAAAGGCCACTGGCAACCCGCCTGTCGTTTTCGTCACGCAGATTCCAGGTGACCGTACTGGACCCGGCCGGCATGCTTCCATTACGCAGAGTCTTCACCAGTGCACCCGATGCCGAGTAGACGCGCAGGCTGACGTGAGCGTCCCTGGGCAGGTTGAGCCGGACAGCGCTGCTTGCGACGGCCGGGTTTGCCCCGACCCTGATGAACTCCAGGGACGGGGAGTGCGAGTCGCTTACACCGGGCAACACTGACTCAACCCAGGCGCGAATGGCTGACTCATCGAATCCCTCCATGCTGTTGACAACGAGGCCGAGGTTGTCGATGACGTAGTTCAGCGGTATGTAACCACCCATCCTGTATGCCATCCAGGCCGAGGCGTCGTCAAGAAGGAAGCCGTAGGTGTACTGACGAGCATAGACCTTGACCACAGAATCCATGTCCTCCAGCACGTTTATGGCGAGGGGCATGTACCCCTGGCTGCCGTAGTCGGCGTACATGACCTGCAACCGCGGCATCTCAGCCAGGCAGGTGCTGTCGACCGACTTCCAGAAGAAGAGGTGCAAGATCTGGCCGGTGTAGTCCCCGGGGATCGTGTGCGGGACGAGTGCCGTGTCGGGCAGCATAACGCTCGGCGCCGGGTCCCCCGGTTGCGGCCACGCCATGGCCACGGCGGGCATGATAACCAGGACTGCGAGTGCCAACAATGAGCTACGCATGTACGAGCACCTCCTGTGTGCCGTCGTCCCGGCACAGGTCATTGCTTGCGGGCATGACAACAGTCTAGGGTGTCGCCGGCGGCTGTCAAGGCACATCACGTACCGTTCGGCGGTTCTGGCGCAAAACAGAAGGGCGGGCTGAAAGCCCGCCCAGGATGCTGCGCCGCAATCGCTAGTCGGTGACGACCAGCTTGCCCTCCGCGGTTGCGGTCCCGGCATTGACTCGGTAGAGGTAGATCCCGCGTGCGACACCGGCGCGACTCCACGATGCCCGGCTGGCAGTCGTCTGAAGGCTGCTGACCCGCCGGCCGTCCGGCGCGTACAAGGCTATCTGAGCTCCACGAGCCGCGGCGCCGGAAACAGTGAACTCGCAGCCGGTGCGACAGGGATTAGGGCTCACCGACACCCTGAGGTCACGGGCAGCAAGGAGTTTCGACTCCTCGACTCCGGGAATGAAATCGAGCACGTTTGCGGCCAGGCCCTGGTAGCAGGGCATGGACGAATCGGGCTGCACGGTCATGTTCTGCAGATAGACCACCAGCTTCACGTTGCTCTCGACCCAGGAAGTGTCCAGCGAGTACGACACCGTCACCGTCTGGGTTGCGCCGGGCCCGAGCGTGAGCGTGGTGCCGCTCTGACTCGGCACGTAGTCGCGACAGACGTGGTTGTGCAGGGGGTCGCCGTTCGGACCCGTGTAGTACAAGCTGTCCTCGGTTATCACCACCTGCAAAGCGGCGGAGATGATGGGCACCGTGCCGGCGTTGTAGCACTCAACCTGTACTTGACCGCTGCGTGAGGCGGGACTGTAGGTCGTGCCGACGTGAGTCAGGCTGACATCGGAAGGGACGAGCAATTGGTCGTAGACGTAGCTCTCCCAGGACGAATAGACGTAGCCGCGGTTCTTGCCATCGACCCAGAGCCACGGCGTGGCGTAACCGCCATTGTAGGGTGGCGGGTAGAGACGCCACTTGGCCCGGCCCTCGGCGTTGTACAAGAGAGGATAGCTTGCGCTGATGTGCCACTCGACCGGGGCGATCCGGCCTGGGTTTGCTGTTACTATCTGGTCCAGCACACTGCTGGCAGCAACGCAGGACCCTCAGCCTTCCTGATACGCTTCCTCGAGCACCACGCAACGGTCAAAGGCGAAGACCGTAGCAGCAGTGGCAAGCAGCAGCGCGACAACGATGACGTTCTTGCGCATATACGAAACCTCCTGTGTGCCGTTGTCCGGCACGGGTAATGACATGGTAACCTGGACAGAGTCTAGAAAGCCGACTCCGGCTGTCAAGTTGGGCCATGCGCAAGAAGAGGCGAGGGCCCGGACGGGCCCTCGCTCTGCACTGTCGAACCGCTGACGGCTAGTTCAGAACCGAGACCTTGGCTCGCGCAACCTGCGAACCCGCGTTCAACTCGTACAGGTACAGGCCGTTGCCGACCTGCCTGCCCGCGTTGTCACGAAGATCCCAGTTGACCGTATTCGCGCCCGCCGGCATCTGCCCGCTGGTGAGTGTCCGTACCAGCGCGCCCGACGTCGAATAGACGCGCAGAGTGACGTTTGTCGCCTTGGGCAGGTTGAACCGAACCGCGCTTCGACCGACCACCGGGTTCGCCCCGACCACCGAGAATTCGACCGGCTGCACCGCCGGGGACTCTTCGACCCCGGTTAGGTAGGGGCTGATCCAGCTCAGGATGGTCGCCTCGTTATAGCCTTCCATGCTGCCCACCACCAACCCGGCAGTGTCGACGACGTAGTTGAGCGGGATGTAGTTGTTCATCTTGTAGGCATTCCACCCTGTTCCCGCATCGCGAAGGAAGGGATAGGTGTACTGGCGGGCGAAGACCTTGACCACGGATTCCATGTCCTGCCACAGATTGATGGCTATCGGCAGGAACCCCTGACTACCGTAGTTGTTGTACATTTCCTGTACTCGCGGCAACTCCGCGAGACAGCTCGGTCAGGTCGATGTCCAGAAGAACAACTGCAGGACCTTGCCTGCGTAGTCCCCTGGAATCGTGTGGTTCACGTATGCCGTGTCCGGCAACGTGACGCTCGGCGCCGGGTCGCCCGGCTGCGGCCACGCCAT
>Ga0194126_10003039_pt1 | contig 26888 bp, 29 predicted proteins | sample TA2KigC150mmetaG_FD_148641 | JGI IMG/M metagenome (GOLD analysis project Ga0194126, IMG submission 148641) | Freshwater microbial communities from Lake Tanganyika, Tanzania - TA2015035 Kigoma Deep Cast 150m | ecosystem: Environmental > Aquatic > Freshwater > Lake | place: Tanzania: Lake... | reverse complement strand
GCGCCGGGCGAGACCAAGGAAATCGCGGTGAAGGTGCAGGACGCGCGTTGGGACATCGAGCGTCTGTCCGACCTGGCCTACGACACCGACAGCCAGATCGGCGGCCTGCTGCTGTTCTTCTCGCCGACAGGACGCCGCTTCGCGGCCGAAATCGGCGGTCCGGTGATTCCGAAGTTCGTCGCGGGCGATATGCCCTAAGCGAGACTGACGAATTATAAAATAGCCCCCGGCCCATAAAGCCGGGGGTTTTTGTTGGGAAGAGCGCCGGCGACGAGCGATGCGCATACCAGCGCCAGAGACTTCTCCTGCGAGCCGGCATTCACTTTGGCCGAGAAGTGCGCCGAACGTGCTGAGTGAGAAGAAATCGTCGAGGGGCGAAGAATCGCGCGACAATCACGGTGCGTCTTTTCGACGCAAATTATGGCGCCGATTTCACTCGCGTCGATTTGTGGCATTTGTCAAAAGTGGACGATCGCCGTTCAGCGTCGCTGCGACGCGACGGCGATGACAAAGAAGGAGCCGCGAGCCAAAAATCCGCTATAGAGGAAACAGGGCTCACAAGGATCGCCAAGAAGAGCGACGGCCCTGAAATCAAAATCGATAGAGGGATGGAAATGAAGAATTGGCGTAGCCTCGCAGCCGCAGTTGTCGGCGCGCTTTTCTCGCTGGCGTGGGCGGCCCCGCTATCGGCGTCGGAAGGCGGCGCCGGCCCCGAAGCCATGATGATGGGTAATATGTGTATGGTCATGTTCGGCTATGACATGATCCACATCACGGCCTATCAGCCCGGCAAGTCGCGTAGCGAATATTGCGCCGAAATCCCGGCGGCCGGCCCGACGATTCTCGTGTTCGACATCGAAAATCCGTCGTTCCGCGACCTGCCGCTCGAACTGCGGATCATTCGCGATCCGTTAACGCCGATCACCAAGGACACCGATCTCGAGGCGCTGACCGAGGTCTATCGCCCGGCGACGAAATATACCAAGGGCACTTTCAATCTGCAGCACGACTTCAAGAACAACGGCCATTACATCGGCCTCGTCACCCTGACGCGTCCGGACGGCTCGCAGGAGACGTCGGAGTTCAAATTCACGGTCGGTGAAACCTTGTGGGCCTGGGTGCCGCAGATCGCCGGAACGGTGCTCATCGCCGGAATCGTTTTCGTGTATTGGAAACATACCCATCCTTCCTCCAAGAAGAAGGACGCCGCTGGCGTCGCTGCGTCTTGAACGCAGCGTGGCGCAGCAACATCTCAAGAAACGAAAGAGGAGGCGCACGCCTCCAGGGAGGCGTGATGATCAACGCTGACAAAACTTCGCCAATGCGCGCGCGCCTTCGGGCGAACCTCAACTTCGCCGTCATCGGCGCTTTCGTCATCGTCCTCTCGGTCTGCGGAGCGACGACGGCCTTAGCGCATTCCTTCCTGGTCGACGCAACGCCGTCGTCGAAGGAGCATGTGGCGACGCCGCCAAAGACGATCAAGTTGAAGTTCGGTGGCGGAATCGAGCCGCCTTACTCCAAAATCTCCATCGAAACTCCCGACGGAAAGGTGCTCGGCGAAGGCAATGTCGGCGTGCCCGGCAAGCCGCGGGAGTTGACGGCCAATGCGCCGGACCTCGCGCCCGGCAAATATATCGTCCGCTACCGTGTGCTCTCCAGCGACGGTCACATCGTCGAAGGGAACTACGAGTTCACCGTCGACGCGAAATAAGCGCGTCCGCGCGAAGGGTCAGCGCGTCGCGCGAGGCGCCGCTCCTTCTCGCATCCCTGGCGCGAGCTAAGGAGATGAACGCCAGAGGACATCGGGCGAAGGAAAAATGTATCTCTCTCTAGCCGCCATCCGCCTCCTTCTGAGCCTGCCGTCGGCCCTTGCGGTCGGACTTCTGCTGTTGCCGCGCCTCATCGGCGAGGACGGCGCGCGCTTCAAGCCGGCCGTGGCGGCGCTGGCGCTGATGCGCGCCGTCTTCGGCTTCGTGCTGCTTTATGTCACCGCGCTCTCGATCTTTCCCGCCGATCGTCCGATCGGATTCGGCACGCTGTTGGAATTTGTCGTCGGCACCACCGTCGGAAATGCTTGGATCGCGACGCAGCTCATCGCGTTCCTTTTTGCCGGCCTTACGGCGGCGCGGCTGTTCATCGTTTCAGACTTGCTGGATCGGGCGACGCTGTGGGTCGGAATCGTCCTCGTCGCCGTCGTTTCGGTGACCGGCCATGCCGTCGATGACGGCCTGCCGCGATGGACGCAGGCGAGCTTCCTCCTGCACACCGCCGCCGGCCTGACCTGGCTGGGCGGCTTGCTTGGCCTCGTCTGGTGGATGTTTACGGCGCGCGGCAAGCCGCCGGAAGTCGCGGCGCAGCTGGCGGAACGCTGGTCATTGATCGCCAAAATCGCCATGGCGGTCGTCGCCGTCACCGGATTTGCGATCGCCTGGGAGAATGTCGGCAGCATTCCGAACATGCTGGCGACGGCCTACGGCCGGTTTTTGACGCTGAAGCTGTTGTGTCTGTGCGGCGTCCTGCTCGCGGCGCTGGCGCTGGCGCGCTACATCACGCGACGGCCTGAAGGCGAATTCAACACGGCTTGGTATAGCAAGGTCGGGGCGGGCGAGTCAGTCTTCGCGCTAGTGCTGCTTGCGATCGCAAGCTATATCGCGGTCATCACGCCGGCGGCGCATGAGACGAGTCTCTATTGGCCGCTGCCGTTCCGCCTGTCCTATATCGCGACCTGGGGACAGAACCCCGCGATGTTCAGCCCGATCTGGTGGTGGGGCATCGCCGCCGTCGTTCTCGCCCTCATCGCCGCGCTGATCTGGTGGACGCCGAGAACGCGCGAATATCGTCTTTATGCGACTCCGGCGGTCTCGGCCGCGGCGCTGATTTCGCTCGCCGTGTCCTTTGCGACGGAGGCCTATACCGACACTTACGACGATCCGACGCAGGACTACACCGCGGAGTCGGTCACGCGCGGTCTCGCGCATTTCAAGGAAAACTGTACCGGCTGCCACGGCGATCAGGGCGAAGGCAATGGTCCGCTGGCCAAGGATCTCAAGAATGCGCAAGGGCTCCCGGTGCAGCCCGCCGACCTGACGGCTCCCCATGTGGGCACGCATACGATCGGCGATATTTTCCACTGGCTGACCCATGGCGGACAAAGCGGAGTCATGCCGGGATTTCGCGATCAGCTCGACGTCGACGATCGGTGGGACGTGATCAACTTCCTGCTGATGATCTCCTATTCGAACCGCGCGCGCTTCATGAGCGCTCAGCCGATGATTCAATGGCTGATCGCGCCTGACTTCGCGCTCGTCGATCCGCAGGAAGAGGTGACGTCGCTCTACAAGCTGCGCGGCGTGCCGACGTTGATCTCCTTCGCGCGCTGCGAGTCGCCGAGCGGCGATCCGACCGCGCGCGCCGAAAGCGTGAAGAGGGCGCATGACGCCGCGAAATCCGCCGGCGCGAACCATGTGACGATCTATGACGCGGCTTGTCCGCAGGAGGCGAAAGGTCGCGAGCCGGTTCATCCAACGGCGGTCGAGACGGCCTATTCGGTGATCAACCGCTATCCTAACGAGCTGCCGTCGAAGGAGATTGAAGAGGCCCATTTTCTGGTCGACCGTTCCGGCTATGTTCGGGCGCGCTTCCGCAGTTTCGCGCCTGACGACGGAACCCCCCAGAAACTCGCGGGCCTTGTCGCCGAATTCGCGCGCGAACCATTCGTCGAGATCAGTTTGCACTCGCATTGATCGTCCCGCCTTTGGGCGGTTTTCGCGGCGCGCTCGGGCGCGCCACATTGTCGCAAGCGCGACGTTCGCGCCACGGTATCTAAGGAATGCGTCGTTCGTCATGATGCAGTGAGGCCGGCGGAAAACAGTCCGGCGCAGAAAGGGAGAAGCCAGATGCTAAAGCGGCGTGATTTTTTGCTTACCGGAGGAACTCTCTTGACTGGGACGGCGCTTGGACTCTTCGCCTCGCGCGGTCCGGCCTCGGCCCATGAATATGACGTCGGCCATCTGAAGGTGGAGCATCCCTGGCTGCGCGCCCCGGTCGACGGCGACAACAAAGCCCAGTTCTACGCGATCCTCCACAACAGCGGCGCGACGCCGGACAAGCTCATCGCGGTCAAATCTGAAAAATTCGGCAAGGCGGAAGTTCATGGCGACGCCAAGAAGCTCGACCTCATCACGCCGATCGTTCTGCCGCCCAAGTCGACGCTGACGCTCGCGCCCGGCGGCGCCTATGTCGCGCTGCTCGACATCAAGAAACATCTCGAGGTGGGCTGGGGCTTGGAGATGACGCTGGTCTTCGAAAAGGCCGGCGAAGTGGAAATCGACGCGGCGATCGATGCGCCGGATGCGGCGCACGCCCATGACGCCGAAGCCATGGAGCGCTGGCAGAAGGCGCATGGCCAGGATTCGGCCGGTCCCAAGGAGGGCGCGGGCCACCAGGATCACGAGCATCACGAGCATCACATGGACAAGAAGTGATCGCTGGCGCCTGACGCCGGCGGTCGACGCCCTGCAAACGCAAAAACCGGCCGCTCGAAAGGCGGCCGGTTTTTTGGGCCTGAATCGCGAAAAAGATTGCGCGCGTCACGGGACGCGCGCTTCGTTAGATTGGCTGCGAAATCCGGAAACCGATCAGCGGTCGATCGTCACCAGCCGTCCGGCGAAGACGCCGCTGTCGGTCGCCACGGGCGTGGCCTTCTGTGCAGGCGAGCTGATGGGCAGGGCGAAGCCGAGAACAAACGCGGCCGTCGCCATCGCGGCAACAAGAAGGAGTGAAACCCGGAACTGGCGGCGCGCCGACTCCCTGTCGAAGCTGCGCGTGAAGGCCGGCTCCATCTGATCTTCAAATTTATCAACGAGCGACATTGTCCCTGATCCTCTCGCATTCGCCCTTTGTAACGCTTGCGCCTCTCCCCAAGGCGCGCACGCGATTAGCTCGCGTCGCTGCGTTCTCAAGACAGAAACGAGGATGGGCTAAAAAAGTTTCATGAAATTTCAGAAATTTTATAAATTTTTAAGCAATCGGTGAAACCAGGTTAACGCTTGCCAATATTGATTTGTTCAAGTTGATCCAAGTCTTCGTCAACGATTCGGCCGATTCTCGCATAATGCATTGTTTTTACAGATGAAAGTGTGATGGGCGGCTTACCGAGCAAGCGGCGCGAGCCGGAGCGCGAGACTAAACTGCCGGCTTGCGAAGCCGTTCGAGCCGCGGACCGGCGCCGAAAAAGATTTCGTCAATCTCGCCCGAAGCGGCGAATTTCGCAAATCCCGTTGCGGCGCCTGGGCGCGCAAATTATGGTGCGCCGCACTCTCCCTCCGCAGGAAGCCAGAACTCATGACCCTTCTCGCCCACGCCCTGTCGCGCGTGAAGCCATCGGCGACGATCGCCGTCACACAGAAAGCGCGCGACTTGCGCGCTCAGGGGCGGGAGGTGATCAGCCTCTCCGTCGGCGAGCCCGACTTCGATACGCCCGCACACATATGCGCCGCGGGGAAAGCCGCGATCGATCGCGGCGAGACGCGCTACCCGCCGGTGCTCGGCATTCCGCCGCTGCGCGAGGCGGTCGCCAAAAAATTCAAGCGGGAGAACGGCCTGGACTACAAGGCTTCGGATACGATCGTCGCCACCGGCGGCAAGCACATTCTGTTCAACGCCTTTCTCGCGACGCTCAACCCCGGCGACGAAGTGATCGTTCCGGCGCCCTATTGGGTGAGCTATCCGGAGATGGTGGCGATCTGCGGCGGAACGACCGTCTTCGTCGAAACGCGGATGGAGGACGGATTCAAGCTCCAGCCCGAGGCGCTCGAGCGCGCCATCACGCCTCAGACCAAATGGCTGGTGCTCAACTCGCCGTCGAACCCCTCGGGCGCGGCTTATGCATTCGACGAACTGAAAAAAGTGACCGACGTTCTCCTGCGCCATCCGCAGGTGCATGTCCTCACCGACGACATTTACGAGCATTTGGTCTATGGCGACTTCAAATTTGTCACGCCGGCGCAGGTCGAGCCGGCGCTGATCGAGCGGACGCTGACCATGAACGGCGTCTCCAAGGCCTATGCCATGACCGGCTGGCGCATCGGCTACGCCGCCGGGCCGAGCGCCCTGATCAAGGCCATGGACCTGCTTCAGGGGCAGCAGACCTCGGGCGCCTGTTCGATCGCGCAATGGGCCGCGCTTGAGGCGCTCGAAGGGCCGCAGGACCATCTTGCCGTCTTCCGCGAGGCCTTCGAGACGCGCCGCGACCTCGTGGTCTCGATGCTCAACCAGGCGAAATATCTGAAATGCCCGACGCCAGAGGGCGCCTTCTACGTGTTTCCCTCCTGCGCCGACGCCATCGGCCGCCGGACGCCGAGCGGGAAGGTCATCGAAACCGACGAGGATTTCGTGACCGAACTCTTGGATACGCAGGGAGTCGCGGTGGTGCAGGGCTCCGCCTTTGGCGTCGGCCCCAATTTCCGCGTGTCATACGCCGCGTCGAACGCTTTGCTCGAAGACGCCTGTCGAAAAATCCAGACGTTCTGCGGAAGTCTCGTTTGACCCTGACGGCGCTTTGCGCATTGCGCGCGCCAGCCTAAACTGACGGAAGGCGCGTCACGCGGCGGCCGTGTGCGAACGCTTCGCCAATAGCGCGAAGTCTCGCGCCGGGGAGCGCGGAACCGGGTTGCCGGCTCGTCGGCCTTCGGCCGGGCAGGCGGCGCCTTCTTGCGGGAGACCTGCATATGACGATTTTCGCTCTTCTTTTCCTCGCTCTGCTCAGCGCGCTGATCGCCTATATCTCCTTCCTCCCGGATAGTTTCCGCATCGCGCGCTCGACGACGATCGACGCGCCGCCGGAGGCGGTATTCCGGCACATCAACGACTTTCACAATTGGCGCGACTGGTCGCCCTGGGCCAAGCTCGATCCCAATATGACCGCCGAATATGGGGGGACCCCGCAGGGCTATGGCGCGACCTATTCATGGTCGGGAAACAAGGAGGTCGGCGTCGGCCGCATGGAGATCGTCGAGAGCCGTCAGGGCGAACGCGTTCGCATCAAACTCGACTTCACCAAGCCGTTCAAAGCCAAGCATGACGTGCAATTCGATCTCAAGCCGCTGGGGGAAGACCGGACGGAGGCGACTTGGGCAATGTCCGGCCGCCACGAATTCATCGGCAAGGCGATGTATAAATTCTTCAACATCGACAAGGCGCTTGGCCGGCAGTTCGAAAAGGGGCTCGCCGACCTTAAGAGAGTCGTCGAGTCGCAGCCGAAAATCGCCGCAGGCTGATCCGCTGCAATTGCGACGAAAAAAGAGCGGCGCGTCCGTTAAGACGCGCCGCGCGAAAACTGGAAAAGAAGTCGCGCTACGACGCCGCGTCGAACATTTCCTCGACATGCTCCCAGTTGACCAGATGGTCGAGGAACGCCTTGAGGTAGTCGGCGCGGCGATTGCGATAGTCGATGTAATAGGAATGCTCCCAGACGTCGGCGACGAGGATCGGCGCGGCGCCATGGATCAGCGGATTCTCGGCGTTCGGTGTCTTGCGAACGGCGAGCTTTCCAGCCTTCGCCTCCAGCCACACCCAGCCGGAGCCGAATTGGCCCAGGCCTTCCTTCTGAAACTCTTCGCGGAATTTGTCGACCGAACCGAAGGAATCGATGATCGCCTTCTCGACCTTGCCGGGAATGGCGCCGCCGCCGTTCGGCTTCATCCACTTCCAATAATGGGCATGGTTGTAATGCTGGGCGACGTTATTGAAGATCGGCGTATTGCGATTATAGGCGGTGACGATCACTTCCTCGATCGGCTTGCCTTCATATTCCGTGCCTTTGACCAGATTGTTGGCGTTCGTGACATAGGTCGCGTGATGCTTGTCGTGGTGATACTCAAAGGACTCGCGTGAAAGATAAGGCTGCAGAGCGTCATAGGGGTAGGGCAGATCTTCCAGTGTGAAGGACATAATTCTCTCCCGAATAGGTTAGCCGAGCATCATCTGTCAGCCTCAGCTGCACGCGTTAACTAGCCCCCCGCGCGACATGCGGCAATATCGCGCGATCGCGAACGGCGCCGCTATGTTCGCTTTTTGGCGACAAAAAAGCACGGCTCGGTGACGACCGAGCCGTGCTGCAATCTTCGGGCCGCTTCTTTAGGCGATGGCGTCGCCGGTCGAGGGCTTTTTCCTTGCGCTGGCGCGCAGCGCCCACCACAGCATGCCAACGAGCGAGACGAAGCCGACTGCATAGAGAATGTATTCGATCAATCCGTGGAGGGTATAGAGTCCCACCGAGAACGGAAAGCGCGACACCCATTCATTGCCGAGACCGTCGCGCGCCGTGACGATTCCGACATAATGGCCGGAATCCTTGAAGTCGTGTTCGAAGGTCATCGTGCCGTTGCGATAGACCTTCGGCTCGATATAGGCGACGGTGATCGCGTCGAGGTAGGCTTTTTCCTTTTCTTCGCCGACGTCTTTAACGACGCGGATGCCGATCGCCATGTCGCGCAGCTTTGGCGAAACGGCGGTGAGCGCGATCACCGTGGGTCCGGCATTGGCGATATCCTCGCAAAACTCCAGATCTTCGCCGATGCGCTGATAGCCGATGAAGTGCATGACGTGCGGACCGATCCGCAGCACGCAATCGTCCTGCTCAAGCGCCACGCCGCCATGCGCGAGGACGGCTGTCGGCGCGGCGATAAGGGCCGCGACCGCGATCACTGCGCCGGCGAACAGGCCGCGCATTCCAGTTAAACTCGCCATTTACAGTCTCCCCATGATCGCCGACGCCGCGACCGCCGAAGGCTCCCGCCGCATACGCGTCGCCGCTGTAGTGATGACGTTTGTATTGGACGAATGGATTGCGACGCGACATCTTGACGCATCTTGATGATACTTATAACATATTGAAAATAAATTGAACAAAATTCTCACAGCTCAGACCGTTAAAAATTATAAATACCATATATTGATGTAAAATGTGATTATAACCATACATATATGGTTTTGCTCGCGGGACAGACCGCAGAATGTTTTCTAACAGAACAGTATTGTAATGAGCATAATACTTTTAGCTTTCGACATCCGCCGTCGATTGTGCCGACGGGCGCGGCTTGTGGTAGGTTTCGCGCCAACCAACATTCAAAGGATAACGATGAAGCGTTACGGTTTTGGCGTGACATTGCTTGGGCTGGCGCTTGCGCTTTCCGGCCTTTACGGCATGTGGGCAGGCTGGGACTACATCCAGCTCGAGCGCGGTTGGAGCCAGTTCATCGGCGGCGCGACGGCGGTGTCGGGCGGCGTCGTCACCATCGCGCTTGGGCGCGTGATCGGCCTTCTGGGTCGTATCGCGGATCATGCGCCGGCGACGCAAGCGAGCGCCGAGAAAAAATCGCCAGCGGCAAAGCCGATCGAGCGCGCGCAAACGGCGGATCGCGCGCCGGCCGCCGCGCGCGCGCCGGCAAAGCCGCCGGTCGAAGTCGACCGTTACAGCGCCGGCGGTTCGGTCTATGTGATGTTTTCCGACGGTTCGGTGGAAATGCAGACGGACGGCCGCTCGCAGCGATATCCATCGCTCGCGGCGCTGCGCGCCGATACGAGCGTCGGCGGCGGTTAGCGCCGCTCACTTTTGGGCCGCGCTCCACATCAGGAAAAGCGCCGCGTCGCCGGGCAGGCCTTCAGGAAAATCGACGATTTGCGCCGCGATGTGAAAGCCGCGCGGATGCAGCTCATTGCGCCAGCGCTGAAAAACGTCGGCGGGCTCGCCGCGCAGAGTCGTCGGCCATTTGGGGTCCGGCGCATTGATCGCGCGTCCGCCGTCCGTGCAAAGCTGCGACGGAAAGCGCATCAGCAGATGTTCGGTGAGCCCGGCCGCTGCGCTGCGCCGCGCCTGCTCCAGCATGTCCCGCCATTGGCCATCGGTCAGCCGCTGACTTGCGAGTTCACGGATGCGCTGATCGCGCAGTTCGACCGCCACGCGGCGACGTTCAACGCGCTCCAGATCGAGTTGGCGCTCATGGGCCGCCACGAGTTCGCGAAATTCTGACGCCGTTGCTAAGGCGCAGCGTTCGCCCGTTGGCTGCGGAAGGGAGATAAGCGGGCGGCGCCGATGCGCCTCAAGAGCCATCGCGGGAAAGCCGCCCTTCATCGCCTCCATGACTTCTTTGCGGAGCAGGAGGCCAATGATCTTATGGCCTTCGACGACAGGGATGCGTTTTAGGCTGTGGCTCTCCATGATCCGCGCGATGTCGGGAATTTTGGCGCCGTCTGAAATTGAGATCGCCGGAGACGTCATCACTTCGCGCAGCGCGCGTCCATTGGCGTGAAACTGGGGCTTTGGCCTGTCGCGCAGCAGAAACGCCGGAATGGCGCCGAGGTCGGGCGGGGCGCCGGCGCGGGCCTGTTCCAGATTGCTCCGGGTCACGATGCCGATCGGCGAGAGGTCGTCATCGACGACCGGCACCGCGCCTAGGCCGCAGTCGGCGAGAAGCTTCGCGACGTAATCGAGGTCCGCGTCCGCCGTGACATAAGGAAAGTCGCTGTTCATCAGATCGCGCGCGATCATGCCGCTGTCGCCTCCCGATCCCTCTTGCGCGCTCAGCCCAACAATTCGATCGTCACCGGCACATGATCGGACGGCCGGGTCCAGCTGCGCGCGTCGCGCAGCACGTCGAGACGCTTGAGCCCGCCTGCAAGCGCCTCGCTCACGAGAATGTGATCGAGCCGGCGCCCCCGGTTCGACGCCGCCCAATCGGCGGCGCGATAGCTCCACCACGTATAGAGCTTTTCTTCCGCCGGCACGAAATGCCGCATCGCGTCGACCCACGCGCCGGCCCGGAAAACGCTTGTAAGCTTTTCCACCTCTATGGGCGTGTGGCTCACGACCTTGAGCAGCGCCTTATGGCTCCAGACGTCATGTTCGAGCGGCGCGACATTGAGATCGCCGACCAGAACCACGCGTCCGCGCGAAACGCCCTCGGTGACGATCCAGTCGCGCATTTCGTCGAGGAAATCGAGCTTGTGCTGAAATTTCGGATTGACGTCCACGTCAGGCTCGTCGCCGCCGGCCGGCACGTAAAAATTGTGCAGCGATATCGGCCCGCTTTCGGAGTCGATCTCAACGCAGATATGACGCGCGTCGCCCTTTTCGCAGAAGTCGCGCTTCTCGACGAAGCGCAACGGGCGTTTCGATATCACGGCGACGCCGTGATAGCCCTTCTGACCATTGATCGCGACATGTTCATAGCCGAGCGCATGCAAGTCCTTCATCGGGAATTCGGCGTCCCGGCATTTCGTCTCCTGCAGGCAGAGCACGTCTGGCGCGCGGCTTTTGAGAAATTCCGCGACGAGCGGAAGCCGCAGCCGCACGGAATTGATGTTCCAGGTGGTGATCTTGAGGCTTTTTGATTTCAATGAGGATCAGCTCTTGGTCTTGTCGCCGCGGAAAAGGAAAGGCGCGACGTCGCTGACGCCCGGCTGTTTCTCGGCGATGAACGGCGTCGGGCGGCAGACGGCCATGGCGGAGAGGCCGACTCGCGCGGTGAGAAGCCCGTTCAATACGCCTTCGCCGAGCTTAGCGGAAACGCGGGCGGCGATTCCGTGGCCGAGCGCCTGCTGGAGTAAAGAATCGCCGACCGCCATGCCGCCGGTGATCGCCAGATGCGCGCCAACCGAACGGGCGAGCTTGAAGAAGCCGAACAGTCCCGGTCGGCCGCCATAAATTTCCGCAATCCGCCGCATCAGCACGATCGCCTGGCCGACGACGAAAAACACGTCGATGAGCGCGCGCGGGCTGATCGCCGTGACGACCGAGACGCGCTTTGCGGCGCCGGCGATCTCTCGTCGCGCCTCTTCGTCGAGCGGCGCGACGAGATTGCGCTCGGCAAGAGTTATCAGATCGCGTCCGTCGATGATCTGCTTCAGATAGTCCTTGAGCAATGCGCGCGCTTGGCCGGCGCCGGGGCGATCGTCATAGAGCTTACAAAGTTCGCTGACGCGTTCGCGCGCCGCCTTCCCGTCATCGCTCGCATGCGCCTCGGCCAGCGCGGCATGCAGCTTGGCGATGCGGTTCTGCCGGCCCATCGCGCGAAACTCGCGCGCGAGGGAGATGGCGGCGGCGATGGCGGCGAGGCCTGCGAGGCCGAGCCCCAGCGTCCCGAGAAAGGCCGAGTGCCGGAACAGGTCTTCGACGACGCCCCATATCCACATCGTCAGCGCCAAGGATAAGAGTCCGCTGACGGCCGAGAGAAAGACGCCGCCCCAGGAGAAGACGTAACGGCGCAGCATGCCGGTTGCCTGCGCCGCTTCGACGGCGGCTTCGTCGCCGGTCACCCCGTCGGCGAGTTCCGCGGCTTCACGGGCGAAAGCGTCAAATTCGGCTTCGACCACCTCGACGGGCCGTCGCCTTGCCGCGTCAGCCTGCGCCGGCGACCTGGCGGTGACCGTCTGGTCGCCTTCGAGGCGGAAAGCTCGTGGGCGCGGCCTTCGTTGCTGGGTCATGGCGATCCTGATTTGGCCTTCCTTAGCGCCTCGCGCGGCAAAAGGCGAAGCGCATCTGTTGCTGGAGCGTCGAGGACGCGATCTTCCTTTTAAAAAGGGGCGCCGCCAGGGCGTGACGGCCACAGATATAAGCGTGATTGCGGCCGAAAACGCTTGTTGCGGCGCGATTGCGCCTCCTTTAGCATCCCCGCGCCATTCGATGTCGAGAAGTATCGCGTATTAGCGCATGGACTCCATCATATATGACCTCCTCGCCGTTGCGATCGGCTATCTGCTCGGCTCCATTCCGTTCGGTCTGCTGCTGACGCGTTTGGCGGGCGCCCCCGATCTTCGTTCGATCGGCTCGGGCAATATCGGCGCGACCAACGTCCTGCGCACCGGTCGAAAGGATCTGGCGGCGGCGACGTTGCTCCTCGACGGGCTGAAGGGAACGGCGGCGGCGCTCATCGGCGCTTCGCTTTCGCCGGAAGGCGGCATGATCGCCGGCCTCGCCGCCTTCGTCGGCCATGTCGCGCCGGTCTGGCTGCAATTTAAGGGCGGCAAGGGCGTCGCGACCTTTCTTGGCGTGCTGTTTGGCCTCAATTGGCCGACGGCGCTGATTTTTTGCGCCGTTTGGCTGTCGGCGGCGGCGCTGTCGCGTTACTCCTCGCTTGGCGCGCTGGCGGCAAGCGCGGCGGCCCCGCTGGCGTTGTTCATCTTCGGCCACACAGGCGAAGCCTTTGGCGTGACGATCATGGCCGTGATCGTCTACTACAGACATAAAGACAATATCGCCCGTTTGCGCGCCGGCTCCGAAACGCGGATCGGACAAAAGGCGTGAGCGAGGCTGCGCCGCCAGGACGGTTGAGCGAGGCGCAACTCGTCGACTGGCTTAGGCTGATTCGCAGCGAAAACATCGGACCGCGCACCTTCAGGCAGCTCGTCAATCGCTTCGGCGGCGCAGGCGCGGCGCTGGACGCGCTGCCGTCATTGGCGGCGCGGTCCTTGCGCGGACGGACCATCCGCATCGCGACGCGCGAGGAAGCGCTGCGCGAGATCGAGGCGGCGCGCGCGTTCGGCGTGCGCTTCGTCACCACCGGCGATCCTGACTATCCGCCGCTGCTCAAGGAAATCGCCGATGCGCCGCCGTTGATCGCTATTCGCGGCGCGTCGTGGGCCGCGCAGCGCGACGGCGTCGCGATCGTCGGTTCGCGCAATGCTTCGGCGGCGGGTCTTACTTTCACGGAACGGCTAGCGCGCAGTCTCGCGCTCGAGAATTACGTCATCGTCTCCGGCCTTGCCCGCGGCATTGACGCCGTCGCCCATCGCGCCGCGCTCGAAACCGGAACGATCGCCGTTCTCGCCGGCGGACACGCGCGCCCCTATCCTGCCGAACATGCGCGTCTCGTCGAAGAAATCGCCGAGCGGGGTCTGATCGTCTCCGAAATGCCGATCGAATGGGAGCCGCGCGGCCGCGATTTTCCGCGCCGAAATCGGATCATTTCGGGGCTCAGCCGGGCGACGATCGTGGTCGAGGCGGCGCGCCGCTCGGGCTCCCTGATCACGGCGCGTTTCGCCAATGAGCAGGGGCGAGAGGTCTTCGCCGTTCCGGGCTCGCCGCTGGATCCGCGCGCGGAAGGCGTTAATGATCTCATTCGCCAAGGCGCGACTTTATGCGCCAGGCCCGAGGACGTGATTTCGGTCCTAGCCGAAAACGCCGGCGCGCCGGCGCGCAAGAATCTCTTCGACGACGACACGCGCGAGGGAGAGGAAACCCTGATCGACGAACTGGATCTTTTCTCCGCCCCCGACGAGTCGGCGTTCGAGGAGAGATCCGCGCCTAATCGTTTCTCGGCCCCGCGCGCGCCGGCGGAATGCAACGCCGATCTCGACCAGCACATGCAAGGCGAGCGGACGCCGCCGGCGGACGCCCACGAGATTATCGTTTCTCTGCTCGGGCCTGCGCCGATCGCGATCGATGACCTCATCCGCGTCGCCGGACTAACGGCGCGCGAGGTGCAGGGCGTGTTGGTCGAACTGGATGTCGAGGGTCGGCTGCAGCGCCATGGAGCCAACAGCGTTTCGCTCGTTTACAATCAAAAGTTGTGATTTAGGCGGATCGATCGATGGGATAACCGCCAAGTTCGCGCGCCCGCATATCGGCCTCGGCGCGCGCCAGATTCAGGAAATAGCAGAGCATGGGCATGTCGCAGCGAATCGCGAGCTTCGCCATTTCATCCGTCATATCAGCGATATAAGAAGCGATTGAGGCTGCTTCCTCATTGGTTTCTTTGTCCTCCGCAGTCGTTCCGCGGGGCTCCTTGGAGTCGCTCTTGGAAGAATCCGGCCGGGACATCGTCTTCGGTCTCCACGGACCATAGGGCGGTTATGAATCAATTAACCATCGGACTTTCTTACATTTTTGTTCCACCGCATCTATCTTGTGTCAAGAACAAAATTCTATCAGTAGTTGCAATGGTTTCGGCGCAGCCGGACTACAGTCGCCTCAGACGGTCAAGCGCGCCCTGTAGTATATAAGCGGCGGCCATCCGGTCCACGACTTCCGCGCGTTTAGCGCGCGAAGCGTCCTGCGCAATCAATTCGCGGGTCACGGCCGCGGTCGACAGGCGCTCGTCCCAGAAGGCGAAGGGCAGCGACGCCGTGTTCGAAAGATTGCGCATGAAGGCGCGCGTCGCCTGCGCGCGCGGTCCCTCCGTGCCGTCCATATTGAGCGGGAGACCGACGACGAGCGCGCAGACCTCGAAATCCTTCGTGCGCTTAAGCAGGCTGGCGGCGTCCTGCGCGAATTTCACGCGCGCGATCGTATCGAGCGGAGAGGCGAGCCGCCGTTCGACGTCGGAAAGCGCCAGACCGATGGTTTTGGTCCCAAGATCCAGGCCCATCAGCCGGCCCTTCGGCGGCAGAAGCGCCGCCAGATCTTCCAGGGTTGTCGCACGCATGCTCACCGCGTCTCCGCTATCACGCGGCCATCATTCTTCAAACCGGCGAGCTTAAGCGCTTCCCCTTTTTGACCCCGCGACAGGCCGCCATCATTGCGCCGCGATAGGCCAGGCGCTATAGCGCCCCGTCGAGACCTTTCTTGCGGAGCCCCAATGTCCGTTGATTCCGCGACCGTCCGCCGGATCGCCCATCTCTCGCGCATCGCCATCGACGACAGCGAGGTCGAGCGCCTGCGCGGCGAACTCAACGCCATTCTCTCTTTCGTCGAAACCTTGAGCGCGGTCGACGTCGACGGGGTCGAGCCCTTGACCTCCGCGCTGCCGATGCAAATGAAGAAGCGCGTCGACGTCGTGACCGACGGCGGCATCGTGGGCGATATTCTCGCCAATGCGCCCCTGTGCGAAGATCATTATTTCGTCGTGCCCAAGGTCATCGAATAGCGCTTCCAGCGCAGCCGTTGCGCATGTGGCGCCCTCAGAAATAAAGGGACAAATGTCCGATCCGACGCATCTTTCATTGGCCGAGGCGCGCCACGCTCTCAAATCGAAACGGCTCTCCGCCGTTGAGCTGACGCAGGCGCATATCGATGCGATCCAAGAATCGCGCGCGCTCAACTGCTTCATTACGGAGACGCCGGAGCTGGCGCTTTCCCAGGCGCGCGAAAGCGATACGCGCATCGCCCGCGGCGAAGCGCGCCCGCTTGAGGGCCTGCCGCTCGGCATAAAGGATCTCTATTGCTCGAAGGGCGTGCGCACGACGGCGGCGAGTCGCATTCTCGACGGATTCATGCCCACATATGAATCGACCGTTTCGGCCAATCTGCTGCGCGACGGCGCGGCGACGCTCGGCAAGCTCAATCTCGATGAATTCGCGATGGGCTCGTCCAATGAGACGAGCGCCTTCGGACCCGTGGTTTCGCCATGGCGACGGGCCGGCGATCCCGACGCCAAGATTGTTCCGGGCGGTTCTTCGGGCGGCTCCTCGGCGGCGGTCGCGGCGCATCTTTGCCTCGGCGCCACCGCGACCGACACCGGCGGTTCGATCCGTCAGCCCGCCGCCTTCACGGGGACCGTCGGCGTCAAGCCGACCTATGGCCGATGTTCGCGGTGGGGAATCGTCGCTTTCGCGTCCTCGCTCGATCAAGCAGGACCGATCGCGCGTAACGTGCGCGACGCCGCCATCATGCTCAGATCGATGGCGGGGCATGATCCGAAAGACACGACCAGCGTCGACGCGCCCGTGCCGGACTATGAAGCCGCTGTGGGCGCATCAGTGAGAGGGCGCCGTATCGGCGTGCCGAAGGAATATCGCATCGACGGCATGTCGGCGGAGATCGGCGCCCTGTGGGATCAAGGCGCTGCGTGGCTGAAGGACGCCGGCGCCGAGATCGTCGAAATTTCCTTGCCGCATACCCGCTACGCCTTGCCTACTTATTATATTATCGCGCCGGCCGAAGCGTCGTCCAATCTCGCGCGCTACGACGGTGTGCGCTACGGGCGTCGCGAGCAGGGTCGCGACATTATAGAAATGTATGAGAAAACGCGCGCGACCGGCTTTGGCCCGGAAGTGCGGCGGCGCATCATGATCGGCACTTATGTTCTGTCGGCCGGCTATTACGACGCTTATTACGTACGCGCGCAGAAGGTCCGCAGCCTGATCAAGCGCGATTTCGACGACGCCTTCGCCTCGGGCGTCGACGCGGTCCTGACGCCGGCGACGCCGTCGACCGCCTTCGCGCAAGGCGAGAAGGGCGCGGCCGACCCTGTTGAAATGTACCTCAACGACGTGTTCACCGTGACGGTGAACATGGCCGGTCTTCCCGGCGTCGCGGTTCCCGGCGGTCTCGCGGCGAATGGTTTGCCCCTGGGCCTGCAGCTGATCGGCCGGCCCTTCGACGAAGAGACGCTGTTCTCTCTCGCCGCGGCGATCGAGCAGGCGGCGCCGAAGATCGAATGTCCTCAGCCATGGTGGCGCGAGAACTGAAAATGACCACGCCGCGGGCTCAGAAGGATATTGCGCAAAGCTCCGAGCAGGAGCTGCAGGACGAAATGTCCGACGTCCGCCGTTTGATCGACGAATTGGACGAGGAGCTGGTCGCGCTTCTCGCCAAGCGCCAAAGACAGATCGAGCGGGCGGCGAAGGTCAAACCCGCCCTTGGGATTCCCGCCAATGTGCCCGAGCGCGTCGACGAAGTGCTGGGACATGTGCTGGGCGTCGCGCGCCGCGAGAGCCTGTCGGTCGAACTTGCGATGACCCTTTGGCGCGCGCTGATCGACTGGTCGATCCAATATGAAGAGCGGATGATGGGCGCGCGTGCGACCAAGCGCGACTCTCAAGCCTCTTCGGACGGCGGCCCGTCGTCCTGATCGCCGGCGCGCGTCCTTGTCTTGATACGAACAAAGCCGTTGCGAATTGACCAGCGCAGGCACTTGATCGACCACCAGTGAAAGCGTCGCGACAATCTGTGCGCGCCGGGCGAGTGCGGAGCGAGGATCGCGAGGCCGATCGGAAACATCCAGACGCCGAAGACCGGAAGCGGCGCGAGAATGGTGCCGCCGAGGATCAGGCCGACGCCGACGGGAATGCTCACATGGCGGGGAGCGTTGCGCATGCGCGCAACCAGTCCTTTCCTGCGATTGTCGTCAGAATTCCCGTTCGTGGCCATTTCGTCGCTTGTCCTTCGCGTGGCGCCGGCCGTTCCGCTCCCGCCAAGCGTGGTTTATATGGAAGACGCAAGTTTAGCGAGGCAGATATGGCGACAGAGGCGGCTCCAACCAAGTTCATCAAGGGCGCGACCGGCGATTGGGAAGTCGTGATCGGCATGGAAATCCACGCCCAGGTGACGAGCAACGCCAAGCTCTTCTCGGGCGCTTCCGCCGAATATGGCGGCGCCCCCAACGATCACGTCTCGCTCGTCGACGCGGCCATGCCGGGCATGCTGCCGGTGATCAACGAGGAATGCGTCAAACAGGCGATCCGGACCGGTCTCGGCCTTGAGGCCAAGATCAACCTGCGCTCGGTCTTCGACCGTAAGAACTATTTCTATCCCGACCTGCCGCAGGGCTATCAGATTTCCCAGTTCAAGCACCCGATCGTCGGCGAAGGCGTCGTCATTGTCGACGTGTCGCCGAGCGAACGCATTACCGTCGGCGTCGAACGTCTGCATCTCGAGCAGGACGCCGGCAAGTCGCTGCATGATTTATCGGCGACGGAAAGCCATGTCGATCTCAACCGCAGCGGCGTGGCGCTGATGGAGATCGTCTCCAAGCCGGACATGCGTTCGGCCGAGGAGGCGCGCGCCTATGTTTCGAAGCTGCGAACGATTCTGCGCTACATCGGTTCCTGCGACGGCAATATGGAGCAGGGTTCGCTGCGCGCGGACGTCAATGTTTCGGTGCGCCGGCCTGGCGCGGCGCTCGGCACGCGCTGCGAAATCAAGAACGTCAACTCGATCCGCTTCATCGGTCAGGCGATCGAGGTCGAGGCGCGCCGTCAGATCGGCATTCTCGAGGACGGCGGCAAGATCGATCAGGAGACGCGCCTGTTCGATCCCGGCAAGGGCGAGACGCGCTCGATGCGCTCCAAGGAGGAAGCGCATGATTACCGCTACTTCCCCGATCCCGATCTGCTGCCGCTCGAATTCGATCAGGCCTATGTCGACGCGCTGAAGGGCGAGTTGCCGGAGTTGCCCGACGCCAAGCGCGCGCGCTTCATCGCGCAGTACGGCTTGCCGCCCTACGACGCCGGCGTGCTCGTGATGGAGCGGGCCGCGGCCGACTATTTCGAGGAGACGGCGAAAGGCCGCGACGCGAAGCTCGCGGCCAATTGGGTGATCAACGAGCTGTTCGGCCGCCTGAACAAGGAAGGCCTCGACGTCGCCCGCTCGCCGGTGTCGTCGCAGGCCTTGGGCGCGATCATCGATCTCATCTCGCAGAACGTCATTTCGGGCAAGATCGCCAAGGATCTTTTCGAGATCGTCTGGACCGAAGGCGGCGATCCCAAGGAGATCGTCGAGACCCGCGGCATGAAGCAGGTGACCGACACGGGCGCGATCGAAGCCGCGGTCGACGCCGTCATCGCCGCCAATCCGGAGAAGGTCGAGCAGGCGAAGGCGAAGCCGACGATGCTCGGCTGGTTCGTCGGACAGGTGATGAAGCAGACCGGCGGAAAGGCGAATCCGCAGGCGGTGAACGAGCTCTTGAAGCGCAAATTAGACGTTTGACGCACGCCTTTCGCCGCCAAAAACGAATCAGTTTGCGACACGCGCTGCGCGATTCTTCTCCGAATGGAGGCGTTGCGCGGCGATTTTTTTCCATCCGGCGACGCTAGCCACAATTTTTTTTTTGCCCCAACGCGCCTTCGTTGCACGTCGAGCAGGCGCGCGCGCCTTCTTCGGCGATTGACGCGCGCCGCTGCTCGGCGGTCGTTGATTTTTTCATCTGTCGAAGAGGCGTCCGGCGCGTATTCATCGTGTATCGATATATTTCTCGATGGGCGCTCGCCGTCAGCGTCGACGACTTGCGGACGTTGGCGGATACAAAAGCAAATCAAATAATTGAACGCCATGGTCGTCGCGCCGCGCTGCATGCGCAGGCATGTGTTGAAGGCTATTCGGAATAAATCCCGCTAACGGAATCGACGCTCGGATCGTCGCAATAAAACGCAAGACGCAAACCTGTCGCGACAGTCTCGATGCAGCGTTCGCAACGCAGCTTCGCGATCGTTTTGCTTGTCGCGAGACGGCGCTCAACATGCCTCGTCATGCGTAGCGTTGATCAACTTCTGCGCGCTTAGCTCTTGAACGACTGATTAACCGCGTTACGCTATTTGCGCGTATTGTCGGTCGAGCAAAGTTCCGGCAATTCGGATCAAGGGGACTTATTATGGCGAGAGCTACAATCAAGCGTAAGCCGGCCAAGAAGGCTGCGGCGAAGAAGGGTGCGCGTAAAACCACGAAGAAGGCCGCGACGAAGAAGTCGGCGGCAAAGAAAGGCGCCCGCAAGGCTACGCGAAAGACCGCTGCGAAGAAGACGGCCCGCAAGGGCGTCCGCAAGGCGGCGACCAAAAAGCGCGGCGTGAAGAAGGCAGGCGCCAAGAAAGGCGCTCGCAAGGCGACCGCAAAAAAGCGTACTCCACGAAAGGTGAAGACGCCGACGCCGTCTGCACCACCGGAGTCCATGTAAGGCGAAGCGCCTTCGCATGCGCGATCAATCGTTTCGCGTCAATGCGGCAGCGCTTCCTGCACTCATCGCCCGAGGGCGCGTCCAGCGAGGCGCGTCCCGGGCGATAGCCGTTACAGCTGATTATTTTATGTGCGCGCTACCGTCGCGCGCGGCCATTACGAGACGCCTATCGCGTCAGGCATTGCGTCGCGAAATCGCGCCACGTCGGCAAGCCGCTAATCGACTCTCGCTTCATCCTGTCCCATTCCTCGGCGCAGGCGCGCATCTTTTGGCGTGACGCGCGGGGGAGCGACGGCGGCGGCTGACTCGTATCGACAGGCGGCGGCGTCTGCGGCGGCGGCAGCGCGCCGACTCCCGGCGGCTGGGTCGCTTGTGGCGCAGGCTTCGCGCTGGGCGCTGTCGGAACCGCGTCCTGGACCGGCGGATGCGCCGGCTGCCGAACATTCTGTTCAGTCGTGGGCGTGTTTCGCCTTGGCGGCGCCGGAGCGGCGCGCGTCGGCGGCGCTGGCGTTGCGGGTTTGACCTGTGCGAGGCTCGCGCTGGCCGCGACAAGCGCGCCGGCGGCGATCGCCACAGCGTGCGCCGATCGGCGAAATGAAAAGTTGCGCGAGCCGATTTTCAATGGTTTTTCCTCGCGCAAGCGCAATGGCCGTCGATCCTCTATAGCCTGAAGTCCGTTCGTCTCGAAAGCGGATGACCGGGAAAGAGCGCGAAAGCGGAGGCCCCATGAACGAACTGCAAAAACAAGCCGACGTGGCGGCGCGGCTGAGCCTGCTCCGGCGTCCGCGCCGAAATCGCAAGAGCGAGTGGGCCCGCCGCCTGGTCAGAGAAAACGCGCTCGAGGTCTCGGATCTGATCTGGCCGCTCTTCCTGATCGACGGCGTGGATCGACAAGAGCCGGTGTCCTCGATGCCGGGCGTCTACCGTTATTCGGTCGACGCGGCTGTAGACGCCGTGGCAAAGGCCGCGGCGCTCGGCATTCCCGCCGTCGCGCTCTTTCCATACACCGATCCGGATTTGCGCGACGAGCGCGCGAGCGCGGCGCTCGACCCTGAAAATCTCGTCTGTCGCGCCTGCCAGGCGATCAAGCGCGCCGTTCCCGACATCGGCCTGATCACCGATGTGGCGCTCGATCCCTACACGAGTCACGGCCATGACGGCCTCCTTATTGGCGAGGAGATTGTCAATGACGCGACCGTCGCCGTGCTGGCGCGACAGGCGGTGATCCAGGCGCGCGCCGGCGCTGACGTCATCGCGCCCTCGGACATGATGGACGGACGGGTCGAGGCGATCCGCAAGGCGCTCGACGCCGAAGGCTTCGAGAATGTCCAGATCATGAGCTATGCGGCGAAATATGCGTCCGCCTTCTACGGGCCGTTCCGCGACGCGATCGGCACAAGCAAGACTCTTCGGGGCGATAAGCGAACCTATCAGATGGACCCCGCCAATTCCGACGAGGCGCTGCGCGAGGTGGCGCTCGATCTCGAACAGGGCGCCGACATGGTGATGGTGAAGCCCGGCATGCCCTATCTCGACGTGGTGCGACGCGTCGTCGAAGCTTTTGGCGCCCCGACATTCGCCTATCAGGTGTCGGGCGAATACGCGATGATCATGGCGGCCGCGCAGAACGGCTGGATCGACGGCGAGCGGGCGATGCTGGAAAGCCTGCTCGGCTTCAAGCGCGCCGGCGCTTCGGGAGTCCTGACCTATTTCGCGCTTCGGGCCGCCGAGGCGCTGCGGGAACGAGAGTGACGCGCGACGCGCCGCTTTCTTTCAGCGAAATAGCGTCAAGCGGCGTCGCGCAGGCTGCGCACGCGGTCGTGGTTCTCCTTCACGCCTTGATATTGGCGCTGCACGACGGACCTGATCTCCGGCGGGAGCGGTTGGGCGATGGCCTGTTGATAGGCGTCCTTGGCCGCATCCTCGCCGCGCTCGACCTCTTCGAGCACGGCGCGTTCCGACCGGCTGCTCAGCGCGGCCTTTACATTCGTCCAGGCGCGGTGCATGGCGCCGGTCATCGAACCGCCCCTTGCAGGCTCGCCGCCGAGGCTGACGATCTTCGATTCAAGCTCCCTGGCGCCTTCCGCGCAACGCGCGGCCGCGGTGCGAAACACGGACTTCAGCGTCGGGTTTTGAATGTCTTCCGCCGCGGCCAAAAACCCTTGCTCGCCGTCGCGGCTGATTTCAGCGAGTTCGTTCAAGGTTGAGATGATCTCAGACTTTTCCATTGTCCTGCCTCCCGGGGACGCGGGTGCGTATGCGTCCTAAACAAGAGGCGGATGGCTTTGTTCCAAGGATGTTGCGACGAGCGCGCCGGTTGAGGCGGGGCCTCGACGGCGGCAGGGTGGACAAAGCCCCCCAAGCATGGTTTGCAGAGCCGCCTGCGGCGCCGGCCTCGCGCCGGCGCCGGCGCCCCGTCTTCAGCCTTTCCAGGCCTCGCCAAACCTATGATGAGACGCGCCCTTCTTGTTGCCGCCATATCGTTCTGCGCCACCGCGCCGGCCCGCGCCGACTTTCGTCTGTGCAACAATACGAGCGCCCGCGTCAGCGTCGCCATCGCCTATACCGACGGGCGCAACTGGTTGTCGGAAGGCTGGTGGAACCTTCGGCCGAGCGTTTGCGAAACGCTTCTGCGCGGTCCGCTCGCCGCACAATTTTATTATGTCTATGCCATGGATGAACGCGGCGGCGAATGGAAGGGCAAGGCGTTCATGTGCACGCGCGACCGGGAATTTCGTATTGACGGACGAGAGGATTGTTTCGCGCGTGGTTTCGACCGCACCGGATTCTTCGAAATCGACACGGGACGGGACGCGAAGAGCTGGACGGTTCAGCTCACCGATCCCACTGCCGCGCCGACGCAATAACATGAGCTCAGGAACGTTTTCGTCATGAGAAGGTCGCGGCGCGTCAAGATCATCGCAACGCTTGGGCCGGCGACGGTCGACAAGGCGGTCATCGCGGGCCTCGTGCGCGCCGGCGCCGATGTTTTCCGCATCAATATGAGCCACACTGATCACGCGGGTCTTGCGAGCTATGTCCGGATGATCCGCGAGATCGAGAGCGACATGTCGCGGGCGATCGCCGTGCTTGTCGATCTCCAGGGCCCGAAGCTGCGCATCGGCGCCTTCGAGGAAGGCTCGGTCCATGTGCGCAAGGGCGACGTCTTCGTCTTCGACAGCGATCCGGCGCCCGGCGACGCCACGCGCGTGCGCCTGCCGCATCCCGAAATCCTCGCGGCGCTCAAGGTCAATGATTCGATCCTCATCGACGACGGGCGGGTGCGGCTCCATGTGGTCGAAACCACTCCCGAGCGGGCGCACGCCGTCGTCGATGTCGCTGGACGCCTGTCGAACCGAAAAGGCGTGAGCCTGCCGGATACAGAAATTCCGATCACGTCGATGACGAACAAGGATCGCGCCGATCTCGACGCCGCGCTGAAGGAGGGCGTCGACTGGGTCGCGATTTCCTTCGTCCAGCGGCCCGAGGACGTGATCGAGGTGAAGCAGATCACCCAGGGCCGGGCGCTGATCATGGCGAAGATCGAGAAGCCTCAGGCGATTTCGAGGCTCGAGGACGTGATCGAAGTTTCGGACGCGTTGATGGTGGCGCGCGGCGACCTCGGCGTCGAAGTGCCGCTCGAGCGCGTTCCGGGGCTCCAGAAACGCATCAACCGTTCGGCGCGGCGCCTCGGCAAGCCGGTGGTCATCGCCACGCAGATGCTCGAGTCGATGATTCTTTCGCCCTTGCCGACGCGCGCCGAAGTGTCCGACGTCGCGACGGCCGTGTTCGAGGGCGCGGATGCGGTGATGCTGTCCGCCGAAAGCGCGGCGGGGCAATATCCGCAGGAAGCCGTCGCGACGATGAGCCGGATCGCCGAAGAGGTGGAGACGGATACGATCTATCGCTCGATCATCAACGCTCAGCGCGGCGAATTGCCCAACCCGACATCGGCCGACGCCATCGCCGTCGCGGCGCGCGACGTTGCGCAGACTCTCCACTCGAAGGCGATTATCGCCTGGACCTCCTCCGGTTCGACGGCGCTGCGCATTGCCCGCGAGCGGCCGCAATCGCCAATTCTGGCGCTGACGCCCAAACGCGACACCGCCCGTCGCCTGGCGCTGGTTTGGGGCGTGCACGCGCTTCAAACGCGCGACGCCACCGACATTGAAGACATGGTGGGACGCGCCTGCGAATATTCCGAGAGCGAGGGGTTCGGCGTCGTCGGCGACCGCGTGATCATCGTCGCCGGCATGCCTTTCGGCACGCCGGGCGCGACGAACATGATGCGGATCGCGCATCTTGGCGAGCAGGGCTGCCCGCCGAAAGACTGATCCTGAAGGCGTTATTCAGCCACGACAGGTTCAGCGTCGCGGTCGCCACTCCATCATGATGGTTTCGCGACCGGACAACGTATTCGCGCCGCGCCCCACGCGCGAAAATCCGTTGCGTTCGTAAAAGCGAATGGCGCGAAGATTGTCCGCATTGACGTCGAGCCGGATCACGTTCGGCGAGATATTTCGCGCGGCGGACAGCAGCGACGCGCCGAGGCCGGCGCCGAAGCGGTCCGGCGCAACACAGATCTGATCGAGCCAGCCGTCAGCCGGGTTGATCACGACGAAGCCGGCTAGAGCGCGCTGCGAAAAAGTGGGAGCCGGTTTTTCGCATAAAGCGCGCTCTAAACTTTTGGGATCGATCACGTTTTCTGCATTTGGGCGATTCCGCCCAAATGCAGCGCGATCGAGCGTCGATGCTGCATCGAAGAGACAGAGCGTCACTCCGCCGACGGCTTCGAGGTCACGAACGTGGCGCATGAGCCAGTCGCGGCGCGCGTCGAAGTCGATTTCAGGATAGGTGGCGCGCCATGAGGCGACCCAGACATCGAGAATCGACGGCCAGTCGTCTTCGACCCGCAGGCGCAGCTTCATCGGGACGTGTGGGGCAGGGGCGTTCACGCTTTCCTCATCACATCGAGCAGTTGGCGATGAATCGTTTCGTTTCCCGCACATATCTCGCCCTTCACAAGCATGTCGGCGCCTCCTGAAAGGTCGCTCACGAAGCCGCCGGCTTCGCGCACGAGGACGATTCCCGCCGCGACGTCCCAGGAGTTGATGCCGCGCTCCCAATAGCCGTCGAAACGCCCGCAAGCGACCATCGCGAGGTCGAGCGCGGCGGCGCCCATGCGTCGGATATTGGCGATTTTTCCCATTCCAGCCGAGAGTTCGCGCTTGAACGATTCATGATCGCGGGCGCGCGCCAGCGGCGGAATCCCGCAGGCCACCATGGAGTCCGAAAGCGAGCGCCGCGCCGCGACCCGCATGCGGCGATTGTTGAAATAGGCGCCCTGACCGAGCTCGGCGACGAACATGTCGTCGGTGGCGGGATTGTAGACGAGGCCGGCGACGAGACGATCCTCGCGCTCGAGCCCAATGGAGATCGCGAAGACCGGAACGCCATGGAGAAAATTAGAGGTGCCGTCGAGCGGATCGATCAGCCAGCGGTGGCTCTTGTCGGAGCCCTCGACGACGCCGCCTTCCTCCATAACGAAGCCATAGCCGGGGCGCGCCTTCGACAATTCCTCGAACAAGGTTTTCTCGGCGCGCCTGTCGGCCGCGGTGACGAAATCGCCGGGACCTTTCACCGAGACCTGAAGGTTCTCCACCTCGCCGAAGTCGCGTTTAAGGCCGCGACCGGCTTTCAAAGCTGCGGCGGTCATCACATTCATCAAGGCGGAGCGAATCATTCAGGGAGCCTAGGGGGACGGTTGCGGGAGGTTCAACGCTTTCGGCGCGGCGGGAGGTTCCGGCGAACGCGGCAGGAGCGTCCAAATGCGCCAGTTTTCGCCGCAGGGCCAGTCCATTTTTGGCTCGTCGACCTAGCCTTGCGCCAATGAGAGCGCCGAGCGGGCCGCGCCATCGTCGTCCTTGGGATAACGCATTGGCCGAGTTGATTTCTGGCGCGCCGTTCAAACCAAAAAGTCCTGGAACGCGACGGCCGGACATTTGCGTTAACCTCATATTAAGGATTGTCGATTTACGCTGACTATATCCCTTCGGTGGGATTTCCGAGTGGCTTCTTCTCCACTCGTCCTTGATGCCTCCCTGTTAAGAAGCCTTGAGAGCCGCAGTGCGGCTCTCTTTTTGCGCGCAGGGCGGGGGGATGTCCCGATCATTGTTGAAAAAGGAGGAGCGGCGTTGCTCGCCTTGAGCCGTTAGGCTCGGGGTGCTGATTCCACGAAAGGAAGCAACGCCATGCAGGAACATACCACATCGACCGCGATTC
>Ga0194126_10003038_pt1 | contig 26889 bp, 31 predicted proteins | sample TA2KigC150mmetaG_FD_148641 | JGI IMG/M metagenome (GOLD analysis project Ga0194126, IMG submission 148641) | Freshwater microbial communities from Lake Tanganyika, Tanzania - TA2015035 Kigoma Deep Cast 150m | ecosystem: Environmental > Aquatic > Freshwater > Lake | place: Tanzania: Lake... | reverse complement strand
TCCACGTGAGCACGAAGACCATCGGGGCACACCGCCGGCGCATCTTCCAGAAGCTGGGTATCAACAGCGTGGCCGAGCTCACCATATGGGCCATCCGTACAGGACTGATCACCATCGAGCCCTGAGCGCGATAATCCTTTTCCTTAATCCCGATTCAGACATTCCCTTATCGTACCCTCACCACGATTAAGGAATTTCGAAGTCTCGATTAAGGGATTCCCTGATTATACCCCCATCCCGATTAAGGGATTTGCCTACTGCGTCTCATAAAAATTCAGATTTTTAGACCCCTAAATTCAGCGTTTCGCCAATTGCGGTTTCACCTGGTTTTATGATATAATATTAGCAGGGATTACGCGGCTTTGCTCCTGTCTCAATCTCGTAGAGCAACAGAGCGCGCTTTGTGAGCGCGCTCTGCCGCCCAATCGTCACCCGTTACTCGTCAGAGGTGTCACGATGCAGCGAGAACTTTTTCGGCCGCTAATCGAAAATGCTTTAGATATAATCACAATTCTGAATGGCGATGGAGTCATACTCTACGAAAGCTCAGCCATGGAACGGGTGCTCGGATATAAACCGGGAGAGTTGATCGGCAAGAGCCTGTTCGAGTTTATTCATCCCGACGATGTGCTGCACGTCATGAACACCCTTGACGATGGACTCCGAGTTCCGGACTGCATCATATCCCTCGAGTTCCGTTTCCAGCACAAAGACAGCTCGTGGCGTCATCTGGAAACCATAGCCAGGAACCTGCTGGATCATCCGGTGGTGGAAGGGATCGTTCTCAGCATCCGTGACATCACCCAGCGGGTGCAGGCAACTGAGCATTCGTAACTGGAGCAACGAAGCTTCAACCGAGAGGAAAACCACAAGCCCCGGCGATCACGATAATCGCCGGGGCTTGTGTGTTGTCACAGCAAAGGTTACATGTTTCTGACCAGAATCTGCGCCGCCAGGTTGGTATTCTCCTTGCTGAGCCATTTTCGCACTATGGGCATGACCACGTCCAGCTCGCGGCTTCCCGTCTCCTTCATGCAGGCAAAGCGCTAAGGCTGCATCCAGTTGTCCAGACGCAAGCCAGGGATGCGGCCAAAGTGATCCTGATTGTTGGTCACCAGAGTCAAATCGTGCGTACGCGCAGCCGCAGCAATCAGCAGGTCTAGGTCATCTATAAGCATTCCCTTCTTGCGTAGATGCGCTTTGATCTCACCGAAGGCGTGGGCAGTTTCCGGGTGAACCCCAAGCACAAAAAGGGCACTGATGAAATCATCAACTGCCTGATGGTTGCTCGCCGGTCGGGCTGAACAGGCCGCTCCGTAGCGCAGTTCGGCCAGGGTGATCACTGATATGGCTATAACCTCCGGACTGACAGCAGCCAGGTGATCACGGACAGAGACATAGCCCCGCAGCCAGAAGACGCAGGTGTCAGTGTCTAGCAGGAACTTCATAGCGCTGGCGGCTCCGTTCTGGAGCGGCGGGCCTCGTGAATGTCCCGCAGCGTGTCCTCTACGGATCGCTCGTCTTGCCAGGCTCCGAAGGAAGCCCAGAAACGAGCCAGATCTCGTGGCGGCGTCACGTCCTCATGGGCGGGCTTTATGAAGGTAACCAGGACACGGTAAGGCTCTTGGACCGGCGCTAGTTCCAGCAACCGGATTTGTTTTCCATCATAGATTGCCGGTACAGATACCAGAGACATGGTCAACTCCTCAGGATTCAGAATGTTTCATGCACTGCTCAGATGCTCACGATTGATATTATACACCAGTTGGCGAAAAAGAGGAAACTACAATTCATGTTGCCTTTTGGGGGGATAGAGGTTATATATTCCTGATCAAAATCTGCGCCGCCAGGTTGGTGTTCTCCTTGCTGAGCCATTTTCGCACCATCGGCATGACCACGTTCAGCTCGCGGCTGCCGGTCTCCTTCATGGCCCGCTCGATGTAGGGCCGCACGGTCTCCAGCCTCAGCTTCCAGTGCCAGAGCTTCTCCGCTCTGTGCAGGTGGCGGTCCACGGCTACCTCCACGTAGTCCTCCATCAGCTCGGCCTTGAGCTGACCCCAGACCACGTCCCACCCCTCCCCGGCGAAGCCGTCGTCGTACACGCGGCAGACGGCCTTGAACAATATCTCCCTGGAGATATCGGCCTGCGCGGCTGGCCAGTGTCCCGGCTGTGGCTCTACTTTCTGGGCAGCACCATGTTCACCCTGGTTGGATGGTCCTTGGTCGGATAGTCCGGTGCCGGTATCAGGACAAGTCCAGGGTGATCTTCAGGGCGCGGTCAACCTGAGTCATCGTATCTGGTTCCAATTGCCCGAGGCGCTGTTGCAGACGAGACTTAGCCACAGCCCGCACCTGAAGCGTCAACACCACCGAGTCAACTTGCAGGCCACCCTCGGGCGCCTTTACCAGTACATCACTGGGATAGAGCCGAGTGAGATGACGAGCGCTGGTCAGGGGGCAGATGACGACCACTGGGCTGTATTGATTGATGGCGTTCCTGGAGACGATCACACCGGGTCGGGTGCCGGCTTGTTCTGAGCCTTCAATTGGATCGAGCCGGACCCAGTACACCTCTCCTCGCTTCATGGCTGTGTCTCCTCAGCCTGCAGTGCCTCCCAATCGGCGTGGGCAAATTCGGCTGCGATCTGGAGTTGGAGGGTCCGATAGGTCTCGTCCTCCTCCATGTGAGCAAATTCAGCGTCTATCCGAGCCTGTTCCACACGGGCCAGGTGCTCCTCGAGAGCCTGGATAATCAACGTGTTCTGGCTGGGGGCAACGCCTCGCTCAATGGCAAATTGAATGCGGTCTCGCAAGCTGGTCGGCAAATCCAGAGTGGTTCTGACCCTTGGTTCGCGGACCGCAGTGGCCGTTCTAGTCGTCATTTCTTATTTCCCTCCTTGCTATCAATAATGACGGCATTTAGTGCCATCATTCTTGATTATACCATAGTCGCTCTGATCAAGCAAGTATCATTTCTGTCAGGGCCGCTGTCAACGAAAGGGCGATAGGGGTTATATATTCCTGATCAGAATCTGCGCCGCCAGGTTGGTGTTCTCCTTGCTGAGCCATTTTCGCACCATGGGCATGACCACGCCCAGCTCGCGGCTGCCGGTCTCCTTCATGGCCCGCTCGATGTAGGGCCGCACGGTCTCCAGCCTCAGCTTCCAGTGCCAGAGCTTCTCCGCTCTGTGCAGGTGGCGGTCCACGGCCACCTCCACGTAGTCCTCCATCAGCTCCGCCTTGAGCTGCCCCCAGACCACGTCCCACCCCTCCCCGGCGAAGCCGTCGTCGTAGACGCGGCAGATGGCCTTGAACAGGATCTCCTGGGGAATCTCGGCCTGCTCGGCGGCCATGACCGACATGTGGGCCTCCTCCAGGGTCTTGGTCTTGCACTTGACCAGCTCTATCGTGTCGGGATAGCAGAAGGTGAACACCACCCCTTCGTCCACCAACTTGTCGGGCCGGTTCCTCTCGTCCAGCTCCAGCCTGAATCTGAGCCACTCGGCCCGCACGTCGGGCTGGTCGGTCTCGAAGATGACCTGCGGCGTATGCAACCCATACTTCTCAGCCAGGGCCACCAGATCCTTCCAGGGCCGCAGCCGCCCCTGGTCATCTATGGCCACGATGAGGGAGACCTGCAAGGGAAAATCGTAGACCAGGGTATGGGGGTTGCGATAGCCGTAGCACTCGAAAGAGAGGTTGAGTCTGGTCTCGCGGACGGCTTGCAGGATGCCCGGATACATCTCGTAGACGTCGGGCAGCAGGTCGTAGACGGAGTGCATCTCCGAGGGCTTGTTGAGGACGGCCTGGCGGGTCTTGGGGATGATCTCGATCATCTCGCCCCGGCTGTCGAGCAAGCCAAACCAGGTGACGTTCGTGCCATCAACTTTTTGGCGCAGCAGCACCCTCTCATAGCCGGTGGGCAGGACGATGTCGTCGGGGGTGACGTTCTCCAGGTCAATCTCCCTGTCTCGCCGGTAGGGATAGTGGATCTTGGGGATGCCGTAGACGAATTGGCCCGTGTCCTCCCCGTTCACGGCCTCGATGAGCAGTGCTCCCAGTCGGTGGTCGCGCTCGACGCTCATCCAGGCCGTCACCTCGCGCCCTGCGGGGCTTATGAAGTTGTACGGGCGGACGTCGCCCAGAATCGGGTGTTTCTTCATAGAGTACCTCCCCTTCCTGTAAAGCCCTATGGATAAGATGTGACTTTACATCGCGCCACTCCGCAATCTCTTCTGGCGTCCACCATACAATGTCTTTGGCAACACCCAAACCAGCCAGCACACGGTAGACTGGCACAGTGCGGCGCCATCGCGGCTCGCTCGAGGGGGCGATGATCAGCAAGTCAGAATCGCTGTCCTCCTGCGCCTCACCGCGAGCCTGCGAGCCAAACAGGATGAGCCGCTGTGGGTCAAAATGCTCCACAATCCGCGTCACTATTTCCTCTAGTGTCCGCATTGACGCCCTGATGTTTCTCGATGTGTTCATCTCTTACCCTCCATTTATAGCGCAATTCATAGACATTATACTACATTTGGCCAAGGTTGACAAAGAGACGCTCACCTCCTGCCCTCTCCCTTCCCCCAGCCCCCTCCCTCTCCCAATTGTGGGAGAGGGAGGGGGTGCCCAAAAGGCGGGAGTGGGTGAGGGCGACCAAAGTTGCCTTTTCTTCGAGAATGTGGTAATATTGAAAGTAACAATCAACCCCGATCAAGAAGCGAGGTGATGAGCATGGCTCAAGTGATTAACGCCGTTTTCGAGGATGGAATCCTCAAGCCTCTGCAAGAGCTTAACCTGACTACACATCAGGTGGTCGGATTAGTGATCTTGGCTCCCCGACGACAGAGACGTGAAGCCAAGCTTCCCGCCGAGGCCAAAGGAGAGAAACTCTCTGCAATGAACTGGGAGGATTTCTTTGCCACAAAGCTCAAGTGGCAGAAAGAGGGTCCTCTTGACCTTTCCGAGGTGAGCATTGATGCCCTCTGGTTATGAAAGAGCGACGATGCTGGACAGCAATTTGCTGATCTATAGCATCCTAGCCGATCATCCAGCTTCCACCGTGTGCCAGGAGTTCATTGAAACCAGTGAGAGCCTGGTGGCATCCTCAATTACCCTCATCGAACTCTTCTTCGTAACCACCCAGATCTACGGCATCGAACCCGCCTGGGTCTTGACCAAGATAAACGAGCTCTTCGCCTCGCCATTGATAATCATCGCCGCAGACGCAGACACCGTTGCCGCTGCCTTGGCTCTCTGCGCTGAACACAAGATTGATACCAACGATGCCGTCCAGATTCAGATATGCCTGGATTTAGGCATTCTAGCATTAGCCACCGATGACGGAAGGCTTATTAAGCTTTGCAAAAAGCTGGAGATTGAGACCAAGAACCCGATCACAGACGAGCTAAAACAGGCTATGCGCATCTGGGAAGAAGCCAACCTGCCTCAGAAAGGCTTGCCCCGCATACTGCACCAAATCCATGGATGGATAGCAGCCCACGACCAAGTCCTTGCGGATGACTTTCGCAACGCCACCCGGAATCTGACGAGAATGCCCCAGCAGTGATTGAGGTTCCTGCCCCATCCTATCCGGCCTGAGTGCCTTCCTGTTTGGTATGATTAAGCACCAACGGATGTCATCGCAACTGTGGAATCCTTTCTATTCACCCTGACGTCCATCGTCAACTTCCTCTGCCTGGCTCTCTCGCTGTGGCTGGGGTTCTACATCGTCACCCACAGCCCGCGAAGCAGGGTCTCCTGGCTGGCCGGCGCTACCCTCTGGTCCCTCTCCGGCTCCTTCTTGAACACCCTGACCTACATCAACGTGTCACCAGAGCAGGGCGCTCTACCCTGGTGGTGGGGGTGGAGCGCCGCCTTTGCGGCTCCCTTCTGGTTCCACTTGAGCGTTTCCCTCCTACCGAGCAAGCTGGCCCAAAAACAGCGCCCGCTGGTCATCCTCGTCTACTTGCTCACCCTGAACTTCGTGGCCATGGAAGCCTATACCCCCTGGGTGTTCGCCGGGGCGACGATGAAACCGGCCATCTACAACAGCGCCCAAAGCCCCGGCCCCCTTTTCCCCCTCTTTGGCCTCTTCCTGATCGTGGTCCCCGCCCTTGCTTTCTACAACCTCCGCCTGAGCTGGAAACGGGCTCAAGGCCCCACCCTCCAGCGACAACTTGCTCTGCTGCTGTGGGCCACCGCGTTGGCCATCCTGGGCGGAGGCTATGCCAACCTGTCCACCTGGCTGGGGCTGGATACCCCCACGCTGGTGAATGCCCTCAGCCTGGGCACGGGAGTGGCCCTCCTCGGCTACGGCGTGGCCCGCTACAACGCCCTCATCGAGGGACGAGCCATCGGGCGGGACTTCCTCTACACCTCCCTGGCCATTGGCTCGGTCACGGGCGTGTACCTGCTGGTCGCCCTCATCTCTTATGTCGTCTACGATGTCCCCTTCATCGCCTTCATCTTCGTGATCATTCTGGCCATTGTCTCTCACTCCCTCTACGACTGGGCTCGGACCTACCTGGATCGGCTCTTCTATCGGCAGCAGCACCGCGAACTGAGGGCCAACTTGCGGGATTTCGCCCGCGAGGCGGCTCTGGGCCACGATCTACCAGACCAACTGCAGGTCATTATCCAGACCCTTTGCCGATCCCTGGACGCGGGCCAAGGCTTCATCGCCTTGCGGGAAGCTCAGGGCTTCGCCATGGTCGCCGCCCACCCAACAGACCTACAGGGCACTGGCATCGCCGTCCAGGCGTTGGCCACAGACGAGATAACTGCCCTTTGCCCTCCCCTGGACTCTCCCCAGCTCGCAGGCATGGTCCTGCTGGTGCCCATGCACTATGGCGGCGAACAAATAGGAGCCGTCGTTCTAGGTCCGAAGACCACGGGGAGCGCCTACACCGAGGACGACCTGGACTTGCTGGACGATTTGGCGCAGAGGGTGGCCAGCGTGGTGCACAACGTGCGTCTGCAGGAGAAAAGCGTGCAGCAGATAGACGCCCTGGTAACGGAGTTTCGCCAGCGGGAGAGGGAGCTGAGGCTCAGGATGCAAGAGATGCTGGAGGCCAAGCCGCCCACCCTGGAGGGGATGAGCGAGAGGGAGCTGGTCTCTCTGGTGGAGGACGCCCTGCGGCACCTGTACGATTACGCCTATCTGGGAGAGCACCAGTTGGCTCAACTGCGCATCGTGCAGGCACACCTCGACGTTAAAGAAGACAGCTTCGTCACCCACCTCGACCGAGGCAGGGCTTTGCAGGACGTGCTGACCACTGCCCTGGAGAAACTGAAGCCGCCCGGCCCACAACCCTCGCCTCCCACGCGGGAATGGCACCAGTATGTCATCCTGCACGATTCCTACGTGCTGGGGGAGCTAAACCGCGACATCATGGCCAAGCTCTACGTCGGCGAGGGCACTTTCAACCGCGCCCGCCGTCGGGCCATTCGCGGCGTGGCCAGGGCGCTGGAGGAGATGGAGACTAGCCTCGTGAAACGTCAAACGTGAAACGTCAAATGCTGTTGACGTTTGACGCATGACGTTTGACGCACCATTGGCGGTTTTTGGCAGTTTTTGCTCTTGTAATGGCAGCCCCTTTGTGGTTTAATAGAAGCACAAAGGGGCTGTTGTTTAGCGACGGCCTATAGACTCTAGGAAGGAGACGAGCATGACGAGGGAGGGAATGCAAACAAAGCTGGATGCAGTCACAAGGAAATGGTGGTTCTATCCGTTGCTGGTACTCCTGTTCTTCATCCGCCAATACGCATCCAAGGGCTACGATCCACGGGAATGGATGGACCTCATGCTGGAGGCACTGTCACACCCCCTGATCTACAGCTTCCCCCTTCTGATGCCTATCGCAAAGGCCATACCCGTTGTGCTGATTGTGGGCCTGATGGTCCTCGGGAACAGGATCAGAGGCGTGTTCAACGGATATGTAGCCCTGCTGTACGTCGCTGTGGCCTGTTTTCAGCACACGGCCCTGACAGATACATACGGGCTGGTTATCATCTCTGGCAATCTGGCACTCATCCTGGTCGTAGCGCTGTTCTGGATTTGGGAAACCTTCGCCGAGAGAAACGACTTCACCCCTCGCCAGCGGCCACCCTGGAAATGGTGGGTGGCCCCTTTGGCCCTTCTGGCGCTTCTGGCTCCCATAGATACCAGCACCATGTCGCCCGATTTCAGCCCAGCGCGCCTGCTGACCAATGAGTCTGGCCTAACCTACTGCATGATGACGCCGGTGATTCTGGCCGTGATGACGCTGTATCATCCTACGGTTAACCCGGCCGTGCTCAGGGTTACGAGCTTTGTGGGGATGCTGTTCGGTGCAGTGAACATGCTGGTGTGGTTTGTTGTGATGCCATCAGCTTGGTGGATGGGGGTGCTGCATATCCCACTACTCATGATCTCGATCTATGCTTTTGTATTGGGCTTCCGTACCAGCAAACCGGAAACAGGGAGACGAACATGACTCAGGTTCAATATGCCTGGCTGCGCTCAGTGGCCCGGGTCTTGATGATCATCGCCATCGTCTTCTGGCTGTGGTTCGGGATCGGCTCAGCGTACGTTGAGAACGCCGGCCCATTCAACTGGCTGATGCACATCCTGGTGCCAGGAGGCATATTCACCCTGAGCACGCTGGTAGCCTGGCGCTGGGAGGGCATCGGAGGGGCGCTGCTGGCGCTGGAGGGTCTCGTGGCCCTGAGCTTCATCGTGCGCGCATTTCTCCTGGCAAACTTCAGCGCCTCGGGCCTGGTGCTCATGTGCCTGACCCTGGGCCTGCCCCCGTTGGCAGCGGGAATCCTGTTCCTGATCTGCTGGCGACGATCTAGAAAGTAGGCCAGGTGCAACGCACTTTTTTCTCGAAGTGCGTTGCACCTCAAAGGGAATGCATATGAAAGACCAACTAGAGAAGAAAGCGCATCTGATCATGCTGCTGGTGGGATTGCTCAACGTCGCTGTACTGCCCTTATGGCAACTGCCGATAGCCAAAGCGACAGCACAGGCAATAGGCTATCCATTGTTTGGACTGGGGCTGGCCATCAACCTGCTCTCGCTCCTTGCCCTGAAGCGAGGTTTCGGCGGCGAGATCGAGCCGGTGACGGAACTGGTTACGGGCGGCGTCTACGCTTGGTTGCGACACCCCATGTACGTCAGCTTCGCCATCACCATGCTGGGACTCGATTTCTTGCTGCGAAGCGCCTTAGGCATTCTGTTCACCTTCGTCGCCTTCCTGCCCAGCATGGTCTGGCGAGCACGTCTGGAGGAGCAGGCCCTGGCCCGACACTTCGGTCAGGCGTGGGAGGATTACGTTAACAGGGTACCTACCTTCCCTGCTGCTATGGGACTTGAGAAAGAAGTAGGATTGAGGGATTGTGATGTGGCTCGACGGCTTCCTTAGAACCCAACTCAAGAGATTGTTGACCAAACAGAGTCATGTTGCCCTGGAAAGCAAGATCCCCTTGCTCGAGAGCAGGCTTCAGGACATAGACGAATTCGGCCTTTATCTCCATATCCCCTTCTGCCGCCAGATCTGCCCTTACTGCCCTTACAACAAAGAGATTTATCACCCTGAGGTAGCGGAAAGGTATACCAACGCTGTTAAGAAAGAGATTGACATCTATTCTAAGCTGATTGGCAATAAGCCTGTAACTTCCTTTTACATCGGTGGCGGAACCCCCACCACCATGCTCTATAGCGGGCTCGACAAGATTCTGCGACACATCTTTGAGTCCTTCAATATGCAGTGCGATATACACCTGGAGAGCCATCCCAATGATTTGACCTTGGATAGTCTCAAGGCTATTAGCTCCCTCGGAGTGGGGCACCTGAGTATCGGGGTAGAGGCTCTTCAAGACTACCACTTGAAGGCCCTCCACAGGCCATACTCTGTCAAGCACGTCGTGAGAGCAGTCGGTCGAGCTGTGAGCAACGGATTCAAGTGTGTCAATGCGGATTTCATCTTCGCCTTGCCTGGTCAAACCTACAGCGAGATTGAGCAAGCTGGCCACACCCTGGTTGAAATGGGCGTTGATCAGGTTGCCGCTTACCCGCTTTTCAAATTCCCTTATACCAAACTGGGACGGAGTGCTAGGGAAAGCAACCACAGCATCTCCAGCATCTTCAAGAGAAGAAAGATGCTGGGCATCCTGGAGAGGATCTTCTATGCCGCAGGCTTTGAAAGAACCTCGGTTTGGGCCTTCACCAGGCCAGGGGTTCCAAGATATTGTTCCGTGACCGTGCCCCTCTACGTTGGCCTGGGTGCCAGCGGAGGATCTTACCTGAAGGATGTCTTTTACCTCAACACGTTCAATGTTCGAGAGTATATCAAGGCCCTCGAAAATGGGAGGATGCCAATCGCCCTGTCACTTGATCTGACAGAAAACATGCAAATGGCAGGCTGGCTTTACTGGAGGATCTATGAGACGAGGTTCAAAAGAAGCGATTTCCAGGAAAGATTTGGCAAGGAATTTGACAGGGTCTACGGAAAGTACATGACGCTATTCTCTCTCCTCGGATTCTTGAAGAAGGACGATGGGGATGAGATCGTTCTTTCCGACAACGGCACATATTGGCTCCACGTATTGCAGGACTTGTTCTCAATAGAATACATCAGCCAGCTCTGGGGAACTTCAAAGCAAGAGCCCTGGCCAGAGAAAGTGATTTTGTAATCGGAGGTGAGAAGATGAATCTGCTCAGAAAAATCACCGATGGTGTTACGGACGAGAGGATTTACCGACGCATTGGCTGGATGTACGTTTCCTTCTTCCTGCTTTACGTATCGGTAACTGTATTAAGCTACTATCTATTGCCTGAAGGGATCCTCCGAGGGAAACATCCGATCATCAGTCGGCTCCAGTTCTCACCCCATGTGTGGGTTTCAACGCTACAGATATTTGGATATAACCTCATTCCGACAACCCTCATTATCGCCTGTAATCTACTTGCGCAACAGTCCAGATTGGTCAAGGAAAGGTTTGTGCCGATAGGATACACGGCGTTCTGGGGGCTCACGATCCTATTTGCCGTGATAACGGGCTCCTGGTCGTTTGGTGTTGCCACCGCCGCCCCACCTCTCCATTATCGGCTGGTGGGCATGTTTGACATACTTCACCGCTCAGGACTTCTGGAGTTTTCTGCCTATCTGCTGGCAGCCGTCGTATCGTTCAAGTTCACACTCTGGTACTCTGACCGCAAGACGATCATAGCGAGCAGAAAAGATGGAGAGAGGTCAAACTAACCAAATCTGAAAAGGTCTTTCTGCTGCTCGCCTTTGTCCTGCTGTTTTGTGGCGCCTACGTTGAATCCTGCCGGATAGTTCAATTGACTGGATGAGGAACTTTCCAAAGCCAAGGGAGGAAGGCACGACGAATCCCTTGTGATCCTGAGCATCTTCTATAAAGCTGGGGAAACCCCCGCTACGGCTACCGCCGCGTGTGTGAGCTTTGAGGACAGGGTTATCCGTAAGTGTATGGAAGGAGAAGTAAAAGAATGAACCCCCTATTTCTTCTATCGGGTATGGGAATGATGGCCATCGCTTTGGTAGCAGTGGTCTATTGGAAGCGGCGCAGCAAAGTGGCTTCAGCACTCTTTTTCTGGGGTGCTCTGGCGTGGGTGGCAGGAAACGTTCTGAAATCCATCGCTGCCATCCCAATGTCCACAATCATAGGTAATGTCCGGGCCCTTTTGCCCAGGTACTTCTCGGAACCCCTATTGTGGTTGTATATCGGTCTGTTGACAGGGATCTTTGAGTGTGGAGCCACCCTTGGATTTGCTCACATCAGGAGAATACGCACCGTTAACTGGAGAGAAGCGGTCGGATTTGGCTTAGGTTTCGGAGCGATAGAAGCCTTTTTGCTGGGGGCCTATTCCTTTCTTGTTATTCTCTTGATTATTCTGATTCCTGACAAGCTTCCACCAGAATTGCTGCAATTGGCAACTTCTGCGAAAGCTTCGCTTCTGGACATTCCCATCCCGATTGTTGAGAGGCTCGTAGTTGTTCTACTGCATGCCTTCTCATGCGTTCTTATTATCTACGCAGTGCGGACCAGGGAATGGAAGTGGTTTTGGATATCCTTTTTCTACAAGACTGCCCTAGACGCAATAGCTGGGTCTATCCAAATCACGTATGGAGTGCAGAATCTTACGACTCTTGGGGCATGGATAGTAGAGATGATTCTTCTGCCTTTTGGAATCGTTGGCTTTTGGGGCTTAAGGACATTTCGACGTCGCTGGTGATTTACACCCAGGAGCCTCTGGGCTGGTTACGAATCCAGATCTTCGTAGAGAAATACAAAGGGGGTGCGCCATGCATCATTCGCAATTCAAACGCAGGCTCCCCGGCTACGTCGCCACGGCGCTGGTGATCCTGACCACCACGTTCTGGACCTACTGGGGCGTGGGAGAGATGTACTACGAAGGCTGGGGGCTGCCGTTCCCCTATCCCATACGCTATCTGATCCCTGCCGCTGCCTGTCTGGCCCTAACGCTGGTGGCGCTGACCTGGCCCCGCGCCGGAGGCTGGTTGCTCATTGTCATCGGTGTGGCCTTCACCGCCTGGTGGTGGAGGCTGGCTGCCGCGCGGGGTTGGCTGTCCTTGACATGGATTCTGGGCACATTCCCGGTCAGCAGCTTACTCATCCTCACCGGCGCGCTGTTCCTCCTGGAATGGCGCTACCGCCGGCAGCGGCACGATGAGGGTTGGACACAGCCGAAGCCCTGGCTTCGCCGCAACCCATGCCCTGAGCGAAGCGAATGGGGGCGCTACGTCCTGGCCGTCGGCATCCCGCTGCTGGTGGTGATCGGCGTCTCGGCCTACTTTGCCCCCTTGCTGCTGACCCGCGTGGACGACGGCGCCCGCGGCGCACGGCTGATCGAGGGCAACGGCGTGTCACTGATCTGGGCTCCAGAAGGCCCGGGCTGGAACTGGAAGCAGCCTTCGGGCGGGTATCCTTCGTGGGATCGTCTCGCCCTCTACGGTGTGCCGCCGCTAGGCTTGGGGGACAAGCCGGGCTACGAGCACCGACACGCCATCCAGGAGGACATGGAGAGGACCGGCCTCTGTCGCTACCTGAGCCAGGATGGCACGACCCTGATGGCCGAGCCGCAGGACATCTGGCACATGCCCACCACCGACGAGATCGTCCGCTCCCTCGTCCGCGGTGGCGAAAACGCCGGGTGTGCCTGGGACGGCGAATCCGATAGTGCCACTTGTGAGAAGCAACCCAACAAGGACAGCCCGCTGTGGGCCCCGGACGAGGAGCCCATCTACTACTGGTCGGCGGACGAATACGACGCCGAAGAAGCCTGGTACGTCCCCTACACCGGTGGGGGGCGGTACGGCGGAGCCATCGCTTACCAGCCAAAGGATTGGGGAAACCCCCGCCACGGCTACCGCTGCGTGCGGGATCGCTGAGCGTGTGGGGATAAGAACGATGAAGCTGGTCATTGACGAGGTAAGCAAACTGTACAGAGGCAAGATCTGGGGACTGCGGGATTTCAGCCTGGAACTGGGCCCTGGTGTGTTAGGGCTGGTGGGACCCAATGGCGCCGGCAAATCCACCCTGATGCGCATCCTGGCCACCGTTACTAGGCCAACTGAAGGAAAAGTGACCTGGAACGGCACCGACATCGCCAAATCGCCCGACGAATTGCGGACTGTGCTGGGCTACCTGCCCCAGGACTTCGGCGTCTACCCCAACCTCAATGCAGTCGAGTTTCTGGAATATCTGGCCGCCATGAAGGGGTTGGACGGCAAGTTAGCCCGCAAGCGCATTGACCAATTGCTCCAGGTGGTCAACCTGGTCGAGGTGCGCAAGCGCCCGTTGGGCAGCTATTCGGGCGGCATGAAACAACGCGTTGGCATCGCTCAGGCGTTGCTCAACGATCCGCAATTGCTGATTGTGGACGAGCCGACGTCTGGGTTGGACCCCGAAGAGCGAGTGCGCTTCCGCAATCTGCTGTCCGATCTGGCTGGCGAGCGCATCGTGATCCTCTCGACGCACATCGTGTCGGATGTAGAGGCTGCGGCCACTGAGATTGCTATCTTGAACCAAGGGCATTTGCTGCGGCACGCGCTCCCCGAGGTATTGTTGCGTTCGGTCGAGGGCAAGGTATGGGAATGGATGATTCCTAGCGCTGATCTGACCGCTGCCAGGCAGCGCCACATCATTAGCAGCGCGGTCCGGCGAAGCGACGGCGTACATGTGCGTTTGATCTCCGAGGCGCCCCCCGACCCCGAGGCGCGATCCGTACCACCTGCCCTGGAGGATGCCTACCTGCATTGGATCGCGACCGGCAGGGATGGAGGTGGTAGATGAAAAGTTTGCACGTCATTTACCACCTGGTGCGGGCCGACTTCCTGGAGCGCGTGCGGCGCTACAGCTTCTTGATCAGCCTGGGGCTTACGATTGTTGCAGGGTACTTCTTCGTTCCCGCCACCAACGCCGACTACGTTACCCTGGATCTGGACGGTTACCGCGGCGTGTACAATTCGGCCTGGATCGGTAGCCTAGTCGCTCTGTTGACCACGTTGTTTCTGTGGTACTTCGGCTTCTACCTAGTCAAGAACGCCGTGGAGCGAGATCAACGAACGGGTGTGGGAGAGATCATCGCCGCAACCCCTCTCCGCAAAGCCTTCTACACTTTGGGCAAATGGCTGAGCAACTTCGCCACGCTTGCGGCCATGGTTGGGGTCCTCGCGTTGGCTGCCCTAGCCATGCAACTGATCCGCGGCGAAGAGATGCACATTGAGCTGTGGCCGCTATTCTCGCCGTTCCTGCTTATCACGTTGCCGACAATGGCGGTGGTGGCAGCCATGGCGTTGCTGTTTGAAACGATTCCAGGACTGCGCGGCGGCTTTGGCAACGTCGTCTACTTCTTCCTGGCGACCAGCGTATTTGACCTGCCAGATTGGACCGGTACGGATGTGTTGGGGATAACAGTCCTTCGGTCCAGCATAACCGCCGCGCTCAGCCCTGCGTTCCCAGATTACACCGGGAGCTTTGGCGTGGGTTTCGCCCCATTGGGAAGAGTAAGAACCCCGTTCATCCAGTGGCTTGAAAACTTCGGTTACACACCGTTTGGGCGTGAGTTGCAAAAGTTTCGCTGGGAAGGCATTGCCTGGACGCCTGACATCCTTCTGAAACGCCTGGCGTGGGTGGGCGTCGCCTTGGGGATGGCCCTGATGGCCGCGCTCTTCTTCAACCGTTTTGACCCCGCTGGCGGTCTTTTTTCTCGACTGGCCCTCCGGGCTCCGGCAGCGGGACGTGTTTCATCGGGCGGGGGGCGAAAGCCTCTGCAGCCCGACGGCGAACCCGAGACCATCCCCAAAGCGGAGGTACTCCTTCCTGCACCTGTTCACTTGACGCGACCCGCGACGGCGTCGATGCGCTTCAGGCAGGTATTGCTGGCCGAACTGCGCCTGATGCTGAAAGAACATCACCCCCGGTGGTACGCGGTCTCAGCGGGATTGATTGTTGCCGGTCTGTTCAGCGCTATGGATGTGGCGCGACGGTTCATACTGCCTGTGGCCTGGATCTGGCCGTTGCTGATCTGGTCGGCCATGGGCACTCGCGAGGCACGGCAGCAGACCGAGCAACTCGTCTTCATTGCCCCTCACCCGCTCCGCCGCCAACTTCCGGCCACATGGTTGGCAGGTGTGATTGTGGCTGTATTAGCGGGGAGTGGGGTGGTGGTGCGGTTGGTGCTGACCAGTGATTGGGCGAGCCTGCTGGCCTGGATGGTCGGTGCGCTATTCATCCCGTCGCTGGCCCTGGCGCTGGGTTGCTGGAGCAGCAGCAGTAAACTGTTCGAGGTAGTGTACACAGTGCTGTGGTACATCGGCCCGCTGAATCGGGTGCCACTCCTGGATTTTATGGGAGTGTGCGGTCAATCCGTCAGCACAGCCATGCCCTTGATTTATCTGACCTGTACCATCGCATTACTTGGATTGGCTGTCCTCGGTCGGCGACGGCAACTGCAGATTTGACAAGGATGTATGTTGAAGTACGTGTCTGGCAAGGAGGTTGAGATGAATACCAAGATGGAGCTTAGGATGCTCCTGATGGCAATCGGGATATTCTGCGTCCTAGCAGCCGCGTTAGCCGTTATTGACCCAGCGCTGTATCAACTGTTCAAAGACCTTGGGTGTCGCTACGCCTTTCCCCTCAACTATGATGCCACGCTGATACTCTTGCTGCCGTTGTATCTGTGGTACCGGCGCACAGCTCGGACAAAGCCCTTGCGCGAGTTCCCAGGCCAAGCTCTGTGGCCTGCCCTGGGCCTTAGCCTTCTGCTGTTTGCCCTGCCCATGGCGGTCAGACTCCTGCACAACCTGTATTTCGAGTCCTTGGACGAGAAGATTCCGCTAACCTTTCTCGTGCTGCTCACAATGGTTCTGGCCGAGGGTTATGCGCCTTCTTCTTTCGGGTTCAGTTCGCAAAAGCTGCCCAGGCATCTGGCGTTGGGCCTGTTTCTTTATGTCACCTTTGGCTTCGTGACGACACTGGGCTTCACTGCCATCGCAACGGGCGTGAACCCTTTCAAGGGCTATGATGTGCTCTACTTTCTCCTCTACTTGCCGTCTCAGCTTTTCGCCGTCGCACTGGCGGAGGAGGCATTGTTCAGAGGATACATACAGACCAAGATGAGCAGCGTTGTGGGGCCGACGAAGGCCATATTCTTCCAGGCCCTCCTTTTCGGCCTGTGGCACATCGTTGGGTGGATTGTCCCCCTGAACCTTGGCAGCATGACGTTCCACTTCGCCTCGGGCTTCCTCTTCGCGGTTGTGCAAGGCGCCTACTTCAGGTACACGCGGAACCTGGCGGGCCCCGTACTGCTTCATGCATTAACGAACGCCGTTTCCGGTGGAGCCACCATCAGCCTGCTCTCAATCGTTGGGGGTTCCAGGATGCCCTACATGATCGCTGGCGGTGTCGTTGCCATTGCCGTGACCGTCTTGCTGGCTGTGCTGGCGAGGAGAGTCAGCACGCTATTCGGGGTCTTGGCATCAAGCAGTGGGGGAGGTTAGCTCATGGGAAGCCGAACGGGCGCAAGACGATTGGCTCTTATCGCCCTCACTATGTTCATTGTTTAAGAAAACATCAATAGGAGGTGCAGCGATGATTACCAGGGTATGGGACGTGACCTTTACCGTGGCCGACCTGGAACGAGCGGCGGATTTCTACGAAAACGTTCTGGGGCTGCAGAAGAAGTACCAGTTCTCCACCTACGCCGGCTTCGACTGCGGCGGGGTGGAAATCGGCCTGGTGCCAGGCCGCACAACCGACGTGCAGGAAGATACACCCTGCATGGACTTCCTGGTGCGGGACGTGGACGAGGTTTACCAGACGCTGTGCGAACGGGGCGTCCGCTTTCTCAAGGAGCCCCACGACACCCTGTGGGGCAGTCGCATTGCCCTGTTCACCGATCCGGACGGCAACGTCCTGCAGTTGGTGCAGATAGATTGGCCCAAGTACTTCGCGGTCTGCGCGCCGCAGTAGTTCATCTTTACCAATCTACCATTCAGGAGGTGTAGCAATGGTGCTGAAAAATCTCTGGCGACGAAAAGGACGCACACTGTTGACCTTGGCTGGTATCGCTATTGGCGTGGCCGTGGTGGTGGCCCTGCTGGCCCTGGCCGACGGCATGACCGCCCAGATCACCGGGATGGCAGCCGGTGGCGGGGCCGATCTCACCCTCATGCAGGACGGGATCGCTGACATGTCTTTCAGCGCCCTGGGTGAGGAAGTGGGAGAGGCCATCGCCGCCATGCCGGAGGTGGAGTGGGTCTCCGGCCTGTTGTTCAACGTTCTCCCTGTTGAGCAACGACCTTTGTTCCTGGTGATGGGGATGGAGCCGCAAGGGGCCGGTATCCAACATTTCAGGATCGTGGAAGGAAGGTCGCTGCAGGGGGATGACGAGGTCCTGCTGGGCCGCATGGCAGCCGGCTTCTTCGACAAGGGCCCGGACGATGAACTGATACTGCAAGGTCAGCGCTATCGCATCGCTGGCGTTTACGAGACCGGCGTGGCCTACGAGGACGCGGGAGCCGTCCTTCCCCTCGCCGAAGCGCAGCGGCTGTTCAAGAAACGAGATCAGGTGAGCTTGTATCAAGTCAAAGTCCGGCTAGAGGCCATCGGAGAAGTAGACGCGCTGATCGAGAAGATACAGGAGCGTTTTCCGGACGTGGCTGCCTACCGGTCGTCCGAGTTTGCCCAGAACGCACCCGACATCAAGAACCTCCAGACAATTGCTGGGGCAGTCTCCCTCATTGGCTTGCTGGCTGGGGCGCTCGGTACAATGAACACCATGCTGATGAGCGTCCTGGAGCGCACGCGGGAGATCGGCACGTTGCGTGCCCTGGGCTGGCAAAAGCGCCAGGTGCTGGGGCTCATCCTTCAGGAGTCGTTGGCCTTGAGCCTGGCCGGAGGTCTGGTGGGTTGCCTCCTGGGAGCAGGGTTGGTAGCACTCATCAACCTGAGCCCGGCTCTCAAAGGGGCCTTTGTGGGCCGTCTTGGCCCGCCTGCTTTCGCTACGGGCCTGATTGTGGCGTTGGTGCTGGGTGCGCTGGGCGGCCTCTACCCAGCCTGGCGAGCAACGCGGCTTCAGCCGATAGAAGCACTGCGGTATGAGTGACAGACAGGAGGTGTACTATGGACTGGATCGTTGAGACCCGCGATTTGACCAAAGTTTATGGCGACGGTGCAGAAGTGCGCGCCCTGGATGGGGTCAATTTGACCGTGCGGGAGGGCGAATTCCTGGCTGTCATGGGGCCTTCTGGCAGCGGCAAGAGCACGCTGCTCAACCTGCTGGGGGCGCTGGATCGCCCCACGTCGGGCGAGGTCTACGTGGCCGGGGAGCGGCTGGCCGAAGTGCGAAATCTGGATCGCTTCCGCAGTCGCACGGTGGGCTTCGTCTTCCAAATGCACAATCTGATCCCCACGCTGACCGCGAGGGAGAACGTGGAGGTGCCCATGCAGGCAGGTCCTATCCCCCGCAGGGCCCGACGAGAGCGAAGCGAAGCACTGTTGGCGCAGGTGGGGCTGGCTGAGCGAGCCGATTACCTGCCAGCCAAACTATCCGGCGGCGAGCGCCAGCGGGTGGCCATCGCCCGCGCTCTGGCCAATCAGCCTCGCCTGCTGCTGGCCGATGAACCCACCGGCAACCTGGACTCAGCCAGCGGGGCGGAGGTGATGACGGTGTTCCGACAGTTGAACCAGCAACAAGGCATGACGGTAATCGTAGTGACCCATGACCCAGCCGTGGCCCGTTCCACCGATCGCATTGTGGCCTTGCGCGACGGGCGGATTGTGCGGGATGAACTGTCGGAGAACCCCTATCTGGAAGACCTGCGGGAGTTCCGGTTGTCGGCCCTGGGCCAGGCGTTGTTGAAGGGAAGGGTCCCCGAAGCGATACAGGGGATGGGACTAGAGTCACTACTTCCGGCCATGCAATCGGTTTTGTCTAGAGTGTAGCCTTTTCAGAACAGGAGGTAACAATGAGAAAAGTCTGGATCGTTGAGGTTTTGGTGGCCTGTCTGCTCCTGTTGACTATCGCTGCCTGCGCAGGGAAAGAGCGCCAGGAGCCCACCGAGCCAGTGGCAAAGGTGGTTCCCTCAGCCACGGACACAGCGGTGCCAGCTACGCCAACGGCTGAGCCGACCATTGAGGAGCCAAAGGCCACCCCGCCACCGACCGAAGCGCCCACCGACACAGCGGTGCCAGCCACGCCAACTGCTGAGCCCACCCTCGAGCAGCCAACGGCTACTCCCATCCCCACTCCCCGCCCCCTGGCCGAAGGGGAGTGCATCACCTGGTACGAAACCCCGGCCTTCCTGGATCAAGAGGTGTGTGTGGAGGGCAAGGTCAACTTCGTGCGCAGCGCCAATCCCGCCCGCACCCTTTTCTTCCTAGTGCTCGACCCCTCGGTGCCGGACATTGACCACTGCTGTGGGCTCTTCTACGGCTGGTTATACGTGAAGAACTTGTACGATCCCCTCCCCGAGGGCGGCCTCAGCGCGGTGTTCGAGGGCAAGTGCGTGCGGCTTCACGGCAAGATCGAGAAGGCCGAGGGAAAAGAGAATCGCAAAATGCCCATCAAGGCACCGGAGCAACTGGAGATCATCGAGTGCAGTGAGTGCCAGATCCCCGAAGCGTGTGGTTTCTAGGCGGATGCCTCGGCACTTGTCTTTGCCAGATTTCAGTAGTATAATCTATGGGCAACCATCAACGTGCCAGGCACTTGCGAACAGCCGACCGATTGAGCGACCTCATCTGGCTTGGAAGCACTATCGCCCTCAAGAAGCCTGTGGAAGTGCCTGGCACATGAGAGAGCAAAGGAGGCGAAAATGGACGAGAGGTGGCTTCTGATCGCACCGTTGGCGATACTGCAACTGGGGCTGATGATCTTCGCCCTGGTAGACTGGGCGCGCCGCCCCCGCACCCGCTACCTGGACCGCTGGGCCTGGCTGGTGATCATCGTCATCTTCAGCATCCTGGGGCCTGTGGCCTACTTCCTCCTGGGGCGCGAGGAGGAGTAGGAAGTAAAACGTAAAGCGTGAAGCGTAACTGCACATCGCAGGAGAATATGATGGACGTTGAAAGAAAAGGCATAGCTATCCGCTGTGAGGGGCTATCCAAGACCTACGGGCAGATAGCGGCCCTGAAGGACCTGAACCTGGCTGTCGAAGCGGGCACGATCTTTGGCTTTCTGGGGCCAAACGGGGCCGGCAAGACCACCACCATCCGCCTGCTCGTCGGGCTGGCCAGGCCCACCAGGGGACGAGGCTGGGTGGCCGGGCACGAGGTGACCGCCGACGGGAGAGCCGCCCGCCGCCTGATCGGCTACCTCCCCGAAGAGCCGGCCTTCTACCCCTGGATGAGCGGGGCTGAGTTCCTGGACTACGTGGGGCGGCTGTTTGGGCTGTCTGACACCGAGCGGAAGAAACGAGTGGACGAGCTGTTGGACCTGGCAGGCCTCCAAGAAGCGCGTCGCCGTCGCATCGGCGGGTACTCGCGGGGGATGCGGCAGCGCCTGGGGGTGGCCCAGGCCCTGATCAACCGTCCCTCAGTGCTCATCCTCGACGAACCGGCCTCGGCCCTCGACCCGCAGGGACGCCGCGACGTGCTGACCCTCATCGAGCAACTGCGGGAACAGGCCACCGTGTTCATGTCCACCCACATCCTCGCCGACGTGGAGCGGGTGTGCGACCGGGTGGCCATCATTGACCGCGGGCGGCTGGTGGTCGAAGCCAATCGTGAGGAGCTACAGGACCGCTACGCGCCGCCCGTCTTCGAGCTGAGCTGGGACGAGGGGGACAACCAGCAGGCCCAGGTGACGGACTTCGTGCGCCTGCTGGAAAGCGTGCCCTGGGTGAGCCAGGTGGAGCACCAGCGCCGGGCCTTGCGGGTCCACGTCGGCGACAGAGCGCAGGCGCGGCGCGAGTTGTTATCCCTGGTGGCACAGAGCCAGCTCATCCTGAGCCGCTACGAGCTGGTCCGTCCTACACTGGAGGACGTCTTCCTGCACCTGGTGAATAGGGAGGGTATCCGATGATCTTCCTGGCAATGTTGCGTAAAGAACTGATGGAACAGTGGCGCTCGCGGCGATTGGTGGTAGTGGCCGCGGTGCTGCTGTTCTTTGGATTCCTGTCCCCGCTGAGCGCGAAAATGCTGCCCGACCTGATGAAAAGCCTGGGTGGCACTGGCGGGGTCGTGATCGAGATTCCCCCGCCCACCGCCCAGGACGCCCTTTTTCAGCACGTGAAGAACACCAGCCAGTTCGGGGTGTTGCTGGCCGTGCTGCTGGCTATGGGCGCCTTAGCCCGTGAGAAAGAGCGAGGCACGGCAGCGATGGTCCTCAGCAAGCCGGCCTCCAGAGCCAGTTTCCTGCTGGCCAAGTTCGTGGCCCTGACCCTGCTCTTCGCCCTGTCCCTGGCCCTGGCCGGGCTGGCCTGCTACTACTATACCATCGTGCTGTTCAAGGGAATCGGGCAAGCCCGATTCGTGGAGATGAACCTGCTGCTGGCGCTGTTCATCGAGTTCTACCTGGCGGTGACCTTGTTGGGCAGCACCATTACCCGCAGCCAGGTGCTGGCTGGTGGCCTGGGGCTGGGAGCGGTTTTCGTGGTGGCCATCCTGGGGGCATTGCCCCGCCTCGGAGATTACATGCCTACGGCGCTGCTGGAATGGGCGAGAGTACTGATGGCCGGGACCGGAGAGCCGGCCTGGGGCGCGGTAGCCGTCAGCCTGGCAGGGATAATCGCCTGCCTGGGAATAGCGCTGGTAGTGTTTGCGCGACAGGAATTGTAAAAAACCCACTGTGGAGGGTTTACATGAATGACATAGCAATTCACACCGAGAACCTCACCCGCGATTTTAGCACGGTACGAGCGGTGGACAGTCTCACCATGGAAGTGCCGACCGGCATCATCTTTGGCTTCCTCGGCCCCAATGGGGCCGGGAAGACGACGACCATTCGCCTGCTGCTGGGCCTGCTAGAGCCGACGGGCGGGCGGGCCGAGGTGTTGGGTTTCGATACCAGGACCCAGGCCAATGGGATTCGTTTAAGGACAGGAGCATTGCTCGAACACCCCGGCCTCTATGAGCGATTGAGTGCCGAAGACAACCTGGAGTTCTATGGCCGCGTCTGGCACCTGCCGACCAACGAGCGGCGGGCTCGGATCAAAGAACTGCTCACACATTTGGGTCTGTGGGAGCGGCGCAAAGAGAGCGTCAGGACGTGGAGCCGGGGGATGAAGCAGAAGCTGGCTGTGGCCCGCACCCTGCTGCATCGGCCATCCCTGATCTTCATGGACGAGCCGACGGCTGGCCTCGACCCGGTAGCGGCCGCCGCGTTACGTGAGGACCTGCTTGCTCTCGCCGCACGCGAGAAGGTGACTGTCTTTCTGACCACGCATAACCTGGCGGAGGCGGAGAAGTTGTGCGCAAGGGTAGGTGTGATCCGCCAGGGGAAACTGCTGGCAGTGGGCCACCCCGACGAATTGCGGGCGCGGAGCGGTGCGCCCCGCGCCGAAGTCATCGGGCGCGGGTTCGATGAAAAGTTGCTGGCTTTGCTGCGGGCACGGCCGGAGGTGGCTGCCGCCGACCTGCAGAACGAACGCCTGTTGATTGACCTGCGCGGAGAGGCGGACGTTGCCCCCCTGGTCAGCCTGATGGTGAGCGCAGGCGCGGAGGTGGAAGAGGTACGCAAGGGTAAGGCCAGCCTGGAGGAAGTCTTTTTGACGTTGATGGAGGAGGAAAGATGATAGCCGATGTGTGGACAGTGATGTGGAAGGAGTGGAAGGAGATCTTTCTCCAGCGTGGCAGCCTGCGGGGTGGGGCGTGGAACCTGTTGCTCATGATTGGCGTCTTTGGCGTGTTCCTGCCGTTGCAAGCCGGTCGCTCCTGGGTGGAATCGCCGCAGGGGCTGATCTACTGGGCGTGGGTGCCGCTCTTCCTGGTGACCAGCGTCATCGCCGACTCCTTTGCCGGCGAGCGCGAGCGGCAGACGCTGGAAACGCTGCTGGCCAGCCGCCTGTCAGACCGGGCGATTTTGTCGGGCAAGGTCAGCGCGGCCGTGGGATACGGGTGGGGGTTAACGATGGCCGCTATGCTCGTCGGGCTAGTGACGGTGAACCTGGCCCACGGGCGGGGCGAACTCCTGCTGTACCCGGCGGCCGTCTTTGGGGGCATCATGGGGTTGAGTCTGCTGGCCTCAGGGCTGGTGGCCGGTGTGGGAGTTCTGGTCTCCCTGCGGGCTTCCACTGTGCGGCAGGCCGCTCAGACCATGAGCATCGCCATCATGCTGCTGCTCTTCGTCCCCGTTTTCGGTGTACAGGCACTGCCGGCCGAATGGAAGGCACGCCTGGCTCAGGCGGTGATGGGAGCCGATGTGGTACAAATCGTGCTCGTTGCCGCAGCGGTTCTCATGGTGCTTGACCTTGGACTGTTGGCGGCAGCGATGGCCCGTTTCCAGCGGGCGCGATTGATTCTCGACTGAGGAAGCAGAAAATACGCCTTTCCGCTTTGCGATCTGGAGGTTGTGGACGAGGATTCACCCAACCATCAAATCGTCAAAGACTATCGAGTGTGGTTCGCAAACAGATGAGGGAGAAAAAAAGATGATCGCTGTCGAGACCAGCAATTTGACCAAAAGATTCGACGGCCTGGTGGCCGTGGATCACCTCGATATGGAAGTCCAGCAGGGCGAGATCTTCGGGCTGTTGGGGCCCAACGGGGCGGGCAAGACGACCACCATCCGCCTGCTCCTGGACATCATCAAGCCCGACGAGGGAGTCATTCGCCTGCTGGGCCATTCCCCGGGCCCCGAAGCTCAGGAGCGCGTCGGCTACCTGCCGGAGGAACGGGGCCTGTACCGCAATCTCAAGCTCATGGATTGCCTCACCTACCTGGCAGTGCTAAAGGGGATGGATCGCAAGCTGGTCCGCAAGCGGGCCGAGATGCTGCTGGAACGGTTGGGGCTCGGCGGCGAGGGTGGTAGTAAGGTGAAGGCCCTCAGCAGAGGCATGCAGCAGAAGGCGCAACTGGTGGCCACCCTGGTTCACGACCCGGAGGTGGTGATCCTGGACGAGCCCTTCCAGGGGCTGGATCCCATCAGCACCGAGCAGGTCAAGGAGCTGATCCGAGATTTGCGGGAGCGCGGCAAGACGGTGGTGCTCAGCACCCACATGATGAACCAGGTGGAGCGGATGTGCGACCGCATCCTGCTCATTGACGAGGGGCGGCGGGTGCTCTACGGGCCGTTGGAAGAGATCAAAGCCCGTTACGCCGAGCACGCGGTGCTGGTGCGCTGCTCAGGGGCTCTGGAGGGCCTGATCGGGGCACGGCGGATCGAGCAGCGCGAGCGGGAGCGCCTCATCATCCTGGAGGACGACGCCTTGCCCCAGGACATCCTGCGCCAGTTGGTCGAGCGGGAGATCGCTGTCGAGCGCTTCGAGGTGGCCACGCCGCCGCTGGAGGAGATCTTCATTCAGGTTGTGGAGGAGAAAGATGCGTAAAATCCTGGAGGTCGCACGACACGAGTTCATCGTCAGCCTGAAACGGCCCAGCTTCATCATCGCCACCCTGGCTCTGCCCCTGCTGGGGATCGTGGGTCTGATCGTGTCCGCCTACTTCGGCGGCCAGGCCGGCGAATTCCTCGAGCAACAGTTCGTGGGAACACCAAAGGCGGTGGGCTACGTGGACCAGGTTGGCCTCTTCACGCCGCCCCTGCCTGAGTACGCGGACCTTTTCATCCCCTATCCGAACGAGGAGGCAGGGCGGGAAGCGTTGTTCGCCGAGGAGATCGAGGCCCTCCTGCTCATTCCGGGGGACTATCTGGACACGGGTCGGGTGATCGGCTACAGCAAGGGGCGGGGGCTTCCCACGGCCATCTCCGTGAGCGAGGAACGGATTCGTCCCTTCCTGGTGGATCACCTGCTGGCTGGGCAGGTGGACGAAGGTCTCAGAGCCCGGGTGCGCGCCCCCATGAATCTACTGCCGGTATCCCTCGCCCCGCAAGGTGAGGGCAGCGAAGACATCGCCAGCTTCGTGGCCAACATCGCCATCCCCTACGCCTTCTCCATCCTGCTGGTGATGGCCATCTTCACCTCCTCGGGCTTTCTATTGCAGGGAGTCAGCGAGGAGAAGGAGAGTCGGGTGATCGAGATCCTGCTCTCCTCGCTGACACCGATAGAGCTTCTGGCGGGCAAGATCCTGGGATTGGGAGCTCTGGGGCTGGCCCAGATCCTCTTCTGGCTCGGCTGCGGCTGGGCGCTGATCGGGATCGCCGTAACCGGCCTGGCTCTCTTCGGGGCCATCACCCTGGACGTGGCGACCATCGTGCTGGCCCTGGTCTACTTCCTGCTGGGCTACCTGCTCTTCGCCACCCTGATGGCCAGCGCCGGCTCCCTGGGCACCTCGGCACGGGAGGGGCAGCAGATCGCCGGCATCTTCTCCGGCCTGACAGCCATCCCCTTCATGGTCAGCAGCTTCATCTGGACGAACCCCAACTCGCTGCTGGTCCAGATCCTCAGCTACGTACCGCTCACCTCGCCGGTGATGATGTTGCAGCGGCTGGGCATGACCGAAGTGCCACTCTACCAGATCGCCCTCAGCCTGATCCTGTTGATCCTGGGCATCGGCGGGGCTTTGTGGGCCGGGGCCAAGGTCTTCCGCATGGGGCTGCTCATGTACGGCAAGCGGCCCTCGGTAGCGGAGATTTGGCGTGCGTTGCGGCAGGCATGATATATGGGTATTAGATTTTGGCGAGTGGGCCAGTGTGTATCGGACCTGGCTGGCCCGCCAGGCCGAATACCGCAGCGAAGTTCAACGCCTCCAGCCCCAAGCGCCGAGTCTGGCCGGCCTGATTCGAGTAGCGGTATGAGCAACCCAATGCGTGAAACGTGATGCGTGAAACGTGATGCGTGATTACGTTTCACGTTTCACGTTTCACGTTTTACGTTTCACGCAATACGCCGCTCTACAGTGACGTTTGTTCGATTGGGGGCAACAAGAACAAGTGTGAGGGAGGAATGGGTGAATATAGTATGGAATGATAAGAAGCAAGCCCGGTTAGATGCACTGCGCGCTGCCGAGTTGGCGGGCACACTAGACGAAGCGAGCAAAGCAGAGTTAACCGCACTGATCGAGTCCCTTGAAGCGGAAGAGCGGGAGCGGTTAGCGCCCGCGTTAGCTCAGATGCAGGCAGAGCAGGCTGCGCTACGCCAACAAGTGCAAGAGAGCGAAGCTGCGAATGAGCAACTGGTGATCCTGGCTGCGCAACAGGAGCAATTGCTGGCCGATGCGCGGCGATTGCTGCGTGACCTGCAACGTCGTCACCAGGCCATTCAGGAAGCCTATCATCACCTCACAGGCGAACCACTA
>Ga0194126_10003035_pt1 | contig 26895 bp, 16 predicted proteins | sample TA2KigC150mmetaG_FD_148641 | JGI IMG/M metagenome (GOLD analysis project Ga0194126, IMG submission 148641) | Freshwater microbial communities from Lake Tanganyika, Tanzania - TA2015035 Kigoma Deep Cast 150m | ecosystem: Environmental > Aquatic > Freshwater > Lake | place: Tanzania: Lake... | reverse complement strand
ATAGACGTGGAAGAGATCGAATTCATCCCCCAGCGGCTTGTCCGGCATGTCGATCGTCGTCGCGTCGAGGGTCATGTACTGGATGTTCTCGAGCTGATGGCTGACCCCGCCGTCGAACTTGTGGCGTCCCTTCACCCATGACCAGTCGCTGGCGAGGTTCCAGTTCTCCACGTAGCGATCGCGGTAGTCGGGCGCGTCGCCGGTGTCCCGGAAGTAGGGCGTGTCCTGCTCGGACAGCAGGACGTCGCTGTCGAGATCGGTGTTGTAGCTCCACCAGAGCTGTCCCACGACGTCGCGATGGCTCGAGGTGTAGAAGCGGGTCAGCGAGAGGGTGTGCACCAGGTCGCGCTTCACGCCTCGGTTCCAGACCAACGAGAGGGTGTTCTGATCCTCGCTCACTGTGTAGTACCGGTCGAGCCTGCCGGCCCAGCTCCAGGGATAGTTCGTGACGTTGCGATTGATGTCGGCGATGTCGCTCTCGCCGAATCCCTGATCGAAGGAAATGTTCTTCGTGTAGGAGAGATCGAACTTGTCGGATCTCGTCGCGCGCCAGCTCGTCTTGAAGAGCATGCGCCACTGGTTGCTCGCCCGGGGATAGAAGAACTCCTCGTAACGGAAGTCCTTCCCGAACGCCCTGTCCTTGTAGGAGGAGTAGAGGCTCCGGTTTTCTGCTCCGGCAAGGGCGAGATAGGTCTCCCGGTCCTCCGGATAGAGACGCTTCGCGAACTCGGAGGGATCGTCCGAGATCGAAGGAAGCCATCCGTCGCTCAGGTTCGACGAGAGGCTCAGGAAGAACTTCATCCGCCCTGGATCGTCCACCCCGAGCAGCCCCACCGCTTTCGGAAGGACCTGGAGGGGGCCGGAGATCTGGAACTCGTAGTGATCCAGGTTCTGGTCGTCAAGTCCGCGGTCGGTCGTGTATCCGATGAACCCCTGGAAATCGTCGGTTCCTTCCTTGAGCTTGGCCTCGATGATGCCTGAGAGGGCCTGCCCGTACTTGGCGTCGAATCCCCCCGTGATGATGTTCACCTCGGCGACCGACCGCGCGCTGATGGCGCTCCCCTTCGAGTCGCCCGAGAGGAGGTCGCGCGTCTTGACGCCGTCGACGATGTAGAGGGTCTCGTCGGCCCGGCCGCCGCGGATGTGGAGCTGGTCGTTGTCCTTGGTGACGCCGGGCTGCTGCTCGACCACGCTGTCCAGCGTCGGCTCGAGGGCCATCGACTTCAGCTCCTCTGCGTCGAGCGAGCGGACGGTCGAGGCGCGTTTGATGTCCACGAGGGGTCTGTCGGCCTTGATCGTCACTTCCTTCGTCTGCGTGACGGTCGGCTTGAGCCGGAAGATCATGTCGAGCGTCTCGCCCTCTTTCAGCGAGATTGCCTCCTGCACGCTCTCATACCCCACGAAGGTCACGCGCACCTGGTAGGAGCCGGCCGGAAGCGGAGAGATGGCGAAGCTCCCGTCCGACTGGGACATCGCTCCCCAGCTCGTCCCGACGATGACCACGTTCGCGTAGGCCAGCGGCTTGCCCGTCGCGGCCTCCAGGACCTCTCCCTCGAGACGGCCCGAGGCCGGAGCCAACCCGGCGGAGGCGGAGAGGAGGAGGATCGATTGGAGCGCCAGAACCACGACGAGCCGGATTCCCCCGAGGTGCGGGAGGGGATGCTGTCGGCACGCGCGTCCGGCTCTTGGTGGCTTCTTCATCGGATCTTCCATGCGACCAGCGGCGAACCTACCAGCGATCGCAAAGAAGGGTCAAGGGAAACCCGCTGGGCGCCCGCCGGCCGTCAGCGCGCGCGAGCCCCGGGACGAGGATAGTCGCGAAAGGCGCTCGGCAGCAGGCGGGCGAGGGTCGAGCGGCCGCGCTCGCTGGCGCAGGTGCCCCAGCGGATCTCCGGATCGGCGCCCATCTCGCACAGAACCTGCAGGCAGCGTCCGCATGGGGGCGCCGCCCCGGCCGGACCGCGGGCCACGACCACGACGCGCGCGGAGTTCCGGGAGCCGGCCGAAACGAGCGCCGCGACGGCCACGTGCTCGGCGCAGAGCGATGCCGCGGGGAGATCGGGGAGGGAGATCGACGCGCCCGCGTGGATGCGTCCGTGCTCGTCCTCGATCGCCGCCGCCCAGCGCGGTTTGCCGCGCGCGTGGCGCAGCGCCTCTCGGGCCGCATCGACCAGGGGATGCCATGTCGCGGGCCACCTCGCACCCCGTCTCAGGATGCCGGCCTCCCCGCCGCGGCGCCTCACGCCCTGACCTCCGCCCCGCGGGGATCGCGAAGGGGGCCGAGAACCCCGGCGAGGTCCGGAAGGGTGGTCTGGGTCATCGCCTCCGCCCTCACGGCCGCGATGCGGGGAGCGGCCCGAAGGATCGAAGCGAGCTGCCTCCTGCTCTCGATGATCCCGCGTCTTTCTCCCTTCTCGGCGATCAGCTCGGAGAGCAGGGCGAGGTAGACCTCGATCTGCTCGGCGAGCGGAGGAGGGCCGGGGTCGACGCCCGTGCGGAGATGCGCCCGGGCCCGCTCGAAGATCCATGGATTCCCGATCGCCGCCCGCCCGATCATGACCGCGTCGCACCCGGTCTCCCCGAACATCCGGGCCGCGTCGGCCGGCGTCTTGATGTCGCCGTTGCCGATGACGGGGAAGGAGACCGCCGCCTTGACCCGCGCGATCCAATCCCAAACCGCCTGGCCCTTGAACATCTGCTGGCGCGTGCGGGCGTGGAGGGTCAAGGCCGCGATGCCGGCGTCCTCGAGCCTTCGCGCGAGATCGACGATGCCAATCGTCGTCTGATCCCAGCCGAGGCGGGTCTTGACCGTCACGGGCAGGGGGACGGCGCGGACCACTGCGGCCGCGAGCGCCACAAGGCGGTCCGGCTCCTTGAGCATTCCCGAGCCGGCGCCGCGGTTCGCGATCTTCCTCGCCGGGCAGCCGAAGTTGATGTCGATCAGGTCTGGACCCGCATCGCAGGCCAACCGGGCGGCTTCGACGAGAGCCTCCTCTCGGCACCCATAGATCTGGATCCCCACGGGATGCTCATCGGGAGTCAGCCGGATGCGTCCGCGGCTCTGCGCGATGCCGCGCACGAGCCCCTCCGAGGAGACGAACTCCGTATAGACGAGGTCGGCTCCCATTCTCCTGCAGAGGCGACGGAACGGACGGTCGGTGACATCCTCCATCGGCGCGAGGAAGAGACCGCGCTCGAAGAGAAGGGACCCGATCCTCATAACGCCCCGCGCCCGCCGAGGCGGTCTGCTGTTGCGCGCCTCGCGATCATCGGATCACGCTGATTCTGGCCGTCGCGCCGCCGCCCGGGCCGTTGCTCCTCGCGAAGTAATGCCCCGAGGCGACTCGTTCCCCGGCATCGCTCTCGCCGTCCCAGCGCACGCGGTGGATCCCCTCGCCCCGCACGGACTCGAGTCGGCGCACGAGTCGGCCCGCGGCGTCGTGGATCGCCACGCTGGTCGGCCCCGCCGCGGAGCCGCGGATGTAGATCTCGGTCTCTCCCCGGCTCGGATTCGGATGCGACCGCAGGGCGGAGGTGGAGAAGCCCGCGCCCCTCTCCAGCACCACGCGCAGGAGGAACGTGTCGGGATCGATCGTGACGACGCGCGGCGCGAACGGGATCCCGTCCAGCAGGGCGGTCTCCGTCCGCCGCCAGATCGGAATCTTCCGCTCGACCCGCTCGCCATCCCCCTCGATCCGGATCGGAAGGGTGAAGGCGAACGCCTCGCTGGGCGAGTCGTACGGAGGCGTGCGCGGATAGATGGGCCCGTCCTGCGTCTGCTCGATGTAGAGCCTCACGGCGTGCCCCTCGCCGGAGGGGGACGGCCACCAGTCCCAGGCGATGACGGGTCGTCCGCGGCCGTAGAGCCAGGGGATGAAGAAGGCCCGCAGGTCGCGCCCCGCAGTCTCCTCGACCGCCCGGATGAAGTCGTTCGTCGTCGCGCTCGCGTGGAGGTGGCGGTCGAGGTAGCGATTCAGCGACGCGAAGAAGACCCGATCCCCGAGCTCCTCGCGGAGCATCCGCAGGACCCAGGCCCCCTTGTTGTAGGTGAGGCTCTGCAGGAACCAGTAGGCGGGATCCGGGGAGACGAGACTCGTCTGGAGGTCATCGGTGCTGACCGGGACGTACTTCTTCGGCCTCTTCAGCCAGGAGTCGTACGCCGCCCTCCCGCCGAGGTGCTCGGCGTATACGGCTTCGCAGAAAGTCGCGAATCCCTCGCTCAGCCAGATGTCGTCCATCGAGGCGGGAGTCACGGCGTCGCCCCACCACTGGTGCGCGATCTCGTGGGCGATCGCCCATGCGTAGGCGCCGTTTCCCGTCAGGAATCGATTCCCGAGCGAGACGCAGGTCTGGTGCTCCATGGCCAGGGCGCCCCACGGGACCTCGGCGATCCCGAGCTTCTCCCACCCCACGGCGCGGTCGCGAAACGGATAGGGGCCGAAGCGATTCTCGAAGGCGGCGAGGGCGGAAGTCTCGCGATCGACGACCGCCGGAAGGAAGTCGGCGGCGGCCTTCGCCGAATCCTCCGGAAAAGCGTAGAACTGCAGTCGGATGCTGTCGCCGTCGGCCGCGAGGAAGCTTTCCTCCCACGCGGCGTAGTCGGTCGCCGAGAAGGAGAGCAGGAAGGGGGCGATCGGGTAGCGGGTCTGCCACGTCGTTCTCCGCAAGCTCGCCACTCGCTCGGAGCGGACCCGGTCGCCGACTCCCGCGACCTCGAAGGCGGGGTCCATCTCGACCGACAGGGTGGCGAGGGCCTTGTCCGACATGCTCTCCTTGCAGGGCCACCAGGTGTGGGAGCCGTTGGGCTGGCTCAGGGTGGAAACCACTGGGAATTCAGTTGATCCGCTTCCATGCTTCGAGAAGAACTCGAAGCCTGAGAAGTACCCTTCCCCCGGGCGGCCCCCGTACCTCACTCTGAGCACCGCTTCTTCATCCGTCCCGAGGATGGACGGCAAGTGAACCGTGAGGCGATCCGGCTGTGGGCGCGAGAAGGCGCAGCTTGCGCCCTGGAAGGCGACAGAGTCGACTCCGAGCCCCTCCGCGAGATCCAGCACGATCTCCGCCAGGTCGGCCACCGCGCGAAGCCGCATGACGAGAACCCCCTCGATCTCCTCCAGGACCGGATCCACCCGGAGCGAGAGGTCATAGCTCTGCGCGTCGTAGGAGTCGCGCGGATCCTCTGTCGCGGCGCGAGAGGCGGGGATGGCCCGCGCCCCGGGCTGCTTGCAGGCCTCCTCGATCCGAGCGTCCCTCCACTCCGATGTGGCGGCCGGAAGGGATGATGGCAGCGAGGCGAGAGCGGCCGCCAAGACCAGCGCGGCCGTCGCGCTGCGGGACCTGCGCCTCGTCTCCTTCTTGAACTCGGGGGGAGGAAGGGACCGGCTGGCCAGCAGCTTCTCGCGGGCGGGAGCCAGCTTGCGGCGGAAGTCCCTGCGCTCCGCCTCGTGGGGATCGATCGCTGTCGCCAGGCGCTCCGCTGCGGCCGGAAGGAGACAGCAGAGGCTCCAGAAATCGTCCTTGTGGACATACTCCTCGGCAATCCGGCGCGGGCCCATGTTGTGGTAGTTGCCGAGTGCGAGAGCGAGTCCGCCGGCCGCGTATCCGAAGGCCTGAAACGGCGTCGCCTCGCAGAATCCTCCGTCCATCAGGCACCGCTGGTACTCGAATCCGCGAAGGCTCTTTCGCAAGAGCTCAGCCGAGTCGCGCAGGATGTGGCAGATCGTGGGATGGAAGACGCTCCGGCGATCGCCGACGCGGACGATGACTCCCTTGCCGAGCTGGCCGCAGGGAAGCTGCTTGCTCGTCTCGATCACGATCACGGCCGTCTCTTGCGGAAGGGCTCGATCCTGCGCGAGGGCGGATGCCCCGAAGAGCCCGACCTCCTCCGCGCGCGTGAAGACGCCGTAGACCGTGATGGGCGGTCTCTGCGCAGAGAGATCGCGCATGAGGGAGAGGACCGCCGCGCAGCCGAGCAGATCGTCCGCCGACTTCGTCTTCAGCCAGGGCCCGTCGAGGCGGAAGGGAACGAGATCCCATCCGCCGACCGATCCCACCGGGACGGGCCGGGCGAGCCGGAGCCTCACGGAGGAGACCCTGCCGGTCGGAGCCAACTGGCAGGAGAGCACCCGCCCGCGGACGGGTCCCTCCGATGTCTCGACGCGCACGCGCGCGCCCGCGAAGTACTTTGGCTGAACTCCGCCATACCAATCGGCGACCGCGAGATCTCCGCGGCTCGCGGTCACGACAAGGCCCGGATGGTCCATGTGGGCAGTGAAGGCCACCGGACGGCCGCGGGGGCGGGGACCGCGATACCGGGCGATCAGGTTGCCCCAGCGATCCGACGCGTAGGGGATTCCAACCCGATCGAGCTCCGTCCGGATGCGCGCCATGACCTCGTGCTCCCGGTAGCTCACGGTGGGAGCCGAGGTCAGCGTCTCCGCCAACCGCAAGATGTCACGACGAGTCGGCACGGATGGCCTCCATGGGGCGACGCGCTCCGCGGCGGCTGCGTCCCCCTTGGCGCCCGCGGCGGTTCGCTCGGTTCTTCCGCAGCGAAGTATAGGACCTCGGGGGAGGGTCGTCCACTCGCGGGGGCCGTCTCGCGGGGGCCGTCCATCGCGCGAGCCCTTTTCCGATTGAGCGCCTCTCGGCGGCGATGCTACGCTCTGTCGTTGGGAGCGGTGGTAGGTCGGGCTTCGAACGGAACCTGAACCGAGGAGAGTCGATGCCGGCAAAGTCGCTGACCGAGAGCGAGTACAAGGCGCTCATATCCCTCCTCGCGGACGAGGATGCGAAGATCGTCAACAGCGTCTGGGCCCATCTGCTGGAGATCGGCCCGCCCGCCCTGGCGCACCTTCGCGAGGCCTCCGAGCATCCCGACCCGAGGACGCGAGTCCGCGCGCGGCACGTGATGGCGCGGATCATCCTCGATGACCTCGAGAAGCAGTTCCAGGCCCTCGCGGCTCGCGATGACTCCTCCTTCTCTCTGGAGGCGGGCGTTCTCGCGATCGCGCGGACGGAATACCCCGACCTCGATCGGGCGGTCTTCGGCGCCCAGCTGGACAGCCTGGCGAGCCCGCTGCGGGAGCGGTTGCGGAGTCTCGTGGAGCCGGCCGAGATCGTGGCCGCCGTCAACCAGTACTTGTTCGAGGAAATGAAGTTCACCGGCAACACGGCCGACTACTACAACCCGGACAACAGCTACATGAACCGCGTCCTTGAGAAGAGGACCGGCATACCGATCAGCCTCTCCGCTCTCTATGTGCTTGTCGCCGAGAGATGCCAGCTTCCCGTCAGCGGAGTCGGGTTGCCGGGGCACTTCTTGGTCAAGTACGAGAGCGCGGGGTACGAGATCTACATCGATCCTTACAACGCCGGCAAGCTCTTGAGCCGCCGGGACTGCGCCCACTACCTCACCGGGGCGGGCTACTACTTCAAGGAAGAGTATGTCGCCACGTCCACGAATCGCGACATCGTCATCCGGATGCTCCGCAACCTCGTGCTCATCTACTCGAAGCTCCAGGACAAGATGAGGGTGAGGCGGCTGACCCACTACGTGGAGATCCTGCAGGCCCGCGAGAAGACCCGCTAGAGCCGTTCCACGCGACCTGAGACGGTCGCGCGCGGCGTCCGTTCGTCGCTGGAAACCCCTAACCCCCGCCGCGCCTCCGAATCGTCTCGGTCAGGGCGACCTCGATTCCGCGGCTTCGCAGGTGCGCGATCATCGCCCCGGCGTCCACCTCATCTTCGGCGGCGAGAACCCCGTGCCGGATGAGCTTCCCGCGCGCGAGCTGGAGCGCGACGGCCGCCGTCGGATAGGCGGTCAGCTTCATCATCGCGGTGAGGGCGCCGTTCTCCCCGCCGGTTTCCAGCAGGTCATACTGGCGCGTGACTTCCTCGCCGCGGGCGCGGCCGCGCGAGCGGACGCGCAGGACGATCACGTCGGGCGTCTCGGGGCGCTCGAGCATCGGACCGAGCAGGGCCGCTGCGACATCCCGGGGCGGAAGGCTTGCGCGGCCCACGCGGATCGGCTGGGTCTCCAGCAGGCCGATCTCCTTCAGGAACCGGATCCGCGGCCAGTGTCCCGGGTAGCGGACCGTCTTGTAGTCGAGGTGGCGGACCCGTCCTTCGAGCGCCCACGGAAGGGTCGAGATCCCGCCGGAGGTGTGGACCGCCCGGCAGAGGCCCACCGGCTCGGGGAACTCGATCCACTCCGGCTCGGTGAGCGTGGCCACCCGCGCGATCCTGCCCTCTCGCAGGCAGACCGATTCTCCGCTGTACTCGTTGAGCAGTCCGTGGATCGAAAAGAAGAGAGCGTAGCCGAGAGGAGGCCCTGGATCGAGCGGCAGGCCGCCGCAGCGGATGCGCAGGTCATCGACCTCCTCGATTCCCTCGATCGCTGCCGCCGCGAGGATGTTCCCGAGGCCCGGGGCGAGGCCCAGGTCGGGGACGATGGTGACGCCCGCGCGCCGTGCCTCCTCATCGAGCGACCTCTGCTGGAAGACGACGTCGGTGTTGCCGCCCATGTCGGTCATTGAGCATCCGGCCTTGACGGCGGCGCGCGTGATCCCGGTGTTCAAGAAGTAGGGGACCGCGCTGACTACGACCTGCCACCCCTCGAGGGCCTTGACGAGATCCTCCTCTCGGGCCGCGTCGAGCGGGGCGGTCGTCACCCGCGGGTCCGCGAGCGCCTCCTTCGCCGCCTCGAGCCCGCGAGGGTCGTTGTCGAGCAGCAGGAGCCTCTCGAGATCCGCCTCGCGCAGCAAGTCGAGGGCGCAGGCGAACCCTTGGCGGCCGGCGCCCAGCACAGCGATCCGCATGCGTGACCTCCCCCGGCGCTCCTGGCCGGCGCGAGAGGCGAGGATAGCCCCCGATGGCATCGTCCGCCAGTCCTCTCGGGATCCGTCTTCCCGGCCTGCAGCCGACACCGGCGTCGCGTTGACCCCCGGCGCCCGGGCGCGTAGCCTGCAAACCGGTCACGAGGTCCAACGAAGATGGAGGCGCTGTGAAGACCATCATTGAGCCGTTCAAGATCAAGATGGTGGAGCCGATCCGCATGACGACGCCGTCGGAGCGGAGGGGATACCTGGCCCAGGCCGGCCACAACCTCTTCATGGTCCGCGCCGAGGACGTCTTGATCGACCTGCTGACCGACAGCGGGACGTCGAGCATGAGCAGCGATCAGTGGGCGGGGATGATGCGCGGCGACGAGTCGTACGCCGGCGGGCGCTCCTTCTTCGAGTTCGAGCGTGAGGTTCGCAGGATCACGGGAATGAAGCACGTGATCCCGACGCACCAGGGGCGCGCGGCGGAGAAGATCCTCTTCACGGTCCTGCACCGGCCGGGGGCGACCTATCTGGGAAACACCCACTTCGACACGACGCGGGCGAACATCGAGTTCGCCGGCGACACGGCGATCGACTTGCCGATCGCCGAGGGGACGATCCCCGCGGCCGTGCATCCGTTCAAGGGGAACATCGATCTCGAGAGGCTCGAGCGGGAGGCCAAGGCTCGGTGGCGGGACCTGCGCGCTGTCATCCTGACCGTGACCAACAACAGCGGAGGGGGCCAGCCGGTCAGCCTCGCGAACATCCGCGCGGCCGCGCGGATCGCCCATGACAGCGGCGCCATGTTCTTCCTCGACGCCTGCCGGTTCGCGGAGAACGCCTACTTCATCCAGCAGAGGGAAGAGGGGCAGGCCGGCAGGAGCATCCTCGCGATCGTGCAGGAGATGTTCGCCGAAGCCGACGGCTGCACCATGTCCGCGAAGAAGGATGGGCTAGCCAACATCGGCGGCTTCCTCGGGGTGCGGGACGACCAGATGGCCATGGAGGCCCGCAATCTCCTCATATTGACCGAGGGCTTCCCGACCTATGGGGGCCTGGCGGGGCGCGATCTCGAGGCGATCGCTCAGGGGTTGCGCGAGGTGCTGGACGAGGACTACCTGCGCTACCGCGTTCGCACGGTCGCGTATCTGTGCGAGAAACTGCAGGCCCGCGGAGTCCCGATGATCCTGCCGCCCGGAGGACACGCCGTCTATCTGGACGCCGGCGGATTCCTTCCCCAGATAGCTCCGGAGCAGTTCCCGGGACAGGTCCTGGCGAACGAGCTCTACCTCGAGGGCGGAGTCCGCGGGGTGGAGATCGGAAGCCTCATGTTCGGCAGGATGGACTCGGCGACGGGCCGGCACGTGGGACCGCCGATGGAGCTCGTGCGGCTGGCGATCCCAAGGAGGGTCTACACCCAGAGCCACATCGACTATGTCGCCGAGGTCGTGCTGGCCGTCCACGAACGCAGGAGTTCCCTGCGCGGGCTGCGGCTTGTCTATCAGGCCCCCTTCCTGCGGCACTTCACGGCTCGCTTCGAGCCGCTCTAGAGCCTTCGGATTGGGCGCCCCGGCGGGGCTCGCAAGGGGCGCACGGTTGTTCTAGGATTCGAGGAGGGTTCCGCTCGGTGAGCGCGGCCCGGTGGCGGCCGGGGGCGGGCTGGGCGAGGCCGATGGGTGCGGGCGCGTGTCGGGGGGGTGGGGTCGATGACTTCAGTGGGTGGAATGAGGGGTGGCGCGACCCAGGACCAGGCGGCGCGGGAGCTGATGTGGAACCTGGGAGCCGCGAGCCATGTCGCCATGTACGTCCTCATGGCGATTGCCTTCCTGATCTTCGCCTGGGGACTGCGGCGGCGCATCCGAGAGTGGAAGGCGGGCAAGCCGACCGACGAGTCGTTCGCCGCGTGGGGCAGGCGCGCCTTAGTTCTCGCGCGCGAGACCCTTCTCCAGAACAGGACGCGCGGGCGGTTCCTTCCGGGGCTCTTCCACTCCCTCGTCTTCTACAGTTTCGGCGCCCTCTTCGTGACGACGCTCGTTGTCATGGCCGACATGGACTTCGGGATTCCCATCTACCGGGGCACGGTCTACCTCTTCTTCACAATCCTCTCCGACCTGGCGGCGGCGCTTCTGCTGATAGGGCTGGCCATCGCCGCGGCAAGGCGGTACATCGCCCGCCCCCGCCACCTCCCGGAGCCCAAGCCCGCCGACGCGGTCATTCTGGGGATCCTCGCCTTCCTCGTTCTGACGGGGCTGCTGGCCGAGGGAGCAAGGATGCGCTTTCATCCGGACGGAGACCCTTGGCGCGCCTATGCCCCGATCGGCGCCCTCTTCTCATCCATGCTGGCGGGATTGAGTCCGCAGGCGGGGCGGACCCTCCACTTCCTGACATGGTGGACGCACGCCTTGGGCACATTCGCGATGATCGCCCTGATCCCCCACACGAAGTTCTTCCACATGCTGGCGATTCCCGCAAACCAGTACCTCTCGAAGCAGACGCCGACGGGGTCCCTGGCGCGAGTCGACATCGAGAGTCTCCTGGCCAAGGAGGATGCCGAGTTCGAGGTCGGCGTCGCGCGGTGCGAGCAGCTCACATGGAAGCAGCGGCTCGATCTCGACGCATGCATCGAGTGCGGGCGCTGCGACGAAGTCTGCCCGGCCTGGGCGACGGGGCAACCCCTGAGCCCCCGCCGGCTGATCGAGGACCTGAAGAGGATGGCGCGCGCGCCCGGGTCGCCCGATCGACGGGATCGCGCGCTGGAGTCGCCGGGCGCCGGAGCATCGGGCGCGATCGCGGGGAGCGGAGAGCCGGCGGCCTCAGCCCCTCAGAAGCCGATCATCGGCGTGGAGGGGACTGTCTTCTCCGATCCGCAGTTCATCTGGCACTGCCGCACCTGCCACGCATGCCAGACCGACTGCCCTGCTGCGATCCGCCACGTCGATCTCTTCGTCGAGCTGCGGCGGGCGGAGGTGATGATGGAAGGACGGATTCCTGCCGACGCGGGCCGCGCCCTTCGCGCCTTAGAGGCGCAGGGGAACCCGTTCGGGCCGCAGGCGGCGCGATTGGAGTTCGTCGAACGCCTGGGGATCCCCGTGGTCGAACCGGGCGGCGAGACCGAGATCCTCCTCTGGATCGGATGCGTCGCCACATACGATCCGGAGAAGCAGAAGAGCGTCGAGGACCTGGTGGCGATCCTGCGGCACGCCGGTGTTCCCTTCGGGCACCTCGGGAGGGATGAAACCTGTTGCGGAGATCCGGCCAGGGTGCTCGGAGACGAGAACCTCTTTCAGTCGACCGCCAAGCGGACGATCGAGGCCCTCCAGTCGCGGCGCTTCAAGACCCTGCTGGTGAGCTGCCCCCACGGCTACAACGCCTTCGCCCACGAGTATCCCGGCTTCGGCGCGACCTTCCCTGTGAAACACCACAGCCAGCTCTTGGCGGAGTGGCTGGCCGAGGGCAGGCTCCGCGCCGGGGAGCGGGTCGAGGAGCGGGTCGCCTACCACGATCCCTGCTACCTCGGCCGCTATCAGGGGCTCTGGGAGCCGCCGCGGCGGGCCCTGCGCTCGCTGCCGGGCCTGCAACTGCGCGAGATGCGCCATCGGATGGACTCCAGCCACTGCTGCGGAGCCGGCGGCGGACACTACTGGATGGACCTGGACAGCGGCGATCATCGACCGTACACGCGGCGCGTCGACGAAGCGGTCGCCTCCGGAGCCGGCACGATCGCGGTCGGCTGCGCCTTCTGCCAGCAGATGCTCGTCGATGGACTGAAGGCGCGCGACCTAGAGGAACGCCTCCGCGTCGTGGATCTGGCGACGCTGGTGCGGCGGAGCCTGGGGATCTAGATTGACGCCAACAGCCTCAACCCTCGTCTCGGCCCCCGGCTTCGCCGAGGCCGACCTGGTTCTGGAGTGCCGGAAGATCTACTGGCAGGACCTCGATCCGAGCCGCTTCGGACTCCGGGAGATCGAGACGCTCTATCCGGCCAAGGACTACCACCGCGTCCACTTCGGCGAGGTCGTGGCGGTGTCGGCGGAGGCCGAGCGCGTCGGGTGATCCGCCCGCGCAGGATCTGCGGCCGGCGCGGTTCAGGATCCTCGGTAGCGGTTTGTGATGGGATAGCGCCTGTCCCTGCCGAAGGCGCGGGGGGTGATCTTGATCCCCGGCGGAGCCTGGCGTCTCTTGTACTCGTTTCCGTCGATCCATCCATAGATCTTCCGGATGAGCGCGGGATCGCAACCCGCCCCGACGAGACGCTCGATCGGCTCCTCGCGTTCGATCCTCGCCTCGAGGATCCGGTCGAGGACAGGGTAGGGGGGCAAGGTGTCGCTGTCCTCTTGATCCGGGCGTAGCTCCGCCGACGGCGGCCTCTCCAGGGTGTCCCCGGGGATCGGACCGGCCCCTCCATCCCGGCCGTTGCGCCATCGGGCGAGGCGATAGACCAGGCCCTTCGGCACGTCCTTGATCACCGCGAAACCTCCGGCCATGTCCCCGTAGAGCGTGCAGTAGCCCACAGCGAACTCGCTCTTGTTCCCGGTCGTCAGGACGAGCCAGCCGAGGGCGTTGGAGTGCGCCATCAGAAGATTGCCGCGGATGCGCGCCTGCAGGTTCTCGTCCGTGATCCCCAACCGCTTCTCGCGGAGGGTCGAGTCGAGCATCGCGCGGTAGGCGGCCAGGGCCTCATCGATCGGAATCGAGGCGAGGGAGATTCCCAGGTTGCCGGCGAGCTCCCGCGCCCCCGCGAGCGAGGTGGAAGATGTGTAAGGCCCCGGCATCGTCAGGCCATGCACGGAGGCCGCGCCCAGCGCGTCGCACGCGATGACCGCAGTCAAGGCCGAGTCGATGCCGCCGCTCAGGCCGATCACGACATCGGTGAACCCGTTCTTGCGGACATAGTCCCGCGTGCCGAGGCAGAGGGCTCCGTAGATCTCCGCTTCCTGGGTCTCTATTCGATGTTGCGGAGGGCGCCGGGGGAGCGGCGGAGGGGGATTCGTATCCTGCGGGCCGAGGTCGATCTCCTCCAGACGAAGCTCGTCCTCTATCTCCTCGATTCCTTCATGACGAGGCTGCACGAATCCGTCGGGCGGGGGAGCGGGTGCTTGCGAGGGATCGGCGGCCGGGGATCGCGGACGGTCGACATCGAGGATGAGCAGATCGGTCTCGAATCTCAGGCCTCGCGCGAGCAGCTCGCCGTCGGGCGCGAAGACGAGGCTCTCGCCGTCGAAGACCAGCTCGTCCTGTCCGCCGACCAGGTTCAGATAGACGAGGCAGACGCCGTGCTGCCATGCCCGATAGCGGATCAGCTCCTCTCGTTCGCGTCCCTTCCCCGCATGGAAGGGGGAGGAGGAGATGTTCAGCATCACGTCCGCGCCGGCGGCCGCCTGCACGGCGGGGACTCCGCAGGGGGCCCAGATGTCCTCGCAGATATTGACGGCGATTCTCCATCGACCCAGCCGGTAGACCGTGCAGAGCCGGCCGGCGCGGAAGTGCCGCTTCTCGTCGAAAACGCCGTAGTTCGGCAACGTGCACTTCCTGTAAGCGTGGGCCGCTCGGCCGCCCTGCAAGAGAACCGCCGCGTTGTAGAGGCCGTCGTCGCCCCGGATCGGCGCTCCGAGCAGGATCCGATCGCCGGGGTGATCGGCGGCGATCCGTCCCAGCGTCTCTTCCACATCGCGAATGAAGGGGGGGTGATGCAGGAGGTCCTCCGGGGGATATCCGCTCAGGGCGAGCTCGGGGAAGGCGATGAGATCGGGCCGGAAGGGGCGGGCCTCGGCGAGCGATGCCTCGATCATGCGGCGGTTGCCATCCAGGTCGCCGACCGTCGGGTTGATTTGAGCCAGAGCGATCCGCAGGGCCATCAGCCACCTCGAGGCGGATCGTAGGGAGGGCGCGGCAAGCGGTCAAGGAGGGCGGGGGGTCAGGGAATCGTCAAGATCGCCTGCCGGTTGGCCGATCAGGACCCTACTGGAGAGCTTGAGGCAAGGTGCACTCACACAGCGGACCATCGTGGGGACGGGCGGGCACAAGCATCGCGCGAGCGGCGATTCTTCTGCTCTTTCTTGCATGCGCGCGGGAGGAGAAGCGACCGGCTCCGGTCGAGCCGCCTCCCCGGCAGGGGGGGGAGCTCCGGGTCCTCTCGGAGGTCGCCCAGGATCTCGATCCGGTTCGTTCGGACGAGGTGTACGAGGCGGTCGTGGTTCGGCAGATCTACGAGGGGCTGCTCACTCTCGATGCCGGTCTTCAGTTGCGCCCCGCCCTGGCGACAAGCTGGACGATCAGTCCTGACGGCCGAACCTACTCCTTTTCTCTTCGCCCTGGCGTCCGGTTCCACGACGGGTCGATCCTCGACGCGGCCTCGGTCGCATCTTCCCTCGAGCGATGCATCGCTGCCCACCGGGAGGAGCCTTCTTTCGCTTCGATGTGCCTCTGCTCGATCAAGGGAGCGGAGGGTCGCGCCGCCGGACGCTCCTCGCCGGTGGAAGGGCTGAGGGCGCTGAACGAGCGAACGCTCGAGATCGAGCTCTCGGAGCCGCTCTCTCTCTTCCTGAAGGTCCTCGCCATGGAACAGACTGCGGTCACGGGTCCCGGAGGGATCGGCCGCGGCGGGAAGGCGAGTCTCGAGGAGCAGCCGATCGGCACCGGCCCGTTCCGCTTCGTCCGCAGGAGGGATGACGGGGGCATCGTGCTCGGGCGCTTCGACGACTACTGGGGCGAGAGGGCCAACCTTGACAGTCTGGTCTTCCTGCCGTCCCGCTCCGTCGCGGCGGGAGATGAGGCGGAGGCCTCTCCCCCGATCGAGATCGGGGCGCTTGTAAGGGGAGACGCGGACTACGTCGAGCTCCCTTCGGGCACGAGCGCGCTGGCGCGAAGCCTCGGGTTCGTGGTCCATCGCACGCCTGAGCTCTCCGTCAGTTTCATGGGGCTTCGCTGCGACCGCCCGCCCCTCGACGACCCCGCGGTCCGCAGGGCCGCCCTTCTTGCGATCCATCGAGAGAAGCTGGTGGCCGTCGATCCGGAGGGGATGGTGCCGGTGAACGGGTTCCTGCCGCCGGGGATGCCGGGCAGGACTCCCGGCAACACCATGCCGGACCCCGATACGGAGGCCGCTCGCGCCCTCCTCCGCGATGCCGGGTATCCGGACGGCAGGGGGCTTCCCCCGCTGAAGGTGGCGGTGAGCGAGGGATCGTCGCCCAGGCTCTACGAGCCGATCCTCGCGGACCTCGAGGCGGGCGGCTTCACCGTTAAGACGCTGGCGCTGAGCTGGCGCCAGCTCGACAGCCTGGCCTCCGCCGGGGCCGTGCACGCCTTCATGATGTCCTGGGTCGCCGATCTGCCCGATCCGGACGCCTTCCTCTACCCGCTCTTCCACAGCACCGGCCAGAGCAACCTCTTCGCCTATCGTTCCGAGCGGGTGGATTCCCTTCTCGAGGAGGGAAGGAGGCTTCCCCTCGGTCCGGCGCGGAACCAGGTCTACGCGCGATTGAGCGAGATCCTCGCGGCCGACGCGCCGATGATCCCCCTCTACCACAACTCGCTCGCGCACGCCTGGAGGTCTGCCGTCCGCGGGATCGACGTCGGCCCGGGCGGAGTCTCCCTCATCTGCTTCCGCGAAGTCCACCTCGACGACGGCGGTTCCGATGCGGCGCACGCGGGGACTCGATGACCGGGCGGCGCTATCTTCCCCTTGCGAGACGGATGTCGATCGCCTTCGGGATCCTGGTCCTCGTTCTCCTTTCCGCCGTCAGCCTTGTGATGGAGCGACAGCTCACCCAGGCGGCCCGGCGGCACCTCGAGCTTCGCACGGCCACGCTTGCGCGCAACCTGGCGGTCGTGAGCACTCCCCACCTCATGGCCTACGACTACGTCACCCTCCAGCAGATGGCCGAGGACGCGGTGCAGGAGCCAGACGTCCTGCAGCTTCTGATCATCGACAAGGAGGGGTTGATCGCGGGGATCACCGGCGAGCGGGAGCGGGTCGGCCGGAGGGCGGAGGACTCGATCAGCCTGCGGGGCCTGGCGGCGAAGGGGGCCTTCTCGGCTCTGGAGAACGATGGCAGGGGCGGCGCGCGTCTGGTCCGGATCGAGCCGGTTCTGGAGTCGGCCGGCGGGAGCCGGTGGGGCACGATTCAAGTCGCCGTCTCGATGGAGCGCGTGCTTGCAGAGGCCCAGATGATCCGCGTCGTGATCCTCCTCTTCGCTCTGCTCGGCTTTGCCTGCGCGTTCGGCGTCTCGCAGCTGATCGCGCGGAGGATCACCCGGCCTCTCACCACTCTGCCCGAGGCCGCCGAAGGGCTGGTTCATGGCGAGTGGAGGCCGTCGCTTGCGATACGGACGGGGGACGAGATCGAGATGCTGGCGGAGCGCTTCGGCCAGACGGCGGAGCGCCTTGATCGCCAGCGGAGCGACCTGATCCGGGCCAGGGATGATCTGCGGGACCTCAACGCTTCGCTCGAAGAGAAAGTGCGTCAGCGAACGCTCCAGCTCGAGGAGTCGCGAGAGAAGTACCGCCTCCTCGTGGAGGCCTCGCCCGACCTATTCTGTCTTCTGCAGGGAGGCCGATTCAAGTTCGTGAACCGAGCCTTCCTCGGGACTTTCGGATACACGGACGAACAGGTCGCCAACGACACCTTCGGACTGGAGCGGGTCGTGCACCCCGACTTCACGAGGATCGCCCTGGACTCGGTGGCGGAGACGGAAAGGAGCGGGAGGCAGATCGACGCCGACTGGGTCGGGATCGGGCGGGGCGGGAAGACGCTCGACTTCCAGGTGAGGGGGCACCGCGTCAGCTATCATGGCGCGGCCGCCGTCGAGCTGCTCTGGATCGACCTCACCGAGCGCAAGCAGATGACCCGGCAGATGGTGCAGGCCGAGCGCCTGAGCGCGATCGGAGAGATGACGGCCATGGTCGCGCACAACTTCAACAACCTCCTGGCGGTCATCCTGGGGCGCACACAGCTTCTGCTGGCGCGGGCTGACTCCGCGGACGTCCGCAAGGGGCTGGAAGTCATCCGCGCCTCGGCGATACAGGGCGGGGAGATCGTGAAGCGGGTGCAGGAGTATGCGGGAAGCACGAACGATCTCCCGTTCCGCGAGGTCAACGCCTCCACCGTCCTGAGGGAGGTCGTCGGCTACCTCGAGAACCTGTGGCGGGTCACGAGGAGCCCGGGCGCAGGGCCGATCCGCGTCGAGGTCCAAGCCGAGGAGGTTCCGACAGTCGACGGCTCGGAGACCCTCATTGCTGAAGTCATGAAGCACCTCCTCCTGAATGCCGCCGACTCGATGCCCGGCGGGGGGACGATCCGGGCCTCGGTCCGCCCTCTGCTGGAGTCGGTCTTGATCCAGATCGAGGACTCGGGCGTCGGCATGACCGCCGAGGTGCGCAAAAGGGCCTTCGATCCCTTCTTCACGACCAAGGGGCCGCAGGCCAGGGGTCTCGGCCTCTCGGTGAGCTACGGGATCGTCCAGCGCCATCGCGGCCGGATCGACGTCTGGGCGCGGGAGGAGGGAGGGACGGTGGCGCAGGTCTATCTTCCGGTCCAGCGCGCCAGTCGGCCGACCCGCGCTCCTCAGGTCGGCCCCGAATTCGTCTTCCGCACGGAGGAACAGGAGACGGCCCGCCGCCTGCTTCAGGGACTGCGCGATCGGACGGCGGAGATCCCGGAGAGGGCCGTGGAGGGGGAAGGCGAGGAGCGCGTCGCCTGATCGCGTAGACTCCCTCCGCCGCTTGCCGGCTCTCGGACCGGATGCTAGCCTACAGCGTGCCTGCGCGACGGTCAGAACATCCCCATGCGCCTCGCGCAATCGCATCCTGCGCCCGCGAGATTGAAGCGCCCCGGAGTCGTCGTGACGCGTGATATCAGCCGCCTTCGCCGGCTGAAGAATGCCCTGGCCGGAGCGCGGCGTCTGCTCGTGCTGACCCACGATCATCCGGATCCGGACGCGATCGCATCGGCTTGGGCGCTCGGCAAGATCGTCCGCGCGATGCCGATCAGGCGCGTCATGCTGGCCTACGGGGGGATCATCGGCCGCAGCGAGAACAGGGCGATGCTCGAGGTCCTGCGGATCCCGATGCGCTCGGCCGCTTCCGTCTCATGGGAGTCGTTCGACGCGCTTGCGCTTGTAGATTCGCAGCCGGGCGCGGGGAACAACAGCCTTCCGCCGGGCCGACTCCCGACGATCGTGTTCGACCATCACCCCTGCGGGCACGGTACGCGAGCCGCCCGGTTCCACGACGTGCGGGAAGGGTACGGGGCGACCGCGACGATTCTCTTCGAGTATCTTCAGGCGGCGGGCATCGAGCCCGACAGGCGCCTGGCGACAGCGATCTTCCACGCCATCCGGTCAGAGACCCAGAATCTGGGAAGAGAGGCGGGGCAGGCCGACGCCCGGGCTTTCCTGTGCTGCTTCCCCCTCGTGGACAACGAGGCGCTCTCGCGAATCGAACACGCCCGCCTGCCGAAGAGCTATTTCGCCATGATCGATCGCGCGATCGATGGGACGACGATTCACGGGGAGGCGGTCGTCACGATCCTGGGCGAGGTCAGGAGCACCGACATGGTCGCTCAGTTCGCCGATCTCATGATCCGCCTCGAGGGGATCGGATGGGTGCTCGCCATCGGGCGCCGCGGCGGCGATCTCCTCCTCTCTGTCCGGACGAACCACAGGAGGAGAAACGCGGGCCGGGTCATCCGCACGATCGTGGGCCCCCAGGGCGTGGCGGGGGGGCACGACATGATCGCAGGCGGCCGGCTCATCGGTCAGGCGGGGACCGAGACGGCGGCGCGGCGGGCCGAGCGGTCGCTCGCCAGACGGTTCCTCAGCATGGTCGGCGCGGCCGGGACGAGGTCATCCCGGCTTGCACGGCTTCAATAGGATTGGGAGTGGCGCCGCCCCCCGGCTCTGATAGGGTAGTCAGCGACGCCAGAACCGGGCGAGGTGAGCATGGACAACCCCGACACCCTTCGCGAGGTCATGAGGAAGGGAGGGCTCCGATGGACCCCCCAGCGCCGCGCCATCATCGCGACGCTCTGGCGGAACGTCCGCCATCCCTCCGCCGATGAGATCTTCGCTTCCGCAAAGAGGAGGCACTCGCGAATCTCGCGCGCGACGGTCTACAACACCCTTGAGGCCCTCGTCGGGGCCGGCCAGATCCGGGTCATCCCGGACGCCGGGGGGAGGCGCCGCTATGATCCCAACACCGATCCGCACAGCCATCTGCACTGCGTGATCTGCGGCCTGATCGCCGATCTCCCCGCCGGCGATCTCGCCCCCCCGCCGAAACTGCGGGGAGGAAACGGGCGCGGCTTCAGGGTCCTCGACCAGCGCGTCGAGATCCTGGGGCACTGTCCTCGGTGCGCGGGCAGGAAGGATCGCCTCCGCTGACATCGGCGGCGCCACGCCGGGCCGCGGCAACGGTCCCCGGCGGCCGTTCCCACGGAGCGCGAGGGATCGCGCCTTGACCTCCGACCCGCAATCGAGCCTCTTCTGGAGCGAGGACGACCTCCGCGGCGAGTTCCTCCGAGTCGCGCGACAGTGCGGAGAGTGCCGACGGTGCGAGAACCTCTGCCCACCCTTCCGCGCCCTGAGCGGCGGGCCCGGCGGCCTGGGCGCTCTGAGCGGGCGCGAGCGGATGGCGGAGGAGTTTCTGCGCGCGAGCGATCTCTGCTTCCAGTGCGGGCGGTGTGCCGTCGTCTGCCCGTACGCGCAGGAGGTCGATCCGCGCAGGGCGGTCGACTTCCCGAGGCTTCTCCTGAGGGAGAGGATCGTCCGCGGGCGGGTCCGAGGAGCGCCCCACGGGCGGGGGCTGATCTTCAATCCCGACCTCGCCGGCTCGATCGGCAGCCTGGCCGCTCCCTTCTCCAACTGGATCGGGCGCTCCTCGATCGCGCGCCGGCTCCTGCAGAGGACGACCGGACTCGACCACCGCGCTCCCATGCCCAGCTTTCGTCGCACCACGTTCGATCGGTGGATCCGCAAGAAGGAGCGGCGCCTCCGCAAGATGGCGCGTTCCGGACGGGGGAAGGTGGCCCTCTTCCATTCCTGCTCCGTCAACTACTTCCGCCCCGAGGTCGGACGGAGCGCCGTGTCGCTCCTGGCACGACACGGAATCGAGGTCGTCTCTCCGGATCAACGCTGCTGCGGGCGGGCGCGCCTGGAGGGGGGGCAGCTCCACGAGGCCGTCGAGAGCGCCAAGGAGAATCTCCGGTTGTTGAGGCGCTACGCCGACGATGGATTCGCGATCGTCTCACCCCAGCCGGAGTGCGCGAGGATGATCCGCTCGGAGTACCCGTGGCTCGCGCCGGGCGAGGACGCCGCCAGGGTTTCCGCCGCCACCTGGGAGTTGTGCGACTACCTGCTCGCGATGCACCGCGGCGGGAAGCTGGACCTCGCATCCGCCTCGCGGCAGGGGAGCGTGCTCTATCACGTCTCTTGCCATGCGCGGCCGAGCGGATCGGACCCCGCGGGCCTTCAACTCCTGCGGATGGTGCGGGGCCTTAAGGTGACCCCCCTGGAGGGGTGCTGCGGCATGGGTAGGACCTGGGGATTCGTCGCCGGGCGTTTCAGCGATGCCCTCGAGACGGCCCGCCCGCTCCTGCGCGCGATCGACGACCTCGGGCCCGAGCGGATCGTGTCAGACTGCCTCGCGGCGGGGATGCTGATCTCGGCACGATCGGGAAAGAGAGTGCATCACCCGATCGAGATGCTCTGCGAGGCGCACGGCCACCCGCCGGGCATTGACTGACGGACTCCATCAGGATCCGGGGGAGGGCGCGTGGAGCCGATCCGGCGGTCCGAGATCAAGGACCTTGCGGGCTACGAGAAGGTGCGGGCGGAGATCCGCCGGCGGGCGATCGAGCAACGAGCGGCGAGGCGCGTCGGGCTGGGGAAGAGGCTCTCGGCGGTCTTCGAGAGCCGCGAGGCGCTCGCCTATCAGATCCAGGAAGCGCTCCGCGCGCGGCGCACGGTCGATGAGGGGGAGATCGAGCGCGAGATCGATGCCGTGAACGAGCTGCTGCCGAGGGCGGGAACGCTGGCGGCGACCCTCTTCGTGGAGTTCGCCGACGGCGAGCCCTTCTCGGAGCCTCCGGTTGAGCTCGGGGATCTGAGGGAGAGGGGCGGCGTCTCGATCGAGGTAGGCGGGGCGACGCGCGTCGCCGCCCGCGCCGGCGGCGATCCGGCGGCCGGGGCGCCCTCGTTCGGCCCCGTGCGGCTCTCGTTCGCCTTCACGGCGGAAGCGGCCGCATCGTTCCGGGATGCGTCCCTTCCCGCCGCCCTTGTCGTCGAGCTGCGGGGCTACGGAGCGACAGCGGATCTGAGTCCGGCGGTCCGGACGGCGCTGGCCGGAGATCTCGGCGAGGTATGACCGGGGAAGGGAGCTGCGCGGCCTTGGGTGGATGGGTGGATGCGGTCTATCTGGCTGCGTGGGGCAGTGGTATAATGAATTGGACCTTTTCTTGCGCAAGGGAAGGGCCCTGGTCGTTCGATAAGTGTGCGGCAGCGCGACGGGTGCGGCACGCGCGGAGCGCGGAGCGCGCCATCGGGGGACATCATGATGGGTCATTCGTTGTCGAGGGCGGCCGCGGTCGCCCTTCTGCTCGGTCTGCTCTTTCTATTGCCCGGCAGCGCCTCGGCCTCCTGGATCTCGCTGGGTGGCGCGGAGGGAACGCAGGTCGAAGTGAGGGTCCTGGACTCCTCGCCCGACCGGATCCTTCTCGAGTGCTCGGTTCCCGGCTTCTACGCCGAGCCGATCGAGATCGATGGGCGGACCTACCACCGCATCTCGCTGGCGGGCGAGAGCAACCTGATCGAGAAGGGGCTTCCCGACCTGCCTCATGTCTGCCGGAGCGTGATCATCCCCGATCAGGCGAGGATGGATGTGCGCGTCGTCGACAGCGTCGTCGAGGAGTTCGCGGCCTATCCCGTGGCGCCTTCCAAGGGGAACATCCTTCGAACGGTCAACCCCGCCGATGTCCCGTTCGTGTTCGACGCGTTCTATGAAAGAGACCAATGGTGGCCCGTCGAGTCGGCGCGCGGCGGGGCCCCCTACATCCTGCGCGACTTCCGGGGGCTGACGGTCGAAATCCTGCCTTTCTCGGCCCATGGCGCCGACGGGAGCCTCCGGGTCGCGAGCAGGATGACACTCGAGGTCGCGGCCGCGGGGCTCGATACGAGGAACGCGCTGGTTCGCGGGGCGCCGCCCGAGAAGGTCGTCGCTGAGTTCTCCCGGATCTACGGACGGCACTTCCTCAATTGGGAGACGAGCCGCTACGTCCCGGTGGCCGAGCAGGGCCGGATGGTGGTGATCGTCCACGACGCCTTCCGCGCGGCCATGCTTCCGTTCGTCGAGTGGCGCAATCAGATGGGGATTCCGACGAGCCTGGTGGACATCTCGACGATCGGCAACACGGCGACGCTGATCGACGCCTACATCACCAACCTCTATCAGACGGAGGGGCTCGCCTTCGCCCTCCTGGTGGGGGATGCCGCTCAGATCGCGACCCCGTCGGCGGCCGGTGGGGCCTCCGACCCCAGCTACTCCCTGGCCGCCGGGACGGACAACTATCCCGATCTCTTCGTCGGGCGCTTCTCGGCGGAGACGATCGCCCACGTCGAGACTCAGGTCGCCCGCACGGTGACGTACGAGAAGACGCCGATGGCGGGGGCCGCCTGGTACCACCAGGGAACCGGCATCGCGTCGGACCAGGGTCCGGGGGATGACGGGGAGTACGACTACCAGCACATGAACGTGATCCGGCTGAAGCTCCTCACCTACTCCTACTCGCTCGTGGACCAGATCTACGACCCCAGCGCGACGGCGGCGATGGTGACCAGCGCGCTGAACGCCGGGCGGGGCATCGTGAACTACTGCGGGCACGGGTCGATGACGAGCTGGGGAACGACGGGGTTCTCCAACGCGAACGTCAGCGCCCTCGCGAACGACTGGATGCTCCCCTTCATCTGCAGCGTCGCCTGCGTGAACGGCCAGTTCAATGCGGGGACCTGCTTCGGAGAGGCTTGGCTTCGCTCGACGCGCGCGGGCAACCCGATCGGCGCGGTTGCGACCTACATGTCGTCGATCAACCAGTCGTGGAACCCGCCGATGTGCGGCCAGGACGAGGTGATCGACCTTCTGGTCAATGACGAGATGCGCACCTTCGGGGGGCTCTGTTTCAACGGCTCCTGCCAGATGATGGATGAGTACGGCGCGGACGGCCAGAACATGTTCCTCACCTGGCACATCTTCGGGGATCCCTCGCTCGCGGTGCGCACGGCGACCCCCGCGGCGATGTCGGTGAGCCACGAGGGAGCGATCCTGTTGACGCAGACCGACTACGCGGTGCGCGTCGCCGGCGTGCACGGCGCGCTCTGCGCGCTCTATGCCGACGGAGTCCTCTACGGCTCCGCCTACACCGACGCTCTCGGCGACGCCACGATCCAAATGGCCGACCCGCCCCAGGAGCCGACGACGCTCACCCTGACGGTGACCGCCTACAACAAGATCCCGGTGATCGATCCCGTGGAAGTGCTGCCCTTGAACGGCCCGTACATCGTTCTCGGCGGAACATCGGTCCTGGACGAGGACTCGGGGAACGGCAATGGAGCCTGCGACGCCGGGGAGACCGTCGGGTTGACCCTCACATTGCGCAACGTCGGCATTGAGTCCGCGGACGGCGTGGAGGCGACCCTCTCGACGCTCGATCCGCTCGCGCAGATTCTCGTGCCGCAGCGGAGCTTCGGCAAGATCATGGCCGACTCGAGCGCGACCAACGCGGAGCCTTTCGTGATCGAGGTGAGCGGCGATGCGCCTGATCAGCACCCCGTTCCGATCGCCGTGAATGTACACAGCTTGAACGGCGACTGGAACGCGAGCTTCAACCTCGTCCTCATCGCTCCGGTCCTCGGCGCCGGGCCGATCCTGATCGACGACTCGCTTCCCCCCGGCAACTCCAACGGCAGCGCCGACCCGGGGGAGTCGTTCTACGTCCAGCTGAGACTCGCCAACGGAGGACACGGAGACGCGCGGGGCATGATCGCGACGCTGAGCTGCGCGAGCCCTGACGTGGTCGTGCTGGACGGCGAGGGCGAGTGCCTGCTGGCGGAGGCGGGCTCGATGGGGCTTCTGAGCTCCTACCAGATCGAGATTCTCTCGAGCTGCCCGAGCCCGACGACGCTCCTCCTTCACGTCGAGGTCGCGAGCGAGGCGGGCTACGGGGCCGCCCTCGACTATCCGCTCTCCGTCGGGGCCTGGTCCGATCATGCCGAAACAGATCAGGGCTGGACGCTGGGGCTTTCGGGCGACACGGCTACCGCCGGTCGCTGGGTCCGCGCGGAGCCCGTCGGGACGCAGTACAACGGCCAGCAGGTTCAGCCGGATCTAGACCACACGCCGGATCCTGGGGCTCTCTGCTTCGTGACGGGCAACGGCGCCGTCGGCGGCGCGGCCCCCGATTCGGACGTCGACGGCGGACGGACGACGCTCTTGTCGCCGGTCTTCTCCCTCGGCGGGGCGGTCTCCGCGACGCTGGAGTACTGGCGCTGGTACACGAACAACCTCGGCAACAATCCGGGCCAGGACTACTGGGCGGTCGACGTGACGGCCGATGGGTCGTCCTGGACGCATCTCGAGTACACGACCGCGAGCGCGAACAGCTGGAACCAGTATTCCTTCAATCTGGCCGAGCATGTCGCTCTCACCGACGCCGTCAGGATCCGCTTCATCGCCGAGGATCTCTCTCCCGGCTCTCTCGTCGACGCGGCCGTGGACGACGTCACTCTGACGGTTGTGCGCGCACCCGTGACGGGAGTCGATGGGGCCAATGCGGGCGCGCCTCACGGAACCCTCTCCTTCCGCCCGAACCCGCTGGGCGCGAGCGGCTCGATCATCTACAGCCTGGTTCGCCCGACCACCGTCCGGCTCGCCCTCTACGACGTGGCCGGAAGGCTGGTGCGGACCCTGGTCGACGGCCCCGCCGCCGCAGGAGAGCACACCGTCGGGTTCGATGCGGGCACGGTCCCGTCAGGGATCTATTTCGTCCAGATCGACACGCCGGAGGTGACCCAGTTCAAGCAGGTGACGATCGTTCGTTGATCGCGCCATCGAGGGTCATGAAGATCTGAACCGGGGCGGCTCTCTCTCCATGGGGGGAGCCGCCCGCGCATGGTATGATCGTGGGGGGACCTGTTGTCCCGATCGGCCGCACCCGGCGAGCCTGCAGGCTCGCGAAAGTTCGACAACCTGACGATCTGGCTCCCCGCCCCATCCCGGGGTGGGTGGAAAGGAGCAGGGATGGCATCTTGCCGCCGTCAACTGGTGATCCTCCTGGGGATCCTTGCATTCTGCATCGCAACAGCGCACGCCTTCGCCCCCGTGGAGGAGCGCGCCGATCTGGCGATTACGCGGCCGGGCGCGGAGCGCCCGCCCGTGTGGCGACAGGAGGGGCTGCGCGCCGAGCAGCACCCCGAGGCCGCCCTCTTCGAGGCCCGGGCCGGTTCGGGATGGACTTATAGCTGGAATGCCGTGAACGGGACGCCCCACGCGGTCTATGGCCCGGGTGTCGACCTCTCCACGGGGTTCCTGTCCGGCGAGGCGCAGGCCGAAGATGCGGCGCGGCGCTTCGTCGACCAGCATCGGGACTTGCTGAAGGTCGATCCGGCTCAGATGAAGCTCGTCTCCGTCGTGAACGGCCTCGGAAAGTGGGGGGTCATCTTCCAGCAGGAACATGACGGGATCCCCGTCGAGGACTCGTTCCTGCGGCTTCTGATGACCGAGTCGGGGCGCCTCTACTACTTCGGGTCCGACTGGCATCCCGCGATCGGGATCGCCACGCGTCCTCTCCTGACGGTCGCCGAGGCGGGCCAGTTCGCCTCCAGAGATGTCGGTTTCGTCGCGGGCCGCGATCTGGACGAGGGGGGCGAGCTGTTGATTCTTCCCGTTCCGGAAGGGGAGGGGATGGGATACCGGCTTGTCTGGCGGGTGCGGCATCGTGTGGAGGAGCCGTTCGCGATCTGGGTGTCGCACGTGGACGCGGCGACGGGCGAGGTGGTGTGGCGGTATGACGATGTTTGCTACGCG
>Ga0194126_10003033_pt1 | contig 26903 bp, 24 predicted proteins | sample TA2KigC150mmetaG_FD_148641 | JGI IMG/M metagenome (GOLD analysis project Ga0194126, IMG submission 148641) | Freshwater microbial communities from Lake Tanganyika, Tanzania - TA2015035 Kigoma Deep Cast 150m | ecosystem: Environmental > Aquatic > Freshwater > Lake | place: Tanzania: Lake... | reverse complement strand
CATCCACAATAAAGTCTGCCATCTCCGAGGAATAGACCTTGTTGATCGAGTCTTCAATGGCATATTCCTCTATTCCATTGGCCATTTGAATCCCGACATCCTCGGCATTGTAATCGATCTTCTGTAATATCCGGTCCACCAGAGCTGCCGTCCGGTAAACCATGCTCTCCGTGGTAAAGGATCGGATCGCCATCTCTGCGATCTTATGTTTGATCATGCCAAACTCAGCGATCGGCTTTCCGAACTGGACCCTCTGTTTCGCATAAGTCACCGCACCCTGAAGGGCAAATTTGCACGCCCCCAGACATCCTCCCCCAAGTTTAAATCTGCCGATATTGAGTGTATTGAAGGCAACGACATGGCCTTTTCCAACTTCTCCCAACACATTCTCGACCGGCACTTTGGCATCGGAGAAGATCACGCTCCGAGTGGAGGAACCTTTCATCCCCATTTTGTTCTCTTCTTCATCGAGAGAGACACCTTCAAATTTTCTCTCGACAATGAAAGAGGTGAATTTATTTCCATCCACCTTGGCATAGGTGATAAAGAGGTCAGCAAATCCGGCATTGGAGATGAACTGCTTCTGACCGTTGAGAAGATAATATTTCCCGTCAGGGCTGAGCACCGCCGTGGTCTTCGCATTCAGGGCGTCGGAGCCCGCCTCCGGTTCAGTCAGGGCATAGGCAGGGATCATCTCTCCGGTGCCAATCTTCGGAAGGTAGCGTTTCTTCTGGTCCTTGTTCCCGAAGAAGATGATCGGAAGAGAACCGATGCCCGTATGCACGGCATAGGCAGTCATAAACGAGCCCCCGCCCTGAGACAGTTTCTCCATCATCAGGATGATGCTGACCTTATCCAATCCCTGGCCATCATATTCTTCGGCGATGTCCCCTGAAAGAAATCCTAATTCCCCTGCCTTCCTGAGAAGGCTTGGCAGAAGCCCTTCTTTCTGGGTTTCGATCTCGTCCTTTACGGGCTCAAGCTCGCCGACAACGAATTCCGTCGCGGCCTTTGCAATCAACCGCTGTTCTTCATTAAATTCCTCCGGAGTGAAAACCTCCTGAGGTGAAATCGACTCCAACAAAAACGCTCCCCCCTTCACGAACTCTTCCATAAGAACCTCCTCTCTAATAAAGATCAATGATCAATCGGCAATTACCAATGGTCAATGTTCAATGAGAAATTCCTGTTAAACAGATTGCCATTTGTTGATAACTGGCCATTGACCATTGTCAATTGATAATTGTTAATCCATTTTTTCAAAGATCCCGGCGGCTCCCATGCCTCCGCCGATGCACATCGACACCAGACCGTAGCGGACATTTCTTCGCTTCATCTCATAAAGCAAGGTCGTGGTCAGCTTCGCCCCAGTGCATCCCAATGGATGGCCCATGGCGATCGCTCCCCCGTTGACATTGACGATATCCAAATTCAACCCCAGCTCCCGGATCACGTAAAGAGCCTGTGAAGCAAAGGCCTCATTCAGTTCAACCAGGCCGATATCTTTAAGGTTGAGACCCGCCTTTTTCAGGGCTTTGGGAACGGCAAAGACTGGACCAATCCCCATGAGTTCAGGGGGAACTCCGGCAGCCGCAAAGGATCGGAAGATGGCCATCGGTTTCAACTTCAGCTCTTCGGCCTTTTCTTTTGACATGAGAATCACTGCGGCTGATCCATCACTTGTCTGAGAAGAGTTACCTGCCGTCACCGTGCCCCGTGCTTTAAAAGCAGGTTTGAGCGAGGCCATCCCCTCCAGAGAGGCGTCGTAGCGCACTCCTTCATCCGTATCAAAAATGACCTCCTTCACTTCAACCGTTCCGTCCTCCTTAGTCTTCTTCACCTTGGCTGGAATAGGAATGATCTCTTCCTTGAACTTGCCTTCTTTAATTGCCTTGGCCGCCTTCTGGTGGCTGGAAATGGCAAAACGGTCCTGGTCCTCCCTTGAAATACCGAACTTCTCAGCCACATTTTCTGCCGTCAGCCCCATGGAGGTGTAAACCTGGGGGTTATGATCCACCAGATAGGGGTTGGGAGAAGGAGTCAGTCCCATAATGGGGACCTGGCTCATAAACTCCACGCCTCCGGCGATCATCACATCCGCCGCCCCGACCATAATCTCATAAGCCGCCGTTGCAATGGCCTGGAGCCCTGATGAACAGAACCGATTCACGGTCTGCCCCGGCAACGTATGAGGAAATCCTGCTCTCATGCTCACGACCCTGGCAAGGTTCAACCCCTGATCCGATTCCGGAAAGGAACACCCCAGGACGAAATCGTCTATGTCTTCCGCCTTGAGGCCGGGAGCCCTTGCAAGAGCTTCCTTGATGACAATCGCCGCAATGTCGTCAGGCCGTGTATCTTTAAGTATACCCCTCGGGGCTTTGCCCACTGCCGTCCTCACCGCCGATACCACAACCGCTTCTCTCATAAGAACCTCCTTCAACTGATCAATGATCAATAACCAATTTTCAATATCCAATGATCAATCAATGAATTTCTCGCTTTTTATTGAACATTGATGATTGACCATTGCCCATTGTTATTAATTTCTAAGTGGTTTTCCTTTCTTCAGCATATATTCCATGCGTTCCTGGGTTTTCACCTCGCCGCACAGACTGACGAAGGCTTCTCGTTCGAGGTCCAGGAGATATTGTTCGGTCACTTCGGTCCCATCCGGCAAGTTCCCCCCGGTCATGATTTGGGCCACCTTTCTGGCCACATGTTCATCATACGCGCTGATATAACCGCCCTCCCTCATGTAGAAAAGACCCATCTTCAAAAGTGCATGGCCCCTCTCCCCCAGGACCTTGATATTCTTTTGGGGCCGGGGGGGACGATAGCCATCACGAACGAGCTCGAGCACGGTTCGCTTGGCATCATGGAGGAGGTGATCCCGGTTAATCGAAATACGATCCGTGGGTCTCATATATCCCAGTTTTTGAGCCTCCTTCACGCTGGTGGAGACCTTGGCCATGGCCACCGTTTCGAATGCCTTCCGGACGAACGGTAAAAAGTCCGCATCCACTCCTGGTGGAATGCCTTCGGTGCACCGGAGCAACATCTCTTTGGTGCCGCCTCCTGCGGGGATCAGCCCCACGCCGACTTCAACCAACCCCATGTAAGTCTCTGCAGCGGCCTGCATTTTCGAACAGGCCAGGGCGATTTCACATCCTCCTGCAAGCGTCATCCCGAAGGGAGCAGCCACCACGGGTTTTTCAAAATATTTGACGGCCATCAAAACATCCTGAAAAGCCTTCACCATCATATCGATGTCATCCCAGTTCTCATCCTGAATCTCAAAGAGCATGAGCATCAGGTTCGCCCCGACGGAGAAATTCTCGCTCTGGTTTCCGATGACCAGGCCATCGAATTTTTCCTCCACCTCTTTCAGCGAGTCTCTGATCATCTGAACCGTATCCGCTCCGATGGAGTTCATCTTCGAATGGAATTCAAGGCAGGCAACCCCGTCTCCCAGATCGATGAGACTTGCTCCAGGGTTCGAAAGTACAGTCTTTTTCCTTTCCTTCAGGCTGGGTAAAAGAATAATCTCCGGTTTTTCTTCAATATCCTGGTATTGAACGGCTCCAAGGTCAAAGAAGGAGACATGGCCCTCTTTTCTTTCATAAAAAGAGGAATACCCCTTACTGAGGAGTTTCTCTGCGAGCGGGGGAATGACCTCTCCTTCCTTCTCCATCCTTTTGACCGACGACTTCAAGCCGATGGCATCCCATTGTTCGAACGGCCCCAGTTCCCAGTTATATCCCCATCTCATCGCCCGATCGATATTGACGATGTCATCAGATATTTCGGGAATCCTCTCTGCTGCATAGAGGAAAGTCTTTTTCAAGATCTTCCAGGCAAGCTGGCCTCCCCGATCAGGGCTCGTGACCATGGTTTTAATCCGTTCTCGGACATCCTCAATATTTTTGCTCGCTTCAACGGAAGCAAATGTTGCTTTCTTTTGAGGCCGGTATTCAACTTTTTCATAATCCAGGACCAGGGTTTCGTCCTTCCCTTCCCCTTTCACCCTTTTATAAAAACCTTGCTTAGTCTTCTGACCCAACCACTGGTTTTTGATCATCTGTTCGATAAAAGGAGAGGACTTGAAATATTCTTTTTCCTTGCCTTCGGGAAGGCTCTCATAGAGATTTTTAGAAACATGGGACATGACATCGAGTCCAACCAGGTCAGCAAGTTTGAACGTAGCCAACTTTGTTCTTCCTATGGCAGGCCCGGTGATCTGATCGATCTCTTCAATCAGATAGCCATCCTCGACTGTCGTCCTCATCGTAACGGCGCCCGCAAATGCTCCAATCCGGTTTCCGATGAAATTGGGCGTATCCTTGGCAAAGACGATCCCTTTCCCCAAAATCCTCTCCCCGACCTCCACCATTCTTTCAACCACCTTTTTCGAAGTCGATTTTGCCGGGATGATCTCGAGGAGCTTCATATACCTCGGCGGATTGAAGAAGTGCGTCCCTAAAAATCCCTCTTCAAAGTGGCTTGGAAAACCTTCACACATCTTCTGGATGGAGATGCCCGAAGTATTCGAGCTGACCACGGTCCCTTCTCTTAAGTAGGGAATCATCCGTTTGAATAATTCCCTCTTCACATTTAAGTTCTCCAGGACCACCTCCACCACCCAATCGGCCTCCGAGACCCAGGAGAGATGATCCTCGAAGTTTCCCACGGTGATCAGCTCCGCCTCCTCTTTCAGGTAGAGAGGGGCCGGGCGCGCCTCCTGAATATTCTTCTTACCCTGAATGGCAAATCGGTTTCTGAATTCGAGACTCTCGGGAGTCAATCCTTTTTTCTTCTCCGCCTCTGTCAGTCCCGATGGGACAATGTCGAGAAGAAAGGAAGGAATCCCCACATTGGCCAGATGGGCTGCGATCGCGCTTCCCATCACACCCGCTCCTAAAACTGCTGCTTTTCTGATTCTCTGATTCATCGTTCCACCCCTTTTCTTTAAGTAAGTTGGAAATTAAAAATGGCTGGGTAAAAGGGCCAGGGCTATGAAGCCAGTTTGGTGAAAGGTTAATGGGTTAGGGCGAATGATTTAAGCCTTTGCCTTTACCCAAAGACCAAACTGGCATCTTAACCTTTACCTTTACCTTAACCGAATACTTTTACTTTCTAAGAAATGCCTTGATCGTGTTTTCCTTGGAGATTTGACCTCCGCTGATGAAACGGAACCGGTCTCCGGATCCGAGGAGTCTCTTCTGAATCTCTTGGGAGGACAGTCCCTCCCTTAACCCATTCTCCACCTTATCCCGGAGGCCTTCCAAAAAATCGATCTTTTTCTGAAGCGCTTCTGCGGGCTTCTCGATAGCGCCGCTGAAAGAACAGAACATCTTTATAGGTTGGAGACTAGCAATTCTTTTTAAGGAATCGAGAAGCGCATAGACATCTTCGTCCTCTCTCGTGTATCTCACCTCTTCGTCGAGAAACAGATCCCCCGAAAACAACCAGTTTTCGTTAGGCTCATAGAGGCAAATATGATCATCCGAGTGCCCGGGGGTAGGAATGATCAAAAATCTATGATTTTTGGTCCGGACCTCCGAATCCACCTTAGCCATTTTAGAAGGAAGAGGCGTTCCCCAGACGAAGCGCCGGTAGAGCCTAATCCACCTGGAGGGGGACTTCATATAGGAAGTTGTTCTGGAATGGGCCAAAGGAAGGATGCCATACTTTTCAGTGATCCAGAAATTGTTGCCCGTATGATCTTCATGGTGATGCGTATTGACCACGGTATCAATCTCTGGAAGCTCATCACACACTTTCAGAAACCCCTTCCGGCAGCGGGTAAACCCCGTGTCAATAAGAAGCCCATCGACATAAAAGGCATGAACCTTAAAAACAGGAATTCCGAGAATCCGGCTGGTCATGTGAATGGAGCTGACCGGACCATTTGGTTCATATTTTATCGAATATCGAATCATGGATCGTCTTATTTAGCGCCAACGCCGCTCATAATAAAATTGACAAATTCATTCGTCTGGTTTTGCCCGGAGGGGTTGTGACTATTCTGCCTGCCATAAGTGAAACCTTTAAATAATAAGAAAAGGCAGTGCCCCACGACCTTCTCGTCCATCTTTCGGAAGACGCCCTTCTCCATACCCTCTTTGAGAATAGAAGTGAAAATCTCCTCGATCCCTGTCTCAATGATGTGAGGCTTCTCCTTGAGAAAGGGCGAATAGAAGCCTGATTCATCATTCAGGATATTGACGATGAACGGATTTTGTTCGAGATACTTGTTGGACAATCGAATATAGGCTTGGAGTTTCTCTGCGGGGTCCGTGATTTTATTGATCTGGTTCAGGATGGCCTTTCTAACCGATAAGGCTTCAAACATCAGGAGTTCTTCGAGGATCTTCTCTTTATTCTCAAACTCCTGGTAAAGGGTTCGCTTCGAAATGCCGGCGTCTTTGGCGATTTCGTCAACGGTCGTTTTGCTGAAGCCAAACCGTTCAAACCTCTTTTTGGCAAGGTTCAGAATGAGAGCTCTTTTTTCCGATTCCATTGCACCCAGAAAACTAATCCAGTTTTCTAGTTCTCTTATCATATCCCTAAATTCATGTCAAGCCATTTTTTCGAACCTCTAAACAATGAGGGCAAAAATAGGGATATAAGAAAAAATCCTAATGATCTTAAATAGATTGATATATGCTATAAAAGCCTTAAATATGGACTTATCTGCATTTTTCCTCCTTGGCCTTAAGAAAATTTAAGAGTGTTTGATCCATTTATGGTGAGGAATTATATCATTATATAAGGAAACTAATTCCAATAATTAGTTTCTTCTTCTTATTGCTTGACGATAAGGCAGGATAGGCGATTACACCCTCTGGGAAATCCCGATTTTAATCGAGACTTTGCCAATCCAAAATGTTAACTATTTCCCCTCCACCTGGATAACGGCTCCTTCGCCCTGGGCTAATCCTCCGCAGATGGAGGCAACCCCGATCCCTCCCCCTCTCCTTCTCAATTCATAGATCATCGTCAGAAGGATCCTTGCTCCGCTTGCGCCGACCGGATGGCCGATGGCAATGGCCCCACCGTTCACATTTGTCTTTTCTAAAATCGATTTCATCTTTTCAGGATCGCCGTTGGCTAAAATCTTTGCGGTGACCAGAGGCATGGCAGCAAAGGCTTCGTTCACTTCGATCAGACCTATTTGATCAAGGCTCATGCTGGCTTTCTCCAGAACTTTCTGGATGGTAAAACCCGGAATGGCCGCAATCAACCTCGGAGTGGTGGCAGTCGCTATCATGGAGACGATTCTGGCAAGAGGCTTGAGGCCCTTCTCTCTGGCTTTTTTCTCGCTCATGATGAGAATGGCAGAGGCGCCCGTATCAAGGCCTGGGGCATTTCCAGCAGTGACAGTTGGACTCCCATAGACGAGAGGGAGTTTCGAGAGTTTCTCAAGGGTGGTGTCCGGCTTTGGGAATTCATCCTGCTCCAGAATGATCGGAGGCTTTTTGCCCTGCGGAATCTCAACCCGCATCAACTCCTCTCCAATCACAAACTTCCCTTCTTTAAAGGCCTTTGCATACTTCATCTGAGATCCGTAGGCCCAGCGGTCCTGATCCTCACGGCTGATCCCATACTCAAGGGCGACCTCTCCAGTATCGACAGAGACAGGGTTAAATCCCTTGTATCCCAGCCCAAATAGACCATCCCACAGCTCAATGCTGCCCAGCCGGCTTCCCCAGCGCACATATGGAGGAACAACAAGAGGTGTCCGGCTCATATTCTCTGCGCCAACTCCTAAGGCAATCTCAATCTCTCCCGCCTTGATCGCCCTGTATCCCAGTCTCACCGCCGCCATGGAGGAGCAGCAGGCGCGGTCTAAAGTGATCGAGACTGAATCTCCCGGCAACCCTGCCTTGAGCGTGGCCTGTCTGGCAGGAACATCGGTCTCCAGACCCACTTCTCCTGGAACGGCGACCCCATAGTAGGTCTCTTCCACCTCTTCTCCTTTAACTTTGGCTCTCTGGAGGACTTCCCGGATAACCATCGCTCCGAGATCAATGGAAGGAATATCCTTCAGGGTTCCGCCGAATTTCCCAAAGGGCGTTCTCACCGCACTCACCACAACGACATCATTCTTCTCCATAGAATCCCCCCTTTTGCTATCGTTGCCGATTGAATAAACCGATTTTCAATCCATGTCAATATAAAAAGAGGGCCCCTTCATCCCATCTCTGCCGTCAGTTCACCTCTTATGAATCGGGGTTCAGAATTTGTAAATTGAATCAACCGGTTCAGTGAATCCAAAGCTTTTCCCGAATCAATGGTTTGCTCGGCCAGATCAATTCCCTCCTTGAAACCCTTCACCCTTCCGGCAATCACAAAGGCCGATGCCGCATTCAGGGCAACAACCTCGCGCTTCGCACCCCGGATGCCTTTTAGAATTTCAAGGATGATCTCTGCATTCTCCTCTTTTGTCCCGCCCTTAATCTCTTCGACCTTTCTCCGTTTCATTCCGAAATCCTCCGGCTCGATGGTGTAGTTCTTCATCTTCCCTTCTTTCAATTCCGTGACTTTCGTCGCTCCGGTGATGCTGATCTCGTCCAGCGTATCCTTCCCATGAATCACGAGCCCCCTCTTGATCCCGAGATCCATCAAAACCTTGGCCATCGTCTCAGTCAGATTCGGATCATAGACACCCAAAACCTGAACGGTTGCTCCTCCAGGGTTGATGAGAGGGTCTAAAAGATTGAAGAGGGTTCTGATGCCGATCTTCTTCCGAAGAGCGATGAGATGGTCCAGTCCATTGTGGACCAGATGGTCGTGGAGAAAACAGATTCCCAGAGTTTTAAAACATCTTTCGAGTTGACTGGGTGTCATATCGAGATGAACCCCTAATGCTTCAATCACATCGGCACACCCGCAGAGAGGAGGAGCGGGTCTCTTCACATATTTGGCCACCCTCAGACCTCCCCCTGCCACAACCAGGGCGGTTGCCGTTGAGATGTTGAATATGGCGGTCTCCCCTGAAAAATCTTTTGCCGTGCTCAGGATGGTTTCCCTCTCGACCGTAATCTCCTCCCGGTCCAGGCAGACAGCCTCTCCTCCAAGATTGATTTTTAAGGACTTCTCTTTGATCACTTTTGCCCCCCCTGTGATCTCTTCGGAAGTCTCTCCTTTCATCCTCAATGCGGTGAGGAAGGATGCAATCTGTCCTGTTGACGCTTTTTTCGTTACCACCTCCCTCATTGCCTCTTCCATCTCTCCTGCCGCCAAATTCTCTTTCATAACCAGTTTGCCAATCGCTTCTTTGATCATCGTCCTTCTCCTTTCATTTGGATTTTTTAGAAAAAAGAACCGAATAACACGAATTAGAGCGAATGACACGAATGAGTTTTATTCTTGAAATTCGTTAGCCTTAGTGTAATTTGCCTAATCTTTCTTGAAATTTTGTCTTAGTAATCATTTTCATCATTCGTGAGTGCCATCTGGACATGTTGAATTTGTTAAAAAAAAGGCTATGGACAATCTCCATAGCCTTTCGAATCCTTCCTCTGAAACAAGCAGAAAGAAAAAAGGCCATGGGTGGCAGGGAAGCCGCCCATGGCCTTCATTTTCAATTCAAATATTTAGAATGGCGCCAGGCAGACCTCCCCTCTATTTTTCTGCCAGCACCACCAGTTCATCCTCTTCAACTGCGAAATATGTTTCATTTACCTTATTCCATTAAAAAGTTATGCTCTTCTTAGCAGATTCAAAATGACTTGTCAAGACAGGTTGTCTCTGTTAATCTCATCTATAAAGTTGCCTGAAATAAAAGTATAACGGCAAGGGTAATCCCGCGTTTCGCGGGACCCGTATCGATGATAAAAGGCTATGGTTTGTCGTTGTCGAAACTCGTATCGATGCTCGATTGTCTATGCTGGAGACTCGAGATTCAAGTTTCGAGCTTCGTGCTTCCATACGAGCATCTTCACCGTAAAACAAGATTGATCTTAACCGAGAAAGGAAAGGCTATGGACCTTTACGATTTGATGATGAAACGAAGGTCGGTACGGGCATTCAAGGATCAGGAGATTCCTGAACCGGTTATTGAGAAACTTCTCGATGCGGCCAATAACGCCCCCTCCGGTGGAAATATCCAGCCCCTTTCCATCATCCTGGTTCGAAACCCAGAGGGGAGAAGTAAATTGGGTGAACTGGCCGGAGGCCAGCCCTGGGTGAGAAATGGACCCCTTTCGATGATCTTCTGCCTCGATTTCTACCGGATCAAGAAGTGGGCTGAGATGTGCCGGACCGATTTTAGGGGAGAACAGGCGCTTAACCACTTTCTCATTGCTTATGCAGACCTGATGGTGGCGGCTCAGAATGTCGTGATTCTTGCTGAGAGCCTGGGCCTGGGCTCGGTTTACATCGGATCGATCCAGCATGAGATCGATGATACGAGAAAATATTTTGAGATCCCCGAATATGTCCTTCCGATGATGGTCCTCTGCCTCGGGTATCCGAAATCGATCCCCCGAACCATTCCCAAATTGAAAAAGGAGGTCATCGTCCATCAGGAGAAGTATCGAACGTTAGAGGAGGATGAGATTCGAAAGGGATTCGATGAGAAATACGGGAAGATCGACGAGGACATGGAGAAATATCTGGAAAGGGCATTTATCGAAGCCCTTGAGGCTGGAAAACAGGAAGAAAACAAATTTCTCGAAAGGGTCAAGAAGGAGATGAAGCGACTCGACATTCAGAACAACGCCCAGTTCCTTTTCCAGGTGAGATATCCCACAAAAGTGATGGTCCGGATGAACCAGCGCATAAAGGAATCTTTCAAAAATGCGGGGTTTGAAATCTTTTGAACGAAACCATGACCTTAGGCCCTTCCCTCTTCGAAGGGAGGGTAAACTTGCTGAGATCCATATCAATAAAGGTGACAAGCAACAAAGTGGTTGGGTTCTATTTCGAGAAGCGGTGGCTCGTTCTCTTTACAACCTTCCCTCACCTCCCGACACCGTGTATAAAACCGACAGCCCTTGGGTGGGTTGATCGGACTAATCACATCCCCTTCAAGAACGATCTCTTGGGATTGGAGATCCGGATCGGGTGATAGGATGGAAGCAAGGAGCGCCTGAGAATAAGGATGTTTGGGAGCCAAATAAAGTTTCCGGCTATCAGCCAACTCCACGAGCTTTCCACAGTACATCACACCTACACGATTACTTAGAAATCGAACGACAGCCAAGTTGTGGGAAATGAAGAGGTAGGTCAACTCAAGCTTCTCCTGGAGTTGAACAATCATATTGAGAATGGAAGCCTGCGCTGAGACGTCCAGAAGCGAGGTCGGCTCATCCAATACAATGAATTTAGGATTGATTGAAAGAGCTCGGGCGATAGCAATTTGCTGCCGTTGCCCCGCGCTCATTTCGTGGGGAAACCGGGGACCACAATCGGTAGGAAGCATGACCAAATCTAAGAGTTCCGAAACTCTATCTTTCACTTGTTCGGCTGACCACCCTTTCGCCATCAAAGGCTCCCCGATGAGTTTCCAAATCCGCATCCGCGGATTGAGTGAGGCATAGGGGTTCTGAAAGACCGCCTGGATATTTTTTCTATATTCATCCAAGGCTGCTCCCTGAAGGTGTGTAACATCATTCCCATCAAAAAGGATCTTTCCTGAAGTTGGCTCATAAAGCTTCAGGAGCACCTTTCCAATGGTCGTCTTACCGCAGCCAGATTCACCCACCAGCCCAAAGGTATCCCCCTCTTCGATCTCAAAGGAAACACCATCCACCGCTTTCAGGTCCACATGAGTCTTCCGGATGAACCCGCTCCCAATAGGGAAATGTTTTCTCAAGTCCTTCAGTTCGATGAGTGTTCCCACTCAGATCTCCTTCCAGCGCCAACATCGGACCCGGTGATCCTCTGATGACCACTCCATAGGTGGGATCTCTTGACATTTCTCAAAAGCATGAGGACATCTTGGCGAAAAGCTACAACCAGGGGGATGATAGAGGGGATTGGGGAGCTGCCCTGGAATCGTGTAGAGTTCCACATCCCCTTTCTCTCCCTTTGGAAGGGAGGCCAATAGTCCACGGGTATAGGGATGTCTCGGATCACCAAAGAGTTCTTTTACGGACGCCTCTTCGACAATCCGGCCACAGTAGAGCACTGCTACTCTATGGCACATCTTCGCCACCAACCCAAGGTTATGGGTGATCAGGATCATCGTCATCTGAAACCGATCCTGAATCTCCCGTATCAATTTGATGATCTGGATCTGGATTGTCACATCCAGGGCACTGGTGGGCTCATCCGCGATCAGAAGATCGGGCTGGCAGGAAAGGGCTGTAGCAATAATCACTCTCTGTTTCAAACCCCCACTCAGTTGGTGGGGGTAGTCGTTCACCCGCTGCTCCGGCGACGGAATGTTCACCACTTTCATTACCTTGACAATTTCTTCGGGAATGCTGCTCGTCCTGAGACTCCGATGGTACTTAAAGGCCTCTCCGATCTGAAATCCAATCCTCAGAAGAGGATTCAGGGCCGTCGTTGGATCCTGCGGAATGAAGGCAATTTGATTACCGCGGATCTTCTCAACCTCTCTGGGGTCCATCTTCAGAATATCCTCGCCCTTAAAGAAGATCTCCCCTGAGACGATCCGGCCCGCCGGCTTGGCCACCACACCGATCAATGCCTGGCCGATGACGCTCTTGCCGCTGGCCGATTCCCCCACCAGCCCCCATACTTCTTGCTTTCGCACGGAGAAGTCCACCCCTTCTACTGCCCGGATGACACCCCGATCAGTGAAGAAATGGATCTGAAGATCTTTGACCTCAAGAATCGTCTCTGAAGGGTTCGGAGTTTTCATTGATTATTCCACATTCTGCTGCTGAATCGTTCTCTTAATTCCGCAATCGGCAATTCCTGCCTGCAGTAGACAGGCGCATTCCACATTCGTTCATGCCTTTAACTGGTGTCTCGGATCTAGTTCATCCCGAAGCCAGTCCCCGAGCAAATTCCCACCCAGAACAGTGATCGCTATAGCGATACCGGGAAAAGTTGCGAGCCACCAAGCAAACGTCAGATAGACTCTACCATCGGCCAGCATCCCTCCCCAGGATGCCGTGGGCGGTTTCACACCCAGTCCTAAGAAGCTCATGGCTGCTTCAAAGATGATCATCTTCCCCACATCCAGAGTCGCCAATACAACTGCACTATTGAGAACATTGGGAAAAATATGAATCAGCAGGATCCGCCACCACCGGGTCCCCGAGATGATCGCCATCTCGATAAATTCAGATTTTGATAGGCTCATGGCCTCAAAACGGATGATCCGGGTATAACCCACCCATTGGGTGATCCCCAGAACGATAATGATGTTGGTGAGACTCGGACCGATGGCACCGATAATGGCGATGGCAATGAGGATATAAGGAAGGGAAAGCATGATATCGGTTAAGCGCATAATCACAGAATCGATTTTTCCGCCAAAGTACCCTGCCACAACCCCAAAGAATGTCCCAAAGATGCCAGAGAGGAGGACCCCTGCAAATCCTACGATCACCGAAACCCTTGCCCCATAGATGATCCGGCTCAGAATATCCCGGCCCAGATTATCTGTGCCAAGGAGGTACTTTGTCATGCCACCCTTCTGCCAGAAGGGTGGCTTCAGGGCATCAGCCAGATTCTGCTCAATCGGGTCATGGGGAGCAATCCAGGGGGAAAAGATAGCACAGATGAGGAGAAGAATGATGATGAAGGCAGCCGCTTTTGGAATCCTTTGGAAGAGCTTCTTGAACTTTAGTTTTCGTTCACTGAAAGGAGCACCTTCAATGGATGACTCCCCATCCGCTTTTACAAAGACGTCAACCGATGGTTTGACCAAACAGATAACCTCCGACTTATTTCCGACTCACCCGGGGATCAGTAGCACTGTAAATAATATCAACCAACAGGTTGATCACCACAAAAAAGGAAGCTGCCACAACAACCGTTGCCTGGATGACCGGATAATCCCGGTTGTAGATCGCATCCAGCGAAAGCCTTCCAATCCCTGGCCACGAGAAGATAAATTCCGTAATGACAGCACCTCCAAGGAGTAATCCAAGTTGGAGGGCGACAATGTTAAGAATGGTAATGAAGGAGTTTCTAAGAACGTGGCGTATGATGACAACAAATTCCGGAACGCCCTTGAGTCTTGCATAGCGCACATAGTCCATATCGAGCACATCCAGAACGCTCGACCTGGTTAACCTCGCTACCGCAGCCGAGAAGAAGAAGGCAAGGGTAAGGGCCGGCATAAAGACATGTTTGAACCCGCCATAACCTGAAGGGGGAAACCACCCCCATTTCACAGCAAACAGAAGGATCATCATAATCCCAGCCCAGAAGGCTGGGATCGATTGGCCAAAGAGGGCAAGGGTCATCCCGATGCGATCGAAGCTCGTCCCTCTCTTGATGGCCGAGATAATCCCCAGTGGAATGGCGATGATCACCGAGATGAAGGTGGCTACCAGAGAAAGGTAGAGGCTTGCAGGAACCCGTTCCATAAGGATCTTCATGGCCGGTTCCTGATGTCGAAAGGATTGGCCGAAGTCGCCTTTCAATACCTTACCCACATAGACCAAGAGCTGGACATAGAGGGGACGATCAAGCCCGAGATCTTTGGCGAGAAAAGCCCTTTGCTCCGGGGTGGCTTCAGGAGGCAACAGCAAGACCACAGGGTCACCGAGGACCCGAGAGATGAGAAAGGTGATGATGATAACCCCTAAGATAACAATCAGAGATTGGAAAATTCTTCGTGCAATATAGGGACCCATTGTTGATTAGTCCTTTAAATCTACTAAAAGGATTCAGGGGACCAAGGATTCTGGACCTTCATCAAATTCTGTAATCTTTGTCCCCTTTTGAGTAAGTCAAAGAAGAAAACCCTTATTTGCTTACTTTATAAAGAATGAACTGTTCATCTCCCCGGACCTGGAAATCCTTAAGCTTCTTTGAGACACCGTAATGGTCAATCTGTTGATAGAGGTAAACAAGGGGCGCTTCCTCAAAGATCTCTCGTTGAATCTCCTTATAGATCTCCATTCGCTTTTTTCCATCAAGAAGACTTCGGGCCTTGATAATTTTTTCTTTCAAAGCAGGAGTGGAATAGTAGGAGAAAGGAGACTCCGGAGTAAAATAGGGAGTGAACGTTCCGTCGGCATCAGCCAGCGTCAGAGACCAACCAATGAAGCCAACGTCCTGAAGTTTCTTACTGATGAGCGTCTGGGCGTATGTTCCCCACTCATGAACCTTCATTTCTGTTTGAACCCCCACTGCATTAAACATACTGGTAATGGCCTGTGAAACCTCCTTGTCGAGGATATAACGGCCATTGGGGGAATTGAAGACCAATTTCAGTCCGCTTGCATAACCAGCCTCGGCAAGGAGTTTCTTGGCCTTCCCGGGGTCATAAGGATAGGGGGCCAGAGAGGGGTCGTATCCATAATGGAGGGGAGTGAGGTTGGTCGCCATGGGGACACCACTCCCCTTTAAGATGTTATCGATAATCGCTTTCCGGTCGATGGCATAATTAAGCGCCTGGCGAACCTTTTGGTTCTTCAAGGGCCCTTCGTTAAGGCAATTGACATAGAGAAACATGACTCTTCCACTCGGGATGGACTGAACGGTTGCATTTGCAGAGTCCTTCATCTGTGGAATAAGAAAAGGTGGGATATTGGTAATGATATCGGCATTCCCTGTCTGGAGCTCGGCCAACCTCGTCGCCACTTCCGGTACAGGTCGGAAGGTCAAACGCTTCACTCTTGGTGCTCCATCCCAATATTCCTCATTTGCCTCAAAGACCATCCGGTCATTCCTGGTCCAGCTCACAAATTTAAAAGGTCCGGTCCCTAGGGGATGTTTGAAGAAGTTTTCTGCTCCTTTCTCGTTGAAATAATCTGAAGGGAGAATAAATAGCATCCCTGACCCCAGCCGATTTAAAAGAATTGGATCAGGTCCTTTGGTGATAATACGAACTGTGGAATCATTGACCACTTTGACTTCTCCTATCGTTACAAGAAAGGGAGCAAAAAATGCCTTGGTCTGGGGATCGGTCATCCGGTCAATCGAGAATTTTACATCCTTGGCTGTCATGACCGTTCCATTGTGAAACTTGACACCTTGCCGGAGCTTAAACTCCCAGGTCGTGTCGTTGATGATTTCGTGCGAGAGAGCAAGACGAGGTCTGTAAACTCCCTGGGCATCCCTTAAATAGAGCTGGTCAAACACCTGGTGGCCATAATTAGTATCCGGAATCGAATTATGTCTGGCTGGATCAAGGGCATTAACCTCAGCTGCCTGACAGACTACCAGTTCGCCTTTGGGTTGCCCCCAACAGACACCCGCCATCAAGATCACACTCAACACGAAAACAGAACAAATTCCTTTTTTCATAATCTTCCTCCTTTGAACTTGATTTAGGAACGAACCCATCTGTTCAACTCATTCTTCCCTTCTTGAATAATGCTTCAACTTCTCCTCTTTTACCACAATCCCAAGTCCGGGTCTATCCGGAAGTTCAATCACTCCGCGGGTCGCAACAAAAGGTGCTTCGATAATGTCATTGGTGAAGGGGCCACTTCCTGCTATCTCCAATCCTGGGAAGAGGTTTGGAGCGCAGGCGCCGAAATGAAGGGCCGCCGCTGTCCCAACTCCGGTTTCAATGCACCCTCCAAGGAAACAAGGAACCCCCATGGAGGCAGAGGCATGGGCGATCTTGAGGGATGGAACGATTCCTCCGCATTTGGCGACTTTGATATTGATCACATCGGCTGCCTTGGCCTTGACTACCTTATACACGTCCTGAAGGGTATAAACACTCTCATCGACAGCAATGGGTGTCGTGAGCATGTCGGCCAATAAGGCCAGTCCCTCCAAATCCCAATCAGGCAGGGGCTGTTCAATCCATTGAAGCTCAAATCGTTCCATCGCCTGACAGGCTTTCATAGCCGTTGCACGATCGTAGCCTTGATTGCCATCCACACGGAGCCTGATCTCTGGACCAACGGCCTCCCGAACCACACGAACCCGTTCGACATCCTCTTTTGGATTTAGGCCTATTTTGATCTTGATACAACGAAAACCGTTCTCCACATGCTTGGCTGCCAACTTTTCCGATTCATCAAAAGGGAGAATGTCGATCACCTCGATCACTTCGATGGGATGTTTCAATCTCCCCCCCATTAGCTGAAAGAGGGGAATATCAGATGCCTTGGCCCTCGCATCTTGGCAAGCAATTTCTATGCCTGCCTTGGCCATCAGATTCTTTGGTAAAGCCATATCCATCCTGGCAAGAATGGCCTCGATATCGCTTACCTCCATCCCTATTACAGCAGGGCCCAGGTATTGGTTTACAACCCAGACCAGCTCATGCTGATCATAGCCGTACACAACATGCCATGTCGATGCCTCTCCATACCCGATGATACCCGCATCCGTTGTGATGCGAACGACGGCATGAGGAGAATGTGTCATTGTTCCCAAGGCAATGGTGAAGGGTTTCTTTAAAGGTAAAGAAACTGGAAATGCTTCAACTCTTACGATCTTCATGTTCAGTCCCTTTTTTAAATTTGCTTTTTAGATTAATTTTTTAAAAAATCGACCCCCCTTCATAATGGCAACGATATTGTTTTTATTCTGGAGGATCTTAATGTCTTTGAGAGGGTCTCCCTCAACCACAATGAGATCTGCCAGCTTTCCTTCCTCAATCGTTCCAATCATCTGGCCCAACCCTACTGTCTCTCCAGCAATCCGCGTGGCTGATACAATGGCCTCCATGGGTGACATGCCTACTCCCACCAGAAGTTCCAACTCCTTTAAATTTTCTCCATGGCCATTGAAGGGAGTACCTGCGTCCGCTCCCATGGCAATCTGGATACCTGCTTGATGGGCCTTTTGGGTGGATGCGATGTGACTATCTTTTACTCTCTGGGTCTTCTCGATGATAAAAGCAGGGATCCCACTCTTTTCGCCCTTCGCCATGATATTGAATGGGGCGGATAGGGTCGGGACAAGGACCGCTTTTTTCTCCAAAAAGAGGCCGATGGCCTCATCGTCCAGAAAGATGCCATGCTCAATCGTATCGATGCCGGCTCTTAATGAATTTTTGATCCCTTCATTCCCCTGAGCATGGGAAGCTGCCTTACGGCCGGCCTTATGCGCCTCCTCCACACCTGCCCTCAATTCCTCGTAAGTAAATTGGGCTGCCCCTGGATCAATGCCTGGAGTCATCACACCCCCTGTTGACATGAGTTTGATAAAATTTGCCCCTGCTCTGAGCTGTTCTCGCACCGCCTGCCTCACTTCATCCACACCGTCTGCCTGCCTGCTGAATTCCCAACCCTGACCTCCTGTGATGCAGACAGCCTGGTTACAGCAGACAATCCGTGGCCCAATGGCGATGCCTAAGTTGATGGCATCTCTCAGGGAAACGGTGATGCCATTGAGGGAACCTAAATCGCGTAGGGTAGTCACACCCGCGGAAAGGGAGAGGTAAGCGTTTTTAGCAGCCTTCAGCGTAACCATTTGCTCAGAATCCTTGTGAAGGGATTGCAGGGGATCCGCACTTCCATCGATACAAAGATGGACGTGACAATCGATCATACCCGGAAGGATCGTCCTTCCCTCTAAATCGACTATCTCATGACCGTTCTTCTCTCCTGGATCGGTCCCCCTACCTACTTTGGCAATTCGATCTTTTTCCACTACGACGAAACCTCGGTCAATTCCCCCCCCTCTTCCATCGATGATGAGAGCATTTCTAAAGATGATGGTCATTTCTTCCCCCTGTTTTGTCCATTCCCCGTCTTCAAAGAGAACGGAAAGAAAATCCTTTTATGTCTTGACCATGGAAACATTTTTCTTCCTGTGATTCTTTTTGGGATGCTCGATGATTCGGGACAGGGTTTTAAAGCGGTTCACCATCAAATCATGAGCTTTCTTTTTCTTGCGATAGGCTATTATATGCAATACTCCAAATCGACTTTTGCATCCTCGAGGGTCGTTGGTATTTTAGAAAGGATCTCGATAAACACGTTGGTTAACGCCTCCATGACCATGCTGATTAATCGATTGTGACCTATTTTATACCCTTCCTCATTTCTTAAAAATCTTCCCAACCCTATCGGCTGAACAAATCTTCCAGATTTCCAATAAATTATGACACGTTTGAGTTATTCGTCTATGATATAGTTTTGTTAGCCGACGACTTCTTTAAAGACACGGAAGAAATTAAGCCCCATGATTCTTTCAATTTCAGCACTACTAAACCCACCGCTCTCCAGGGCTTCGATCAAAAGTTTATGCGCATTGGGACCATCAAAAGGTTCGACCCAACATGGATAACGCAGATATCCGGCGTTATAAAGCTCAATATACTGCTTATTATGCTCAAAAAAACTCTTTTCATCAGAATATCTTCTCCTAAAGCCTAGAATAAGTGCGTCTGAACCGATGCAAACATGTTCGATGCCTGCGACATTAATACAATGACGAATGTGTCGCAGGAGAGTATCAACATTACAATCTTCCTTTGGTCCTACAAACATGCTGAGCCAAGTTATTCCAATGACACCCCCTTGCTCTGCGCACGTCCTCGCCAGATGGTCGGAGATATTCCGAGGATTTTCATGAAGGGCTCTCATATTGCAATGGGAAATGATAACCGGAGTCTTCGAGTATTTCATCGTCTCCAGAGCCGTTTGCTCGCCTGTATGAGCGCAGTCAATTAGAATTCCCAGTTCGTTCATTCTTTGGATGGCTTGAATTCCTGAATAAGAGAGTCCTGAGTTGGTTCGTTCGTTGCAACCATCTCCCCAGTAATTTCTGGTGTTGTAGACCATCAGTTGAATTCGCAACCCGTGATTGTAGGCTTGCCCTAAAAGTGCAAGATCTCGCCCCAGATAATCAGCTGATTGAGACCCAAAAATCACTCCTACCAGTCCTTCTCTTTGTGCCCTTTCTATATCTTTGCTACCTAAAACCTTGGTGACTACTTCCGGATATTTATCAAAATAATAGGTGAACTTCAGGACACTTTGGACCCAATTTTCCCAAGAAGGCAAATCCAATGTTTGATTAATAGCTGTAATACCACAATTTTTTATCAGCTCCCAATCTCCACCGGCCGGTTCGATTCCAAAAAAATCTGACTGGAGAAAAGCCAAGGTGTCTATTATCAACATGATTTACCCTCTCTTTTATAAAGAAATTGAGAAGCTTACTTTTCTAATGAATTGGATTCTTGGTTTTTGGCGCGAATCTGTTCAAGGTAGTTGTAGATTGTAAACTTTGAAACATTCAGTTTCGTTGCAATGAGCTTAATAGCCCCCTTAATTAAAAAGAACCCTTGATCTTCCAATTGCCTTACAATTTCAATCTTGTCCTTTCTTTCCATTGAGGGAGGTGCTTTCCCTGCTTTTATAATTGTCTCATGAGCGATCCTATTCAGAGTGGAAACCGGGTCACCTTGAAATGTCTCAGTAGCACCTTTTTGTGCATTCTCCCCCACCGAGACCCTGAATATATCTTGCATCACTCTGTTAAAGTTCACGATATCTGTAACATCGAAGTTGATGCAGATTGAGGCTATTGGTTTTTTCTTTTCATTTCTAAATACGATAGTGCTCGACTTTAAGGGCGATCCATCTTTAGTTACGGACGAGTAATTGAGGAGAAGATTTTCCTCTCGTCCACTTTTAAGAAAGGCCAATCCCTGGTCAGTGATTGCCCCTCCGACCGTTCTTCCTGTGACATACCCGTTTGATATTTTGACGATCGAGCGATGGAGATTTCTAAAATTTCTGAGATCATGAAGAACTACTTCACAACGAGACCCGAAGGTTCTTGCAATCCCATCCACCAGGACCTTAAGAGATTCAATCAAAAAAGCCTCTTTTAACGTATTTGGATTCGTAAGATTCCTCCATCCATGGTCGCTTTGTCAATGCCTCGCTCATTCGAGAATCGCCTCAGCATCTATCTCTACCAAAAAATGGCCGTGGGCCAAATTCGCTTCTATAGTGATTCGCGCAGGCATGGACACTTTGCCAAAAAAGTCTTTATATACCTGATTCATGACTTGGTAATCTGAAATGGACTTCAGGTAAATGTTAACCTTGACAATATCCTCGACGGTTCCTCCGGCACTTTCGACGACGGCCAGCACATTTTTAAAAGCCTGTTGAGTTTGCCGTTGGATATCCCCTTCTCCAACAAACTCACCCTTCTCATTAAAAGAAGCTGTCCCGGACACATAGATATGGTGTCCCTTCTTGATCCCTTTGGAAAAGGGTAATCCGAGGGGGAGTTTGAACCCGGTTGTTTCGATAATCTCTTTTGGCATAGCTTTTCCTCAAAAAATTTTTTTAATGCTAAAATAACTTTTTAAAAAAGTCAAGAGAAAACTTGGCACTTAAAATTGACAAAAATAATTAGAAGAGTATTCTTATGCAATAGAAATTGGCAAATCATATTGAAGAAAGGGATGAACTATGGACCTCTATGAATTGATGATGAAACGAAGGTCGGTACGGGCATTTCAGAATCAGGAGATTCCTGAACCGGTTATTGAAAAACTGCTTGATGTAGTCAATAACGCCCCCTCCGGTGGAAATATCCAGCCCCTTTCCATCATCCTGGTTCGAAACCCAGAGGGGAGAAGTAAATTGGGTGAACTGGCCGGAGGCCAGCCCTGGGTGAGAAATGGACCCCTTTCGATGATCTTCTGCCTCGATTTCTACCGGATCAAGAAGTGGGCTGAGATGTGCCGGACCGATTTTAGGGGAGAACAGGCGCTTAACCACTTTCTCATTGCTTATGCAGACCTGATGGTGGCGGCTCAGAATGTCGTGATTCTTGCTGAGAGCCTGGGCCTGGGCTCGGTTTACATCGGATCGATCCAGCATGAGATCGATGATACGAGAAAATATTTTGAGATCCCCGAATATGTCCTTCCGATGATGGTCCTCTGCCTCGGGTATCCGAAATCGATCCCCCGAACCATTCCCAAATTGAAAAAGGAGGTCATCGTCCATCAGGAGAAGTATCGAACGTTAGAGGAGGATGAGATTCGAAAGGGATTCGATGAGAAATACGGGAAGATCGACGAGGACATGGAGAAATATCTGGAAAGGGCATTTATCGAAGCCCTTGAGGCTGGAAAACAGGAAGAAAACAAATTTCTCGAAAGGGTCAAGAAGGAGATGAAGCGACTCGACATTCAGAACAACGCCCAGTTCCTTTTCCAGGTGAGATATCCCACCAAGGTGATGGTCCGGATGAACCAGCGCATCACCCAATCGATCAAGAACGCAGGTTTTAAAATTTTTTAAGCCATATCCAAAAAGATTTGTGTCCTTATTCGAAACCCATTTACCCCGCGTCCCCAGAAATAGACAATGGGTGCGGTTTTGGGCGTGTTGTCTTTCTTATTTTATGCAGCCTTCTCCATTTTGATAGATTGGGACAAAAGATAGGTGACCAGTGCATTTAAACTAACGCCTTCTTCCTCTGCCTTTCTAATTAATTCCATGTGGAGGTCTTTAGGGACTCTGACATTAAACTGGCCACTGAAGCGGGTTTTGGGTTGGGGGAGGGGAACCTTGTGTTTCTTCATCGATTCTATAGTTAAGGCAAGAGCCTCTTGAGCATTTCTAACAGCTTCCTCGAGACTATATCCTCCGGTGATGACGCCGGGGAAGTCAGGAAACCTTGCGGCAAAGTACCCAGATTCTCCATCCGGAATAATTTTTATCTCATAACCTAACCATTGCTCTTTTTTATTCTTTCTCATCGCTTAATCTTCCTCCAAGATTCTGATCACGTCTTTAACGTCCAACCAATGGCAATGTTTATGCCTCCCATGGGGTTTGACAACTGTTAAAATCTTGTTTCCCTTCTTATAAACGTAGTGGCTTCCCCTGATATTGATCCGTGTAAATCCTGCTGCCAAAATGACTCCTTCTAATTCCTTAAATCTCACCCCTTTCGGGTTTTGCTTTATCTTGGAGAGGTTTTTCTCTATTCCCATTTCGAAAAGAGCATAACTGAATATAGTTACAATTGCAAGAAGAAAATATTGGGCAGCTCACCTCTGATTTTTTCAAACCCCATTCGCTTAGCCCTCTACGGTTTACACCTCCACTGCTTCCACCAAGACTCTGTGGGCACTGCAGTCGTTGATGGCTTTGATTGCTCTGCTGAGGCTGCGGTTGTTGTGGCTGTGTGGGCAGGCTGAGGCTTGGGCGGTGGTGCCTCTGTCGGCCGCTGCTTGGTCTGGTCAAAATATTTGATAAAATACTGCCCTGTGCCTAATTTTAAATTAACGAAGATGGCAGGCGACCCAGTGATCTCCACCTAAATCCTTAAACTCAGGGTCAACCTCTTTGCAGTGATCCATCCGATAGGGACAACGGCTATAGAATCTGCATCCCTTTGGAAGGTTGATGGGGCTTGGAATCTCTCCCTGGAGGAGAACCCTTCGCTTTTTAAGTTTTGGATCAGGGATGGGGGCGGCGGAAAGTAATGCTTCGGTGTAAGGATGTTTGGGAGAAGCATAAAGGTCTGTATCGCTTGCAAGCTCTACGATCTTTCCGAGATACATAACGGCCACCCGGTCGCTGATATGTTCCACCACGCTCAAATCATGCGCGATAAAAAGATAAGAAAGTCCCATCTCTTCCTGGAGCTTGACCAGCAGGTTGATCACCTGTGCCTGGATGGAAACATCGAGGGCGGAGACAGGCTCGTCACAGATGATCAGCTTTGGATTCAGGGCTAAGGCCCGTGCAATACCGATTCGCTGACGCTGACCACCGCTGAACTCATGAGGAAACCTTCGAGCCTGCTCCGGATGGAGCCCTACCTTTTCCATGAGAAAGGAGACCCGATCATGGATCTCTTTCCGGGAGCTATGGGTGTGATTGCGGATGGGTTCAGCGATGATTTCTCCTGCAGCCATTCGGGGATTCAAGGATGAATAGGGATCCTGGAAAATGATCTGCAGTTGAGCCCGGACTTTTCTGAGCGATTCCCCATCCATCCCCAGAAGGTCCTTGTCCTCGAATTGAATCTTCCCTGAGTCAGGTTCAATCAATCGAAGAAGACATCGGCCCACCGTAGTTTTCCCGCAACCGCTTTCGCCCACCAACCCAAGGGTCTCCCCCTGATTCAGGTTAAAGCTGACGCCATCCACGGCTTGCACCCATCCCATCAATCTCGAAAAGATGCCCTTTCGCACGGGAAAGTATTTTTGAAGGTTGATAACTTGGAGAAGAGGAGCGGTTCTCATATTCCTAAAGCCAAAAATCGAAATTTAATAGTATAATGAAAATTTAAAATGAGATGCCGAAACAAGTTCGGCATGACAAGAATGTCACTCTGAACTCGTTTCAGAATCCAGTTTTTGCATTTATTTTATATTTGGATTTCTCCATTACTTCCACAGCCAGCAGAGGACCCGGCGGCCATCTTTCTGGACCAGGGGAGGCTCTTCCTTCCTACAGATGTCCATCATGCGTGGACACCGCGGATGGAATCTACATCCCTCGGGCATCTCAAGAAGGCTGGGGACCATCCCCGGGATTTCCTGGAGCTGCTTTCGGCCGGCCTTCATCTTCCGTCCCATCCATGGGATGGATCCCAAGAGGCCCTGGGTATAGGGATGAAGAGGTTCAGCAAAAAGATCTTCCACCAAAGCTTCCTCCACCACTTTGCCTGCATACATAACGACGACACGCTTGGCCATCTCTGCGATGAGACCCAGGTTGTGAGTGATCAACAAAACAGAGGTCTTAATCTCTTCTTTTAGGCGCTCCATCAGGTCCACAATCTGGGCCTGGATGGTCACATCCAGAGCTGTCGTGGGTTCATCTGCCAGTAGCAATCTCGGATGGCAAGACAACGCCATAGCAATCATCGCTCTCTGCCGCATCCCACCACTCAGTTTGTGTGGGTATTCCCTGGCCCTGATCTCAGGGGAAGGGATCTGGACTATCCGGAGCATCTCCACAGCCTTGCTCCAGGCCTCCTGATGCGTCACGCCCTGGTGAAGCTTGATGGCCTCTGATATCTGCTCTCCAATGGTCAGGACCGGATTGAGCGAGGTCATGGGCTCCTGAAATATCATTGAAATGCTATTGCCCCGTATCTGTCGTATTTCATCCAGACTCATATTCAGGAGGTTCTTGCCATCAAATAAAATCTCCCCCTGAATCTCTGCAGGAGGCGATGCAAGCAGTCTCAGGATGGAAAGGGCGGTGACGCTCTTTCCGCAGCCGCTCTCTCCAACAACTCCAAGAGTCTCTCCCCGGTAAACCTCCAAACCGATTCCATCCACGGCTGTCAAAACTCCTTCATAAGTATGGAAGCAAGTCCGCAAATTTTTGATGGTAAGGAGAGAATCTTGTCTCATAATTTAGATCTCGGATCAAGGATATCTCTTAGGCCGTCCCCTGAAAGATTAAAACCAAGAACAGCAAAAAAAATGGCTATGCCCGGAAAGGTGGCCACATGGGGAGCGTTGAAGAGGTAAGCCCGGCCAGAGCCAAGCATTGCTCCCCACTCGGGTGTGGGAGGTTGAACGCCAATGCCAAGAAAACCCAGACCCGCCGCGAAGAGAATGGCTGTGCCCATCCCCAAGCTTGTCTGAATGGTGATGGGGGCCATGACATTAGGCAGGATGTGCCTGATCAGGATAGTCACATCCCGGGTGCCCATTGCTCTGGCCGCCTCGACATAAGTCTGTTCTTTTACTGAAAGGGTGCAGCCCCGCACCAGGCGAATATAGATGGGCACCATGCTGATGCCAACCGAGATGATCGTGTTTTTGAGTCCCACTCCCAACACAGCCACCAGTGATAAGGCTAAGAGAAAGCCTGGAAAGGCTAATAGGGTGTCGGTCACACGCTGGATTCCGAAATCAACTTTCCCTCCGTAGTAACCCGAAATGAGCCCAAGGGGAACGCCGACAAGCAGTCCAACACAAACAACTCCAATAGCGATCAACAGAGAAACACGAGAGCCGTAAATGATCCGCCCCAGGATGGAGCGGCCCAGTTCGTCCGTGCCCAGTGGATGCTCCAGAGAGGGTCTTTCCAGTGACTTCATGAGATTCGGAGCCGAGGGACTGCCCGGAAAGATAACGGGAGCCAGAAGTGCGGTGATGAGGTAAATCAATATCAGGATTGCACCGAAGAGGGCCGCCTTGTTTCGTCTGAGCTTTGCCCACCTACGCCTGAGCTGGCTGTCAGTCTGACGATGCGGATTCCTTATCACTTGTGTTTGGATCGTCTCATGCATATCGAATTCTTGGATCAATATAAGCATAGAGCAGATCAACCACCAGGTTGACCAGAATGTAAAGGAGTCCGAAGATGAGGATCGTTCCCTGGATGACCGGGTAATCGCGGGCCAGGATGGAATCCACAATAAGCCGGCCCAAACCCGGCCAGGCGAAGACTGTTTCGGTCAGAACCGCGCCGCCCAGAAGAAGCCCGAACTGAAGACCGACCACTGTAATGATCGGGATGAGGGCATTTTTCAGCGCATGTTTGACGATGACCACCTGTTCTTTAAGTCCCTTGGACCGGGCCGTGGTGGTGTAATCCTGGGAAAGGGTTTCGATCATGCTGGCGCGGGTTATACGGGTGATGAAGGCAACCACAAAAGCCGCCAGCGTAAATGATGGGAGAACCATATGCTTCCAACTACCAGTGCCTCCCGCCGGAAGCCATTGAAGCATGATTGAAAATATCACAACCAGCATCAACCCGAGCCAGAAGACAGGCATGGAAATGCCGAAAAGGGCCATTGAAGTAAATAGGTAGTCAATCCAGGTGTAGGGTCGAACAGCAGAAATAATTCCGGCCGGAATACCGAAGAGGCAGGCAAGG
>Ga0194126_10003029_pt1 | contig 26930 bp, 20 predicted proteins | sample TA2KigC150mmetaG_FD_148641 | JGI IMG/M metagenome (GOLD analysis project Ga0194126, IMG submission 148641) | Freshwater microbial communities from Lake Tanganyika, Tanzania - TA2015035 Kigoma Deep Cast 150m | ecosystem: Environmental > Aquatic > Freshwater > Lake | place: Tanzania: Lake... | reverse complement strand
GGGCGAGCTACCGCGAGCCCGCTCGCTGCGCCCGTGGCACCTTCTTCGGCCTCGCATAGCTCGGCCCTCCATCATTCGATGTCGGGTGTTGGTTCTTGGAGGGGCGAGCTACCGCGAGCCCGCTCGCCGCGCTCGTGGCACCTTCTTCGGCCTCGCATAGCTCGGCCCTCCATCATCGGATGTTGGATGTTGGTTGTTGGATGTTGGATGTTGGTTGTTGGACGTTGGGTGTTGGACGTTGGGTGTTGGATGTTGTTCCCGTCCGTGTTGCGCGGCGCGGGGCGGCGGAGTATGGATACCGCGCGCCGGGAGCGCCCCGGTGCCGGAGACACGACCATGACGAACCGAATCGCCGCCGTTCTCTCGCTGGGCCTCGCGACCGCCGCCGCCGCGGGCAGCCCCTGGACCTTCCGCGTGCACACGATCAACGCCGAGTCGAAGTTCGAGGCCGCGTCGATGGCCGATTTCAGCGGCGACGGCAAGCCGGACATCTTCTGCGGCGGCTTCTGGTACGAGGCGCCGAAGTGGACGAAGCATGTCGTCCGCGAGGTCGAGGCCATCGGCGGCTACCACGTCGACTTCGCCGCGTACCCGGCCGATGTCGACGGCGACGGGAAGACCGACATCATCAACGCCGCATGGCACAACAAGGCGGTGTTCTGGGTGAAGAACCCCGGCAAGGCCGGCGATCCGTGGCCCGTGCACACGGTCGACGCGCCGGGAAACATTGAGACGCTGATCCCGGTCGACATCAACGGCGACGGCCGGCTCGACATCATGCCGAACGTCGTCGGCAAGCCGGTGTGGTACGAGTTCGCCGCCGACGCGTCCGCCTCGAACGGCGCGCGCTGGACCCGCCACGACCTGCCCGGCCAGGCGGGCGCGCACGGCATGGGCGTCGGCGACGTCAACGTCGATGGCCGGCCGGACATCGTCACGCCGCGCGGCTGGCTCGAGGGCGCGGCCACGGGCTGGGTCTGGCACGCCGAGTACGACGTCAAGGAACGCGCGAGCATCCCGATGCTGGTCGGCGACATCGACGGCGACGGGGACGGCGACATCGCCTGGGGCTCCGCCCACGGCTACGGCGTCAACTGGCTCGAACAGGGCCGCGGCCCCGACGGCGCGCGGACGTGGACCCGCCGCGAGATCGACACGCGGTGGTCGCAGGCGCATTTCCTGGTCTTCGCCGACCTGGACAACGATGGCGTCGCCGAGATCGTCACCGGCAAGCGCTACTACGCCCACAACGGCAAGGACCCGGGCGCCGAGGATCCGAAGTGCGTCTATGCCTACGCCTACGACCGCGCGGCGAAGACCTGGACGCGCCACACGCTGAGCGAGGGCGGGCAGGTCGGCTTCGGGATCTTCACCAACGTGGCGGACTTCGACGGCGACGGCGATGTCGACGTCCTGTGCCCCGGCAAGAGCGGCCTCTACCTAATCGAGAACCTGCTGAAGTGAGCTGGGAAGCTGTCGGGTCGTGGGCCGCCTCGGCGGCGCTCTTCACGGGCGTCGGCCTGCTGTGCCTTGCGGGCCTGCTGCTCTCCGCCCTCTCGCTCTCCGGCACGTGGTGCGTGGTCGGCGCGGCAGCCCTGGCCGCGGCCGCGCGGTCGGATCCGTTCCCGTCGTGGTGGCTCGTCGGCATCTTCGCGGGGGTTGCCGCCGCGATCGAGGGCATCGAGTTCCTGTCGGCCTACCTCGGGGTGACGAAGCGCGGCGGGTCCAAGACGGGCGCCTTCGTCGCGATGCTCGGGGGTCTCGCCGGCGCGATCCTCGGCACGCTCGTGCCGCCTCCGATCATCGGCTCGCTCGTGTGCATGATGGCCGGCGCCTTCGCCGGGGCCTACTGGATCGAGAGCCGCCGCGCCAAGGCCAACGCCGCGCACATCGCGTGGGGCACGGTTCTGGCGAAACTCGCCGTGATCGCGATCAAGTTCGGCGCCACCGCCGCGATGGCCGCGGTGTTGATCGGCGGACTCCTGTAGCCGCGGGCGGAGACCGCGGCATATCGTCGGGCCCGTACCCCATGCGCTGCGGTCGGGTACGGACGGGATGAGAACCACCCATGACACGATCCGTCACATGCCCGCAGGCGGCATGCCGGTGTTAATTAACTCCGACATCGTCGGCGAGACCATCCACCACGCGGCGTCGCGCGATGACGGGGCTGCCGGCCCGGCCGCTCGGAAGGTTGCGGACCCGCATCTGGAGCCCATGCGCGGGCATGATGCCCCCAAGGCGTCCGGCGGGCTTCCACGCTCTGTCCCCGCGCCAGCATCGATCCACCTCTCGCGAGTCATCCCGACAGGGTGTCGGTGTTTATTAACTCCGACACCCTGCCACCCCACGAAACGTCCAAGGGTTGGACCGGCGCCCTTGCGGGCCGTCCAACCCCTGGAACCCCTCCCCCTCCCGCGCGAGCGGGAGGCCCTGTCGACTATCCGTACAGCGGGCCGAAGTTCGCGCAGGCGCGGTAGTCGGCGCCCTGCGGATCCTGCGCGCCGAACAGCCCCCACGCGCTCGGGCGGAACACCTGCTCCTCGGCGACGTTGTGCATCGCCACCGGGATGCGCAGCACGGAGGCCAGCGCGATCAGGTCCGCGCCGACGTGGCCGTAGCTGATCGACCCGTGATTGGCGCTCCAGTTGTTCATCACGCTGTAGACGTCGGCGAACGGACCGCTGCCGGTCAGGTTCGGCACGAACCACGTCGTCGGCCAGGTCTGGTTGGTCCGCTTGTTCAGCGTCGCGTGCACCTTCGCCGGGATGTCCACCGACCAGCCCTCGGCGATCTGCAGCACGGGGCCGAGGCCCTGGACGAGGCTCACGCGGCTCATCGTCATCGGCATGCCGCCCTTGGAAAGGTAGCACGACGAGAATCCGCCGCCGCGGAAGTACTCGGTCACCGCCGCGGGCCAGGTCGTGGCCTTGAGGCACTTCTTCGCCTCGGCCTCGCTGATCTCCCAGAACGGCTTCATCACGGGCTTGCCGCCGCGCGTCTGCTCGCCGGTGCCGTCGAGCGTCGCCGCGCCGGAATTGATCAGGTGGATGAGGCCGCCCGCGGCGCGACCACCCAGTTTGTGGCCCGTCACGCGCTTCACGGCGTCGGCGCTCCAGAAGGTGCGCACGTCGGCGAAGATCTGCGCCGTGTTCGTCAGCAGGTAGCCAAAGAGCATCGCGGCGCCGTTGAGGCAGTCGTTCTCCGTCGCGAAGACGTACGGCGCGCGGACGCCGTTCCAGTCGAACGACGAGTTCAGGATCGCCTCCATGAAGTCGCCGTTCGGGAAATGGTCGGTCCAGTGCCGCTGGCCCTGAAAGCCGCCGAAGATCGCGTTGTGCCCGAGGGCCTCCTCGCCGAAGCCGGCGTCGGCGAGACGAGGATTGCCGACCATCAGGTCGCGCGCGATCATCGTCATCTTGACGACCATCTCCCACTCGCGGTCCTTCGTCCGGGCGTCCTTGCGGCTGCCGGCCTTGTTGACGTCCTCGCCCTCGGGGCAGTTCGCCCGGGTCCAGGCCAGCGCGCGCTTGTACTCCTTCCCGTCGTAGATCCTCTCGTCGACGCGGCGGACAATCTCCGACATGTCGACCGCCTCGACGCGGATGCCGAGGTACTGCTCGAGGAACGGCTGGTCGACGATCGACCCGGCGATGCCCATCGAGGTGCCGCCGAGGGACAGGTAGGACTTGCCGCGCATGATGGCGGCCGAAAGCCCCGCCTTCGCAAACCGGAGCAGCTTCTCCTGCACGTCCGCCGGGATCGAGGTGTCGCCACGGTCCTGCACGTCCCGCCCGTAGATGCCGAACGCGGGCAGTCCCTTCTGGTTGTGGCCCGCCAGCACGGCGGCGAGGTAGACGGCGCCCGGCCGCTCGGTGCCGTTGAAGCCCCAGACGGCCTTCGGCATCAGCGGATCCATGTCCATCGTCTCGCTGCCGTAGCACCAGCAGGGCGTGACGGTCAGCGACACGCCGACGCCCGCGCGCGCGAACTTGTCGGCGCAGGCCGCGGCCTCGGCGACACCGCCGATGCAGGCGTCCGCGATCACGCACTCCACCGGCGTGCCGTCGGGATAGCGGAGATTCGCGGAAAGGAACGACGCGGCGGTCTTCGCCATCGTCATGACCTGCGCGTCGAGCGATTCGCGGACGCCGCGGCGGCGGCCGTCGATGGTCGGCCGGATGCCGATCCGGGGGAACTGTCCGATCCAGCGGGACTGGGATGTGCTCATCGGTGAATCCTGTCAGGGTTTCAGGTGTCAGTCTTCAGGTGCCAGGAGATCCAGGTTCCGAGGTTCACACGACGGACGCAACAGCGCGCCGCCGGCTTCCCTGACCCCTGACACCCGACACCTGACACCTCTTCTCCGTTACTGCTTCGGTTCGAGTTTGATCGTGCGGACGTTCACGGGCTTCCATCCCGCGGCGACGGCCTCAAGGCGCAGGACCTGCGCGCCGGCGGGCAGGTCGATCGTGCCGCCCTTGACGTTCTTGTACTTCTTGTAGTCGCCGGTGTCGGACACGGCGATCTCGATGCGCTTGTCGCCGGCGACGAGGACGACCTTGGACGCACCCTGTCCGGCGGCATCGAACGAGACGTTGTAGGTGCCGGCCTTGTCCGTCTTGATCCGCCACGAGGCCGAATCCTTCGGGTTGAGCCAGTAGCCAAGGTTCAGGTTGACGTGGCCCTCGGACTTGAGTTGGCCGAGGGTCTCGGCGTTCTCGGGGCGGAGCAGGATCGAGCCGTCCTTCTCGGCCATGCCGACGAACGGAGCCGTCTCGACCTCGCCGCTGACGTCGAGGACGACGACCGAGGCGATCTTGTCCGGCGCATCCTTCGACACGGCGATGACGACGTCCTCGCCGTTCCGTGTCACGTCCAGCGGCGAACCGCAGGCGAGCATCTTCGCCTTGCCCGGCTTGTTCTTCAGGCCGGGGATGACGAGCTTGCCGTCGGCCGGCCAGTCGAACACATGCAGGAAGAGGGTCGTCGTCCGGCCGAAGAGGCCGCCCCGGACCTTCCGCGTGCAGCGGCCCCACGGCAGGTTGCGGAAGGGGCTGGCCGAGGTCCCGTAGATGGCCTCGCCGTTGACCTTCATCCACTCGCCGACCTGGGTCAGGCGCTCGATGCTCGGCTGCGGGATCTCGCCCTCGGCGGTCGGGCCGACGTTGAGCAGGAAGTTGCCGCCCTTGCTGACGATGTCGCAGAGCTTGCGGATCAGGTCCTCGGTGCTCTTCCAGTTCTGGTCGTAGCTCTTGAAGCCCCACGTGTCGTTCATCGTCATGCAGACCTCCCAGTCACGGCCCTTGAAGCCGGTGGCGGGGATGTACTGCTCGGGGGTCTCGGTGTCGCCGTGGTAGTTCCCGCCGAGGCGGTTGTTCGAGATGATCCCGGGCTTGAGGGCGAGCAGCGCGTGCAGCGGCGCGGCGCGCTCGGGGGTCATCCATGTCGGGGTGTCCCACCAGAGGATGTCGGGCTGGATGGTCGTGAGGATCTCGCGCGTCTGCGGGATGGCGATCGTCTTGAGGTACTGGTCGAAGTCCCCCTTGTTCGCCTCGTCCCAGCTCTCGCCCTCCTTGTAGCCGGACTTGGCGCCGCCCGGATGGGTCCAGTCCTGCGCCTGCGAGTAGTAGAGACCGAACTTGAGCCCCTGCTTCCGCGCCGCATCGGCCAGCGGCTTGATCAGGTCGCGCTTCGCGCCCGCCGCGTCCACGGCGTCCCACGTGCTCGCCTTGGAATCGAACAGCGCGAACCCGTCATGGTGCTTCGACGTGATGACGATGTACCGCATGCCGGCCTTCTTCGCCAGCGCGGCCCAGGCGTCGGGATCGTACTTCGACGCCGTGAACTTCGGCGCGAAGGCCTTGTACTCCGCGACCGGGATCTTGCCGCGGTTCATGATCCACTCGCCGATGCCGCCGATCTGCTGGTCCTTGTAGGTGCCGGCCGGAACGGCGTAGACGCCCCAGTGGATGAACATCCCGAACTTGTCCTCGCGGAACCAGGCCATCCGCGCGTCGCGCGCCGCCTTCGATTCCTCCGCCACCGCGGGCGCTGCTTGTGCGGCCGCGGGCGCCGCCTGAGCGGCCGCGGGGGCCGCGCCGGATGCCTTGGACCACCGCACGGGCGCCCGCAGATCCGCACCGAACGCCGCCGTCGAGACCGCCGCGACCGACAGGGCCGCCCACCTTCCGTGATTGCTCATGCGTGCATACTCCCCATGTTGCGGAGGACATCATGCCCCCGGCCGCGTCCCGGGGCAATCGCCGGGCTTGACTTGGAGGTGTCATTTCTTGACCTTCGATTCCGGCGCACGGGACGGAAGAGCGCCACGGATTCCACGGAGGGCACGGATGACACGGATGAAGACGAAGGGCGCCCCGCGGGCCGGCCGGGAGGCCGGGGGCGGCTTCGGCCCCGCGGACCGTGCGGCCGGGGGAACCCCGGACGGCGCCGGACCGGCCGCCGTCGAGCCGAGCTACTTCAGCGCACGGGTTTCGTCCGCGCGCCGGTTCTACCTGCGCCTCGCGCCGGGCCGCGGGCGGCCGCTGACGGTGGTCAGCGGGGGCTGGGAGCAGTGCCGCCCGGACTACGCGATCCGGCGCCCCGGCTTCCCCCACCCCACGCTGGAGTTCGTCGCGCGAGGCGCCGGCGAACTGCGGCTCGGCGGGAAGTCCTGGACCCTGGCCCCGGGAACGGCGTTCGTCTACGGCCGCGGCGTCGCGCACCGGATCCGCACGGACCCGGCCGCGCCGATGCTCAAGTACTTCGTCGTCTTCGCGGGTTCCGAGGGGCGCGCCCTGCTGCGCACGTGCGGGCTGAAGCCGGGCACCGCGTGCCGCGTCGCCCGGCCCGAACCGGTGCAGCAGGTCTTCGACGACCTGATCGACCACGCCCTCGGCGACCACCCCGACCGGCAGCGGCTCTGCGGCGTCGCGCTGGAGTACCTGATCGCGCGGATCAACTCGCTCGCGGTCCCGCCCGACGCGGGCGACACCCGGTCGCTGGCGACCTACCAGCGATGCCGGGCCTTCATCACCGCCGAGTACCTGCGCGTGCAGTCGCTGGCGGCCATCGCGGCGGCCTGCCACGTGGACGGCGCCTACATCTGCCGCCTGTTCCGCCGCTACGGCCGCGAGAGCCCGATCCAGTTCCTGCGCCATCTGCGCCTGAACCGTGCCGTCGACCTGCTGCTGAACCACGGCCGGATGGTCAAGGAGACCGCCTCCGAACTGGGGTTCAGCGATTCGCACAATTTCTCCCGCGCCTTCCGGAAGGCCTTCGGCGTCTCGCCCGCGCGGCTGAAGCGCGGCTGACCCGGACGTGAAACTCCGCCCCTTTCGGCTCGGCCCCGCGCCGGCCGGCGGGTAGATTCCCGCTGGTTGGGCGTCCAATCCCGCGCCGGGCGCGGAAGACGGGGAGGACGGACATCGCCATGGCGGACGACGACAATCAGCGGCACTTCCTGTCGCACTTCCTGCGGCACCAGGACGACATCCGCGCGGTCATCGCGTCGATGGTGCGCGACCGGACCGCGTGCGACGATGTCTTCCAGGAGGTCGCGCTCGTCCTCTGGCGCAAGTTCGACGAGTTCGACGCCACCCGGTCCTTCGGCGCATGGGCCCGCGGCATCGCCGTGCGGAAGGTCCTGCAGTCCTTCGACAAGACCCGCCGCACCCCCGTCCCCTTCGCGCCGGAGACGATCGATGCCATCCTGGCGGCCTTCGACGCCGAGGAACCCGACGGCTCGCCCCGCGACGCCGCGCTCGTCACCTGCATCGGCAAGCTCCCGGAGAAGTCGCGCAGCCTCGTCGCCCTGCGGTACGACGAGGGCCTGAGCCTCGATGCGATCGCCCGCCGCATCGCCAGCACGCTCGACGCGGTCAACAAGGCGCTCTCGCGGATCCGGTCGGCCCTGCGGGACTGCATCGAACGCGAGGTCGCGGAGGCCGGCGGATGAAGACGCGCGAGCCCGACGAACTGGATTCGCTGATCGACCGTCATCTCGACGGCCTGCTCGATGACGCCGGCCGGGCGCGGCTCGACGGCCTGCTTCGCGCCTCCCCCGACGCCGCCCTCCGGTTCGCCCGCGCGGTGCGGATGGATGAACGTCTCTACCGGCATTTCCACCGGCGGCAGGCGCTCGACCTCGCCCGCTCCCGGCTCGTTGCGTCGGATGTTCCGAGGGTCGTGCGCCTCACGCGCCCCGAGTGGCTGCGCCGCGCGCGCGAACACGCGTGGGGTCCCGCGGCCGCCATCGCCCTTCACGCCGCCCTCCTGCTCATCCTGATCCGCTGGGTCGTGGTCACACCCCCGCCGACCACCGGCGACGGTGTCGAGATCACGCTCGCCGACCGCCCCGATGGCGCGCCGCTGGACCGCCGGCCCGTCCTGCCGGAGGACCCGGGCGGCCTCACCCTTCGCGTACCCGGCCCTTCGATCGCCGGCCCGCCGCCCGCGGAGATCGAGCCCCCGGGCGTCGCGGACCTCCGCGTCGCCTTCCTGCCGCTCGACGCCAACACGGCGGCGGCGGTCGCCGATCCGTCCCGGCTGGCCCACCCGCTCGTCGCCGGGCGGTTCGGCGCGGAGCGGGCACGCCGCGCGGCCCTCCACGGCGGCCCGTGGTCGGCCGCGGCGGACCGCACGACCTCCAACGCCGCCGCGTGGCTTGCATCGACGCAGTCCGCCGACGGCGCGTGGCACGAGGAGGGCTCCGAGGACGAGGCCCTGACGAGCCTCGTCCTGCTCGCCCTCATGGGCCGCGGCGAGACGCCCGTCCATGGCGCTCACCGGGCCGCCGTGCGCTCCGCCCTGCAGCACCTGGCGACCCAGCGCCCCGAGGCGCTGTCGCCCCGTACGGCCGCGCTGCGCCTGTGCGCCCTCGCGGACGCGGTCGCCCTGACCCGCCTCCCGGCCCTGCTGACACTCCTGGATGGCGCCGTCGCCGCCGCCCTGGACGCCGAACGGCCCGGCGGTGGCTGGGCCGGCCGGGCCCCCGCCGCCGACCCTCTCGTCACGGCATGGACCGTCGAGGCCCTTCGGATCGCATCGGCCTCGGGCATCGACGACCCGCGGCTTGCGCCGGCCCTGCTCCGCGCCGCCGGCGCCCTCGACGCCACGGCGAACCCGACGAGCGGCCTGCTCTACTACCCCGCGCCCGAGCGCCAGGGGCCGCTGGCCCAGGCGGAGACCGCCGCATCCCTGCTCGCACTCCAACTCGCCGGAGAGGCCTCCGGGGCGCGCCTGCAGCGCGGCCTGCGCGCTCTCGACGCCATGAGCCCGTCGTGGCCCGGCGCCGACCAGCCGGCCGCCGCGGTGGAAGCCCTCTACTTCGCCACCCGCGCCCGATTCAACGAAGGCGGCGGGGGGTGGATGAAGTGGATGGCCGGGCTGGCGCCGGCGATCGTGGATTCCGTCCGGACCGGGGAACTGAGGAGCGGCGCTCACCCGATCCGCACGACGGCCCTCGCCGTGCTGATCCTGGAAATGCCGTCGCGCTATCCGCCCGCAAGCCGGTGGCCCGTCGCCGCGGGGATCCCCGCCCTCGAGACCTTCCTGGCCATGACCCGCCCGGGACGCACGCCGCAGGTCTCCCCGGCGCTGTGACGCGATCGCCGGACCGGCGGACGCCACCGGTCAGGCGGGGCGGGATCCCGCGCGATCCGGCCGGCCGGGTGCGCGCCGCACCCGCGCAACTGCGAGGGCTCCAGCGTCCACCTGCGACTCCGCGCTCCGCCGACCGGTTGTTACCACGACGTCGAGGAAGATCCGTCTGTCCTGCCGGCGGCCGAAGCCCGGGTATCAAAGATGGGAAGCCCCCTGAAGAAGTCGGGAATGGACGGGTCGCGGGAGATCGAGCGCCGGAGCCCGGCAGGTCCCCGTCCCCTCCGAAGGACCCGGCCGGCTCAGACCCACCACAGCACGCCGGCCGCGGTCAGGATCAGCAACACGCCAACGGCGATTCCGCTGGGAATCCGCTGTCTTCCGGACCTCCCCGCCCCTCGAATACGATTCGGAGGCCGCAGTCCCGGTTTGCGACGGTAGAGCGCCTCGCACTGGCGAACGGGGCAGTCATAGAAACCGCGAGTCGCATTCATGCCCGACGGTGCAGCACGAATCGTGCCGCCCCCGCACGGCTACGACCCGGACTACGGAGCGGAACGGACGTCCAGGCAGCGCAGAACCTCGTGATGACGCAGGTAGAGGCGCCCCTCGAGAAGAACCGGATGCGCCCAGCAATCGCGCGCCGGCTTCCCCGGCGGCGCCAGGCGGTACCGGCCGTGGATCCGGAAGGCGCCCTCCCCGACCTCCACGAGAAAGACATCGCCGGACTGTGTCACGCAGATGAGCCGGCCGTCGGCATGGATCGAGGCCCCCGCGCTCATCTCCCGCGTCTCGAAGACCTCCGCCCCCGTCGCCGGATCGACGCACACCCAGCGGTTCGCCTGGCGGTAGTGCGGACCGACCATCCGGTCGCCGACGACCGTGAGACCGTGCTGCCCGGTGTCGAGCGGTGATGTCCACACCGTTTCCACGGCCACGGCGTCGCCGCCGTCCCGGATGCGGAACATGCGGCCTCCGCCCGAGCCGTCCGGTCCGGTTGCGAACACGCAATCCCTCCACAGCACCGGCGTGGCGGCGAGCACGCGGTACCGCGTCGGCATCGGCCGCGTCCACAGCAGCCGCCCCGTGTCGGCGTCCACGCCGAAGGCATGCCGGTTGGAGCAGTTGACGATGTGCCGGCGCGTGCCGAGGCGGAAGAGGATCGGCGAGGCGTAGCCCGCCCCGTCCGCCTCCCCGGCCGGCTCCGGCAAGCGCTCGAGGGCCGCCGATGGCGACGGCCCGAGCAGGAGCGGCTCGCTCTGCCATACGGTGGCGCCGGTCTTGACGTCCAACGCCGCCATCAGCGCCTTCGCGCCGCCGGCGGTGACGATCACGCGCGGGCCGTCCACCAGCAGGCACTCGCTGAGCGCCCACGTGATGTTCCGGCCCTCGAACCGGTCGAGGACATTGACCGCCCACAATTCGCGACCCGAATCCGCGGCAAAGGCCGCCACGCGCCCGTGCGCGTTCAGGTGGAAGACCCGTCCGCCAGCCACCGCGCAGGCCGCCCGCGCCCCGGGCCACGACCCCGTCCATGCCGCTCCGTTCGTTGCCTGCCAGACCGTGCGGCCCTGCAGGTCGAGGGCGTGAATCACAAGGGCGTCGTTCGCGTCGCCCGTGACATAGATCCGGCCGCCGGAGATCACGGGGGACGACCAGCCCCGCCCGAGGTTCGTCACCGACCACAGGACCGCCGGCCCGCCCTCCGGCCATTCGCGGAGAAGCCCCGTCTCGAGGCTCACGCCGTCGCGCCGCGGCCCCCGCCACTGCGGCCAGCCCGGCTCCGGCGACGCGATGAGCTCACCCGCCGGCGCCGCGGCCTCCGCCCCGACCGCCCCCACACACCCCATCAGGATTAGTATCCACCTCTTCATTGGACGTTGGCCGTTGGTTGTTGGCTGTTGGTTGCTGGCTGCTGGTTGTTGGCTGCTGGTTGCTGGCTGCTGGTTGTTGGCTGCTGGTTGCTGGCTGCTGGCTGCTGGTTGTTGGCTGTTGGCTGTTGGTTGTTGGTTGTTGGCTGTTGGCTGTTGGTTGTTGGTTGTTGGCTGTTGGCTGTTGGTTGTTGGTTGTTGGCTGTTGGCTGTTGGTTGTTGGTTGTTGGCTGTTGGCTGTTGGTTGTTGGTTGTTGGATGTTGGACGTTGGTCGTCGGCCGTTCGATGTTCGTTGTTCGATGTTCGGTGTTCGATGTTCGATGTTCGGTGTTCGCCTCTCGCTGCCAGCCTCGTCCTACTTCAGTTCCGGGAATGCCGCCGTGACATCGAGCGCGTCCCCGGTCTCCTTCTGCAGGCCGAGGAACGCGGCGAAGAGCTTCTTCATGACGGGTCGCGACGCGGGATCGCCGGCGAGGTCCTTCGTCTCGAGCGGATCGGCCTTCAGGTCGAACAGCATCGCACGGGGCACCGCCGGGTAGAGCACCAACTTGTGCGTGCCGTCGGTCACCATGCGCTGGCCTTTGATGTACGCGGAGTAGAGATGCGGCCGGTGCGCGGCCTTCGCATCGGCCAGCAGCGGCCGCAGGCTGCGGAACGCCATGCCGTCGGGCGCCTGCGCCCCGGCAAGGTCGAGCGCGGTCGCCATCAGGTCCTGCATGTAGACGGGCGCATCGCGGCGCGCGCCTTTCGGAACGCCCGGGCCGGCGACGACGAGGGGCACGCGCATGCTGTGCTCGTACATGTTCTGCTTGCCCATCAGGCCGTGGCGCCCGATCGCCAGCCCGTTGTCGGCCGAGAAGAAGATCCAGGTGTTGTCCGCGCGGCCGCCGCGCTCGATCGCGTCGAGCACGCGGCCGATCTGCGCGTCGAGGTGGGTGATGATCGCGTAGTACTCGCGGCGGTGGGTCTGGATCGCGAAGGGGGTGCGCGGCGTCGGCGCGAGGGCCTCGTCGCGGAGCTTGGGGCCGGACTGCATGGCTTCGGCGTCCGGGTTGGCCGCGACGAACGCCGGCGGCGTCGCGACGGAACCGGGCGGGTAGAGGTCGAGGAACTCCTTCGGCGCCTGGCGCGGATCGTGCGGCGCGTTGAAGGCGAGGTAGAGACAGTGCGGCGTGCCGCCGCGCGCGCCGGAGGCCAGAAGCTCGATGCCGTCGTCGGCCTGGACCTCGCTCCAGTGCCGGCCGCCCTCCCAGAAACCGCCCTGCGTCTCGTCCCACGGGCGGAACGGGTCCGGCTGCCCCTCGACGGGCCGGCCGTACCACTCCTTCTTGTCCATCGGCATCCCCGGGGTTTCCCGCACGGCGCGGTCGAACACGGCGTCGGGCTTGAAGGCCGGAACGTGCCACTTGCCGGTGAAGGACGTCGCGTAGCCGGCGGACCGCATGAGCTGCGGCCACGTGCGGCCGGCCTCGGCCAGCGACTTCGTCGCCTTCTGCGCGCGCCAGACGGGCAGGCCGGTCATCAGCATCGTGCGGCTGGCGACGCAGACCGCACCGGTCCACGAGCCCTGGATGTGCGCCCGGGTGAAGGTCGTCCCCCGCGCGATCAGGCGGTCGAGGTTCGGCGTCTTCACCTCGGGATTGCCGAGCGCGTGGATTCCCTCCGGCGTGAGATCGTCGGCGAGGATCACGACGATGTCCGGCCGGCCGCCGCCCGCCGATGCTCCCCGTCCCGCGCACAGCGCCGCCGCCGCCATCCCCGTCCGCCCCAAGAACGCCCGCCGGTTCATGTCCGTCCTCCTGGTCTGCCGCGCGCAGTGTGTCGGGCCGCACACCCGAGCGCAAGACCGCATCGCACCCAACCCCGGCTTGCCGCCGGCTTCCGCGCCGCCTACACTGTCCCGCAAGCGTGCCCCGGTAGCTCAGTTGGACAGAGCGGCGGTTTCCTAAACCGTAGGTCGGAGGTTCGATCCCTCTCCGGGGTGCCAGCCAAATCCCAAGAAACCAACGCCGAATGCGCCCGAATCGGCGCGTTGGCACGCCGCTTTCACTTTGGGATTCACCGATAGGACCACCGGGGCGGACCGCAAGGACGGGACCGGCTGACGCGGGCGCGTCCATCTACGCCACCTGGGCTTTCTGCAGCAGGGCGTGCGCGTCACGCCCACCACCGGCCCGCCGCGGCCAACGGTCATCGAGCCCTGGCTCAGCCTGCCCGCCCTAGCCGCAGGCGAAGGAGGGACGACCCCTTCCCCGCTTGCCACGCCGTAGCGCAGCGAAGGCGGGACTACGACACCGAGCAGGTCGTGGCCTACGCGAACGGCTGAGCCCCCGCGGCGGGGCCGGTTTGTCTCTCATCCGCGTTTGGACCTGACAAGCGCCCCCGTGCCGGGCCGTCCAGGGCATGCCCTGGACGGCCCGGCACGTTTCGCCCGCGTTCTTGCCTTCCCGTGGGCATTCGGGCAGTGTCCACACCATGAAACCGCTGCTTCAGGCCGGTCCCAACGGGTACGTTCCCGTGCCGCCCGAAAAGCGATTTCTTATCAGGAACAGCATCGTCGGTGAACAGATCGGTGGAGTAACCTTCTCGTTTGACGGGGCGGCCATTCCAGAACAGGTCGGGATAACCGAGGCGATCCATGTGTTGGAAATAATGGTGGTTCCCGCCGAGCAGACCGAAGAAGTGATCGAAGCCTTGCGCGTTGGGCGTGCGTTCCGTGTCGTAGCCAAGATGCCATTTGCCGATGAGCGCGGTGCGACGGCCGGTCTTCCTGAGCAAGTTGGCGAGTGTTTCTGTGCCCGGCGGCAGGCCGGCGTTGTGTTCCTGATAATTGAGCGCGTATTCCAACCCGCCGCGTTGCTGGTAGCGGCCGGTCATGAAAGCGTAGCGGGTCGGCGAGCAGGTTGGACCGTTGGCGTAGGCGTCGGTGAACCGCATCCCTTGGGCAGCCAGCGCATCCAGACGCGGCGTCCGGATATCCGAACAGCCATAAGAGCCAAGGTCGCCGTAGCCGAGGTCGTCCGCGAGGATGAAAAGAAGATTCGGTTTCGCGGACGCAGTTGTCTCAATCCAGCCAACCAACCCAAGCAAGAGGGTCGCTACTCGAAAGGCATTCACTGTTTTGCCTGCGCGACAGCCGAAACCTTGAAATGCGTGTAGCTGCACTGGCCGGTGTGCTGCATCTGGCGCAGGCCGATTCGACCTTCCTTCCACACTGGGCCGAACGTTTTGCCGTCATCTTCCCAGCGCACTTCAATCTTGCCGTTGGCCTCGACGGTGATCTGGTTGCCGAGCTTGAGGACGCGGATGCGATGTGGACCTGAGCCTTGGCCCGCGATGAAGTCGCGACCCATTGAGACGAGATGGAAACCGTGGTTCTTGCGGATGTGCGACGTGCCGCGCGCTTCGCCGGTGGCGGCCACCGCCCAATACGAGACGTGGTAACAGTTGATCGCGCCGCTGTGATAGGTGCGGAACTCGCCGTCGCGCAACGGCTGGCTCGGATCGAAGATGCTGCCACCATCGCGTCCTCTCGCGGCGAAAAAGACGATATTCAGCCCGTTGTTTGAGTCGGCGGGCGACACGCCAAACTCGATTAGCAGGTCGGCAGGAAACTCGCGCGTGTTCCAGAACACGAGATGACTCGCGTCATTCTTCAACACAAGCCGTTTGTTCTCGATGCGCGCGCCGGCTTTGCCTTCGAGCACCCAGTCCACATCGGACGGCGTCCGCGTTCGCTTACTGTCGGTGAACAGATCGGTTTCCTTGACGAACTTCAGCGGCCCTGAGAAGTCCGTCTCATACAGCGGCTCCAGTTTCAGCCGCGACAAATCCAGTCCGCGCGTCTCATCTGAAGTGTCCGGCATCTCGATTACCCTGTCGCGCCCGCCACTGATGCGCAGTGTCTTCCCGGTGTTCAACACCAGCGGATCAAACCGGTAAGGATTCGTCCCGCCGGCCCACGCAATTCCCCGCAACAGAAGGATGCGGAAGTATGGATCATCGAAGGTGTAGGTGTAATGGCCGGGGACACAGCCGAAGACGCGTCCGCCCGCCGGCTGGCAGGTCCAGAAGACGGGCTGCGGTCCGTCCTGTTCTGGCGACACCGCCAGCACCGTGTAGCCCGGCGCAACGGGGTCAGGAGTCGGCGGCCAATATGGTTCGTCGTCGAACTCGATCTCGCGCGGCAAACCGACGCAAATCGGATGGTCCGGCTTTTCAATCTGCAATTTGATGACGCCATGACGCCAACGCTGGAATCCGCCGACGCCGGTGACTGTCGCCACTTCGGCGGAAGGTTTTGGTTTTGTCCACGTCGCGGAGTGAATCAGCACGAATCCTTTTCCGCGAGCGAGATAATTGCGGACTTGCTCGATGCGTTGGGTGTCCCACTTCACGTAGCAATACGCCGTGATGACGTCCGCAGCCTTGAATTGTTCCTCGGTGGGCCAGTGTTGCGCGGTGAGGACTTTCACGCCGGGCGAACCGCCCAGCAACTTCGTCCAGTTCTCCTGCCAGATTGGATAATCGTGCGCGCCGGGGCCGTGGTCTTTCTTGTCGGCCAGCAGCAGAACGGTCAACGGTTTGGCGGCGACTTGCGAGGCGCCTTTCGGCGCCTTCGCAAGCACCGCCTCAATTTCCGCCCGGCTGCGAACGGCCGGCCCGGCAGAACAAACCGTGGCGCAGAACACCAGCAACCACAGTGCACGGAGAGACATCATTTCTTCTTCAGTATCTTGGTGAGATGTTCGAGACTCTTGGCCGCCTGGTCTGGCGTGCCGCACTCGACGGAGAAGACGATGTCGCGCGGGCATTTCTCGCGGACGATCCGGATGATGCGCGCCCAATCGAGCACGCCTTCGCCGCACGCGCAGCCGACCGGTGTGCCGGTGACTTTGCCGCGCTCGGCCTTGGAGTGCTTCACCGAGATGTCCTTCGCGTGCAGGTGAACGAGCCGCGAGGCGACGCGCTCCAGCCACGCATAGACGTCGTGACCGCAGAGGTAGGCGTTGCCGGTGTCGAGGTTGATGCCGATGGCGGGCGACTTCACCAGATTGTAGATGCGGTCGAGGCCGTCGGGATGACGCGAGTATTGCGCGTGCGGTTCGAGGCCGATCTTCACACCGCGACGCTCGGCGATAAACGCCGCTTCCTGCAACGTGTACTTGATGAGGACGAAATCCTCATCCTCGGTCGTCCACTTTGCCTTCATGCCTTCGTCGGTGTTGATGACCGGCACGCCGATCTCGGCGGCGGTGCGAATGGCGAGTTTGATGTATTCGCCATGAACCTCCGGCCGGCCGAGCGGGCCGTGCGATTGGAGGCCGGAGATGGTCAGGCCGGCTTTGTCGCAGGCGTCCTTGATGCGGTACGGATCGTCGAACATCGAGACGGTATGGAAATAACCGGCTTCGCTCATCAGTTCGCGGCCGAAGTGGACCATCGGCTCGATGTATTTGTAGCCCATCTCCGCAGCTTTTTGAACTGCCCACTCGAACGGTTTGTCCGAGCTGCGCGAGAACTCCGTGTTTAGACCAACGTGTATCTTGCCCATGTTTGGGTTCCTTTCTTGGTTATTTGGTTTTGCTTGTAGTGTGATGAGCTTCCAGCGCCTCACGAAGCTGCTCGATCAACTCGGTGCCTGACTTGGCGCTTCGCCGGTTCCACTGAGAGTAATACTTCTGGTCGAGGTCCAACTGGTAGATCATCAAATGCTCGTGAAACAATCCGGCGCCAGCCACGATCTGGCCGCTGGGGTCGAGCAGATAACTGTCGCCATAACCATGACCATCACGAGTCTGACCTTCCAGCTTCGTGCCGGACACAACGTTGTTGGCGCGCATAAAATAGACGCCGTTCTCCACCGCCCGTGCGATGTGGTCGCTGCGCACGTTCGCGTAATGCTGGACGGGGTTTGCGACGAAGTTGAAATGCGGCGCGATGATCAATCGCGCGCCCTTCAACGAAAGAATACGAGTCGGCTCGATGTAGCCGCCATCGGAGCAGATGACGATGCCAAACTTCAGTCCCCTCTTCTCGAACACGGTGAACTCGCGTCCCGGCTGGAAATAACCCTCAAACGGCAACGCCTTGCTGTAGCGGCCAAGCAACTTGCCATGCTCGATGACCGCCACGGTGTTGTAGAGCTTCTCGCCGCGGGATTCGTTGAAGCCGACGACCAGCGTCGTTTCGCAATCGGCCGTCAATGCCAGCACGCGCTTCATCTCCGGTGAATCCACCGCGAACATGTGTTTGCGTGCGTCTTGTTCCTTCGCGAAGTAGCCGGTGAGAAAACATTCCGGGAACGAGACGATGTCGAGCTTTGCCTCCACCGCTTGGGCGAGCCCTTTCCGCACGGTCGCGAGGTTCGCGTCGAAATCGCCCTGCCGGCACTCGCACTGGTAATGGCCGATCTTCACGTAGCGAAGCGACTCCGCCGCCAAGGGCAGCGACGTTGTCATCACGACGCAGGCCGCGATCAGTGCAATGTGTATCTTGCGCATGATTCCGTTCGTTTCTGCTTGTAGGTCAGTTTGCCGGTGAATGCAACTCCTTCGGCGATTTCGCCGCGACGCGCCCCAGCAACCGCAGCATCTCGGCCTGAATCTTGTCCGAGGCGGCGACCTCCAGACGGCTGGAGCGGGCGGGCCAGGTTTCGTAACCACCCAGCTCGTGCTGGCGCGGTGTGGGCAAGTAGCCGTGGTAGCCATTTGCCAATTCGATGGCAAAAGTGTGGCGAGCCGGGCTTTGTTTCTTGATGGCCAGTCCGGTCTCGGCGAACACCTCGCACGGGATGGCCCCGATGGCGATGTCGCCGATGCGAATGGCCTGCAAGCGGACCGATTCCATTGGCGGCATCTTTGCAAGGTGCAACGCTTCGCGGGCATAGATTTGTGGACGGGATAATTTGTCCAGATCCTGTCCGTCAACGGCGGTCTTTTTCGCCCATTCCAAGCGGGCAGCGTCTGGTCGGCGTATGCCGAGGGAAATTTCGGATTCAGCCACTGCAAGTGCCGGCTGCTCTTGGAATTGAATCGCCTTGAAAGCATCGGCTACAACTGCGGCTATATCATTCCCAACGTACTGCGCGGGAGGAGTTGTGCCGCTGTCCTTTGTTCGAAGACGGGATACATCACCACAGGTGCCATTGGACATCATGGCGACGAAGGGTGGCTCTTGTTTCGGCGCACCAAGCAGTTCCTCCAAGTGTCGGGAGAAAGCACCGAAATAGTCGCCGCTGACAGTGCCTCTGGGAAGACCACCCACATAATGCAACGCGTAGTTGGCGAGCACAGCCAGTGGCCGGCCATCGGCATGTTGCACGGCGAGAAACGCCACTTCAGGGTCAATTGGACCAGCCGGCCCCAACGACATCTCCTTGGGGGCGTACATCCAAGCGCGGTCGGTTTTACCGCCGAAGGGATTGACCAACGAGTGGTCCGGTTTGAGCAGTGACCGCCGGTTGCAGACATGTTCGGGCTTCTGCGCACTGCCCCAACCAATGCGGGCGGGGGAAAGATTGTTGACCGCGCGCTGGACGCCATCGGCGATGCGTTGGACTGCGAAATCTTCGTAGCGACGGTTCGCTTCCCCCAAGCCGAGATCAATGAGCCGGGGCGAACTGTGCGTGTGCGTTGCGGAGATCAAGATATGGGAAGAAGGGATGCCGGTGTTCTGCGAGATCAGTTGACGGGCGCGATCCACCAATTCCCGCGAGATCATAGTCGTGTCGCAAATGACAAAAGCAAGCTTTGTGGCGCCATCATCCAGCACGAGACACCTTGCGTGCAGTTCATCGTGCACATGCTTGGCGGGGCCAACCTGCGAGATGGTGCCATTCATCATCACCCCCAATGCGGGTGTGATATTGCTGGTGGCTGCGCCAGCCCGGAAACCCGCCGCAGCGCCAGTCTGACTGCCTTTACTCTTCTTGCCCGCCTTACCTTTGGCTGGCGCGGCGGCTTGGCTCATCCCGCCATTGCCAATGAGAGCAGCGGCCAAAGAACTTTTCAGGAAGTCACGACGATTCATGCCGATCATAGTTTCCATCCGTTGTGCATCGGACGGGAGAGGCGCTGGTTGGCCTCGTCGTTGCCGATGAATTGTTCTTTCTTCGGGTCCCATTTCAGTTTCGTTTCCAGCCGCGCGGCGATCTCGGCAATGAGACCGAGGTAGGAAGCGACATGGGTCGCGTCCACGTCGGAGACAGGATCTTTACGGGTGCGGATGCTGTTCAGGAAATCTGCGCGGTGCTCCTTGGATTCTTGAAGATGAAGGTCATCGTCTTTGAGTTTAAGGCGCATGAGCGACTCCGGTTCGAACCATATGCCGGCACGGTCCACATGGACCCAACCCTTATCGCCAATGAATCTAATGCCGATCTTCTGCTTGCTTGTGTCGGTGAAGATCATCTTCAAGCCGCTGGGGAAAGTGAACGTCGCATTCCAGCTTTCGATGTTGTCGGTGAAGCCTTTCTTGCGATAGACCCCTTTGCACTCGATCTCGCACGATTCTTGCGCGAGCGCTGGGCAACCCCAGTGAGCGATGTCGAGATGGTGGACGCCCCAGTTGACGATGAATCCGGCGCAGTAGTCCCATTCCAGATACCAGTCTGGGTGTGCTACGCGGCCGGGGTTATAGGGCTTGTCGGGCGCCGGGCCGCGCCACATGGCCCAATCAAAGCCCTCCGGCACCGGTTGCGGGTCCATTGGGCCGTTGTACTTTGGCTGGTAGTCGGGCCCGGGCGCGGCGACCTGCACGGTATGAACCTTTCCGACGTAACCGTTGCGGGCGAGTTCGCAGGCAAATCGGAAGTTGCGCGATGAGCGCTGCTGCGTGCCACCCTGAAACACTCGCTCATGTTTACGGATCGCTTGCAGTAGTTTCTGGCTCTGCTCGACGGAGACGGCTGTCGGCTTCTCGCAATACATGTCCTTGCCGGCCGCGGCGGCGGCTGTGGCGATCAGCGCGTGCCAATGATCCTGCGTGGCGATCATCACGGCGTCAATATCCTTGCGGGCCAGCAAATCGCGAAAGTCCGCGTGCATGGCACAACCCGTGTCCTTGTAATGGTCATCCACAATCTTTTTGCCCTCTTCACGACGGCTCTTGTAAGTGTCGCAAACGGCGACAACCCGGCAGTCATCAAGGTTAAGAAAACTTCTCATGTTTCTTCCACCCTGTCCGCCACTGCCGACCCCAGACAACCTGCCGAGGCCGATGCAGCCGATGGCAATCTTGCTGTTCGCGCCAAAGGCGGAGGAAGGGATGATGTTGGGCAGGCTGATGGCCGCCGCAGCGGCTAACGAGCTTTTTAGAAAGTTACGACGATTCATGTACGTGTTCATGGGGCTAGTCCTGCGGTTTGGGTTGTTGTGTGAGGCGTTTGGTCTTCGAGTCCGGAGCGGAGGTCTTGAGGTATTTCGCCAGATCACCCATTACGCGGCCTTGGGTACCGCCCCCGTTCCAGAGGTCCCACTGCTTATCGCGATGCTGGCTGAACCACTTCGTGAGGCGGGCATCGAGGAAGGCGATGACCTTGCGCTGCTCGTCATTGGCCTGCGGTGCGAGGTTGGTCAGTTCATCGGGATCAGCGGCGAGGTCGTAAAGCTCCTGCGCAGGCTCGACGGCGATGCGGCGCACGTATTTCCATCTCGGCGTGCGCACCGCGCGGGCCAACTCGAACTCGGCAAAGAGCATCTCCTCGCCTGCGGGTGACTCGTTTTTCAACAACAGCGCGGAGAGATCACGACCCGGCAGTTTCTCCGCCGGTGTCTTCGCGGGCAGATCGAGCATCGCACGCAAGGTGGGCACCAGATCGAGATTGCTGACGATCTGCGGACGCGTGCCGGGGCTCACTTTGCCCGGCCAGCGGATGATGAGCGGCACTTTCAGCGTGCCATCGCGCAGGTGGTTCGGTGTGGCGTGGTCGCCCATGCCCCAGAAGCCCGCGTGCCCGGCCACCGCGCCTTGGTCGGCGCTGAAGATGACGAGCGTGTCCTGTTCGAGATTGGCGTCCTTCAGCGCCGCGAGCACGCGGCCCACGCCCTCGTCCACGGCGCTGATCTGCGCGGCGAGATTTCGCATCGAGCGGATGTTGCCGATGTGTTTCAGATCCGCGCGCTGCGTGGGATGCGGCGCGGACGGGCGCGGCCAGTGCGTCATCGGTTTGTCCGCATAAAACGTCTTCCACCGTTCCGGAGGATCTTCATTCACACAACCGCCAAGGCCGTAAGGGCCGTTGTAGGCGAGGTAGAGGAAAAACGGCCGCGATTGGTCACGCGGCTGTTTTTGGATGAACTCGACCGCGCGCTCCGTCCAGAAGGCAGTGAGGTGCTCCTTCACCTTCTTCACCTCGGAGCCAAAGACCACTTCCGTATTGTAAAAGCTCGTCGTGTGCCCTTGCATCTTCACGATCCAGGTGCCGATGCCCGCGCGGGGCTGCGTATGCGCGCCGAGGTGGCATTTGCCGATCCAGCCCGTCTCGTAACCGGCGGCACGGAAGAGATCATGCAGCGTCTCCCGCCCGGCGAGTAGGTCCCGCGCCTCGGGGCCGCGAAATAACTTCGGGTCTATGTAACGGTGGATGCCATGCTGGCTCGGTGTCAGGCCCGTGAGCCACGTTGCCCGCGTGGGCGAGCAGACCGGATTGTTCGCGTAGGCGTTTTCAAAGCGCACACCCTCGGCGGCTAGCCGGTCGAGGCTCGGCGTGTGGATATCCTTGTTCCCATAGCATCCGAGCGACCACGCGCCTTGGTTGTCGGTGAGGATAAAGAGGACGTTGGGCCGCGGCTCCGCCGCGAATGACGAAGTCCGAATGACAAATGACGTAAGGAGAGCGAGGATGACGAGGACGTTGCGCATGGTGGAGATATTGAGGTTGAAGATGGGGTTGTGGTCTTACTTGGCCGGGAGCTTTCTGGGTGTGGGGTTTTCGATCAGGCCAACCGGTCGACAGCCTTTGCCCCGCTGACCGCCTTCGCCGAGGTCGCCAATCATCTGCCGGGCTAGGCGCTCCAGTTCGTCTGCAATGGCTGGCTGGTCACTGATTCGATTGTGCATTTCCGTCGGGTCATCGAGCAGATGGAAGAGCTTTGCTTCCTTGCGTTGCCGGTTGGCGCCGAAGCCGACCAGCCGGTCGCCGCCCCGGTAGAGCTTCCACGGGCCGGAGCGAACGGCTTGGAGATCATCAATATGCCAGAAATAGACCGCTCGACGCGGGTCGGCCGCCGCAGGCTGCCCAAAAAGGAGGCCGCTAATGTCCTGGCCGTCAATGACGCGGTCCGCAGGAAGGGACGCACCTGCGAGCGCCGCGAGCGTGGGGAAGACGTCGATGAGGTTGACGACCTCCCGGCATTCCCGGCCTGCGGGGACGCGGCCCTTCCATCGGGCCAGCAGCGGCACGCGCATGCCGCCCTCGGTCACGGAGTAGGCCTCGCCGGACAGTGGGTCATTCGATCCCCCGCGCTTTCGCTGCTGGGGTGCGCCGTTGTCATTGGTGAAGAGGACGAGGGTGTTTTCGGAGAGTCCGAGCTTGTCCAGGGTGTCGAGCAGGCGGCCGGTGGACCAGTCCAGTTCCATGACGGAGTCGCCCCACGGTCCGTTGGAACTGCGCCCTTGAAAATCAGGATGCGTGGGCGGAGCGGCGGTGCTGCCCGGAGTGATCTGGGGAAAGTAGAGAAAGAAAGGCCGGTGCTGGTTCTCGGTGATGAAGCGGACGGCGCGTTCCGTGCCGCGCCGCACCAGGGTGCGAACGTCCGCCGGCGCTTCGACGACCTCGTTGCCCTCCATCAGCGGGAGGGGCGGGATGCGGCTCTTGACGTTGCCCACCATGTTGTCGGAGTAGGGGATGCCGTAGAACTCGTCGTAACCCTGCGCCAGGGGCAAAAAGGGAAGCTGGTCGCCGAGATGCCATTTGCCGATGCAGATGGAGCGGTAGCCGGCGGGGCGCAGCAGTTCGGCGAGGGTGATCTCGTCCGGGTGAAGGCCGTATTTCGACACGGGCGTGAGCACATGCCCGTTTCCCTTTTCCACCGGCACACGGTCGAGGCCAACGCGCATCGGGTAGCAGCCGGTCTGCAAGGCCGCGCGCGACGGGGTGCAAACCGTGGCGGCGCAGTAGGCGTGGGAGAAGAAGGTGCCTTCTTCCGCAAGCCGTTTTAGCTGCGGGGTCGGCTGCTTGGCGGCGGGATTCGTGACTTGGATGTCCCCGTAGCCGAGATTGTCACACAGGATGAGGACGACGTTCGGCGAACGATCAGCCGCAGGTGCGACGGCGGCGAGGAGCGTCAGAACGGCAGCGAGCGTGAGGGAAAGCGAAGGGTTCATGGTGCTGTGTGCTGGTCTCATGGCATTCCGGCGACCAATTTGCCATTTTCGAGGGCCACGCCGCTCAGGGTGGCGCTGCCGCCGGGTTTCACGGTGTAGCCCGCGCTGGTTAAGATGTTGATGCTCACTTTCGACCAGGCTTGTTGATACTGGACGAGCTTCGAGCCTTCCGTGTGGAGGCGTGGCGACGCCAGCGACTCGCCAAACGGCCTGCCGTGCACAACGTGTTGCGTGAGGAACTCGAACATCGCGTTCGGAATCTTCCGCCCGCCACGCCCGCCGATGGCCACCACGGGCTGCGTGCCCTTCGTGATGAGCACCGGCACCATGTTGTGCAGCGGACGCTTGCGCGGGCCGGGCGCGTTCGGGTGGTTGGGCTGTGGATTAAAGCGTGACATGCCGTGGCCGAGCGTGAGACCAAGGCCGTCCACGGTGACGTGGGCACCGAAGCCGTTGCCATGCGAGAGCGTTAGTGCGGCCATGTTGCCGTGCTTGTCGCACGCGCTGAAACTCAGCGTGCCGCCCTCCGTGCTCGTTTTGAATTCCGGCTCGATGATTTGCCCGGCCTTCACCGCCGTCATGATCTTCCCTGCGCATTCTGCGGCGTAGTTGTCGGAGAGGAGCTTCTCGTGCGGCACCGGTCCAAATTCCGGATCTCCGAGCAGGGTGAGACGGTCACGCCACGCGAGCCGCATGGCCTCCACGCGCAGCAGCAGGCGCTGACGCCCTTCTTTGATCGTGTCCCACTTCATCGCTTTCAGGATCGCCAGCATTTGCAGCACGCTGAGGCCACCGCACATGAGCGGTGGCGTGTAAACCGTGCGCCCGCCCCATGAAAGCCGCAGCGGCTCGACGAGGCGCGCGTGATAGGCCGCGAGGTCCTTCGCCGTCACCAGTCCGCCGTTTTTCGCAAACCCCTCCGCGATGCGTTGCGCGATGTCGCCTCGATAAAACGGCTCGATGGAGTTCGCCTTCGCCAGTGTGGTGAGCACTTCCGCGAGTTCGGGGTTCTTGAACATCGCGCCGGCCACCGGGGCATTGCCGCCCGGGAAAAACAACCGCGAACTGCCCGCGTCCTTGGAAAACGAGGCTTTGCTGGCCACGATGCGGTTGACCACCACGGTCGAAAGCGGGAAGCCCTCACGCGCGAGCTTGATCGAGGGCTCCAGCACATCGGCGAACGACATCGTGCCGAACTCGTCGAGTGCGAGCTTCAGCCCCGCGATCACACCGGGCACGCCGGTCGCGAGCCAGCCGTGGTTGTTCTTGCCGCCTTCGACACGACCGTTTGCGTCCGGCTTGAAGGTGTCCTTCGTGAAGGCCTCCGGGGCAACCGTGTTCGCATCCAGCGCCGCGATGCGCCTGCCGCCATCCATCGCGAACATGCCTTGTGACGCGTAGCCACCGACGCCCGTCTGGTGCGGCTGCGTGATTGCGCCTGCCAACGCGGTGGCGATGAGCGCATCCACCGCATTGCCGCCGTCCGCGAGGATCTTTGCCCCAATGCCCTCGACCACTGGCTCACCGACGACATAGCCGATCTGGCTCGCCGGCCTCAACTCCGCCCGCACCCATGATGACGTGGCGAATGAAGCTGCGATCAAGCCACAGGATTGAGCGATAAAACGACGACGATTCATGATGGCTATCACAGTTTCCAGCCGTTGTGCATCGGACGGCTTAAGCGTTTGTTGGCCTCGTCGTTACCGATAAACTTCTCCTTCTTTGGATCCCACTTCAGTTTCGTTTCCAGTCGCGCGCCGATTTCGGCGAGTAAGCCGAGGTAGGATGCGACGTGGGTCGCGTCCACGTCGGAGACCGGATCCTTGCGACTGCGGACGCAGCTCAGGAAATCGTCGCCGTGGTTGAATGTCCGGAAAGTAATCTCGTTCCCGCTCCGTTTCTTGATGGTAATGATGTCCTCGCCTGGATCAGACGGCTGATAGACGTGGCTTTCACCGGGTTTTGGTGCCGTTTGCAGCAGCGATTTCGGTTCCGTCCAGATACCGCCGCGGTGGACGTGAACCCAGCCTTTGTCGCCGATGAACTTCGTGCCGGTCTTTTCCTGGGTGCCGGGGGCGATGTCAGTGAAGATCATTTTCAGGCCGCTGGTGAAGGTGAATGTCGAGTCCCAACTCTCGATGTTGTCGGTGAATCCTTTCTTGCGGAAGACGCCTTTGCACTTGATCTCGCAAGGTTCCTTCGCAATGGCCGGGCAACCCCAATAGGCGATGTCGAGGTAATGCACGCCCCAGTTGCAGATGAACCCGGCGCAGTAATCCCAGATCAGATACCAGTCCGGCCACGCGACGCGTCCGGGGTTGAATGGCTTCTCGGGCGCCGGACCGCGCCACATGTTCCAGTCGAAACCCTCCGGCACCGGCTGCGGGTCCATTGGGCCTGCGTACTTCGGCTGGTAAAACCTGCCGGGCGCGGCGACTTGGATCTCCTGCAGTTTGCCGATGTAGCCGTTGCGGACGAGCGCGCAGGCTTGGCGGAACTTGCCCTCGGCACGCTGCCATGTGCCGGCCTGGAAGACGCGCTTGTGTTTGCGGATGGCATTGTAGATGGCGCGGCCCTCCGCCACAGACACGCCCATCGGTTTCTCGCAATACATGTCCTTGCCCGCGGCAGCGGCAGCGGTGGCCACGAGCGCGTGCGAATGGTCCTGCACAGCGATCATCACCGCGTCAATGTCCTTGCGTGCAATCAACTCGCGGTAGTCGCCGAACGTCGCGCAGCCTTTGTCGCCATACTTGGTGTCGGCCGTGTTCTTGGCCTCTTCGCGCCGGTCCTTGTAAGCGTCGCACACGGCCACAACCCGGCAGTCGTCCAAGCCGAGAAAGACACCCATGTTCTTGCGGCCCCGGCCACCAACACCGATGCAACCGATGGCGATCTTGTTGTTCGCGCCGAACGCGCGCGACGGGACGAACGCCGCGATGCTTCCGGCGGCGGACAGTTTCAGGAAAGTTCGTCGGTTCATGGTTTGACTCCTTGCAGTGGGCGCACCCAGATGTTGCGGAAACGAATGGGACAGTTGTGGCCGCCAAAGGCCAGCGGGCCGGTGCTGATCTTCTGCGTGTAGGCGGGCAGTTTGCGGTGGCCGGTCTCGCCGTAAATCTCCT
>Ga0194126_10003026_pt1 | contig 26936 bp, 22 predicted proteins | sample TA2KigC150mmetaG_FD_148641 | JGI IMG/M metagenome (GOLD analysis project Ga0194126, IMG submission 148641) | Freshwater microbial communities from Lake Tanganyika, Tanzania - TA2015035 Kigoma Deep Cast 150m | ecosystem: Environmental > Aquatic > Freshwater > Lake | place: Tanzania: Lake... | reverse complement strand
TGGGAAGGAGCCAGAAGTTGGGGACACCAACCTCTTGCAGTGGAGGCTCCTTCATGGCCCGATCTTCAACCACCATGGTGGTGAGCCCCGCCCCGTTGGGGACACCGAAGATGGTGTGCTGGGAGGGGCGTCGCAAATCGCAATCAATCAGGACCACCCTCTTTCCCCCCTGAGCTATGGTGACCGCCAGGTTGGCCAGGGTGGTGGATTTACCCTCCTCAGGGCCTGGAGAAGTCACTACCATGGTGCTGATGGGCTTGTCCAGGCTGGAGAATTCCAGATTGGTGCGCAGCGTACGATAGGCCTCGCTGGCGGGCGAGCGGGGATTGGCTAAAGTGATTAAACTCTCTTTCGGATCAGTTGCCATCGTAAGTTTATCCTCCTACACTCATTTGAAACTCTTCAGGAACGCCCAACTACGCTTTCGCCTGGCCCTGATGGGCACGACCTCCTCCGAGGTGATTGCGGGAATGGAACCCAGCACGGCCACGCCAACGTGCCGCTCCACGTCCTCGGCGGTGCGCACGATGTCCGACTCCAGCCACTCCAGAAAGAAGGCTATCACCACCCCCAGCATAACGCCGAAGATGCCTCCGGCCAGGACGTTGACCTTGGTCTTGGGCCTGTGGAGAGCCACCTGTGGGTCGTTGCGAATATAGGTGTGAACGCGATCGCGCCGGTCCTGGAGCATGTTCCACTCATCCCGCTCCTCTTTGAACACCTGGGCGAAAGTTCGGGCGATGATTTTGGCGATTTCGGGATCGGGATCCAGGGCCTCGACGACCAGCGAGAAGGCCGCTTCATCGGTGCCGGTCTTGATCTTCGCCCGCAGGTCGGACGGCGAGAGGTCCAACGCCAGGCGGCCAATGACCTTCCACGCCACCTCATCACTGTCGAGCTGGGCGCGATAGATGGGCAACTGGTCCTTGGCGGACATCTGGAGCCCCCAGTCGGCCCGTCCGGCCTCGAAGTGGATCTGCTGGATGCCCTTGTAGATAGGCATTTGCATCTTGCTAAAGCCATAGGCGCTGGCAGCGGTGATGAGGGCCACCAGGACGATGATCCAGCCACGCTTCCATAATATCTTAAAATACTCTTGTATCTCCACACTTCCCTCCTCGATAGTGGTAAACGTATTTTACCACAGCCCCTGCTTTTGAGCAAAACAACCTGCTTTGAAGTTTGAGGTTTGTCAGTTTCCTCAGGGCAATTTCTTCTGCCAGGGAAACCGACGATGACCAGGCAAGGGCGGTATCTCGCCCAGAACAGCCAGCCCCATGGCCTCCACCTCGGCCCGGTCGCGCACGGTGTCGTCCAGATAGTCCAGCAGGAAGGCCAGGGCCACTCCGGCCAGTAGGGCCAGGAACAGGCGGATGGGCAGGTCCAACCTCTCTCTCAGGCTGCGCCCAGCGGGTGACACCACCGGCGGGTCAATGAGACGGATGTCGGCCTCGGTGGTGCCGAGCTGGCCCAGGAAATCGGCGCTGCGCTCCCGGAGCACTTTGGCCGCAGCGTCAGCTATCTCCTGGAGCTGCGCTCGATCACTCCAGGTGATTTGCAAAGTCAAGATGCGATGCTTCCTATCGGCTCCCATCGAACCGGGCAGGGCTCCGGCGGGGATATCGAGGCCGGTGTTAGCCAGCTCCTCGCTAACCGCCCTGGCGAAGGCCTCGCTGCCCACTATCTCTGTGAGCTCGTCCACAAAGTACTCCGAGCTCATCCAGGTGTAGTAGCGATCATAGGCATAGTAATCGCCGCTCCTGGACTCAGGCGCCAGGCCGACGGTGAAGCGCATGGAGGTTTGATAGAGAGCGGGCCGCTCTGGCCGAAGAACCAGACTACTGACCAGGACAATAGCAATTAAGGCGATGACTATCCATAGCCGTTTGTAAACGATTTTCCAATATTGGCGAAGCTCCATAGTGGCCTCCTGAGCATTGATGTCAGGGAATCGGTGATCAGGGAATCAGGCATTCCCTCATTTCCTGATCCCTGGTTTCCTCATTTGCTGATTTCCTGACAGATTCCTCGATAAACGCGCTCAGCCGCTCCTTGAAGACCCGCTTATCAAACCGTTCGGCGTGGCGGCGGATGACGGCTGGTTCGTAGCTGGTGTCATCGAATTCCTCGATCACCTGGATCAGGGCCTCAGGCGTTTGGTCGTAGAAGAAGGCCCCTGTTATCCCTTCCCTCACTGTGTCCAGGGCACCGCCGGCGGCGTAGGCGATGACGGGCCGCCCCGCCGCCTGGGCCTCCACGGGGGCGATACAGAAGTCCTCCTGGCCGGGCAAGATGAAAGCCCGACAGCGGGCGAAGTAGTCGCCAACCTGCTCGTCGGGCACATAACCCAGGAATTCGATGTTGGGCCTGGCCAAAGTCCGCAGGCTATCCCGATCCCTCCCATCCCCGATGATCACCAAAGGCAAACCCAGCTCGTTGAAAGCTTGCACCGCCAGGTCAATCCGCTTGTAGGGAACGAGGCGGGAGACGATGAGAAAATAATCGTCGTGGGAATCGCTTGGAGTGAACTTGGTTGTGTCCACCGGAGGATGGATGATGGCAGAATCACGACGATAGTACTTGGCGATACGCCGCTGAATTGTCCGAGAGATAGCGACGAAGTGATCCACCCGATCGGCCGCCGCCCGGTCCCAGACCCGCAGGTAATTCAAGAAAGGTGGCAGAGCCAGGCGAGCTAACCTTGCCACCCCCTCGCGTTGGACGTACTCGTGATAGTTCCACAGGAAGCGGGTGGGGGTCAGACAGTAGCAGATATGCAGGGTATCGGGTGAGGTGATCACGCCGTGGCAAAAGCCGCTCTTGTTGCTGATGACCAGATCATAATCGGTGAAATCGAAGCTCTCGAAGGCGAGAGGATACAGAGGGAGAAAAGGCTGGTGGTATCTCTTGACGAAGGGGAGCCTGTCCATGAACGAGGTGCGGATGTCCCAGGAACGGTATTCCTGGGGCATGGCCTGAGGCCAGTACATAGAAGTGTATACTGGAGCTTGAGGATACATCTCCACCAGGGCCTCCAGAACCGCCTCTGCTCCTCCCCTTTGATTGAGCCAGTCGTGCACAATGGCCACTCTCAAATCCGACCTCTCCCACCTTCGTGTCGGCATAAGTATACCAGAAATGAGGGAAATAAACAAGGAAAACGCTAATCGGCACCTTTGAGTCGGGCGGGTGAGCGAGGGCATGCTGAGCCCTTCGACTTCGCCCTTCGGCCAGGCTCAGGGCAAGCTCAGGACGCTGGCTGACATTTGACAAGCCTGCGGAGGCGTGATAAAATATCTCGCAGAGCAGATGGCTTTGGGGCCTCTGGCTGACATTTTATTCTCGACCCTTGCCAAGGGTCTAACCAGATCACAAGAGAGGGGGTGAACATGTTGGGAAGGAGAAAACTGAGACTGGTAATGATAGCCGTCGTGCTGGCCGTCATGATGACGCTGGCTCTAACCTCAGTGGCTTCGGCTTGTCCACCATCCGGGGGGTATTGGTATCACGTGGTACGTGGGGATACGTGGTATGGGGTCTCCCGGAAGACAGGGGTTAGCGTAGGGGCGCTAATGAACGCCAACCCATCCCTCGTGCGGTGGAATCGGTGGTTGTACGTCTGCGACTGGATGTGGGTTCCGTGTCCCCCTAGGCCAGCAGGGTATTGGTATCACGTGGTTCCTGGGGATACGTGGTATGCGGTCTCTCGGAAAACGGGCGTTAGTGTGTGGGCGCTCATGAACGCTAACCCATCCCTCATCCGGTGGAATCAGTGGTTGTACGTCTGCGATCGGATGTGGATCCCTAACTGAGAGAATCATCCCCCTGGGATGCCGCGTCCAGCGGATGTATCTGCGTCAACATGACATCTACCAGCAATGCCTTGAAGATGCCAGGTACGTGTTGTTCAGGCCAGCCTTGACCATATCTGCGTCAGCCAGAGGTTTGTTATTGTTTTGTCCATGCAGACAGGGGAGGGGCACAAGCACAAAGCCAGGGCGTTGGCCCTGGCTTTGTTTTGTTTCTAGGACTCTATTCAGCTCAGTTCGATGGGCTTCGAGAGCAAAGCTACCAACAGCTTGACAGCGTTCAGTACGTCGTTGTGATCCACCATCTCCGAAGGCGTGTGCACGTAGCGGCAGGGGATGGAAAGGCAACCAGCCGGCACGCCCTCCCGCGAAACCTGCATGGCCATGGCATCGGTGGTACCTCTCTCCAGAACTTCCAACTGATACGGAATTCCCAGTTCCTCGGCGGTCTCGATCAGCAAGTCCTTGACTGCTGGATGGGCCAACATCCCTCCATCTTTGACCTTGACCGCTGGCCCCTCACCCAGCGAGACGGCCATGGTGCGAGCCTCCGGGGTATCGCCCGTGCCGGTAACATCAACGGAGATGCCCAGGTCGGGTTGGATGCCATAGGTTGAGGTTATAGCCCCCCGCAATCCCACCTCCTCCTGTACGCTGAAGACGAAGTAGACGTCGTGGGGTGAAGACTCGAGGTCGCGCATAACCTGGATCAGGACGGCGCAGCCGATGCGATCGTCGAAGCCCTTGGCCAGGAGGCGGTCCCCTTGATCAGCGAAAGGACGCTGGAAACAAGCGACGTCTCCCACGCCCACGGGCACCGACGCCTTGTCCTTAGCCCCCACATCCAGATAGAGCTTGTCCAGGTCGGGCACCTTATTCTCGTTCTCCGGCTCCCGCTTCTCCAGGCCAAAAGTGCCCACCGTGCCGTTGGCGAACACGACCCGCCCGCCCAACAAGGCCAGAGGACGTACCCCCCCAATGGGAGCAAAGCGCAAAAAGCCCTTCTCGTCCACGTGGGTGACGATGACGCCGATCTCGTCCATGTGGGCGGCCAGCATCACCTTCAATCCACCGCCACTGCCACACTTGAGGGCGATGAGATTGCCCAGGGTATCCACCCGCACCTCATCGGCCAGGCCCTCGATTTCCCCTTTGATCATCTCCCTGATCTGCTCCTCGCGCCCCGAAGGGCCGTAAGCCTCAACCAGCTTCTTGATCAACTCCTTCATGTCCTTCATGAGACAATGCCTCCTTGCTTGTCCACAGATTCGTAGATTCGGGACTCGTAGACTCGTGTCCTCAATCCTCTAATCTACGAATCTACGAGTTACTAATCTCCCTAACGCCGCCTTCATCAACCGCACCGTATTCTCCAAATCCTCCAGGCTCAGCATACAGGCTGGCGAGTGAATGTAGCGGCAGGGCACGGCCACGGTGGCCGAGGGCACGCCCTCTTTTGCCAGGTGGATGGCGCCGGCATCGGTCCCGCCTACGCCGGGCTGCTTGAACTGATAGGGGATGCCCAGCTCCTCGGCTGTATCCACCAATAGTTTGACCAAATCTCTATCGGCGATGAAAGAGCGGTCCATGATGGTGATGGCCGGGCCGGCCCCAAGCCTGGTAGAGGGACTCACGTCCTTCTTCTTGGGCATGTCGTCGCAGATGGTGCCCTCCAGAGCGAAGGCCACGTCGGGCTCGATGGCGTAGGCCGCCACCCGCGCCCCTCTCAGGCCCACCTCTTCCTGGACGGTGAAGACCGGATACAAGTCGAAAGGATAGCGCTCCTTCAACACCTCGATCAGCACCGCGCAACCCGCCCGGTCATCGAAAGCCTTGCCTTTGACCGTGCGCAGGCCATCCTCCGCTAATTGGCAGAAGGTGGTGGCGAAGATGGCATAGTCACCTATCTTGACCGCTTTCTCCGCCTCTTCCTGGCTACTAGCGCCGATGTCTATGGCCATCTGGTCTACCTTGACGACTTGGCGAGATTCTTCCTCTTTCAGAAGATGTGTAGGTTTGACGCCGATGACACCGGGCAGCCGATCTTTACCGATGAGCACCACCTTGGACAGCAAGATGCGATCGTCAATCCCGCCCACCGGACGGAAGCGCAGGTTGCCATCCTTCTCGATGTGAGTGATCATCAGCCCCACCTCGTCCATGTGGGCGGCCACCATTACCTTAAGCTCGGATTCGCCCGTCCCCTTCTTCAAGGCGATGAGGTTGCCGATGCTGTCCACGCGGTATTCGTCCACATGGTCCTTGATGGCCTCGATAATAACTCGGCGGACCTCGTCCTCGCAGCCCGCTACCCCAAAAGCCTCAGATAACTCTCCTAAAAGCAATTTTCCTCCTCCACATTCGTAACCCATAGATTCGTAAATTCGGGATTCGTAAACTCGGGTCCTCAATCCTCGAATCTACGAATCCACGAATTTACGAGTCCCGAACCTACGATCTCATTCTCTCCATGAATCCCTCATCCAGCCTGGCGATGAACCCGGCCATCAGCCTCCCCGTCCGCTCCACGTCCTTGAGGGAGAGGGTCTCCACCGAGGTGTGCATGTAGCGCAGGGGGATGGAGAGCAGGGCAGTGGGGATGCCCTCCCGCGTGACCTGGATAGCCCAGGCGTCGGTGCCGCTTCGGCCGGGGACGGGCTCGACCTGATAAGGAATCTCCAACTCCCTGGCCACCTCGACCAGGGCCTCGTGCAGCCTGGGGTGGATGTTGGGGCCGAAGGCGATAGCTGGCCCCTTGCCCATCTCCAGGGTCTCGGCCTCGGATACGCCGGGCTGGTCGCCGAAGCCGACGTCAACGGCGATGCCCACGTCTGGGGCCAGGCCGTAGGCGCTGGTGATGGCGCCACGCAGCCCCATCTCCTCCTGCACCGTGGCCACGGCGTAGACGTCCCAGGCGTGTCGGACAGAGGCGAGCCCCTCCAGGCAGACCAGGATGGCGGCCACCGCCGCCCGGTCGTCGAAGGCCTTGCCGGCCACCAGATCACCCTGAAGCGGGGTGAATCCTCGTCTCAAGGTGGCCAGATCGCCTACTCGGACCAAGCGCTTCAGCTCCTCTTCTCCCATCCCCACGTCTATGAACAGCTTATCCATGTCTATGGTCTTCTCGCGCTCCTCTGGTGGGAGCACGTGGGGAGGCCGGCTGCCGATGATGCCCGGCAAGTCCTTGCGGCCATGCACCATCACCTCTTGCCCCAGAAGAGTCCGCTCGTCGAAACCACCTATCTCAGTGAAGTGAAGGAAACCTTGCTCCAGCCTGGTCACCATCAGCCCGATCTCATCCATGTGGCCAGCCAGCATGATGCGGCGGCGAGGCTCCTCGCCCTCTCCCCTCTTCAGGGCGACGACGCTGCCCAGCTTGTCGGTCTGCACCTCATCGGCGTATCGCCTGAACTCCTCGGCGACGATACCTCGCACCTCGGCTTCGTAGCCCGAGACCCCTCTGGCCTCGGAAAGTTTCTTTAACAACGGCGCTATCTGCACTGCTTATGGCCTCCTCTTGACGTTTCACGTCTTCACGTTTCACGGCCAGGATATTATAGCCCAATCTTGCCTTCTGTCAAACATAGAGCCATCGCTTTGGATCATGGTGTAGGTGTCTCTGTAGGCGTAGATGTAACCGTGCTCGTTGGTGAGGGCGTTGCCGTAGCTGTCGGAGTGTCGGTTGCGGTAGCCGTCGGCAACGGTGTGAGCGTGGCTGTTGGGGTGTCGGTTGGCGTCGGCAGGGGTGGCGTCGGGGTCGCCGTGGCGGTAGGGGTTCCCGTAGGCGTAGTTGTACTGGTCGGTGTGGCCGTGCTGGTGGGAGAGGGCGACGCCGTCGGGGTCTCTGTGGAAGTCGCCGTAGTCGTCGGCGTAGCTGTAGCAGTGGGGGTGTCGGTTGGGGTGGCTGTCAGAGTAGGCGTCGGTCCAAGGGGGGTAGGACTCGGGGTTGGTGTGCGTGATGGGGTAAGGGTAGGAGTGGGAGTAAACACTGTCGTGGGGGATGGCGATGGCGTAAAGGTCGGGGTAAACGCTGTCGGGGGAGGTGGCGCAAGGGACAAGGCCGCCAATCCCAGACAATAGCAAGGCAAAGTAAGCAGGATGATGGCCAGCAAAAGCCCATAGGTGGTCCTCTGCTTATCCGATAGATTGATGTACCAGTTGCGCAGTTCGTCCATTTGACTCGACTGAGTATGATAGCATTGATTGGGTTTATTGTCAAGAACCACGCCGGCGTGAGCGTATCGTGATTGGGACATAGGGGTAGGCACAATGGACATTGATGCTCCGTAGGAGGGCGAAAAAGGTGGCTATCAGGCGTACAAATTTCTCTTGCAGTTGATAAAATCACGGTGATGTGATAGAATTAGTGAGGCGTGAAACGTGAAGCGTGATTTCACGTTTCACTCGTCACGTTTGACGCACCGTGCATCAGGATCAAACCACAAGGAGTTACCAATGAATGCCCAAGACATCCTCAACAAGTATGACCAGTACGTTTTCCCCAGCGTGATCACCTACTACGAGGAGCCACTGCCCTTCGCACGTGGGGAAGGGCAGTACCTCTACGGCGTGGACGGCCAGCGGTATCTGGACTTCTTCGGCGGCATCCTCACCGTCAGTGTGGGCCACTGCCATCCCAGGGTCACGGAACGAGTCTGCCAGCAAGCGCGCACCCTGCAACACACCTCCACCCTCTACCCCCACGCCAACATGGTGGACCTGGCCGAGAAATTAGCTCACATCGCGCCAGGCGAGCTGAAGAAGAGCTTCTTCACCAACAGCGGCACGGAAGCCAACGAGACGGCCATCATGCTGGCCAAGGTCTACACCGACGCCCAGGAGGTCATCGCCCTGCGCCACGGCTACAGTGGGCGCTCAGCTTTAGCTATGACCCTGACCGGGCAGGCCAATTGGCGCATCGGCGGCACCCAAATCCTGGGCATCAAGCACACCCACAACGCCTACTGCTACCGCTGCCCCTTCAAGCGACAGTACCCCGACTGCAACCTGGAGTGTGCCTACGACGTGGAAGAGCTGATCCAAACCACCACCTCCGGCCGGGTGGCGGCCTTCATCGCTGAGCCCATTCAGGGCGTGGGCGGGTTCATCACTCCGCCACCTGAATACTTCCCCATCGTGGTGGACATCGTGCGCAGGTACGGAGGCATCTTCATTGACGATGAGGTGCAGACGGGCTTCGGGCGGACGGGCAGGAAGTGGTTCGGCATCGAGCACTGGGGCGTGGAGCCGGATATCATCACCTGCGCCAAGGGGATCGCCAACGGTACGCCGATGGGAGCTACGGTGGCTACAGACGAGGTCGCCGATAGCTTCCAGGGGTTGACCATCTCCACTTTCGGCGGAAACCCTGTTTCCTGTGCCGCCGCCCTGGCCACGATAGAGGTGATCGAGGAGGAGAACCTGGCCAGCAACGCCCAGGTGATGGGCGACTACCTGCGAGAGAAGCTTGAGGAGCTGAAGGAGAAGTATCCACTGGTCGGCGACGTGCGGGGGATGGGCCTGATGCAGGGGGTGGAGCTGGTCCGCGAGGGGAAGGAGCCGGCTAGTGAAGAGATACTCCAGGTGTTCGAGGCCACCAAGCGTCAGGGGTTGCTCATCGGCAAGGGTGGGCTGTACGGCAACGTCATCCGCATCGCCCCGCCGCTCAACATCTCCAAAGCCGATGTGGACGAGGCGGTGCGTATTCTGGATAAGGCGCTTGAGGAGGTAACGAGGCAATGAGGCAACGAGGCAACGAGGCACCGGGGCACCGTGTCAAAGTCCTATGCACATTGAGGTTCACTGAACAGCAATTGGACAAATTGCGAGCCGTGTCACCGCGCCTGATGGTGGCGCAGAGGACTTGCCACGACGCCGAGGAAGTGAGGGAAGCCCTGGATGAGGACACAGAAATATTATACGCCTTCCACCTGCCGGACGATCTATTGCCCAGGGCGCCCAGGCTGCGGTGGGTGCAACTGCACAGTGCGGGAGCGGATCACTTGCTGGACCACCCCATTATGAACAGCGACGTCCTCGTCACCACCAGCAGCGGCATCCACGCCACCCCCATCGCCGAGTACGCCTTCGCTTCTATCCTGGCCTGGAGCCGCCGCGTGCCTGAGATGCTCTATTATCAAAACCGGCGGGAATGGCCCAAGGGCCGCTGGGACCTCTTCGTCGGCCAGGAGCTCAGGGGCGCGACGCTGGGCGTCGTGGGCTACGGCAGCATCGGCCGGGAGGTGGGACGGATCGGAAAGTGCTGGGGGATGAGGGTGGTGGCGGCGAAGAGATCGGTGAGGCGGGTGGGGGATACAGGGTACAGGGTGCCAGGGACTGGCGATGCGGAGGCCCAGGCACTGGATCGGATCTACCCACCTGAGCGGCTCCGAGAAATGCTGGCGGAGTGCGATTTCGTGGTGATCTCGCTGCCGCTGACCCCTGAGACGAGAGGGCTCATCGGCGAAGAGGAACTGAGGGCCATGAAGCCTAACGCCTATCTGGTCAACGTCTCTCGTGGGGGCATCGTGGACGAGCCGGCGCTCATCAAAGCCCTGCAAGAGGGCTGGATTGCCGGCGCGGGCCTGGATGTCTTCGAGATGGAGCCTCTGCCGCCCGATAGCCCGCTATACGACCTGGACAACGTGATCCTCTCACCCCACGTGGCCGGCTTCTCTCCTCACTACGACCAACGGGCCAGTGATCTCTTCGTGGAGAACCTGCGCCGCTATCTGGCGGGCCAGGAATTGCTGAACCTGGTGGACAAGGAGGCGGGGTACTGAGGTAGTGAGTCACTGGGGCAATGAGTCGGGGAGTGCAGGCGCGAGCCTGCCATGAGGTGGACTTGCGTCCGCACTCCTGCCTAAAGTCACCCCCTTCAAAATCTCCATTGGACGACCTCATCGTAAATGTCTTCGCCCGTCTGATCGGTGATCCAACTGACGGCCAGGCGAAGGTCCCGTTTGAAGCCCTCCTCCAGCGAAACGCCGGTGGCCTCTTTGACCAGGTGGATGGCCTTGGCGGCGTAGGCGATGACGTAGCGGGGCTCCAGGCGGCTCAGGTCCTCGAAGAAGAAGCCGCAGCTCGTGTACATGGCCTGGCGGTAGTACTGAGCCTCCAGCAAAGTCAATATCCGCTTTGCCTCCTCCTCGGCAAGCGTCTCGCTCGCCCGCTGAGCCAGAAAGGCCCTGCCCTCTATTTCCCCCAGCACCACCTGGATGTAGCCATCCCGCAGCCTCCAGGGATCAGCTCCCCATCGTTCGACCTCGTCCTGGTAGAGAGCGTCCATCTCCTGGGCCAGCCGGTCCAAGGTCCCTCGCAAATGGCGTTTCCACCTGCTATCGCCCTGGGTGCAGGTGCATCCCTCCTGCCAGCGAGCCAAACCATGCCCACAGCTCCACGAGGTGCCGTCTATGATTTCTACCTCTGCCACTGGTGGGTGTTCCTGCAAATATCGGGTCAGGAAAGTCACCTCGTAGCCTGCCTGGGGCACCTCTTGGTACAGCAAATCATATAGAAATTGCTCCCCTCCCCGATGGTGGTGGCCAAAGGTTTCACCATCGGTAGCCACCAGGCGCAGTCCCCTGCCGGAGCCGTGAGCGTTCGACAAGCGGTTCCCAACAAAATCCTTCACGCTATTGGCCAGATCCGAGCCAAAAGCCAGGTGATTGGAGAGCGCCTCGTCCCTGAAGAACACGGCTATCTCTCGGCCACGCGGCAGTGGCACGCGGTAGGGTCCGGCGCCACTCCCCCCTCTCTCTCCCCCCCTATCAGGGGGGGATGGGGGGGGTGCCTGGTGGGGGGAGAGGATGGTGAAGGCGATGCCCTGGCTGGCCAGTACCTCCAGGGTCTCCCGATCCACGGCCATCTCCGGCAGCCACATCCCCGGAGGCTGGTGGCCGAAGCGATGGCGGAAGTCGGCGATGCCCCAGATCACCTGGGTCTGTTTGTCGCGTCGGGTGGCCAGGGGGAGAATAGTGTGGTGATAGGATTGAGCGAGGGCGTTGCCCACGCCGTGGGTAACCCTGTTGCGCTGGTCGGCCTCAATGATGCGCTGATAGGTGGTTGGGTCGTGGCCCTCCAGCCAGGCTGCCAGGGTAGGGCCCAGGTTGAAGCTCAGGGCATCGAAGTTGCCTAGCTCCGCATTGGGCCGATAGCACTCGGCGTTGATCTTCTCGTTGAAGTTAGCGAACGGCGTGGCTCCCCTCTCGGGGGGAATAACCCCTGTGAAAGGATCCTCCCGAGGGGGCTGGTAGAAGTGTCCGTGAACGCAAAAACTGGTAAGCTCCAAACTTCAAACCTCAAACTTCAAAATTGGATTTTGGACTTTGATCTTTGGATTTTGGATTTCTAACATGCCCACAGGATCAAGCCGGGCTCGAAGGGATTACTTAGATCTTCGTGGTGGGGCAGTATCCGCAAAGCGTAGCCGTACCGACCGCTGGTGCGAGCGGGAATGGAGCCGGCGAACACGTGGCTGCCGTCACCATTGGACTCCACCCAGTTCATGGCCATAGCTTCACCCTTCAAGAATTCTCCCTTGGTATCGAGAGGGCCATAATAGAGCTGCACGGTCACGTCCCTGGGCTCCAGAGCGCCCAGAACGACCCGAGCTCGTACCTGGAGCTCAGCGCCCACCTTTAGCTTGGCTGGCACCTCCGCCTCCACGTTTTCCACCCGGATCTCCGGCCAGTGTTGGCACAGATGTGATTTCCACTGCGCGAGGGCCTTGGCCCGAGCCATCCCGTCCTCGGCCAGGTGCCAATACCGCTGGGATGCAGGCAGGTAGAAACGCTCGGCATACTCCCGAATCATGCGGTTCGTGTTGAACACTGGACAGATGGTTCGCATGGCAGCTTTCATCCGAGCAATCCATTTGTGCGGAAGCCCGTTGGAGTCGCGATCATAAAACAACGGAACGATCTCTTTTTCCAGGATTCCATAAATGGCCCTGGCCTCTATGTCATTCTGATAGTTGACATCCTCGTACAACTCTCCTCTACCGATGGCCCACCCGGTGTCGGGCTGATACGCCTCATCCCACCAGCCATCGAGGGTGCTCACGTTGATGACACCGTTGGCGGCGGCCTTCATCCCGCTGGTGCCGCTGGCCTCCCGGGGGCGAAGCGGGGTATTGAGCCAGACGTCTGCTCCCTGAACCAGGTAACGGGCGAGGGCCATATCGTAGTCCTCGATGAAGACGATCCGTCGCCGAAACTCCTCCTGCCGGGAGAGGTGGACGATCTGCTGGATCAGCTTCTTGCCTGGATTGTCCTGAGGGTGCGCCTTCCCGGCGAAGATGATCTGAACGGGGTGATCCTCGTCGTTCAGGATTCTGGCCAGTCGGTCCGCATCGCGCAGAATCAGGGCGGCTCGCTTGTAAGTGGCGAACCGTCGGGCGAACCCAATGGTCAGGGTTGCGGGATCCAGCACTTCGCTGGCTCTCTCCATCTCAGACGGGGAAGCGCCTTGCTTCTCGAGTTGCTTGCGTAGCAGCCGTCGAGCGACGGCTACCAGGCGTTCCCGCCGCCTCTCGTGGGTCCGCCAAAGCTCCTCGTCGGGGATGTCCTCTACCCGCTTCCAGATGGCCTGGTCGGCCTGGTGTACCAACCAGCGGGGTCCCAGGTAGCGATCATAAAGGGTGGCCATATCGAAGGAGATCCACGAGGGGATATGGATGCCGTTGGTGACCGAGGTGATGGGCACCTCGTCTTCAGGTGTCCCTGGCCAGATTCCCTGCCACATGCGGCGCGAGACCTGGCCATGCAGCCGGCTCACTCCGTTGGCATAGGCTGCCAGGTGCAGAGCCAGGCTGGCCATACAGAAAGGCTCTCGATGGTCTGCTGGATTCTGGCGTCCTAGCGCCAGGAACTCCTCCCGCGAGAGGCCGAGTGATGGGTAATAAGCGGGGAAGTACTTGTCCATGAGTTCAGGAGGAAAGCGGTCAATACCGGCCGGGACGGGAGTATGGGTGGTGAAGACGTTGCCGGCCGAAGCGGCCTGCCGGGCCTCCGCAAAAGAGAGCCCGTGCTCCTCCATGAGGATGCGGATGCGCTCCAAAGCCAGGAAAGCGGAGTGGCCCTCGTTCATATGACAGACGGTGGGGCGGATCCCCAGGGCTTCCAGGGCACGGAGGCCGCCGATGCCCAGCATGATTTCCTGCTGGATACGCATCTCCAAATCCCCGCCATAGAGCTCGTCGGTGATGTCCTGATCCTGACGGCTATTGGCCGGGATATTGGTATCGAGCAGGAAGAGAGGCACCCGGCCGACCTGGGCGCGCCACACCTGGGCCGTGACCTTACGGCCAGGGTAATCAACCTGGACCGTCACCGGCGTCCCATCCTCCGCCTGCTCCAGTTGTACAGGCATGTTGTAGAAGTCGTTCTTCGGGTATAACTCCCGTTGCCACCCGTCCGCGTTCAGATACTGGCGGAAGTACCCTTCCTGATAGATGAGACCCACTCCCACCAGGGGGAGGCCCAGGTCGCTGGCCGATTTAAGGTGATCGCCAGCCAGGACGGCCAGGCCTCCAGAGTAGATGGGCAAGCACTCGGTGAGCCCGTACTCGGCCGAGAAGTAGGCGATGTATGGTTCTGTGAATGGGCCATAGGTCTTCTCATACCAGGTGTTTTGACTATTCACGTAGCGGTCGAAATGTTGATAGACTCGCTCTAGATGAGCCAGGAAGCCCTCGTCCTCGGCGGCATCCTCCAGTCGTTCCTGCTTGATGCTCCCCAGCATCAGTACAGGATTGTGGCCGGACTCCTCCCAGAGCTCGCGGTCCAGTCGGCGGAAGAGATCAATAGCCTCCAGGTTCCAACACCACCAGAGGTTGTAGGCCAGGTCCCGAAGGCGTTCCAGCCTGGTCGGCAGAGAAGGGACGATAGTAAAGGTGCAGATGGGTTGCATGGTCTTTTACCTCTTTCTTGTGATATGGAGGGGCAGCTCAGCGTCCACTTGACTTCGACTTGATGCGTGTCGCGTGCTGCACGGTTCACATTTCACGCCCCACACTCGCTCTCAATGCAGCCACATTTTCCGTCACGGACGCATAACAGTTGTATATGCTCGACCCGGCTATCAGCACCGTTGCCCCGGCGCTCACTACCAGCGGCGCGGTAGTGGGGTCTATTCCACCGTCCACGGCGATGGGTGTGTCCAGCCCGCGCTCGTCCAGCATGCGCCGCAGGCGGCGGATCTTGTCCAGTTGGCTGTGGAGGAACGGCTGCCCGCCCCAACCGGGGTTTACGGTCATAACCTGAATCAGGTCGGTCAGATCCAGCACTTCTTCCAGCACGCTCAGGGGCGTGCCCGGGTTGATGGCCACTCCTGCCTCTATCTCAAGCTCGTGGATGCGCTGCAACACACGGTGGAAATGGGGGCAGGCTTCCTGGTGCACGATCAGGCGGTCTGCCCCAGCGTCCGCGAACGCTTCCAGGTGTCGCTCCGGCGCGACGATCATCAGGTGCACGTCCAGCGGCACGCTCACCAGCGGACGCAGCGCCCGCACCACGCCTGGCCCGAAGGTGATGACGGGTACGAAGCGTCCGTCCATAATATCCACCTGGATGGCGTCCACCCCGGCCACTTCGGCCTGGCGGGCCTGCTCGCCCAGGCGGGCAAAATCGGCTGATAGGATGGAGGCTTCAATGACGACCATTGTGTTCTCCTTTTTCTAGCCCTCCGCGCAATCTCAACCTCACCCCAGCTTTGCCCTGAGGCGGGTGAGCTTTAGTCAGTGGATGTTCCCGCTCGTCCATATGTTTCCACGAGTTCGGCCAATCGCGCGATGTGATCACCGCTGAGTGCGTTGGCAGGCAAACGCCAGGCCCAGTTCCCCGCCGCCTGGCTGGGCACGTTCATGCGGGCCTCGCTGCCCAGGCTGAGCACATCCTGCACGGGGAAGATCGCCAGTGCTGCAACGGACGAGGCGGCCAATCGCATCAGCGCCCAGGCAATCCCCCCCCTGCCAGGGGGGGTGTAGCCCAGGTAGCTTAGGCAGAAAGCTCGCTCCCGCTCAGGCGCGGACGCAAACCAGCCGCGAGTGGTGTCGTTGTCGTGACTGCCGGTGTAGACCACGCAGTTGCGTTCGTAGTTGTGGGGGAGATAGGGATTGGTGACATCATCGTCGAAGGCGAACTGGAGAATCTTCATCCCTGGAAAGCCAAACCGATCGCGCAGCGCTTCCACCTCGGGCGTGATGACGCCCAGGTCCTCCGCGATGATGGGCACCTCCCCCAGCGTGTTGAAGAGGGCCTCGAACAGCTCTGCACCCGGCCCTTCCACCCAGCGTCCGTTAACCGCTGTCTCCTCGCCCGCCGGCACCTCCCAGTACGCCTCAAAGCCCCGGAAGTGATCGAAACGCACCATGTCCACTTGATGCAGCATCATGCGCACTCGTTCGATCCACCATTGGTGGCCCTGGGCGGCCATCACATCCCAGCGGTAGAGCGGGTTGCCCCATAGTTGCCCTGTCGGGCTGAAATAATCGGGCGGCACGCCCGCCACCACCGTTGGACGCCCCTCTTCGTCCAGGTGAAACAGGTCCTGGCGCGCCCAGACATCCGCGCTGTCATAGGCGACGTAGATGGGAATGTCGCCCAGGATTTGGATGCCGTGTTGGTTGGCATAGCGCTTCAACTCGCTCCACTGCTCGAAGAACTGGTATTGCAGGAACTTGTGAGCCACGATGGTGGATGACAGCCGCTCACCCCACGTGGCCAGGGCGGCAAGTTCGCGCCGCCTGAGCTCCCCTGGCCACGTGTCCCACGCCTTTCCGCCGAAGTGCTCTTTCAGCGCCATGAAGAAGGCGTAGTCATGCAGCCAGAGGGCATCGTGTTCAGCGCAGAAGGCATTGAAAGCAGCCATCTCGGCTGGATCAGTCCTGGCCGCAAACTGTTGATACGCTCCCAGCAAGAGCGGCTTCTTCCAGGTGATCACAGAGCCGAAGTCAACTCGTTCTTCGGCGAAGACAGGGGCTTCCTCCAGGGCCTGACGGGGGACATAACCCTCACGGACCAGGCGTGCCAGGTCAATCAGCAGCGGATTGCCAGCAAAGGCCGAGAAGGTCTGATAGGGCGAATCCCCGTAGCCTGTGGGTCCCAGCGGCAGCACCTGCCAGACCGTCTGCCGGGCGGACACGAGCGTATCCACCCAACGGTAAGCCATGTCGTTGATCTCGCCTATGCCAAAGCGTCCCGGCAACGATGTTGGATGCAAGAGCAAACCAGCAGAACGTTCCAGCTTCATGGTCCACCTTGCCTGAACTTCAAAGCCTGGCGATACAGTTCCACATACTTCCGCGCCGAGGCCTGCCACGAGAAGTCGGCCCTCATCCCCCGTTCCATCAGGGTCCGCCAGGTGTCCTGGCGGCGATAGACCTTCAGGGCCCTCTCCACGGCAGCCAACAGGGCCTCTTCACTGTAATCCGAGAAGGCGAAGCCGTTGCCCTGACCCGTGGCCGGGTCATAGTCCTTCACCGTGTCGGCCAGGCCGCCGGTGCTGCGCACGATGGGCACGCTGCCGTAGCGCATGGCAATCATCTGCCCCAGGCCGCAGGGCTCGTAGCGCGAGGGCATGAGGAAGGCGTCGCTGCCAGCGTAGATGCGCCGCGCCAGAGCAGGGTCGAACTTAAGGAAGATAGCAGCCTGGCCTTGGTACTTCCCCGCCACGTTAGCAAAGATTCTGTGATAACGCTCCTCGCCCGTGCCCAGGAGGACAAATTGAAGGTCCAGCTCCATCAGTTCGTCTATGGCCTCAACCAGGATATCGAAGCCCTTCTGATCGGCCAGGCGGGAGATCATGCCGATGAGCAGGAGGTCGGCGTCCAGAGGGAGCTCTGCTTTCCGCTGCAGGGCCAGCTTGTTTCCCACCCGCCCCCCCTTCCTCCCCCCCAAAGTTGGGGGGGAAAGAAGGGGGGCAACATCGTAGTTGACGGCGATGTGGGGATCGGTGGCCGGATTCCAGACCTCGTAGTCCAGGCCGTTGAGGATACCGAAGAGGCGATCCTGGCGCTGGACTAAGATAGGGTCCAGTCTCTCTCCGTATTCCGGGGTGAGGATCTCCTGGGCATACTTCTCACTCACCGTGTTGATGACGTCAGCAAACAGGATGCCGCGGGCCATCAGGACGACCAACCCGCTCAGATCATCTCCCCCCCTTCCCTCCAACTTGGGGGGGCTAGGGGGGAGGGGGATGAGGCCGTAGTCGGCCAAATCGGCGAACTCCAGAAGCTCAGGGCCGAAGATACCCTGGTAGGCCAGGTTGTGGATGGTGAATACCGTAGCTGCATCGGCAAAAAAAGGATCGTCCTTGTATATTATCTTCAACCAGTTGGGGATGATGCCGGTGTGCCAGTCGTTGCAGTGGATGACGTCTGGCCGCCAGTCTAGCTTCTTGAGCATCTCCAGGGCGGCGCGGCAGAAGAAGACGAAGCGCTCACCGTCGTCATCGTAGCCGTAGACCTCCTCGCGGTCAAAGTATTTGTCGCTGCCAACCAGGTAGGCGGGCATCCCCTCGACGACGCTCTCGAAGATAGAGGCCAGCTCCTGATCCGAGCCCGCAGGCACGGGCAGGGAATCCAAAACTTTTCTCAGTCCAAACTCGGCCTCGTTGATCCGTCCGTATTTGGGCAGCGCCAGCCTGGCATCGTGGCCCAGCCGACGCAGGGCCTTGGGAAGCGATCCGGCCACGTCGGCCAGCCCTCCCACCTTGGCGAAGGGCACTGCCTCGGAAGCAACCAACAGGATTTTCAGTGTCTCGTCCATTGTCTCTCTCCGCTGGGATTTTTTCTCACAATTATACAACGGATTGACGAGGTTGGGAAGAGGCTGCCAGAACCACAGCCATAGCAGTGGAGAGGAGGCGGGTGTCAGCAGTATCAGCTCGGGAGTTGATGATGATGGGCACTTTGGCTCCCACCACCAGCCCGGCCATGCGGCCACCGGCAAGATATTGAATAGCCTTGGCGGCTGTATTACCCGCCACCACCCCCGGCACGATGAGGATGTCAGCCTGGCCCGCCACCGGGCTCTCAACTCCCTTTATGCGGGCCGCTTCAAGCGAGACGGCAACGTCCAGTGTCAGGGGCCCGTCAACGATGGCTCCCTCAACCCACCCTTGCGCAGCCATTTTAGCCAAAGCCAGGGCCTCGATAGAATGGGGGATCCTGGGATGGACTACGTCGGTAGCGGAGAGAATGGCTACTCTGGGCCTCTCTAAGCCAAACTTGTGGGCCACCTCCACCACGTTCTGAATGATGATGAGCTTCTGCTCGATGGTAGGGGAGAGGACCACACCGCTATCGCTCATGTAGATGAGGCGATCGAAGCCGGGCACCTCGAAGAGGCCCACGTGGGTGAGAAGTTTTCTCTCCCGGATGCCTCTCTCGCGATCAAGGGCTGCGCCCAGCATCTCGGAGGTCTTGAGCTGGCCTTTGATCACCACATCGGCCTGGCCCTGGCGGGCCATAGCCACCGCTTGTTGAGCGGCTCGACCAGTGTCCGGCTCGTGAACGACGATCATGCCGCTGAGGTCAATCTGATATTCCTGGGCCAGGTCCTCAATGGCCGGCCTGTCGCCCACCAGGTGCGCAACAGTAATGCCCAGTTTTTGCAACTCCTCGGCAGAGATAAGCACCGCTGGGTCGTAGGCTGCGGCTATGGCGATGTGCTTCGGCCCCACTGCCTGGGCTGCTTCAATCAACTCAGCGAAATTGGTGATGAGCATGAACCCTGAATCCTCCCGGTTTCGTAGACCAATCCATTTTACACCGATTTTGCCTGCGAGACAAATTCACCCTCAATGGTTATCGAGCTTTCCGAGACCCTTGCCTAATTTGTAGATGAGAGGTTTTGCCTTTTTTAGAAGGTCAGGTATAATAGAGAACGAGCGTTAGCCATGACGAAACTGATAGCCATATTCACCACCTCACTGTTTGTTGGCTTCTCAGGCGCGCTGATGCCAGGGCCTCTTCTCACCGTGGTCATCAGCGGGAGTGCCCGAAGGGGCTTCTGGGAAGGGCCGGCGCTGGTGCTAGGCCATGCTGTAGCGGAGGTTCTCATCGTTGCTGCCCTGGCTGCTGGATTGAGCCGCCTGTTGAAACGAGATCTGGTGGCCGGGCTCATCGGGCTTCTAGGAGGAGCCGTTCTCCTCTGGATGGGCTTCGACATCGTCAGAAGCGCCTGGTGGGGCACGGTCTCTTTAGAGCAGGCCACTGGCAGCGAGGCCGGGCTGCCACTGGGCCCCGTAATCACGGGGGTCGTGGTCAGCATCTCCAACCCCTATTGGGTACTCTGGTGGGCCACGGTGGGGGCCAGTTACGTGGCCCTCTCTCTAAGGCGAGGCCCCCTGGGCCTGGGTTTCTTCTACTTCGGCCATATTCTATCCGACCTGAGCTGGTATAGCCTGGTGGCCCTGTTGATCGCCAGAGGCAGAGCCTTGCTGAGCCAACCCGTCTACAGGCTGATCCTGCTGGGGTGCGGGCTCTTCCTCATCGCTTTGAGTATCTACTTTGTCCATTCGGGCATCAAATTCCTGCGGGGAAAAGCCGTAGCCATCTCCCCATCAGACTGAGGAGAAGATTCAGAGGGAGGTGATGCGAAAAGCGGATTACTCATTAGAAACACTGCAAGTCCACAAAATCCATTCAAGCAAAGGAGTGATTCTGATGAAAGCGCAACTCAATTGTCAGATCAGAAAAGGGCTGGTAATCTTGACAATCGGGGTCTTGAGCCTTTTCTGGCTGGCGCCCGTTGCCTGGGCTGGTGAATTCAAGGGTGGGGAGGAGGTGATCATCGGCCCGGACGAAGTGATCGAGGATGACCTCTACGTGGGGGCTGAGACGATTGTAATCGAGGGGACGATAAAAGGCGACCTTATCGCCGCAGGTGGTGAGATTATCGTCAACGGAGTCGTCGAAGAGGATTTCTGGGGCGCCGCCGGGTATATCACCATCAACGGCGAGGTTCGGGGCGATGTGCGCATCGCTGGCGGCGTTCTAACTTTGGGTCCGAATGCCCGGATCGGTGATGATGTCCTCGCCGCTGGCTATAGTTTCGATGCCGCGGCTGGCAGCACCATTGGTGGCTCGCTCTTCTGGGGAGGTTATCAGGCCAGGCTGGCCGGAGACGTGGAAGAAGACTTCAACGGCGGGATGGGCGCGCTGGAGATCGCCGGGCGCATCGGGGGCAACGTAGAGGTAGGCGTCGGGGAGCCAGATCCCGATTTCGAGGCTTCGCTGCCCTTCTTCCGGACCTGGATGCCAGCGCCGATGATGCCTCCGGGCTTCAGGGTGACCGAAGGAGCTGAGGTGGGAGGGAAGCTGATTTACACCAGCGGCAGCGAGGGCACGATAGCGCCCGAAGCCGTAACAGGTGGCATCGTCTATCAAACACCGGTGCCGACAGCAGTGGAAGTGGAAAAGGCCAAAGTGCTGACCCCACAGCAGGTTGCTATGAACTGGTTCCTGGACCAACTACGTCGGCTGGTGGCTCTGCTGCTGGTTGGTTTGCTACTCGTCTGGGTCTTCCCCGACCCAATACGGGAGGCGGCGACCGCCTTGCAGACCAGACCATGGGGCAGTCTGGGCTGGGGCATCCTCGTCGTCATCTTCGTCTGTATCGCGGTCCCTGTGGTAACCTTCTTGGTGATCGCCCTGAATCTCATCTTGGGTGTGCTAGGCTTTGGCGGGCTAGTCGTCTCAATCACTGGCCTGGGCTTTCTCACCAACGTGACGATCATAGTGGGTTTCCTGATCGCGGCAGGCTACATTACCAAAGCCGTGGTCGGCTTGTTGGTGGGGCGTCTGCTCCTCAGACGCATCCGAGAGCCGTGGGGGGCAGGACGGGTCTGGCCGCTGGTGCTGGGGATAGTGCTCTTCGCCATCGTCAGAGCCATCCCCATCCTGGGTTGGTTTATTGGCCTGATCGTCACCCTGTTTGGACTGGGAGCCCTCTGGCTGATGGGCTGGGAGGCCCTCCGTCGTCGCCGGGTAGTCCCCGCCTAACGCTACCTGGCAGCAGGGGAGGTTGTTTGAATGGACACTACCGTCATACCGCGTCAGGATATTTTGGATGAAATCATGCGGCGGGTCTTCGAAGTCGTTTTGCCCCGACGGATCGTGCTTTTTGGCTCGGCCGTGCGGGGTCAAATGGGGCCGGACAGTGACTTGGACCTGCTGGTGATCGTGCGAGGGCCGGTTCATCGCCGCGCCCTTGCCCAGGAAATTTATCGTAATCTGCATGGCATCCCACTGCCGGTAGACGTCGTCGTGGCGACAGAGCAGGATATTGAGCGGTATGGTGACAAGGTCGGGACGATCCTGCGCCCGGCGTTACGCGAAGGGGAGGTCATCTATGAAGCGTAGAACTGATCCAACCGATCCCCTGGCCTGGCTGGCACGGGCCAAAAGCAACCTGAAGATCGCCGAACTAGGGAGCGGCCAGTCTGCAAATCCCGCCGGAGGTCAAGGCTGCCGATGGTCTCACTTCATACGCCGTCCAGGCCCGCTATCCCGACTGGGGTGAAGATGTAACCAAAGAGGAGTACCAACGTGCCCTCGAATTGGCTCGACGAGTCGTTTCGTGGGCCGAAAGCATTCTGAATGTCTAAAGCCACCCACTACTTCAGTGTCAGCCAGATCACCAGCTACATCAAAGAGCTGTTCGAGATAGACTTCGTGCTCCAGGACCTCTGGATAGAGGGCGAGGTCTCCAACTATTCCCGATCGGCGGCGGGGCACGTTTATTTCACCCTGAAAGATGAGGCCGCCAGCATCCGCTGCGTGATGTGGCGCTCGTTGGCTGAACGGCAAACCTACCTCCCCTCCAACGGTGACTCCATCGTTGCTCATGGTCGCATTTCCATCTACGAGGTCCAAGGCACTTATCAACTCTACGTAGACGCCCTCCAACCGGCTGGCCTGGGGATTTTGTACCTCCAGTTTGAGGCCCTCAAGAAGCGTCTGGAGGCCGAGGGCCTTTTCGCCCCTGAGCGCAAGCGGCCCTTGCCACCCTTCCCCCGCTGCCTGGGCGTGGTCACCTCGCCCACAGGGGCCGCCATCAGGGACATTTTGCACGTTCTGGGGCGTCGCTATCCCCTGGTTGAGGTGATCCTCTCCCCTGCCCTGGTGCAAGGAGACAAAGCGCCGCTGCAGATCGTGGCTGCCATCGAGGCCCTCAACCAGCACACCGATGCCGAAGCCATCATCGTGGCGCGGGGCGGCGGGTCGCTGGAAGAATTGTGGGCCTTCAACGACGAGCGGGTGGCGCGAGCCATCTACTCATCGCGCCTGCCCGTGATCTCCGGCGTGGGCCACGAGACCGACTTCACCATCGCCGACTTCGTGGCCGATGTGCGGGCTCCCACCCCTTCGGCCGCCGCAGAGATCGCCGTGCCCGATCAAGGGGAACTGCGGGGAACACTGCACCTCCGCCGCAACCGCCTGGTCGCGCTGATGGGAAGGCAGATAACCGAACGGCGCCGCGCTCTTGAGCCCCAAGCGCGTGCCCTCAATCGGCTATCACCTCAAGCCAAAATCGCCAGCCACCGTCAGCGCATAGATGAGCTAACCCGCGCGGCCAGCGCCAGCCTGGCCCACCAGTTGGCTCTGCAGCGAGAGCAGTTGCGCGGCCACCTCCTGCGCCTGCAGAGCCTCAGCCCCTTCGCCACCCTGGATAGGGGCTATTCCCTAACTCGACAATTGAGAACAGGGGAGATCGTGAGGAGCGTGGCCCAGGTGGCGGTCGGGGATCGAATCGAGACCCAGGTGAGCGACGGGAAATTTGAGAGCCTGATTCATGAAACCAAAACTGCTGGGGCGTGAAACGTGAAGACGTGAAACGTGAATCAGGCTTTGATCGCCGAAGGTCTCCGACCGAAGCGAAGGAGAACTGAGATGAACGAGGTAGAGAATCTGTCTTTTGAAGAGGCGTTCAAAGAATTAGAGGACACAGTGCACCGGCTGGAGGGAGGAGGGTTGACTCTGGATGAGTCCATCGCCCTCTTCGAGCGGGGGATGAGGCTGGCCGGGCACTGCGGCCAGAAACTGGACGAGGCCGAGTTAAAAGTGAGCCAGTTGGTGCCTTCGGACGAGGGGAACTATAAGACGATCCCGTTCGAGGAAGAAGACACATTGTGAGATCCCTGGGGTTTCCGAAAACCCCAAGGGTCTGAATGTTTCCTTCAGGCCAACTCCCCCTGCATAGACCACGGCCCCGCCCAGGTGACCTTCACCTGGGCTAGCTTTCCTCGCCCCCCCTTCATCCCCCCCAACGTTGGGGGGGAAAGAGGGGGGGCGTCTCTAAAGAAGACCAGCTTGTGGGTGCGGGTGCGACCCTTCCACTTGCCCTTGTGCTTCTCCTCGACGAGTACCTCGACGGTTTTCCCCAAAAACTGTTGGTTGATCTCGCCCGCAATTTCCTCCTGTAGTCCCTCTATAAGCTTGCGGCGGCGTTCTTTCTCCTCCTGGGGTACGTCGTCGGGGAGGCGGCTGGCGGCGGTGCCGTGACGGGGCGAGTAAGCGGCCACGTGCACCACGTCGAAGCGGGTCTCCTCCAGGAGCCTATAGGTGCTCATGAATTGCTCCTCGGTCTCGCCGGGGAAGCCGACGATCACGTCCGTCGCCAGGCTCACTCCGGGGATGCGCTGGCGGATCTTAGCTACCAGCCGGCGATACTGGTCTACGGTGTAGCCTCGGACCATACGCTTGAGGACAGCATCGTCGCCGGATTGGACGGGGATCTCGATGTGCTCGCAGACTTTGGGGAGGCTGGCCACGGCGTCAATGATTCGCCCCTTCATGTCGGCGGGATGAGAGGTCAGGAAGCGAATGCGCCACAGGTCCTCGATCCCGTGAACAGCGGTCAGCAGGTCGGCCAGATCGGGCTGGCCTGGCAGGTCGTGGCCGTAGGCGTCCACGTTCTGGCCCAGCAGGGTTACTTCTCGCGCCCCGTGTTTCACCAGACGATCCACCTCTTCCACGATTTTGTCCAGTGGTCGGCTTCGCTCCCGCCCTCGCCGCAGCCGGACGATGCAGTAGGTGCAGAAACGGTCACAGCCCTGGATGATGGGAACGTAGCAGGATACTGGAGACGTGAAACGTGAAACGTCAAACGTCAAACGTGAAACGTGAAACGTGAAACGTGAAGCTAGGTGACGGCTCTGGACAAACTCCAGAAGTCCTTCCACGTCCGAGGGTTTTAAGAAGGCATCCACGTAGGGGAAGTTCTGTCTTAGAGCGGGGACGTCGTCTACGAGGCAGCCCATCACGGCGATGAGGGCTTCGGGGCGCTTTTTCTTGAGGGGCTTTAGGGAACTGAGGCGGCCCAGCACCTTGTCCTCCGCGCTCTGACGGACTACGCAGGTGTTGAGCACGATGAGGTCAGCCTCTTCGGCCCGCTTCGTCCAGCGGTAGCCCAGGCGTTCCAGGCCCTCTGCCGCCCGCTGTGAGTCGGCGGTGTTCATTTGACAACCAATACTCCAGATGTGGTAATGTTCCATCTCACATCACAACCCGCTTCTGCTGGATCCCTTCGGCAGGCTCAGGACAAGCGCCAGATCCGGCAGGCAGCGGATCTGGCGATCCACTGCGAGCCTTTGTGAGTTGCCTAAGCTCTCTCCCCGGAATATCGGAGAGCTCATATTCGATCTCCGGAGATTCCAGGATTTCTTCGGCGGTCTGCTGGTCAAGCTTAAGCCTTCCCCGCAGCTTGGCGACTATGGACTCCTTTGAAGTTTGGAGTTTGAGGTTTGGAGTTTGACTTTTCATCCTCTAGCCAGGATCTCCCGCGCCACCACCAACCCCGCGGCGGAGGCCTGTACCAGGCCCCGGGTCACGCCCGCCCCGTCGCCGGCGGCGAAGAGGTTCTCTACCTCGGTCTCCAGGGACTTGCTCAGCTCGAGCCTGGACGAGTAGAACTTGACCTCCACGCCGTAGAGTAGAGTGTGACGCGAGTTGACGCCGGGAGCCAACTTGTCCAGGGCCTCCAGCATTTCCAGGATATTAACTACGTAGCGATAGGGCAGCACCAGGTTCAGGTCGCCAGGAGTGGCATCTCTCAGAGTAGGGATGACGAGGCTACGGGCCAGTCGCTCAGGCGTCGAGCGCCGTCCCTGCTGCAGGTCGCCCAGCCTCTGCACGATGACACCATCGCTCAGCAAGTTGGCCAGACTGGCGATGTACTTACCGTAAGCGATGGGCTCCTTGAAAGGCTCGGTGAAGGTCTTACTCACCAAGATGGCAAAGTTGGTATTCTCGGTCCTTCGGTTGGCATAGCTGTGGCCATTGACGGTCATCACTTCATCGGCGTACTCAGTTACTACCTCACCGTAAGGGCAGACGCAGAACGAGCGCACGAAATCATCAAAGGCGCGGGAGTAGTAATGCAGCTTGGGCTCGTACACCAGATCGGTGATGGGGGCCAGCACCTGGGCCGGCAGCTCCACCCGCACGCCCAGGTCAACGGGGTTGCGGCTGAGGGACAGGTTCAACTGTTGGGACACTTCCTTCAGCCAGGATGCCCCCTCCCGCCCAGGAGCCACCACCACGTATTTGCCCTCGATGACCTCTCCCTTGGCCGTCTCTACCCCTGCCGCCTGCCAGTTCTCGACCAGGATTCTGGAGACTTTGGTTTTGGTTCTGATCTCCACTCCACGGCCCGACAGCTCGTCCCGCATGGCCGTCAGAATCTCGCCGCTTCGCTCCGTACCCAGATGGCGGATGGGGACAGAGATGAGCCTTAGCCCCGCCAGGGCCGCGCGTTTCTCCAGTCGCTCGATGTCGTCGGCGTTGGTGCCGTAAACGGGCCCCGTCGCGCCGAATTTGGCGAAAGTCTCATCAACTTCTCTAATCAGGGCGCTCGTTTCCTCGTTACCCAGCAATTCTGCCAGGTGTCCACCCACCGCTGGCGAGAGGGTCAGCTTGCCGTCTGAGAAAGCGCCAGCCCCTCCCCAGCCGCACAGGAGCCGGCAGGGGTTGCACTGGGCGCAGCCCTTGCCAAGCTCCCGAGCCGGGCAATGCCGCTTTTCGATGTCGGAGCCTTTTTCCAACATCAGGATGTCCAGCTTCGCGTGTTTAGATAGCTCCAAAGCGGTGAAAATCCCCGCCGGCCCGGCGCCGACGATGAT
>Ga0194126_10003016_pt1 | contig 26972 bp, 19 predicted proteins | sample TA2KigC150mmetaG_FD_148641 | JGI IMG/M metagenome (GOLD analysis project Ga0194126, IMG submission 148641) | Freshwater microbial communities from Lake Tanganyika, Tanzania - TA2015035 Kigoma Deep Cast 150m | ecosystem: Environmental > Aquatic > Freshwater > Lake | place: Tanzania: Lake... | reverse complement strand
AAAGAGTATGACAGTATCCTATTTAATCTTCTTGGTAAGTATTTGAAAGAAATAATTATGCAAACCAGAGATAAAAAAGAGTATAATTAAATCGGATTTTTTTAATTTTTAACTTGCGGAAAGACAGTTAATAGAATGGAAAATCTTAATATAAAGAATCTTAATATTAATCTTAATATTAATGTCTCTTTATAAAAATTTTTACTAAGCGCTACTGAATTAAAATGATTTTAGATAATACAGGTTATTTTGTTGAAAACCGAAGAAACAGTTCAAATTTAAAAATCCTGAAAGCCTCATTGGAAACAGGTAATTTATCTCATGCATATTTTTTTAACGGCAGCAATATTGAACTTCTTGAGAAGCTTGCACTTTGTTTTGCTGCCTCTATAAACTGTGAGCTAAAAGGGTGTGGAGACTGCAGGATTTGTAAAAACACTGTAAAAGGTTTTTACCAGAATCTTATAGTTATCGAACCAGAGGGGAATATACTTACAATAGACAAGATAATACAGCTTCAGAGATTTATGGGTATAAGCTCTTACTTACCAGGGAAAAAAATCTGCATAATAAAAGAAGCGGATCTCATGAACAGGGAAGCTTCAAACAGGCTGCTAAAAACACTGGAAGATCCCCCCGATAATGAAAGCATATTTATACTTTTATCCGAAGACATAAAAGCAGTTCTTCCAACAATTGTATCAAGATGCATTGTCTTTGAGTGGGATTTTTTACAGGGCAGTGAAATAAATTTGAATATAGATATGAAGCCCCTGAAAGAAATTGTAGATAATGGTATTAAAGATATCATAGAGCACTTAAGTGTTTTTAAATGCGATGAAGAAAATGCAGGGAGCATAAGAAGAATAGGAAACTGCGCCACTTACGAAGGTTTTAACGGATATGTTAAAAGGATTGGCAATAATTTCAATGCAGTGTTGAAAATATCAATTGATATTTTAGACTTTTTAAAAAATAGTCTTTCCAATGATGATGAATACATAAAAACAGAGGTCCAGAAATTAAAAAGTGCAGGCGCTTCTGCAGCAGAATTAAAGAAGTTTGAGGAAAGTTTAAGGGCAAAAAACCGAAGGAAAAAAAACAAATATTATAGTTTGGGTATAAATAAGGTTTTTGATATAATAACAGCCTGGCTTGAAGATATAGTATCAATTAAGTCTGGTGCAGATATGTCTGTTTTAAATTATAGTTCAAACTATGATTTAATAAACAGAAATGTAAAGTTTGTTAAAATTGAAAAAGTATTTAAACTTCTTGAAACTATTGAAAATAACAGAGGTTATTTAAAGTATTCAATTTATACCGAACTTTCTCTGGATAATATATTTTTACAGATGTTGAATTTGAATTGAGGTGAATGATTATGCCTTTTATTATTGGAGTTATATTTAGAAAAAGCGGAAATATTCATTATTATAACCCCGGTGATATTTCCTTAGATGCTGGAGATAGAGTAATCTGCCGGATTGATAATAATGCAACTGATATCGGGGAAGTAATTGCGCCACCATCAGAGATTGGTGAAAGTGAATTTGTCGAACCTGTAAATAAAGTTTTGAGGAAGGCAACAGATTATGACCTTTCGATAGAGGAATTTAACAGGGACAGGGAAGCAGAAGGTGTTAAGAAATTTGAAGAGCTTACAAGAACGCACGGTTTATCAATGAAACTTGTTGATGTTCATGTGATATTTGATAAAAGCAAGATGATTTTCTACTTCACTGCTGACAAGAGAGTTGATTTTCGTGAAATGGTAAAAGAGCTTGCATCTTATTTTAAAATAAGAATTGAGCTCCGGCAGATTGGGGTAAGGGATGAAGCTAAAATTGTTGGCGGTCTTGGGCCCTGCGGGATGAACCTTTGCTGTAAAAGTTTTCTTACTGATTTTGAGTCAATTTCAATAAAGATGGCAAAGGATCAGAATCTTCCGCTTAATCCTTTAAAAATTTCAGGTATCTGTGGAAGACTTATGTGCTGTCTTAACTATGAATATAATACTTATAAGGAATTTTTAGACCAGGTACCCGAACGGGGTGTAAGTGTTAAAACAAAACATGGTATTGGTACAGTTTCAGGATATAACCCGTTAAAAAAATCAGTTGTTGTTGAATTTGAAAATGAAAATAAAATAACAGTTCCTTTTTCTGAAATAGAGGTAGTTGAAGAAGCAAGCCACATAAAGACAGAAAGTTTATCTGCTGATATATCTGCTGAAATTGAAGATTAGTTTCAGGACAAATCCGCGGCTGCCGATGTAGCTCAACTGGTAGAGCAGCTCATTCGTAATGAGCAGGTTACCGGTTCAAGTCCGGTCGTCGGCTCCATATTCCTGTTTTTAATTTTAAAATGAAATGGTGATTAATTAAAATAAATGATAATTAATAATTTGAAGCAGAAGCTGAATAAGGATGTAGCAGAACTTATAGGATTATTGGAAAAACAGGGTTTAATTTTAAAGGAAAATCTTGAAAAATTAAATATTTCAAACATCACTATTGGCCCGCCAAAGAATAAAACATTCGGGGATCTTTCAACAAATGCTGCAATGGTTCTGGCACCAGCCTTACAGGAAAGCCCGATAAAGACTGCAGAGATGCTGGAAGAAAAGGTATTTTTTAAATGGAATGAAATACAGAGCATCTCGATAGTACCCCCTGGTTTTATTAACTTATCTTTAAGTCAGGATTTTATTGTTGAGAAACTCCTTGAAATATCCAGCCGGAATGAAGGTTTTGGTTTTAATGATAGTGGTAAAAATATAAAAATACAGATTGAATTTGTAAGCGCAAACCCGACAGGAAGCCTTCATATAGGTCATGGAAGATGGGCAGCACTGGGAGATGCTCTTTCAAATATCTACAATGCAAATGGTTTTAATGTCTGGCGGGAGTATTATGTGAACGATTATGGAAGCCAGGTAAATAAATTTGCATTGTGCATAAGAAGTCTTTACTTGAACCATTTTGGAAAGGTAATTGCTTATCCAGATGATGGTTATCCTAAAGAAATAGCGGAAACTATTGCGGCTGAAATTATTGATAGATACGGTGATAAGTTTCTTATAAGAGTTCAACCCGATAAAAAAGATGAGAATCTTAATAAATTTAAGAAGAATTTAGAAGAAAAATCTATAAAAACGAATAAATCATCTGTAAAAACCAATCAATCAAATCAATCTTTTGACCTGGACGCTGACCTTGATGCCCTGGCTAAGAAAGGTATTAAGATAATGCTTGACAGAATTAAAAATACTTTAAAATCCATGAATGTTTCATTTGATGAATGGTTTTATGAAAGCAGTCTGTATAAAAAAACTCACCTGGAAGATACTGTTGAAAAACTGAAGAATAGAGGATTAATTTATCATAAAGATGAAGCATTGTGGTTTAAATCCTTTGAATTCGGGGATGATAAGGACAGAGTAGTTATAAGGACTGGTGGAGAGCCTACCTACTTTGCTTCGGATATAATGTATCTATTAAACAAGATTGGCAGGGGTTTTGACAGGTTAATATATATCCTTGGTGCAGACCATCACGGATATATAAAAAGGCTTCATGCTGTTGGCAAAGCAGTCGGATATGATGATGAAAAAATTAATGTAATAATAGGCCAGCTTGTTCGTCTTGTTAAAAAAGGTAAGGCAGTAAGAATGTCTAAAAGGGACGGTACATTTTATAATCTTGATGATTTGATAATGGAAGTTGGAAAGGATGCAGTAAGATATTTTTTTACAACAAGCTCCTTTGATACACCGCTGGATTTTGATATAGAACTTGCAAAACAGAAATCAAATAAGAACCCTGTTTATTATGTGCAGTATGCCCATGCACGAATAGTAAGTGTAATTGAAAAAATTAAAGAGCTTTTCTCAAAGAGACAGTTGTCTGTTAATGAGAAAGATCTAGATTTATCATCTGTAATGGAGAATCTAAAAAAGGCAAAAATTGCCGGTGGAAAAAAATTTAATGATGTTTTTAATGGCATAATTTCTAAAATTAATTTTAAAAATTTAAATTTAGAAAATGCTGAAGAATTTGAACTTGCAAAGATTTTAATGCTATATCCTGATATAATTTATGATGCATGCATAAATAATGCACCATATCTTATTAACCAGTTTCTTTACAGGCTGGCTTCCCAGTTTCATTATTTTTACAACCATTATAGAATTATTGATGAAGGAAAACTAAATAAAGACAGATTTAAATTAATACTTCTTGTAAGAATTGTTTTGGCAAATGCAATGAAAATATTGAGTATTAATGCGCCGCTTAAAATGTAGTTTATTTTATACTTTTAAATATTGTCTCAGAAGTAACTGCATTATTAGAATCAATTCCAATATCTTCCTTGCAGCTCTATAAAATGATAAATTCACTTGTCACCTCTGACACAAACTAATAATCATCCCCTATAATAATAGTGATATCTACTTTATCAACATTGTTGCTTGATCTTGAAATCTCACCTGTACCAAGAAATTTCTTTAAATCTTCCGCAATATTATTGACGGCGGTCTTATCTGTAAAAATGATAATCCTGGTATTATTATAGTTAAAATTATCTGCATTTTTTGCTTCAGTCACTTTAATAGAATTCTTATCTTTATTGAAACCTGCTTCAATTTTACTCTTGACCTTAGCTGCAATACCTTGTGTACCCTGACCATTTAAAATATTTACAAGAATTAATTCTGAAGTATTGCCGGTATTGGCTGCTGTATCTGCAGTGTCAGCGGGCATTAAAAAATCTTTGCCAATGATTACAACTATGTCGGAATACTGGGAATTTCCATTTTGTTTGGTAACAATGCCGACTTTTAATATAGTTTTTATTTCCTGGGCAGCTTTTACAATTTCCGGATCTTCGGACTTACAAATAATCAGTGTATTTTTATAGTTATAGTTATCAGCATCAATAACCTTATATAAATTGTATTTATATGTGCCGTCTGTATTTTTTAATTCTTTAAATAATCCGGATGTTTTTGCTGCTATTTTTTTGATACCAACACCGTTTAAAATGGACAAAATAAAAACTGGTTCAGTTCCTGAAGCTATGGTCTGGGCATCAGCAGTTTTAGAAGAGGCGGCATCAATAGTGCCTGTATAACTGTAGCCATACTGGATATATTGATTAATAAGACCTTTAAACTCATCTGATGCCAGAAAATTATTAAGAACAGCTGTCCTGCCCTGCAATTTAAGCTGGCTCTGCCAGTGCGCTGCTCCATTTGAATCCGGGCTCCTGTCCAGAACAACCATATATAAAACAGTTATATATTGTGCGTCAGCCAGATTCATTTCATTAAACTGTTTACTAAGAATAATACCTTTAATCACATCAGCATGTGAAATTGTTCCTGCAGCTAATTTATCAGCCCAGTTATTTATAGTAATTTGATCAGGGTCTATATTCAGGCTTCTTTGGTATACCCGCCTTACAAAGGATTGCGCGGATGCAAGCCTTTTTTTACTTAAAATACTTTCACCATAGTTATTTATATATTCAACAATGCCGTTGTAAATGCCTGTTGCAATTCTATCCCTAAAACCTGCATCATTTAATTTGGCTTCTTCATCGGGATTGGAAATAAATGCACCTTCAACTAAAGCTGAGGTCATTTTTATATTACTGAGCTCTTTAAAACTTGAATTTTTTACGCCCCTGTTTACAGTTCCAATCTGCTCTACTGTCCTGGAATTTATATATGCTGCAAGGTAATAGCTGCCAGGTGATTCACTGAAGTAAAATGTCTCTGTTCCATTTTTTTCGCGCGAGGTATGGGAATTATTATGAACGCTGACAAAAATGTCTGCATTACTTGTATTTGCAAAATTAACTATTTCATCAAGTGTTTTTTTTGTATCATCTTCACGGGTCATTATTACCTTAAATCCGGAGCTGACAAGTTTATCTCTTAATTTAAAGGCAATATCAAGATTAACATGCTTTTCCATTATTCCAGATGGCCCTATTGCCCCGGTATCTTTGCCGCCATGACCGGGATTAATACAAATCAGGATTTTTTGATTACTGCCCGCAAAAATACTTTTAATATCTGGGATAAAGAAAGATGTTGTAAAGGTGACAAAAGTAATGGCTATAATAAGGGATAGCTTAATAAAGCAAAAACAATATCGTGCTATGTTTTTTTTTAACATTTTTTCTACTGTATTACTGCTAACTTACTGATTATATATATAATTACAAGCCTATATATTTACTACAAATTATTGCAATGCTATTTTATTAACAAATATTTACATATAAATATAAAGTTGTCAACATAAATCAATATATTATTTTATTACAATTTTATCTCAGCATAATAGATGATTTCTTTTCACCCTGCAGCATCCTTTGTGCAGTTTTTTTTGAATAATAGAGATATGTAACTTTTAAATATGTATAAAAATATTTGAATAAATAGTACTCTGGGGATTTGTATAACTGTATATTATTAAATACTCTGGTTCGAATCCTCTCTCCCCAGCCAAAGTATCTATTCTTTATAATACTTTGTAAGATCTCTATAATAGTTTTCGTGAGAACCAATCATTATAAGATTTATGACATCATTTTCAAATTCATAAGCCAATAAAAAAAGTTGTTTTGCTATAGGAAACTTATGAACCCTAACACCTTTTAAGGTACCCTTTTTTTCCTGGGCGATTTCAGGATTTGCAGCAATTTTTTTAATCTCTTTATCAAGTATTATTATCTGGCTCTTATAAAGTCTTTTCTTCTGTCTTTCAAAAAGGGGGGACTGCAGTATTATAATGCCTAATCACCTTCTCCAAAAGTATAAGGGGTTCCAAGTCCCTCTTTTATCTGCTGCCTTCCAAGTAAAATGTCTTTGATTACAAAAAATGATAGGTCAGGGTTATCCTCAGCAATTTTTCCAATAAATGCCCAGTATTCTATTTGACCTGCCATGGATCTTCTTGATACTTTTGCTGAAAGTTTTGCCTCTTCTGCAATCTCTTTTGAAATTTTAATTGCTGTACTCATGTTAATATCACCTCTTAATTATCGAGTTGTATAATAACATAAAAAGCAACTTTTTGCTACTCTTTTAATATTAATAATAATCTTATATATTTAAATAGTTAATGCTTTGGTTATTATATAAATTCAATTATTATCTAAAAAGAGTCTATGATCTCAAGATATTTATTAATTATCCTTTTTTTGTTATTTACTTTTTTACCCCATTTATCCTAAGGGAGGGATCACCAAACAGAAACAACTTCCAGGGCTGGTGAAATCCTGCAACCAGTGTCCAATCCGGGGTGCTTACCATTTCAGGGAAATTCTGCGTCTCATAATATTTCTCAACCATATAAGCCCAGATATCCCCGAGGGCAGGATGCCCATTTACGATAGCTTCAAAGAAGCAGTAATTTAATGTTGAATTGAATCCACTTTGGGAACCGGTTATAAAACCAAAATAACCGACAGCTCCAACGTCATAATAAACTGTAAAAACTTCAGCCATACTATCAGGATTGTTTTCTTGCTGGATGCATGCTGGCTGTTGGGGGGTCTGGGTGAATATCTCATCATTATTTGTACCCTGATGATAAACTCCATTTATATCAGTATAAGCACTGTATGGGGGAAGTGTAGCAAATTCTGCAGTTCCGCAACCGCCTGTGAATATAACAGTCAGCCTATTTAAATTATTCAGCGATGAAACAAATTCGGATGTATAAATATTTGCCCAGACATCCATATTGCCATGACCCATATAGCTAACAAAACCAATTCCTTTGTCAAGATAATCATTTATTATTGCAGCATTTTCTTTAACCTTTCCTGTTATAATTTTTTCATACTCTTCTTTGGAATATTTTTGGGTCCATTCGCTATTAAAAAATTCTTTATCAAGGTCATAAAGCTTGGTTATGTTTTTATCTTTAAGAAGCTTTGCAGCAACTTCATTCTGGTTTGCACAAAACAGTTCAGATAAAGACGGGTCCTGGGTTGAAATAAGCAAAACATTATCCATATAGCTGCTTTTTGTATTATCTTGTTCATAAGCAATTATTTTTCTAACATACCTTTCAACTTCATCTGCAGTTGATACAGGGGTCCTTCCGACTGCAATATCGGGGGTAAGGTCGACCTTATCGACATTTAAAGGACCAGTAATGCTTTCACCTGCAAGTTCTCCAAAGAAGTCGTTTTTATTGCTGTCCCAGTCATCAAAACTGCCATCAGGTTTAAATAGGTCTGCATAATACAGGTCAGTGCCATAAAAAGCAGTATCATATGCTGCTTCAGTTGCCCTGTCGGTTTTTGTAAACCTTATTGGAAACTTATCCGAATCCCCGACAAGCATGGCATATTTTATATTGCTTGCCTTCTTGTAATCAGCCAGACAGTATTTAACCTTTTCAGCTTCATCCCTGCCCTGGTAATTGCTGTAAATATCCTCAAGTGTAATGATTTTTGTAACAATACCGGTATTGTTCTTATGGTCTTTTAGCGGCATGAGAAGTGCAGCGAATTCAAATGGAGTAATTATTATTAGGTCACAGCTTCCTTCAGGTTTAATGGTATCAGCAGAAGTATTTATAGTTTCTTTTGCCTGTTGTGCTTCCATCAGCTCCTTGTCCAGTTTTTCTTTTTCAAGAGCTTCCTCTTTTAACTTCTCATCCTCTTCAAGAATTTGCTCCTGCGAAGTTTCAATTGCTGGTGCATCACAACCTGAAAGCAGTACTGTAGCTAATGCTAAAAATATAAGAAGCTTTGTAAAAAAGGAATGTAATTTATTCATTTTTATACTCATTCCTTTCGCTTCGTTTAAGGCATAAAACGGGATGAAAAACAATTGCCCTTAAGCCTGCTTTAATTATTAAATAAGTTTGCCAATTCGATTTTCTTTCAGGCTTCAAACCCCGTTTCAATTATATTTTAACACTTCATAAGTTAAATATATGTGTTTAAATTAAATATATGTGTTATTAAAAAATTATAACTTTATTAATATTTAAATATTATAAATCTTTATATAAATTATACTATTTTTTGTTTAAATCATCAATTTTATATAATTTTTTTTATATAATTTTTTTTCTATAATTATTAAAGCATCCCCATTTTCATGATAAAAACAAAATTATTAGGTTAAGGATGTTTATTGAAAAAACCGTTCGAAAGACGAGCGGGCATGGTTCCTCCAAAGGAGGAGAGCGAGGAATGAGACCGAGCAAGATTTTCCTCGTTGGGGAAAATATTGTGTGTTTTTGAAATAATCATCCTTAACCATTAAAGTTTTATTTTAATTGTTATCACGAAAATGGGGATGCTAACTATATGTATTTATTTTTATATGTTAAGATATATAAAAATACATATTATTAATACTTTATAAAATATTTAAAATTATTAATTAAAATAACAATCACAATAAAAGCTAAAAATGTAAAAGGGAAGTAAATTATGGAAAGATCAAGAGCTATAACAGAAAAAGCATTTGCAGATGTGGAAAACAGAATTAGAAATAACCCAAATATCGATGAAAAGGAAAAAGCTAGACTCATTGAAGAAGTGCAAAAAGATAAAGATGATGCAATTAAACAGCTGGGCCCCCTTGGTTGGGATGCGTGGATTTACCGCATTGCTATTCTGGTGCTTGGCATGGCAGTGATAGGAGCCATTGTTGGAACTATCTGGCTTACTCTAAGAGGAGTTACAGAATTACCTGCAATACTTCTTGCTCTTGGATCAGCCTCGGTGGGAGCCATAGCTGGGCTTTTAACTCCTAATCCAGGGAATAGATAGAATTAAAATTTTATATTTATAAACCATTCTGATATCTGTTTTGAAATTCTACAACTTAAGTAAATCTTAAGTTAATTATCAAATTTCTTGAATTTAATTAAATGGGTATCTGCATAAATAAGGTATGCACTATGGGCAGCATCTTAGAATGAGAAGAATATAGAAAATTCACCATATAGGATTAACTTAGTAAAGAGGATATCGATTTTTAATTACCTCTTTTAATACGCTGTTAAATCACCAGACCAAAGTCTGGTGGCAGATAGGTCTGAACTATTCTATTGAACAGAGAAGGAGCACACGACTTCAGTCGGGGGAGTTTTATACTCACGGGATCCAAAAGACATTTTTATACACTTAAATTTCGTATTTAAATCCTTGCTTATTATTAGAATAATATTAAAATATTTTGATACTAACTTTTTTTAAAGCAAGAGCACACAAATTAGCAGTACGTAAAATATCGCAATAAGTAAAATATCACAGTAAGTAATTTATTTAGATTTTTTTTAAAACAAAAAATACAACAAGGAGACGGAATAATTATGCTGCTTCCCATTACAAGCAAAATTAACAGTGTTGGAAATATTGAGATTGGTGGCTGTGATGTATCAGAGCTTAAGGCAAAATATAAGACACCCCTTTTTATAATAGACATAGCTACAGTAAAAAAACAGTGTAAGGATTACAAAGATTTTTTTAATTTTCCAGATTTTAGCACTGAAATTATATATGCATCCAAGGCATTCTGTTCGATTGCAATGTGTCAGCTTGTAAAACGGGAAGGTTTATCTATAGATGTTTCAACAGGTGGTGAGCTGTTCATTGCATTAAAAAGCGGGTTTAATCCTGAAAGTATTTATTTTCATGGCAACAATAAATCAAATGATGAGATTTCATTTGGTCTTGATCATAAAATCGGCTTTTTTGTAGTGGATAATTTTACTGAGCTTGAAAATTTGTGTCATCTTGCCGGGCAGAGAAGTGTAAGGCAGAAAATAATGCTTCGAATAACACCGGGTATTGAAGCGCATACTCATAAATATATCCAGACAGGGACTCTGGAATCAAAATTTGGATTTGCTATTAATGATAATATAGCAATTAATGCAGTTAAAAAGGCAAGTGAAAGTGATGCTGTTGAACTGGCTGGTATCCATGCTCATATAGGGTCACAGATTTTTAATATTGAGGCTTATGATAAATTAATTGAGAAAATGATATGTTTTATAGGGGATGTAAAAAACAGCCTGGGTGTTAATATTAAACATATAAATATTGGCGGCGGCCTTGGGATAAAATATATTCCCGATGACAGGCCAGCAGAAATTAAGGATCTGGCAAAAGTTGTAAGGAAAGCTGTAAATAAGTATTCAAAAGAAAATGGAGTAATAATTGAGAAAGTTTATCTTGAGCCGGGTCGTTCAATGATTGGCAATGCAGGCACAACCCTTTATGAGGTGGGCAATATAAAAGAAATACCAAAAGTAAGAAATTACATAGCAATTGACGGTGGCATGTCAGATAATATAAGGCCTGTTCTTTATCAGGCAAAATACAATGCATACATTGCAAACAGGGCTTTTTATTTAAGGGACATTGAAAACGGGGAATTAAAAAAAACCAGGATTTCTAACAGGAAAAAATCTTTAAGCAAATCAGATGAGCAAAAAATGTATTCAATTGTTGGAAAACACTGTGAGAGCGGTGATATTGTAATTGAAGAAATAATTCTTCCAGAGGTCAAATTAAATGATTTAATTTTAGTTTCCTGTACCGGTGCTTACTGCTATTCGATGTCAAGCAATTATAATGGCCAGACAAAAAGTGCTGTGGTCGCTGTCGAAGATGGAAAAAGCTGGTTGTGGGTTGAAAGACAGTCATATGATGATCTTGTTGCAAAGGATAAAAAGCTATATCAAAAATAGAGGAATAAAAAAATACGAGGTGATTTTTTTAAGAATTTTTTTAGACTAAACCAGATGATTAAAATTCTTGAATTTGGAATTCAGGGGATTTTTTATGGATTTTTTAAATTTCTAAAGTAGTATAAAGTAGTATAATAAAGTTGCCTGAAAAAAAAATGTTTAAAGGAAAAAGAAAAGATAGGAAAAAATAAAAAAAAGGAACTAATATATAATGAAAATTGGAAATTCATCAGATAAAAGTTTAATGCATAAAAATTCAACGGTAAATATTGGCATCATTGGTCTGGGCTATATTGGTTCGGAAGTTTTCAGGCTACTCTGCCACCAGAACGATTATATATTAAAAAAAATTGGCAGGGATTTAAGAATTATAATTGCTGCTGAAAAAAATACTGCAATAAAAAAAGAATTTGAAAAAAAATATAAGAGTATAAGGTTTACTGATGATGCCGGAGAGGTTATAAACAATGAGGGTGTTGACATAGTTGTTGAGCTTATTGGAGGCCTTGACCCGGCCTATGAATATATAATTGAGGCTTTAAAGAAGGGAAAATATGTTGTTACTGCAAACAAAGACCTTATTGCAAAAAGAGGTGCAGAAATTTTTGCAGAAGCAGAAAAAAGCAGCGTTGACATCCTATTTGAGGCAAGTGTTGGCGGCGGTATTCCTATAATAGGGCCATTGAAATCATCACTTGCATCAAATAATATTTCCAAAGTTGTTGGTATAGTTAATGGAACCACCAATTTTATATTAACTAAAATGAAGGATGAGAAACTTGGTTTTAATGAAGCATTAAAACTTGCCCAAAAGCTTGGATATGCTGAGGCAAATCCTGAAGCAGATATAGAAGGAATTGATGCTGCAAACAAGCTTGCAATTCTTTCATCCATTGCTTTTAACAGCCGTGTTCATTACGAGGATGTTTACCGTGAGGGCATAAGAAAAATATCCATCTCGGATATAAATTATGCCGATGAACTGGGATACATAGTAAAACTTCTGGCAATTGGGAGCGAGCAGGAGGATAAAATTAATGTAAGGGTTCATCCTGCACTTATTCCCAGATCTCATATTTTGGCTTCTATTAAAGACAATTATAACGCTGTCTATTTTTATGGAAATTATGTTGGTGAGGTGATGAGCTTTGGTAAGGGTGCTGGTGATAAACCAACTGCAAGCTCGGTTGTAGGAGATATTATAAGCATTGCAAGAAATTATGATAGGGCAAATAAAAAGGCAATTTACGGGTGTACCTGTTTTACAGAAAAGCCAGTTATTCCCTTTATGGATACCTATGATAAATTTTACATGCTTATTGATGTTGTGGATAGGGCAGGGGTGCTTGCAAAAATTGCAAAAATTTTTGGAGATAATGCTGTCTCAATACAGTCAATGCTGCAGAAGCAGATCGATGTAAAAGATACAGCAAGACTTATATTTATTACGCATAGTACTCTAAATAAAAACCTTTATGAATCAATAAGCCAGATTTCAGAACTTGATGTTGTAAAAAAAGTATTAAATATAATAAGAGTTGAAGAATTGTAATTGTATTGTAATGGATATTGCAATGAATAATGCAAAGTATAATGAAGAGTATGACGCAGTGGGCAGTAAGGAATAACGGCAGATAACAGGAGGTAATAAAGAATAACAATGAATAGAAAGGAAATACCAAAGGGTAAAAAATAATGAAGGAGATAGATGAATAAAATTTATTATAAGAGTACAAGAAGTGACAAAGAAAAGATTACATCCTGTGAGGCTATAGTCAAAGGTATTGCCGGTGATGGCGGGCTGTATGTTCCTTCAGCTATCCCTGAATTAGATAAGCCTTTCTTGCAGCTTATAAAAATGGATTACAAACAGCTTGCTTTTTTTGTTATGAATAAATTCCTGCCTGATTTTTCAGAAGAAGAGCTTAAATTATGCATTGAGCGAGCATATGATAAAAAATTTGACACACAGGATATTGCACCGCTTGTAAAAATTGGAGATATTTTCTTTCTTGAGCTTTATCATGGAGCAACAGCTTCATTTAAGGATATGGCTCTGTCAATACTTCCCTACCTTCTTACAGCTGCAGCAAAAAAAACGGGTATAGATAAAGAAATTGTAATACTCACTGCAACAAGTGGAGATACCGGGAAAGCTGCGCTTGAAAGTTTTTCAGATGTTAACGGAACAAAAATAATTGTTTTTTATCCGGACAAGGGTGTAAGCCTTGTTCAGGAAAGACAGATGATAACACAGGAAGGCAGCAATACCTTTGTCTGCGCCATAGAAGGAAATTTTGATGATGCACAGACACAGGTTAAGAATATTTTTGCAGACAAAGTTTTTGGTAAGCTGTGTGCAGAGAAAAAGTATATGTTTTCTTCTGCAAATTCAATTAATATAGGAAGGCTCATCCCTCAGGTTACCTATTATATTAATTCTTATACAAGATTGCTTGAAATGAATGAGATTGTTGAGGGGGATAAGATAAATATTGTGGTTCCAACTGGAAATTTCGGAAATATTTTAGCAGCTTATTATGCAAGTGGTATGGGACTTCCTGTCAACAAATTAATCTGTGCAGCAAATGAAAACAATGTTTTATATGATTTTTTCAGTACAGGGGTTTATAACAGGTTAAGGCAGTTAAAATTAACGATTTCCCCTTCGATGGATATTTTAATATCAAGTAATCTTGAAAGACTTATTTATGACGTTTGTGATATGGATTCAGCCAGACTGGAGCGGCTTTTTAAGGACCTTTCGGGCACAGGTATTTTTTCAATAGATGATGAAATGATGGAAAAAATAAAAGATTTCTGGAGCGGATTTGCAACGGATGAGCAGACAGTTGAAGCAATAAGAGAAGTATATAAAAAATATAATTATCTGATAGATACCCACACAGCTGTCGGTTATTATGTTTATAAACAGTATTTAAATAAAACAGGCGATAAAACTAAAACCATCATTGCGTCAACTGCAAGCCCCTTTAAATTTCCTGCAAGTGTTGTAAAGGCAGTTGGCTATAAAAGTAATTTTGACCCTGAAAATATAAATGAGTTTGAATTACTTGAAAAACTCAGTAAAATAACGAAAGTTCCAATTCCAGAGCCCTTAAGAGATATTGGAAAGAAAAAAATACTGCATAGAAATTTTTGCAGGCGGGACAAGATGAAAGATTTTGTTGCTAAAATTCTTAATATATATTAATGCCATTTTGAATTTGGAAAATAATTGGTGATTATATTTATTAATACTTTTAAAGTTTACTATGACCTTAAAATAATTCTGTAACACAAAAATAAAAGAATTCAAAATTAAATTTAACCAAAAATTAAAATTGAAAATAAAAATAATAAAAAGTGATACAGCAGCAATAAAAGTATAAATAATAATATAAATAATAAAAATAAGATTAAAATAAAAAGCAGGTAAGTAACCTTTGTTTAAAAAGAAAAAATATATAGTTATCTTAATAGACGGAGCTGCAGACTACAGGCTGGCTGAACTTGGCAATAGAACCCCTCTCCAGGTATCCAGAAAGCCTGTGATTGATTACCTTGCCCGAAATGGAATAATAGGTATGGTTAAAACAATACCGCAGGGTATGTCACCTGGAAGTGATACGGCAAATCTTGCAATTCTTGGCTATGACCCTAGGATTTATTCTTCTGGAAGGTCATCCCTTGAAGCTGTGAGCATTGGAGTAAATCTTTCTGAAAATGACACTACTTTCAGATGCAATCTTGTAACTCTTTCGGATGAAGAGGATTATATGTCAAGGATAATGGTTGATTATTCCGCGGGGGAGATAACAACTGAGGAAGCAAGAATTCTAATCCTTGATATTGCTGAAAAGCTTGAAACAGAAGACATAAAATTTTACCCCGGGGTAAGCTACAGGCATGTCATTGTTTGGAAAAATATCCAGAATGATAATAAAGATAGTAAAAGTAGTAAATATAGTAAATATAGTAAAGATAGTATTGGTCAAAATGAAAAATCAGTTGAAGATGATTTTAAGCTAACTCCTCCTCATGACATTTCAGGCAGAAAAATAAAGGACTATCTTCCATGTGGCAGATACAGCGATGTCATACTAAATTTGATGGTAGGGAGCAGTAAACTGCTGATGGATCATCCTGTAAATAAGAAAAGAATTAAAGACGGTAAAAGACAGGCAAACTCTACATGGATATGGGGCAAAGGTAAAAAACCTGCACTTGAATCATTCTATAAAAAATATGGAATTAATGGCTCTGTAATTTCTGCAGTTGACCTGATAAAAGGTATAGGCATCTGTGCGGGTTTAAAACCTGTAAATGTTGAGGGTGCCACAGGCAACATTCACACTAATTTTTTGGGCAAGGCAAATGCTGTAATAAGTGAGATAAGGGCGGGACAGGATTTTGTTTATCTGCATATAGAAGCTCCGGATGAATGCAGTCATCAGGGGAATATAAATGATAAGATTAGAGCAATTGAGATAATTGATGAAAAAGTTGTTAAGACTGTGAAAGAAGCTTTGGATGAAATGGATATTGATTACAGATTGATGATACTGCCTGACCATCCGACCCCGATTGTTAAAAAAACTCACACATCTGAGCCCGTTCCCTTTTTAATTTTTAAAAGTAGAAACATAAAAGAAAAGCCGCTGCAGATATACGATGAGTTCTATCCAGTAAATAATGGTGTCTTTATCAAAGAAGGATATAAACTGATGGATTATTTCTTTGATTTATCAAGTTAAAAAAGAAATCGGAGCATTCAGTTGCAAAGTTTTTTAGATTTTGAGTCTAAGGCAGAGCAGGCAATGAGGAGAGTTAATAAAAAATAAGAAAGGTAATAAAATAAAATGGCAGGTTCAAAAATAAGTGCTGGCAAAATTATAGGTTTTGTTTTTTTAGGCTTGTTTGTTCTTTTTATTTTCAGCAGCGCCTGCTTTGTAAGCGGTTTGTTCACAGGGGGGTTCAGTCTTGCACTGAAAGGTTTGCCAATTTCAGCAATGCCGGATTCAATATATGTAATTAGAATGGAAGGGATTATTTCAGGAACAGAAGCTGCAGGTTTATTCAGCACATCTGCAGTAACACCTGAGTATATGATTGAACAGTTTATTGCTGCTGAGAAGAATCCCAATGTCAAAGCCCTGCTTATAAGGGTTAACAGTGGTGGCGGAAGCGCAGCAGCATCCCAGGAAATTTTTGAGGAGCTCAAAAAGATAAAAAAACCTGTGGTTATTTCTGTAAGTGATGTCTGCGCTTCGGGTGCTTATTATATTTCCTGTGCTGCTGATAAAATTGTTGCAAACAGGTCATCTTCAGTAGGAAGCATTGGTGTAATAATGCAGATTCCTAATCTTGAGGAGCTTTATAAAAAACTTGGAATTAAATACACAACAATAAAGCAGGGGCAGTATAAGGATTCAGGGAGCACTGATAGACCGTTAACTCCTGAGGAAGAGAAGTTATTCAGACAGCAGACTTTTAAAATTTATGAACAGTTCATTGCTGACGTTGTGGAAACAAGAGGTTTAACTGTTGAAAAAGTAGAGGAGATTGCAAACGGGTGGGTTTATCTTGGGACTGAGGCAAAAGAGCTCGGTCTAATTGACGAAATTGGCACTTATAAAGATGCTGAAAAAATTGCTGCCCGGCTTGGGGGAATAAAAGGTGAGCCAAATATTGTATATGGAAAAAAATATTCCATATTTGATGCTTTTTTACAGAGCTTTTTATATAAAATCATAAATCTTGCTTTTAAAATTTAAGCTTTAATATCCCTGACTGATTTAATTTAAAATTTCTTATATTTAATATAAAAACTACATAGTATTTGCTGAATAACTGATTTAAAAGCCTGTTTGAAAAAAAATATGCTTAACTTTTCAAAGTTTTTTAATAAAAATTCAATCGTTCTAAATAAACTATTCCTAAAATATTTTGTTTAAGATAAAAGACTCATTTAAATACTCGTAATTTATATTGATAACTAAATAATGAAGAAATAAATAATTTTATAATCTTTTACAAATATTCTATGAATCTTATTGCAGGATAATCAAATATTCTGAATAATATTTTAGTTTAAAGAAAATAGGTTTAAATGAAAATCAGTTTTAAGTTATAACAAAAAGAATTGGGGAAAATAAAATAAACTTTAATGCCAGAAAACAGGATAATATGATAAAATTCTTGACTAAAGTTCACCCTTTAAGCCAATTTCTTCTGCAACTGTCTGCATACCTTTTATGGTATGCTCTATGAGTAAATCAAGCTCCATTCCAAGCATTTTTGCACCTTCTTCAATAACATTTCGGTTAACACCTGATGCAAAGCCCTTCTGCTTCCATTTCTTTTTTACAGAGCTGACTTTTAAATCCATGATACTTTTGCCGGGTCTAAGAAGCACAGTTGCAGCAATAAGTCCAGTTAGTTCATCAGCAGCATAAAGAGCTTTCTCCATCGTTTCCACTGGTTCGACATCAGTTACAATTTTATAACCATGGCTTTCAATAGCTCTCAAGTATTCCTCCGGAAAACCATGAGGTGAAAGAATCTCTCTAACCATTAAACAGTGCTTATCTGCATATCTTTCATAGTCAATATCGTGCAAAAGCCCAATAATTCCCCATTTATCCACTTCCTCTTTGTAAAAAAGTCCTGCAAAATACCTTATGACGGCTTCCATAGTTAAAGCATGCCGTATTAAACTTTCATTTTTTATATATTCTTTCAGTATTGTAAATGCAAAGTTTCTGTCAGGTATGAAAGTGGTCATGATTTACCTTTCTAGTAAATATGTTCGCAAAGCTTGATAAATAAATTTGTTATTATTATCTGAAATAATTATAACATTAAATTCTGGATATCTGAAAAGTCTGGTTCTGGTGTAAAAATATTTTCGTTTAAGATTGTTTCCATACTAAAATGTATAACACTAAAATTATATTACAATAATATTATCGATATATATATTGACATACTAAAATTCTATGATACATTTGGAAAAAAAGTAAAGCAAGGTAGCGATTATGGAAATAATTACAGTTTCACCCAAGTTCCAGGTAGTTATCCCGAAGAAAATAAGGCGGAAGCTTGAAATCAAACCTGGCCAGAAATTGCAGGTTTTTCAATCAGGAAACAGGATAGAGTATATTATTGTAAAGGATATTAAAAACTATAAGGGGTTCCTCAAGGGTATAGATACACATATTGAGCGGGATGGTGATAGATATTGAATCTGGTGGATTCATCCGGGTGGCTGGAATATTTCACCGGCGGGAAAAATGCAGATAGATTTGTCAATATAATAGAGGATACAGAAAGGCTTATAGTATCAACCATAAATATTTATGAAATCTATAAAAAAGTAATCAGCCAAAAAGATGAGGATGCTGCGCTTGAGGCTGTTGCAATGATGCAGTATGCAAAAGTCATTGAAGTGACTTCATCTATAGCCATACAGGCTGCAAAGTTTAGCTATATATTTAAGGTGCCACTGGCAGACAGTATTATTTTTATTACTGCAAGAGAAAATGATGCTGTTATCTGGACACAGGATTTTCATTTTAAGGATATGGATGGTGTACAATATTTTGAACAGCCGGGAAATCAGGTTATTTAATAAAAAAAGACTGGTCACTAAAGTCTTATTTCATTAAAGCCTTATATCTTGTATGGTTATTTTACTCTTTAAATTCCAATGAAAAATCTACTGATGGGGCAGAATGTTTTATTGCACCTGGACAGAAAAAACTGATCAGAGGCTGCTTAAAAAATCATAAACCATGTTTATTGCATATAAAGGTAAATTAACCAACCAGCTCTCCATAGGAAAATCTGAAATGGATGTGCGCAGTGAATACTTTGGCAGATATTTCTGATAATAGCTTTTCAGGCTTTTTGCCTGTAAATTTTCAGAAGTCTTTACTTCCAGGGGAAATATTTCTGATGCTATCTGGAATACAAAATCTACTTCAGAACTTCCTTTTTCTGATGACCAGTAAAATGGAGATATCCTTTACTTTATATATAAGTCCGCTATCAAGGAGCCATTGCATGGCAACCTCAAAATCTTTTAAAGGCTTTAATTTTTGGTTTTAATACTAATCGAGGATTTTTAAAAAAATCTCCACTAAAAAGGGGTCAAATTGTGAGCCGGCCAGCTGCTCCAGCTCTTTTTTTGCTTCAGTTTTAGAATATACTTGCTTATAAGGCCTACCGTTTGTCATAACATCAAAGGCATCAACAATAGATATAATTCTTGACGTGACGGGTATATGTTCACCTGCAAGTTTGTGGGGATATCCCATTCCATCCCATCTTTCGTGATGACAGAGTATAGCTTCACCAATGTGTGCAAGCTGGGGAGATGCAGATACTATGTTATGACCTATTTCAGAGTGTCTTTTCATTACTTCCCATTCATTGCTGTTAAGAGCGGATCTTTTTTGAAGTATTTTTTCCGATATTGCAATTTTTCCGATATCATGCAGTTTTGAAAGAAGAACAAGATCGTCTATTGCACTTTCTGGAAGTTTGATGGCGCTACCCAGTTTGACAGCCAAATCCTGTAATCTTTTTGCATGATCCTGGGTTTCATGGCTTTTTTCCCAAAGGCTTCTTTCAAGAGATGAAAGAAGAGAGCTGAACATGCTTTTTCTCTCAAGAAGCTTTCTTCTGTACATTAAGTCCTCTGCCTTCTTGATTATCTTTAATATGTCTGTACCTGTTGCTGTTTTTGTTGCAGTTCCAAGGGAAATGCTTAAGGGTAATTTTTTATTGTTTGTCTTGTTTACTGTATTTTTAATTCGCTCAATTATATACTTTAGCTCTGGTTCAGGAGTTTTTGGAAGAAGAATGGCAAACTCATCTCCACCCCATCTTGCAACTATATCATCTTCTCTGCAGCAGTTTTTCAGCACATTTGCTGAGGTTTTTAAAAGCTTATCTCCTTCCAGATGGCCAAAAGCATCATTTACAAGCTTAAGGCCATTTATATCACCAATAAGGATACTTAGAGGAAGCTGTCTTTTAGTGTTCATTCTTTTTAATTCCTCTTCAAAATATGCTCTGTTATATAAGCCGGTTAAACTGTCATAAAAGCTTAAGTATTTTATTTTCCTGTCTGCTTTATAATTTTCTATTGCATTTACAAAAATGTTACCCACAATCCTGAGAAGTGATAGTTCTTCTTCACTCCATTTTTTCTTATCCTTTACAGAATCAAATCCCAGAAACCCCTCAAGGCGGTTCTTATAGAATATAGGCACAACTGCTATTGACTTTATGTCCTGTGATTTTAAAAACTCGGCAATTTTATCAGCCTCTGGCGGCATTTTAGCTATATCTTCAAAATATATATCTTCGTAATGTAACAGTTTATCAACCCACCATTTAAATTGAAAGCATGGGATCATTCGCAGATTGTCTTTTTGTGCTGTTATGCCTTCTGCAGCCCATTCATTTGTATTATCCATATACTTACCGTTTTTTTTGGTAAGAAAAATATAACTCCTGTCAACATTTGCAAATTTCCCTATTATTTTAAGGGCCTTATCAATTTTGTTATTAATATCCTTGGGTGGAGAGGAAATAAAACTTGCAGAAATTCTTGCAACCAGTTTTGAAAATCTTATTCTATTTCGCAATATATTTTCAGTTTTTTCTTTTTCAGTGATATCCCTGAATATGATAGTTCTACAGTTTATCTCGTTATAATGGTTAAAACTGGGATTGACCATTATCTCGTAGAATTTCGTTTCTTTCAAATTGGGTATCTTTATTTTTTTAGTGCCGTCTTTATCAGGATATTGAATGTATTTTTCTGATTCAGGCCAGATATCTTTAATATTTTTACCTATACTATTTTTGTTGGCTGAACCAATAAGATCATAGGCTATCGGGTTTATCTCAAGAATCCTATTCTTCCTGTCTATTACTATTACTCCATCTTTCATATTTTCCATAACGGCAGCTTTTGTTATGGGGATAACATTTCCCAGGTTCATTTTTATTACACCCACAAGTAGGATTATTATACTCAGTGAAAGCATCAGTGGTGTGAAATCTATATATGATAGCGGCATTAATCCTGCAAGATATACTATGTTTGCCGAAATAGGCATGACAGCTGCTATCATGAGCATGATAGTAGTTAGCTTATAAAATCTTATAGATGCGATAAACATTTTAAACAGCTGGAAAAAGCTTATAATAATCAGTATGTATGCATATATTGTCCAGGCCCAAAACAATATGCCAAAATCTTTTACAAGATAAATGTTTTTGCCATCATCCAGAAGGTTGTAGCTCCTTACAACAAGATTATGGTAGCTGTTTGTAAAACTCATTATTGTATATGTGAAAGGCAGTATCGATATAATAATGATATTATAATACTTTGACCAAGCTCTATAACCACAGTACTGCATTACAAATATAAAAAATGAAACAGGGACCAGGCATATCCCAATAAAAGTGAGATTACTCCAGAGGATTTTTTGCTGGAAAGGTCTGATTAGAAGTTCCATTGAGTTGGTAAAAAGCCATAATATTGCAGCAACTGATAAAATAACCAATACCCTATAATTTAGCGTTGGTTTGGCTTTTGCAGTGTAAATTAAAAAAAATATTGCAAAAAAAATGCCAAAAAATAAAGGAATTGTATAATAGTTAAACTGTATATTTAATGAAACCATAACAGTTTTGTCTTGAATCCTTAAAAAATATTTTTAATATTATTTTAAACATTAATATATTGTTTATATTATAGTTCATTTTATATTAAAATGATAAATTATATCAATAAATGTTTTAAAAGCTTTAAAAATAAAAATCTTGATATAAGATTGATTAAATAAAATTCAGGAAGTTCTCCAAAACCGTTAAATAAGATTTGAATAAAATAATCCACATGACAGGCCCAATGGAATTGCTTTTACTGTATATATCTTAATAAATCTGATTGAAGTGCAGGTTTTTTTACTATAGTCCCGGATTGGAGAAAATAAAATACCTTATATAATAAAAAGTTTAACCATAGTGCAAAAAATTGGACAAATTATTATTATTATGCTATATTTCACCCACAAAATGCAGGAAAATATAGTATTTGTTTTTTGAAAATTAAATATTGCAGTAAAACCTGTGACCAGGAATAGTAAGTCATTAAGCAGTATACAGAGAGCTGCTGGCGGTGAGATGGCAGCTGCAAGGCTGATGTCTGAATGGGCCTGTGAGGTGGTTATCACAAATCCTGGATTTAGAGTGATTGTATTTTTAAAGCAGATTATAATGGATTATGACATTAGGATAATCTAAATAATCTGAATATATTGAATAAATCAATCTCAATATATGCGATTATAGGGATTTAAATTAATGTTATGTCCTAAATAAGGAGAGTATGATAGCCCGGCTTCCCCCGTCACCATGGGATAGGGTGTAATTTGTACCTGAATTTTTAAGTGCGCAGTTAAAAAAACTGCGAAATAGAGTGGCACCGCGGGAATTATTTAATTATTTTTTTAAAAGTAAACCTCTCGTCTCTATAAAGTATTAGAGATAAGGGAGGTTTTTTTATTTCTAAAAACCTGCAAGGACAAAGTTTTACTAACTTTGGTGCATAGGTGAATGGATAAGCGGCAAAAAAACCTGAATTTTTAGTTAGTGACACGCACTTTAGTAGGTGGATATTTACTAACTGTTTTATTTGATATAAAAGCTCTTTGCAGTTATTGAAGCTTTTAAAATTTGCTGCAGCTGATTATTCATATTTTTAAAAGTTTGTAACTTACTTGTAACAAATATTGCCAAAAAGGAAGGTCAGGGTGGTAAAAGATGCCAGAAGCTATTAAACGGCATGTATTATGGCAAAGATTATGTTAAGCTTATGCAGGCTATGACTAAGAAAGCAAAGCATTTAGAATTACTGCATTATAAAAAAATAGGCGATGAATTTTAAAATAATTTTATGACAGCAGTTTTTCCAGAGCTTATTTTATTTTTAAATTTTAGCCGGGCAGTATAGCAGCATATAAATTTTAAATATAGTGAAGATTTTCAGGTAAATTAAACCCAGGGTAAAAAGGTAAGAAACCATAAAATTAATTTAAAACACTAAATAAAAATAAAAAGCAATAAAAAGGAGTTGATTTAAATGGCTTTAGATGAAAAAGAAAAAAAGATAGTACTTTCAGAAAATGACATTCCAAAACAGTGGTATAATGTCAACCCGGATCTTCCAAAACCGCTTGACCCGCCCTTTCATCCAAAAATAAGTGAACCGGTAGGACCCTATCTTGCACAGCTTTTCCCAATGGAACTTCTCAAGCAGGAAACCAGTATGGACAGGTTCATTGATATTCCGAAGGAAATCCTGGATATATACAGGATGTGGAGGCCAACACCTCTTGTCAGGGCTGACAGGCTTGAGAAATTTCTGGGAACTCCAGCACGGATATATTATAAAAATGAAAGTGTGAGCCCTGCCGGAAGCCATAAGCCAAATACTGCAGTAGCACAAGCTTATTTTAACAAAGCTGAAGGTACTAAAAGGCTCACAACTGAAACTGGAGCAGGCCAGTGGGGAAGTGCACTTGCATTTGCAGGAAATCTTTTTGGCCTTGATATTACTATTTATATGGTAAAGGTCAGCTATAACCAGAAGCCCTACAGAAAAACCATGATGAGGATGTGGGGGGCAGAAGTATTTGCCTCACCTACTGAAAAGACTGAGTCGGGCAGGGCAATACTTGCGCAGGATCCTGACTCCCCGGGCTCACTGGGTATAGCCATAAGTGAAGCTGTAGAGGATGCATTAAAGAGCGGTGGCCATACAAAATATTCCCTTGGGAGTGTGCTAAACCATGTAATTCTTCATCAGACAATTGTGGGTCTTGAGACAAAGAAGCAGTTTGAAAAGGTTGGGGATTATCCTGATATCCTGGTTGGATGCATTGGAGGAGGAAGTAACTTTGCAGGCTTTTCATTTCCATTTATACCTGATAAGCAGAAAGGGCAGAAAATAAAAATAGTCGCTGTTGAACCGGATGCATGTCCTTCAGTTACAAAGGGGCCATTTGCTTATGATTATGGTGATACAGCAAAGTTAGGTCCAATTGCAAAGATGTATACCCTTGGCCATGACTTTGTCCCTGCAGGGATACATGCAGGCGGACTTCGCTACCATGGAATGGCACCGCAGGTAAGTTTACTTTGCAATGAGAAAGTAATCGAAGCTGTTGCAATTCCGCAGACAAAAGCATTTGAAGCAGGTATTATTTTTACAAAAACTGAAGGAATTATACCAGCTCCTGAAACAACCCATGCTATAAAAATTGCAATTGATGAGGCGCTGAAATGCAAGGAGACAGGAGAGAAAAAAGTCATAGCCTTTAACTTCAGCGGGCATGGACATCTTGACCTGGGTGCTTTTGAAAGCTATCTTGATGGCAAAATTGTAGATTATGAATATCCTGAGAAAAAAGTAAAGGAAGCACTGGCAAAACTGCCTAAAGTTGGATAATAGCTGGATAACATGGTTGACAGCATAGTTGGATATTATATTTTAAATAATGGTCCTTATGCCATGTTTTTGCCTGGTATAAGGACCAATTCTTTGGTCAAATGCCCCAAGTGCAGTGGCAATCTAAATATATATGAACAAAATTTTTTAAATCAATACTTAAATAAAAGCATAGCTTGCAATACACCCATTCACCCACATACTGAAGTGCCTGGAACTCTGCCTTTTTGGGTTTTTAGAAAAACTTGGGGAGAAAATATTGATGTTTAGTAATATTTTTTCTTTAAATCTTGATTGTTAAAAAAATATACCTGGATTTTTCAAATAGGTGATAGAGTTGATAGGATTGATGAGAAAACAAATTTTGATATTCTAAGGTAAAACTTCAATATTTTCAAATTTTTTGAAATGTTCATTGCAGTTGCACTTTTTGTAGCAGCAGTGGTAATATTTTATCATCTATTACCTATGGCAATATTTTCTTAAGTGTTTATACCTATAATTTTTAATATATGATTTTAAAAATAGTTTACATAATCATCTCTGCATTTGTTCTCATTGGTTTAATATATTTGATTTTTGGACTTTATCTTTATTTTAACCAGTCAAAATATGTCTATTTCCCAATAAAAAAGCTTTTATCCACTCCATCCGACTATGGCATGGGTTATGAAGATGTTTTTTTTGTAACTTCAGATGGAATTAAACTCAATGGCTGGTATATAGAGCAAATGGAGCAAAAAGAACAAAAAAAACAAATAGAGAAAAAAGAGCAAAAAGAGCAGAAAGAAAGCCCTGTTGAAAAAAATAACCCAAAAACTGTAATTATTTTTCATGGAAATGGGGGCAATATTTCATATAGTTTTGATTTAATTGAACTTTTTTACAAAATGGAGCTTAATATTTTCATAATCGATTACCGCGGATATGGTAAAAGCGCAGGCTTTCCAACCGAAAATGGTACATATATTGATGCTTTAGCCTCCTGGGACTATCTGGTAAATGAAAAAAAGATAAGTCATGAGGATATAATAATTTATGGAAAGTCCCTCGGCGGATCAATTGCAGCTTATCTTTCAGAAAATAAAAATCCTGCGGCGCTTATAATTGATTCAACTTTTACATCAATTAAAGATATCGGTTCTGAAATCTATCCATATCTACCAGTTAAGAAATTTTTTAAATTTAACTACGATACAGAAAAATATTTAAAAAACACTACCTGCCCTGTCCTTGTAATTCACAGCAGGGATGATGAATATATTCCTTTTTCTCACGGGCTCAAGCTGTTTGAAGCTGCGCCTGAACCTAAATACTTTCTTGAGATAGAAGGAGATCACAACAGTGGTTTTTTAAAATCAATTAATACCTTCCGGAATGGTATCACATCATTTATTCACAAATTGCAGGGTATAGAGAAAGTTGATGACAAATTAGATTAAATTGGTTGGATTAAAACTAAATTAAATTGATTAGATTAAGAAAGCATCCCCATTTTCGTGATAACAATTAAAATAAAACTTTAATGGTTAAGGATGATTATTTCAAAAACACGCAATATTTCCCCCAGCGAGGAAAATCTTGCTCGGTCTCATTCCTCGCTCTCCTCCTCTGGAGGAACCATGCCCGCTCGTCTTTCGAACGGTTTTTTCAATAATCATCCTTAACCTAATAATTTTGTTTTTATCACG
>Ga0194126_10003012_pt1 | contig 26995 bp, 27 predicted proteins | sample TA2KigC150mmetaG_FD_148641 | JGI IMG/M metagenome (GOLD analysis project Ga0194126, IMG submission 148641) | Freshwater microbial communities from Lake Tanganyika, Tanzania - TA2015035 Kigoma Deep Cast 150m | ecosystem: Environmental > Aquatic > Freshwater > Lake | place: Tanzania: Lake... | reverse complement strand
AGCCGTTGGGGCTCGAAGAAGCCCTGCCGCTCACCGAAGCCCTCGGCCGCACCACCGCAGCTTCTGTGCTGGCTGCTGCCGCGGTGCCTGGATTTCGGGCTTCGATCATGGATGGCTACGCCATTGCCGGCGCGGCCCAGCCCGAGCCAGGCCAGCAGTGGCGGTTGGTGGGTGCGTCGTCCGCTGGCGCGCCCTACGGACAAGCATTGGCCGCCGGTGAAGCGGTGCGCATCCTCACCGGCGCGGTGGTGCCGGAGGGGAGTGAGCGGGTGCTGCCCCAGGAATTGGTGGCGCTGGAGGGTGAGCAGCTCGCATTGGTGAAACCCTGCGGGCCCAATGCCTGGATTCGCCAACCCACAGAAGAAGCAGCCCCTGGTCAGGAGCTGGTGCCGGCGGGGCAGCGGTTGGGGGTGGCAGATCTGGGGCGCCTGGCCAGCTGCGGCGTGCAGCAGCTGCGGGTGACCCGCCGGCCGCGCTTGGGCCTGTTGATCAGCGGTGATGAACTGCTGCCGGCTGGGGTGGAGCGGGGCCCGGGTCAGATCTGGGAGAGCAATTCGGCCCTGCTCACGGCGTTGTTGCAGCGGTTGGGATACGACGTGGCTGATCGGCGCGTGGTTGTGGATCAACCGGAGCCCTTGCGCGCCGCTCTGCGGGAGTTGGCCGAGGGGTGTGATGTGGTGGTGAGCACAGGCGGCGTATCGGCGGGCGATAGCGACTGGATCCGGCCGCTCGTAGAGGAACTGGGAGCGGTGCGCTTCTGGAAGCTGTTTCTCAAGCCCGGGCGCCCCTTTGCCTGGGGGCAGGTGGCGGGGGTGCCGTTCTTCGGGCTGCCGGGCAATCCAGTGGCAGCGGCGATCACGGCGCTTCAGCTGCTTTGGCCGGCGCTGCAACGGCTGGAGGGTGTGGAGCTGCAGCTATTGCCGCGGCTGAAAGTGCGGCTTGAGGCGCCGCTGCGCCGGGGGGCTGGTCGGCCCGAGCTGGCCCGGGCTCAGTTGGCGCTGGCGGCCGATGGCGGGCTCTGGGCGCGGAGCGAAGGCTCGCAGGCCTCCTCCCGCATCGGTTCGCTGCAGGGGGCCGATCTGCTGCTGGAGATTCCGGCGGAGCTGGGGAGCCTGGAGGCGGGCACGGAGCTCTGGGCGCAGCTGTTGCGCTTGCCGGTGTTTTGAGTTCAGAGCGGCGTGTTGCCGCTCAGCCACTCACGGCTGCCGTCGCTGCGCCACTCGCGCTTCCAGAAGGGGGCGTGGTGTTTGAGGGCTTCCAGGAGTTCCTGGCAGCAGCGCTGAGCGGGGCCGCGGCGGTCGGCGCCGATGGCCACGAGCACGATCGCTTCGCCGGGGAGTACTCGGCCGATGCGGTGCTGCACCAGGCAGCGGTTCACTCTGTGGCGGCTGCAGCAATCACGGGCGAGTTGCTCCAGCTGTTGCTCGGTCATGCCGGGGTAGTGCTCGAGCTCGAGCGCCTCGAGGGCGCAGCCATCCGCGGCGACGCCGCGCACCCTGCCAATGAAGTGAGCTTCAGCGGCGCTTGCCGCAATCCCGCTCTGCGCCTGCTGCCAATGCTCCAGCACAACGAGCGGTTCGAAGCCGGTGCTGTGGAGATCGATCTTGATCAGCATGGCCTCAGTGTCAGCCCCCACTGATTGGGGGCAGAAAGGCGAGCTCATCGCCTGCCCGCAGGGGGGTGTCGGCGTCGGCGAACTGCCGGTTGATTGCGACACGCACCTGCGAACCCAGCTCGCCAGGAAGCTGCAGCTGCAACCAGAGCTCACGGGGTGTGAGCCCTGCAGCGCAGCCAGGATTGGCCGGCCAGTGCTGTTCGCCCCAACCGGCTCGCTCGCGCAGCCCAGCGAACAGCAGGATTCTGATTGTTCCCACACGTGGGACATCCGCGGCCACAACGCTAACCATCGCCGCGTGCACTCTCTTGCGACGATGAAGGTTGCCCCTGTGCTGCCGATTTGAGCCTCGCCATCGCTTTGCTCACGGTGTCCGACACCCGCACCCTGGCCGATGACCGCTCCGGCGACGCGCTGCAGCAGCGATTGGAGGCTGCGGGGCACCGGCTGGCGGAGCGCCGCATCGTGCCTGATAACCGTTATCAGATCCGTGCGGAGCTGAGCCGCTGGGTCGCCGACCCAGCGGTGCAGGTGGTGATCAGCAGCGGCGGCACGGGGCTCACCGGCCGGGATGGCACCCCGGAAGCGGTGGCACCCCTGCTCGATAAAACGATCGAGGGTTTTGGGGAGCTCTTCCGGGTGCTCTCGTTTGAATCAATCGGCACCAGCACGCTGCAAAGCCGCTGCTTGGCTGGCGTGGCCAATGGCACGGTGATTTTTGTGCTGCCCGGATCGTTGGATGCGGTTGAAACCGCGTGGGATCGCTTGATATCAGCTCAGCTCAACGACACCACACGCCCCTGCAACCTGGTGCAGCTGCTGCCCCGCCTCACGGAGCCGGCGGGGTGAGCCGGTTGCGTCGTCTGCATGTGGCAGCCCGGCGCGAACGTCGCCGTGGCCGGCGCTATCAGCCCCGCTTTCATCTCAACCAGATCGGCGTCACCTCCCTGGCGGCGCTCTGTGCGGTGCTGTTGCTGGGCCTGCTCTCCCTGTGGAGCGGCCAGGTGTTGATCGTGGCGCCCTTGGGTGCGTCGTGCGTGCTGCTGTTTGGCTACCCCGCCAGCCCGCTGGCACAGCCTCGCAACATCGTTCTGGGCAATCTGCTCGGCGGCTTGGTCGGCGTCTCCCTGGTTACGGTTCCCGGGCAGGAGCCGTTGGTGCTGGCCTTGGCGGTGGGCCTCACGATCCTGTTGGGTCAACAGTTGCGTTGCCTTCACCCGCCCGCGGGTGGCATGGCCTTTCTGGCGGTGTATCTGAAGGTGGCTTGGGGCTTTCTGCTCTTTCCTGTGTTGAGCGGTTCGTTGCTGTTGGTGCTGTTGGCCTGGGCCTTCAGCCGTTGGGTGCCCGGCGCCTTTCCTTATCCCCAGCACTGGTTGTGATCGGCGCTGTTGGGCTGCTTCCCATCGCCCTGGCGGTTGTGGCCTTCCTGTATGCGTCGGTTGGCCATGCAGGTGCTTCTGGCTACATCGCTGTGCTCGCTTTGGCGGGGTTGCCGGCGGAGCAGATCAAGCCCCTGGCTCTGATCCTCAACACGCTCGTGGCCAGCGTGGGTTGCTGGAATTTCCTGCGGGCAGGTCACCTGCCGTGGCGCCGGATCTGGCCGGTGTATCTGCTGGCGATTCCAGGGGCCTTTCTGGGGGGATGGTTGAACCTGCCCTCGCTGTGGTTTCGCCGCCTGGTGGGTGCGGTGCTGTTGTTTTCCGCTTGGCGGCTGGGGTGTGCGCCTGTGGATCCCCCCACTTTGCGGGAGCCACCACGGCCGTTGTTGCTCGCTGCCGGCGGCAGCCTCGGGTTGTTGGCTGGCCTCACCGGCACCGGCGGTGGCGTGTTTCTCACGCCGCTGTTGTTGCTCTGCCGCTGGTGCACCACCCGTGAGGCCGCGGCTGGTTCGGTGTTGTTCATCCTGTTCAACTCGATCGCCGGCCTGGCGGGGCTTGTGGTGGCCAGGCCCGGTGCCTTGCTTGCGCTTGGGCGCTTCGAGTGGCTCCTGGTGCTGATTCCGGTAGTGCTTGCCGGTGCGATAGGTTCGCGCTTGGGCAGCCGCCACTGGCCCGTGGCCTGGATCCGGCGCTGCCTGGCAGTGGTGCTGCTGTTGGCCTCGCTGAAGCTGCTGGGGCTGACCGCGTTGCTCTAGCCGCCCAGGTAGGCCATCTCGGCATGCTCGCGGCCGATGGCGCTGGCTTGGCGCTCTTCGCTGTAGCGGTCGCGCCGGCGGCGCCAGAGCTGGGTTAAGGCCTGCTCCAGGCCCGTGGGATCGCTGCTGGGTTGCAGCCAGGGCTTGAGATCCAGGCCACTGCTCGGGGCGGCAAACAGGCAGGTGTAGGCCACCCCATCGGCGGTGACGCGCAGGCGGTTGCAGTCGCCGCAGAACGGTTGGCTCACCGACGCCACCACGGCGATCCGGCCGGTGCCATCGCGGTAGCGCCAGCGGTGGGCGGTGCTGTGTGGATCCCGCCCGATCTCCTCGAGTGGCCAGTGGGCACTGATGCGCTCGGCCATCTCGCTGGCATTCACCACATCGGCCGGGCTCCAGCCGTTGCGGTTGCCCACATCCATGTATTCGATCAACCGCAGTTCCAGGCCTTGCCTGCGGCAGAGCGCGGCCAAGGGCAGCAGTTGATCGTCGTTGCGGCCGCGCTGAATTACGGCATTGAGCTTGAGAGCTCCAGCCGCTGGATCGAAGCCCGCATCCCGCGCATGGCCGATCGCGGCCAGCACCGCCTCCAGCGTGCGCGCGCCGGCTTTGGCATCGCTGAGGCCGGCCATGCGGGCCACACTGGTGCCATCAGCGCCATCGAGGCTGAGGGTGATGCGATCGAGGCCCGCCTGCCGCAGGGCTCGAGCGCGGCTGGCGCTGAGCAGGGTGCCGTTGCTCGTGAGCGCGATCTCCCGCAGGCCCTGGGCCCGCAGCGGTTGCACCGCCTCAATCAGGCTCTCGAGCTGGGGATGCAGGAGCGGTTCTCCGCCGGTGAGCCGCAGGCTGTGGGCCCCCAGGGCCACCGCCGCCTGCACCACCACCCGCCGTTGCTCGAGCGTGAGCAGGCCTGGAGGTTCCTGCCCATCCGGCAGGCAATAGGGGCAGGCCAGATTGCAGCGGGCCGTGAGCGAGAGCCGCAGCACGCCGAACGGCCGGCCGAGCTCGTCGGTGGGCGTGGCCATGGGGGTCACAGCTCGGCAGGGCTGTTCACGTTGCGGATCGCGCCAGCGGGGAGTGGCACCAGGTTGGAAGGTTGGCTGTCCAACCATCGCAGCAGCCGGCGCTCCCCGTCGTTGATCGCTGCGGCCAGGGCGCTGCGGATCGCTGGCGAGCTTGGGTAGATCCCCAGGAGGGGTTGGCTGCGGACGCCGTCGTGGGCCAGATGGATCCACTCCGGCGCCGTATTGGCAGCCGCGATCAGGGTGTGCAGCGCGCCGGTGTTGAGCTGGGGCATGTCCACCGGCGCCAGCAGCAGCCGGGTATCGGGATAGCGCTCCATCAGCCGGTGCAGCGCCAACAGCGGCCCCTCCCAAGGGGGTGGCTCGGCGATGGTGTCCAGCTGCGGCAGTTGCAGCGCTGTAGCCAGGGCGTGATGCCTGGGCCAGCGGCTCAGCAGCGTGATCGGTGCATCCAGCTCCGCCAGCAACTGCAGGGTGTGCTCCAGCCAGGTGCCACCGTCGGGATGCGGCAGCAGCGCTTTGTCCTGTCCCATGCGCTGGCTGGCCCCACCGCTGAGCAGGCAGCAGCGCAGGGGGGGCATCCCTGGTTTGGTAGCGGTCGTCACAGGGAGGTGCCAGGCGCCTTGATCCAATGGCTTCCTCGAGATCTGCTCCGCTGAACGCTCCTCACGTCGCCACAGCTGCTATCGCTGCTGATCCTGGCTCCCAGGCGGCGAGGGCGCAGTGCCCTTATTGCGGTGTGGGCTGCGGCCTGGAGCTGAAGCCCCCCAAGGAGCCCAGCGATCCCCAGTGGACGGCGCGCGGTGATCGCCACCATCCCTCCTCCCTCGGCCAGGTGTGCGTGAAGGGCGCCACGGTGGGCGAAACCCTGCACCAGAACCGCCTCACCACTCCGTTGTGGCGCGAGAGCCGCGATCAACCGTTCGCGCCGATCAGCTGGGAGCAGGCTTTTGCGCTGCTGGTGGATCGCATCCGCACCACCCTGGCTGAGCAAGGTCCGCAGGGCCTGGCGATCTATGGCTCCGGGCAGTTCCTCACCGAGGACTACTACGTGGCCAACAAGCTGCTCAAGGGTGCCCTGGGCAGCAACAACTTCGATGCCAACTCCCGCCTGTGCATGAGCTCGGCGGTGGCTGGCTATGCCCGCAGCCTGGGATCCGACGGCCCCCCTTGCTGCTACGACGACCTCGACCACGCCGATCTGGTGTTCTTGATCGGCACCAACACCGCCGAGTGCCATCCGGTGCTGTTTCAGCGCTTGCTCAAGCGCAAGCGCAAACAGAAAGAAGCCCTGCGGATCGTGGTCGTTGATCCCCGCGCTACGGCCACCTCCGATCCGGCAGATTTGCATCTGGCGATTCGTCCCGGCACCGATCTGGTGCTGCTGCAGGGCATTGGCCATCTCCTGCTTGAGCTGCAGGCGCTGGATGAGCGCTTCATCGCCGACCACACCGAGGGCTTCGCCGAGCTCAAGGAGCTGTGGCAGCAGTGGACGCCGCAGCGGGTGTGCGATCTCTGCGGCATCGCCGAAGCCGACCTGCGCCAACTGGCCCAGTGGTGGGCTGAAGCCGCCGGGGTGCTCAGCCTCTGGTCGATGGGGGTGAACCAGAGCAGCGAAGGCACCGCCACCGTGGCCGGGATCATCAACCTGCATCTGGCCACCGCCCAGATCGGCCGCACCGGCGCCGGCCCCTTCTCGCTCACGGGCCAGCCCAATGCCATGGGCGGCCGCGAGGCCGGAGGCCTGGCGCAGCTGCTGCCCGGCTATCGCTTCGTGGCCAACCCGGAGCACCGCGCTGAGGTGGAGCGCCACTGGGGCTTCGCGCCCGGCTCGATCGCCCCGGCTCCGGGCCTGGCGGTGTGGGATCAGATCGAGGCGATGGAGCGCGGTGAGCTGGGCTTGTGGTGGGTGGCCGCCACCAACCCGCTGGTGAGCATGCCGGCCTTGGATCGGGTGCGCGCTGCTGTGGCCAACTGCCCGCTGGTGGTGCTCAGTGAGGCCTATGCCGGCACCGAAACCGCAGACGTGGCCCACCTGCTGCTGCCCGCCGCCCAGTGGAGCGAAAAGAGCGGTGTGATGACCAACTCGGAGCGGCGCGTGACCCATTGCCCGGCCTTCCGTGAGCCCCCTGGTGAGGCGCGGCCCGATTGGGCGATCTTTGCGGAGCTGGGCCGGCGCCTCGGCTTCGAGCAGCAGTTCAGCTATGGCTCTGCGGCAGAGGTGTATGCCGAGTTCACGGCGCTCACCGCCGGCCGTGTGTGTGATCTGAGCGGGCTCAGCCATGGGCTGCTGGCGGAACACGGTCCCCAGCAATGGCCCTTCCCCGCTGGCAGTGCACCAGGCACGGGCGCAGCTCGGCTCTACACCGATCACCGCTTCCCCACCGCATCAGGCAAGGCGCGCTTCCTGGCCGAGCAGCCCTTCGGCTTGGCGGAACCCCCCTGCAACACCTACCCGCTGGTGCTCACCGTGGGCCGTTACCTCGGCCACTGGCACACCATGACCCGCACCGCCCATGTGGCGCGGGTGAACCAACAGCACCCGGAAGCGTTGCTGGAGGTGCATCCCAGCGATGCCGCCAGCCATGGCCTCAGCGATGGCGCTAGCGCTGAGGTGAGCTCCCGCCGCGGCTGCATCAGCGCCAAGGTGACCGTGACCGAGCGCATCCGCCCCGGCACGGTGTTTCTGCCGATGCACTGGGGTGCCAGCCAGGACAACGCCTGCGAAGCCAACCGCCTGATGCACGAGCAGGCCTGCGCCCATTCCAAGCAACCAGAGCTCAAGGCCGCGGCAGTGCGGGTGCGGCCTTTGGCCTGAGGCAGGCGCCTCAGGCCTCCAGCAGCTCCGGTGAGATGCGCAGAGTTTTGCCTGGGCCGGCGTCCTGCTCGATCAGGCCCAGATTGCGCAATCGGGAGAGCTGTTTGGTCACCGTCACCCGGGTGTGGCCGCTGAGGTCGGCCAGTTCGGCGTGGGTGAGCCGCAGCGGCAACTCATACCAGGCGCCATTGCGCCGCCCGAGCCGCTCCACCAGCAACTGCAGCAGGGCACCGATGCGCTGGCCAGCGTCATTGAGGTTGCGCAGTAGCAGCAGCGAGAGCGTCCACTCATGCAGGTTGATTGAGCCGGCAGCCGGCGCCATCGGGCAGCCCTCCACCAGTTGGGCGGCGGTGAGGGCTTCGAGATGCAAGCGGGTGGTGCGCAGCAGATCGAGGGGCAGCTGATCTCCCGCCTGCAGATAACCCAGGGTGACCGGCTGTGCGGCCAGTGCTTCCTGCTCCGGCCTGGAGGCCGACACCCGTACCAGGCCGGAGTGCACCGTGAGGCACTGATTGCGCTCCAGCAAATCCGCATCCAGCAGCAGGGTGTTGCCGGCGCGAATCGACAATGCCGCTGAGGCTTCAGTCGTCGTCATGTGCATAACGGCGATAGAGGAAGTCGAGGGCGTGATTGCGCAGCTGGGCGTAGCGCGGATCGTCCTGGATGGTTTCGTAGTGGCGGGGGCGCTCGAATGGCACCTCCATGATTTCGCCGATGCTGGCGGAGGGGCCGTTGGTCATCATCACGATCCGATCGGAGAGGAACAGGGCCTCATCGATGTCGTGGGTGATCATCAGCACGGTGGGTTTGTGCTCACGCCAGATGGCGAGCAGTTCTTCCTGCAGCTCCTCTTTGGTGATAGCATCGAGGGCACCGAACGGTTCATCGAGCACCAGCACTTCCGGCCGCACAGCAAGAGCCCGGGCAATGGCCACCCGCTGCCGCATCCCGCCCGAAATCTGCGCTGGCCGCTTGTGGCGCGCTTCGATCAAACCCACCATCTCCAGGTGATGGTCCACGGTTTGGGCACGGGCGGCGGCATCGAGCTCGGGCAGGGCCGCTTTCACCGCCAGATCCACGTTCTGCTCCACCGTTTTCCAGGGCAGCAGCGAGTAGTTCTGGAACACCACCATCCGATCGGGGCCGGGGCGATCGATCGGCACATCCCGCAGGGTCACGCTGCCGCTGCTGGGTTGCAGGAAGCCCGACACCATGTTGAGCAGCGTGCTTTTGCCGCAGCCCGAGTGGCCGATCACACAGATGAATTCACCCTGGGCCACCTCCAGGTTGATCTCCTTGAGGGCCTCAAAGGGGCCCCGCTGGGTGTGGAACACCTGCCCCACATTGTTGAAGGAGAGGTAGGGCTGGTTAGTCACCGCGGTGGTGGCACTCAGGGGGGCACGGGTCATGGCGCTGGTCATCTCAATGGGCAGCGATGGGGCGTGGGCTCGAGCCGGTGGGCAGCGGAATGCTTTCCAGGGCTGTGGCTCGGCAGTAGGGCAACTGGTTTAGGTACTCGAGTGGGTTGTCCTGGTCGAAGGCCACGCCATCGGCCAGGGCGAAGGGCGCCCGTTCCGGCCGGAGATCAGCGAACCCGGCGCGCTCGAGTGCGCGACTGCACAGGTCGCTGCGATACACCTGGCTGAGCAGCTCCAAGCGGTTGGAGGGGAAGGCACTCCAGCCCCAGCGGCTGAACTGGCTGAGGATCCAGCTGCCTTCGGCGGCATTGGCCAGGTGAGCCCGGTCGCTGTGGAAGCGATTCAGGGGAAGGCGCACGCCGCTGGGCTCATCCCCGCCCAGATCGAACTGGCGTTGCAGCGCCAGGGCAGAGCCGCTGCCCAGCCATTGGGCAGCCCCGAGGAGCGCCACCAGTTGATCGTGCTCCGCCGGGTCTTCGCAGATCTGGCCGCCGCGCATCAGCGCAGCGCAGAGGTTGAGCAGGGCCTCCTGGTGGTTGAGGGCCCAGTCCTCGTGGCAGGTGAGCACCTTTTCGGGGTGGCCGCCCCACATGTCGAGGTCGGTGGCGAGCACGGTGGTGAGGCCGGCGTCCACCGCCTTGGCCACCCGGTAGCGACCGGCGATGAAGCCGTCGATTTCGCCAGCCCGGAGCGTGGCTTCCATCGCCATCGGCGACAGCGCCAGCAGCTCCACCTCCCGATCGGGATCGATGCCGCCACTGGCCAGCCAGTGGCGCAGCAGCAGTTCCTGCATGTTGCCCTTCTGGGCCACTGCCAGGCGCAGCGGCCATTCCCGCCCCTTGAGGCGCTCCGCCAGGCTGCTGAGGTTGTGAATGCCCAGATCGCTGAAGCGGCGCGCCAGGCAGAGGGCGTTGCCGCTGCGGGTCACCGTCATCGGGGTGATCGCCGGCCAGGCGGGCTGGCCATCGAGGCCGAGGGTGAGAGCCAACGGTGTGGTGGCGGAGGTGATCGCCACGTCCAGCTCACCCTTGAGCAGCTCGTCTTCGAGGCTCTGCCAGCGGTCGAAGGCCACCGGCCGCAGCTCGATGCCGTGCTCGCTGAGGAAGCCCCGCTCCATCGCCACCGCCAGCGGGGCGATATCGAGGCCCGGCAGGTAGCCGAGGCGCACGGTTTCCAGATCCGGCTTGCCTGCAGGCACCAGCGGCGTGACCCGCTGCTTGCGTTGCTTGAGGCGCCGTTGCTGTTGCAGGAAGCCGATCAGCTCACTGCGCAGGTGGTAGTAGTCGGGGTGATTCATTACCTCGAGCCGCTGGCGCGGCCGCGGCAAGGGCACCTGCAGGATCTGGCCGATGCCGGCCTCCGGGCCGTTGGTGAGGCACACCACCCGATCGGAGAGCAGCAGCGCTTCATCCACGTCGTGGGTCACCATCACGGTGGTCACGCCGGCCTGCTGGCAGATCTGCATCAGCTGTTGCTGCAGATTGCCGCGGGTGAGGGCATCCAGGGCGCCGAAGGGTTCATCCAAGAGCAGCAGCCTGGGGCGAATCGCCAGGGCGCGGGCGATCGCCACCCGCTGCTTCATGCCGCCGGAGAGTTCACCGGGGTACTTGTCGGCGGCATGGCCGAGACCCACGAGCTGAATGCTTTGTTCGATGCGCTCGCTCTGCTCGGCCGCCGTGGAGCTGCGCATCACATTGTTCACCGCCAGGGCGATGTTCTGGCGCACGGTCTGCCAGGGCAGCAGCGAGTAGTTCTGGAACACCACCATCCGCTCGGGTCCCGGATCGGTCACCTGGCGTCCATCCATCAAGATGCCGCCACTGCTGGCCTGGGTGAGGCCAGCCATCAGGTTGAGCAGGGTGGATTTCCCGCAACCCGAGTGGCCGATCAGCGAGACGAATTCCCCTTCGCTGATGCTGAGGTCGATGTCTTTGAGAGCCACATAACGGCCGCCATCATCAAGGGGAAAAACCTGGGTGACGTCGTCAACCGTGAGAAAGGCAACGGTCATCGTCAGTTGCCTCCCTTGGCAACGCGGCTGCCGACATAGGCCACGAGACGATCCAGGGCCAGACCCACGACGCCGACATAAATGATGGCGAGAATGATCTGGCTGGAGCTGGAATCACCACCGGCGTTGTAGGCATCCCAGATGAAGTAGCCGATGCCGCCATCGGCCTTGAGCATCTCCGCCGCCACGATCGCCAACCAGGCCAGACCCACCGAAATCCGCAGACCGGTGAACACGTAGGGCACCGTGGCCGGGATCACGATGTTGCGGATGTAGGCGCCTTTGCGCAGCCGCAGCACCCGCGCCACGTTGGTGTAATCCTGCGGGATTTCGCGAATCCCCACAGCGGTGTTGATGATGATCGGCCAGATGGCGGTGATGAAGATCACGAAGATCGCCGAGGTGTTGGCGTCCTGGAACACCATCAACGAGATCGGGAACCAGGCCAGGGGCGGCACCGTGCGCAACACCTGAATCACCGGATCGAGGCCTTTGCCGATGAAGCGGTTGAGGCCGAGCACGCCACCGATGGCGATGCCCACCACCGCTGCCAGGCCGTAGCCCATGGCCACACGCTGCAGGGAGATCAGGATCTGCCAGCCCAGCCCCTTGCTGGTGCCGCCGTCGTCAAAGAACGGCTGGCTGATGTAGGGATCCCAGGTTTCCACGATCACGTTGATCGGGCCTGGCAGGCGCGCCACGCCGAGGATCAGCGAGAGGATCTGCCAGGCGATCAGGAACCCGCCGATGCAGATCGGTAGGGCATCAGGTTGCGCAGGCCCGGTTGCAGGCGGCGCAGTTTGGAAGGCCGTCTGGAACGGCTGGCGGGCGTGATCGCGGTCATTGTGGACGTGAGTGAAGAGAAAGAGACTCCATCGGCCGCTGCGGCAGCGGTCGTTGCAGAGGTGGCGCTAATCGAGTGAGGCGGGGGGAGCCCGCAGGCTCCCCGGCCGGTCTCAGCTCATGGCCTTGATCTTGAGGCCGTCGAGGTAGGCCTTCGGGTTCTCGGGATCGAACACCACACCGTCGAAGAAGGTTTCCTTGCCGCGGGAATCGCTGGCTGGAATCGCAGCCTGCTGGCCGATGGTGGTGGCCGCTTCCTTCCACAGATCCGCCCGGTTCACTTTGTTCACCAAAGCGTCGATGTCGGTGTTGGCCGGCAGGTAACCCCAGCGCATGTCTTCGGTCACGAACCAGGCGTCGTGGCTCTTGTAGGGGAAGGAGGCGTTGCTGTCCCAGAACAGCATCTTGTAGGGGCTGTTCTTCACATCACGGCCATCGCCGTAGTTCACGTTGCCGGCCAGGCGTGGCTTGATATCGGCAACCGCTGCCTTGATGTACTTGTCCTTGGAGATGATGTCGCACATCTCGTCGAGGTTGGCTGGGTCCTGGCACCAGATCTGGGCTTCCTGAACAGCCATCAGCAGCGCTTTGGCGGCCTTGGGGTTCTTATCCACCCAATCAGCGCGCATCGAGAAGGATTTCTCGGGGTGCTTGTCCCAGATTTCTCCGGTCTGGGTGGCGGTGTAACCCAGCTTCTTGTTCACCAGGCGCTGGTTCCAGGGCTCACCCACGCAGAACAGATCCATGGTGCCGGTCTGCATGTTGGCCACCATCTGCGGCGGCGGGATCACCACCAGGTCGGCGTCTTTGTTGGGATCGATGCCGTTCGCCGATAGCCAGTAGCGCATCCACAGGTCGTGGGTACCGCCGGGGAAGGTGACGGCGGCCTTGATCTTGCGGCCGAGGCTCTTGGTGGCTTTGGCGAGACCTTCCTTGTTGTCAACGGTCAGCTTCTCGTCGAGCAGGTCTTTGGCAGCCGAGATGCCCTGGCCCTGAAGGTTGAGCCGCGCCAGCGTGTACATCGGCAGCGGCTGCTTGCTCTTGGTGATCTTGCCGGCCGTGAGCAGCAGGGGCATCGGCGAAAGGATGTGAGCGCCATCGATGCCGCCCTTGGCGCTACCGAGCTCCAGGTTGTCGCGCGTCACCGCCCAGGAGGTTTGCTTCACCACCTTCACGTCGGGCATGCCGTGCTTGGCGAAGAAGCCCTTCTCCTTGGCGACGATCAGCGGAGCGGCGTCGGTGAGGGCAATGAAGCCCAGGGTGGCGCCGGGAACCTCCGGTGCATCAGCGCCGGTGGCTGTGCTGGCGGTGGGAGCTTTCTTGCTGCTGCCGCAGGCGGCCAGCCACATGGCACCGGCGGCCGAACCGGCGGTGGTGATCAGAAATTTGCGGCGCGACAGGTTCGACATGGGCGCGAAGCGTCTGGTGAAGGAACGAACTGAACAACGGACGCCAGAAGCCTGTGGCGGCATGGCAGCCGTAATCCAGTAGGCACTCACAACAACGGGCTGCCGCCTGGAAGGAATAACGCGTTGGCGCCAATGCTGACCAACGGATCTAAGAGATCACGCATGGTTGGCCGTTGCTGGTGCTCGTTGCTACGAAATCTCGCCTTGGCTTGCCGGTTGGTGCCCTGGGGAACCATCACTCAGTGCCGATGGCGGCAGCAGCTCCGCAAAAGCGGCCTCGAGGTTGTGGTGGTCGTGCCCGGGGCGCGCCAGTTTGCACAGGGCGAAGCGTTCCAGCTCGCCCAGCTCGGCCCACTGCTGCGCGCTCAGGCCCACCTGCCGTTGCCGGGCAGCCCGTTGCACCTCCTCGGGTATGGGCTCCGATCGCTGCCAGGGTTCCGCCACCGCCACGGGCAGGGGCCGCGCTTCGCCGTCGGCCATGGGCCGGGTCCAGGCTTGCAGCTGTTCGCGCAGCTGCTGCAGCGCCACTGCTTGATCAGGCCAGTCGACCAGCTGCTGGCGTTGGGCCTGGCTCAGCTCCAGCCAGTGGCTGAGCTTGAGCTTGAGCCCGATCAGATCCAGCTTGCGCCGCACGCACAGGGGGATGCAGCGCCAGGAACCCACGAAATCCTGTTCAAAGGCAAAGCAGTGGCTGGCTTGCAGGCGCGGCGATGCCATGGCAGCTCAGCTCAGGGTTTGACGCATCCGCTCGAGCTGCCGCAAGGCTGCTCCGCTGTGCAGCAGTGCCTCGGCCTGCTCCACGCCTTCGGGCAGGCTGGCGGCCGCGCCGGCTTGCCAGAGGTAGGTGCCGGCGTTCCAGCGCAGCGATGCCGCCAGCTCCCCTTGCCCGCCCAGGCCGGCCAGGGCCTGTTGGCTCCACTGCTCCAGGCTGTGCCAGGCGGGATCGGCGCCGTAGCAGCCGTGATCGCGCGGATGCAGCACCAAGCGCTCCGGTTGCTGATGGGGGTGCACACGGCCGGTCACGCAGGCGCGGCTGATGGGCAGGTCGGTGCTGCCTTCCAGGCCCTTCACGGTGAACACGTTGGTTTCGCCGGCCAGCTTCAGCGCTGCCCAGGCCCGGGCTTCGGTGGGGGGATGCACGAAGCCGCTCACCAACAGGTGCGGGCCGTGGTGGGCCGTCCACATCAGTTCGAGGCTGGCCAGCGGCGGCCGTTTGCCGATCTCATCGCGGTAGGGGATCAGCTGTTCCGCGGCGGGGAAGTGATCGGGCTGATGCAGCAGGGCCAGGTTGCAGCGATCCAGGCTGCTCTGCAGCCATTCCAGGCTGCGGCCGGTGAGCACCAGGCCCAGGCTGGCGAACAGTTCAGCGCCCGTCACGCCGTATTTCACCGGCATGCGGCCGGCGCCTTGCAGCAGCACCGGGATGTTGGCTGCAGCCAGCACCAGGGCGGTGAGCGGATAAATCGGTGCGGTGCGGCTGCGCCCGTCGAAGGGCATGCCGAAGCAGAGGGCGGGTGTGCGGCTGCTGAGCACCGGCCCGCGGCGCCGGTACACATCCAGCATCCCCGTGAGTTCCTGGGGTTCGGGCCGGCGGATGCGATGGGCGATCAGAAAGGCGCCGATCTGGGCCGGAGTGGCGATGCCATCGAGCATCAGCTCCATCGCTTCAGCGGCTTCCTCACGGCTGAGGCCGCTGCTGGTGTGTTCGCCGCTGCCCACCTTGCCCAGGTAGGTGCGAAAGCGGGCGCGCTGCTCGCCCACCGCTTCAGATGCTCCCGATTGCGCTGCTCCTGGCTGTGTGGAGAGGGTCGCCACCATGCAGCCCGATGGGCATAACGCGTCTCAATTCTGAATCACGGCTGGATCGCGGAGCGCCGGTAGCCGCAGCACCGCCGGCTGGTAGCAAGCGCTGCTCCTGCTGATGCGGCAGCCGCGGAGGGTGGCGCGGTTGCTGCTGCCTCGCCGCCCATGCCTTCTGGATCGTCCCTCACCGCCACCCTGATGGCCGCCAAGCGCGCCAAGGGTCTGAGCTTTGCGGATCTGGAGCAGGCGATGGGCCGCGATGAGGTGTGGATCGCTTCACTGTTTTATGGCCAGTCCACAGCGTCGCCAGAGGAGGCCCAGCAGCTCAGCGATCTGCTGGAGCTCGATCCCGCCACCTGTGAGGCGCTGCAGGCCTATCCCACCAAAGGCTGCCTGGATCCGGTGATTCCCACTGATCCCCTGATTTACCGCTTCTACGAAATCATCCAGGTGTATGGGATGCCCCTCAAGGATGTGATCCAGGAGAAGTTCGGCGACGGGATCATGAGCGCCATCGATTTCAGCCTCGATGTGGACAAGGTGGCTGACCCCGCCGGGGACCGGGTGAAGGTGACGATGTGCGGCAAATTCCTTGCCTACAAGAAGTGGTGAGCGCCTGGCCCTGATGCCCAGGAACGTTCGTTTGGTAACGATGGCGACACTGATCGGTGCTGCCGGTTGAGCACCCTGTGGCCTTCCTGAGTTGTTGCTGCAGCCATGGCCGCCACCTTGAGCAAGATCGAGCAGGCCAAGGCGGAGCTCTGCGGCCTGGAGCTGGCACCACGCCTGGGCGACCTGGCGGCTCAAGGTTGGGACAACCTCGATGAGGCCACCCTCACCATCCGCCTCAAGTGGCTTGGGATCTTCTTCCGGCCGGTGACGCCGGGGCGGTTCATGGTGCGGCTGCGCCTGCCCAACGGCGTGATCAGCGCCGATCAGCTGGAGGTGCTTGCCGATGCGGTGGATCGCTGCGGCGAACACGGCTCCGCCGACATCACCACTCGCCAGAACCTGCAGCTGCGCGGGCTGCTGCTGGAAGACATGGCGCCGCTGATGCAGGCAATGGAGGCCGTGGGGCTCACCAGCCGCCAATCCGGCCACGACAACCCCCGCAACATCACCGGCAATCCACTGGCCGGCATCGATCCCGAGGAGCTGGTGGATACGCGGCCGCTGGTGGAGGCGATCCAGCAGCGCCTTCTGGCCGCCGATGCTCCGCGCAACCTGCCCCGCAAGTTCAACATCGCCGTGGGCGGTGCCCCCGACAGCTTCCTGCTGCACAACGATCTGGCCTTCCTGCCGGCCGATCACAACGGTGAGCTCGGCTTCACCGTGATGGTGGGCGGCTTCTTCTCCGCCCAGCGCAATGAGCTGGCCATCCCTCTGGGGCTGTGGCTGCGCGCTGATCAGCTGGCCAACTACAGCCTGGCCACCCTGCGCCACTTCGAGCGTTGCGGCAATCGCCAGGCCCGCAACAAGAGCCGCCTGATGTATTTGGTGGATGAGCTCGGCCTCGAGGGTTATCGCGAGGCGATGCTGGATGAGTTCAGCGCTCTCGGCGGTGAGGCCGCTGCTCACAACGGCGAGCACCACGTGAACCGCGCACCCCGGGCGGCCCTGGGCGTGAACCCGCAGAAGCAGGAGGGGTTGAGCTGGGTGGGGCTGAGCGTGCCGGTGGGCCGCCTCGATGCGGCATCCATGGCCGAGCTGGCTGCGCTGGCGCGCCGCTACGGCAGCGGTGAACTGCGCTTCACCGAAGCCCAGAACGTGTTGATCGTGAATGTGCCGGCCGAGCGGGTGGAGGCCCTGCTGGCGGAGCCGCTGCTGCAGCGCTTCAAGAGCGAACCGGGCGCCCTGATGGCCGAGGCGGTGAGCTGCACCGGCAATCGCTATTGCAGCTTTGCCCTGATCCCCACCAAAACCACGGCCCAGGCGGTGGTGGAAGAGCTGGAGCAGCGCCTCGAACTGCCCCATGCGGTGCGCAGCCACTGGACCGGTTGCCCCAATGCCTGCGGCCAGCCCTACATGGGTGAGATCGGCTTGATGGGTGCCAAGGCCCGCCACGAGGGCCAGATGGTGGAAGCGGTGAAGATCTTCCTCGGCGGCGACATGGGCGCCGATCCGAAGCTGGCCGAACTGCACGACAAGGGCGTACCCCTTGCTCTGCTGCCGGATGTGCTCGAGCAGCTGCTGGTGGAGCGCTTCGGGGCGCGGCGCCGCGCCGCGGCCTGAAGCATTGCCGAACCCAGACCTGCCAGGGTGGAGACCACAGTGATCTCTGCGCCTTTGGAGCCAAGCGATTCCACGGATCGCTGGCAGCAACTGCAGCTGTTGCGGCGCGGTCGAACGCCCGTGCAGCCCTGGCTGCAGCAGCTTGAGCGGGCCGGTAGCCCGGCATCGATCGAGGTGCTGGCCGCACTGATCGGTCAGCTGGATCGCGCCGGTGTGGAGCAGCTCCTCAGCGGACCCGTGGGCCGCGATGCCGCCACCCTGCGGGAGGCGGCCCGCCGGGAGTTGCCCCTGCTGGCCGGCACCCCTGAGGTGAAGCAAGCCTGGCTGGAGCCGTTGCTGGCCCAGCCGCCCTCGCTGCTCTGGCTGGAGATCCTGGGCCACTTCCGCGAGGCGCGGGTGGCGCCCCGTTTGCGCCTGGCGCTGGATGGTGCGGATCCCTTCGATCCCAGGCAGGCGGATGCGGTGAGGCTGTTGCCCCTGCTCGGTCAACAGCGCCAACCCGATGATGCGGCGCTGCTGCTGCGGCTGGCCCGGGCGCCGCTGCCCCAGGCCTGGCGCCATGCAGCGCTGGAAGGGTTGGCGGTGGGGCTGTCGGCCTGGCCACTGGAGCCCTTGGCCGAAGGGTTGCAGCAGCTCAGTACTGAACTGGATCCAGGGCTGGCGGCCCAGGCGGTGGATCTCCTGGGCCGGCTGCCCGATGGGCAACAGCGGTTGCGGCAGCTGCAGGGCCGGGCCCTGGAGCCGAGTGTGGCTGAGCGCTGGCGCCGCCGGCTGCGGCGCACACCGCTGGTGTTGGTGGTGCATGGCCGTCAGGGCGGTGTGATTCCTGAAGTGCTGCAGCAGCTGGCGGCTGAGCTGGAGCAGCGGCGTGGCGCGCCGGTGCTGCTGCAAGCCCTCACGGCTGCGCCACCCGAGGGCGATGGCCGCTTCTGGCTGGCGGCCCAGCGCGCGGGTGGCATCAGCGTGGTGCCCCTGTTGCTGCTGCCCGGCGGTCATGTGCGCAGCGATGTGCCGGCTATTGCTGGTCAGTGGCGCCAGCAGGCCGCAGCGGCCCAGCGTCCAGTGCAGGTGCGGCGGCTGCCGTTTGTGGGGGCCTGGCCGCGCTGGCAGCGGCTGCTGGCGGAGCTCTGGGCGGAGCGGGCCGCTGGGCGGCCCTTGCTGTGGCTGCATCACCCCCTGCAGGGTGCTCTCAGTGCCCGGTATCTGCAGCACCTGGCTGCGGTGGTGGGCTATCCCGGCATGGCGGCCGCCTACAGCGATCCCCATGCAGCTCTGGCGGCCCAGCCCCAGCCGCCGGCCTTGCTGGCTCCGCTCACCCTGGCCCCCAATCGGCTCAGCGAATCCCTCAACATGGACGCACAAACGGCATCGGTTGAGGTGCTGCCCCCGCTGCTGGATTGGCCTCCTGTGCGTGATGGTCTGCTCACCGAGCTGGAGGCTCTGCCATGAGCAACTCCGCTGCCGGCAAGGTGTATCTGGTGGGGGCAGGCCCGGGGGATCCCGATCTGCTCACGATCAAGGCCCATCGGCTGCTGAGCAGCTGCGATGCCCTGGTGTACGACTCGCTCGTGCCGCGCGAGGTGCTCGCCCTGGTGCCGGAAACGGCCGAACAACATTTCGTGGGCAAGCGGCGCGGCCATCACTCGGTGCCTCAGCCGAGCACCAATGCGGTGTTGGTGGAGCTGGCGGGCCGGCACCGCTGTGTGGTGCGGCTGAAGGGGGGTGATCCCTTCCTGTTCGGCCGCGGGGGTGAAGAAGCGGCGCATCTCGAGCGCCATGGCATCGCCGTGGAAGTGGTGCCGGGAGTAACGGCCGGGATCGCCGCGCCCGCCTACGTGGGCATCCCGGTGACCCACCGCCGCGCCGGCAGTTCGGTCACCTTCGTGACCGGGCACGAGGAGATTGATAAAGCTCGCCCCAGCGTGGATTGGCGGGCCCTGGCGCGCAGCAGCGACGGCCTGGTGATCTACATGGGCCTGCACAACCTGCCTCACATTTGTGAGGAGTTGATCGCGGGAGGTTTGGCTCCCACCACTCCAGCTGCTGCGGTGCAGCAGGGCACCGTGCGCGGCCAGCGTGCGGTAATCGCCGATCTGCAGGGCTTGGCCGCAGCGGTGCGCCAGGCCGATTTCGCTTCGCCCTCGATCGTGGTGATCGGTGAAGTGGTGAATCAGCGGGTGGAGAGCTGCGCGCCGGAGCCGGCGGCGGTGGAGATGCCGATCCCGCTCAAGCAGGGCTGAGGCTTGGCGCCGGCCGCCGCGCCCGGCGGTTGCGGTGCAGATGCAGCAGGCCCCAACGGCGTTGGGAAGCCTGGGTGGTGCGGTGGATCCAGGCCTCGTCTTCGGCTATCAGCGCGGGCCGGTCGTTGCCCTCGAGGCCGCTGTACATCAGGTGCACGATCCGCTCGGGATCGATCTCCAGGGCTGCCGCTTCCTGCCAGAGCCGCTCGCTGCCGGGGCGATCGGCCCGCTCGAACTGGGCCTCGATCAGTTGCTGCGCCAGCAGCAACACCAGCGCCTGTTGTTTGCGTGCGCTGAACGCCGCGCTCGTGACCCCCGAGCGCCAGGCCTGATGGGTGCAGCTGCTGGCTGGAGCCGTCATCGCCATCGGTGCAAACACGTAACCAATGCTACGAACGGCAAAACCACCTGAACCACTGGTCTATGGAACGGTTGATTACGTAGTGCTGCGAACGTTGAAGCGCCGGCTTGTGCGGTTCATTGGCCAATCCACGCCCCGCCGCTCGCTTCGCCATGTCAGCTCTTCCCCTGCAGCAAGATTCGCTGGAGCTTGAACGCCGATCGCGGGAGCCCGTTGCTTCCGAGCGGGCTCCGATGTTTGAGCTGATCCCCTATGAGAAGTTCCGCGATACCCCCGCGGTGCGCTTCTTCGATATCACCGTTGCCGAATCCAACGCCCGCGATCTGGTGATTCACTCCGGCCCGGCCGTGAGCCCGCCGGATGAGGAGAACACCGGCGCCTGGCAGTTTTATCTGCACCCCCACCAGGAAGACAATCTGCTGGCCCTCCACGGTGGCCGCACCTTCTTCCTGGTGAACTTCGGCTGGAATTACCCGTATCACATTGTTCGCCTGGAAACCGGCGGCGACATCCTGCGCATCCCGCCTGGCACCTTCCACCGATCCGTGTCGGATCCCGATGGATCGGTGGTGCTCAATCAGGCCGTGCGTGAGCAGGGCGCCAGCGTGGTGCGCGAGTTTCGCGTGTACAACAGCCGCCTGATTCCGCGGCTGTTTGCCACCACCTTCAAGACAGCGCCGCTGCCCAAGCTGCACGGCGTGAGCTGGTAGCCCGCGGCTTCAGGCCTGCTCGCGGCGGCGGGGCAGGGGCACCACATCGCGCTGGTTGAAGCGCTCACACACGGCATAGGCAGCGGGCAGATTGGCCACCCGCTGCCAGGCGCCGTCCACCTCGGCATGGTTCACCACATAGCCGCCGGCGCCGTCGCGCGCGATCCGGCATCCATCGCCTGTGAGCCCGACAAGGTGCAGTTGGCCGCCCATGGATCTGCGCTCCTGAGTGATCCGTACTGATCTGTTTCTACGTCTGCTGCAGCGGGCTTGGCATGTGTGTTTTTGCCCACGCAATCAATCTTGAGGCTTGGGAAAAAAAGCTGAATCCAGCGCTCGATTTCCTTCGGATTTCAGCGGCTTCAAAGGCGTAGATCCACTGTGCTGCAATGCTCCCCGGCGCCGCGCAGGGGCGTGGGCATCCCGGTGCGCTCAGGGGCAGCCCTGCCAGCCGCCGGTGCCGCTTCGGTGAGGAGCTCAAAACCGCTGGACTCATGCAGGAATTGCCAGCGTGCGATGGCTGCGCCGCCGCTGGCGTGGTGCAGCTCCAGCTGCAGAGGAATATCCACCGGCAGGCAGGGATGCAGGCAGGGAAACAGCGCCTCCTGGCGGAAGCGCACCGCCAGGGGTTGCTGCGGGTGGTGCGGCCAGGGCAGTGGGCGGCCCTGCAACACCAGCTGGTAGTGCTCCCGCAAGCTGGCGTTGGCGATCAGCTCAAAGCGCCGCAGCGAACTATCTACAAAGCGGCTGGTGGTGCCGCCCTCCACGGGCGTATCGCAGAGCAGGGGCCAGGGTTCGAGGGCCTGGCGGATGCTCAGCTCGGCCTGCCCCTGCTGCCAGTGCAGCAGCTCAGGGAAGCGCCATTGCCAGATGGCCCGAAACGGCGCGGGATCCAGCGGCAGCCCATCGGCGGCCAGATCGGCCAGCACCAGCTCCAGATCAGCCCAGAGGGCGCTGGGCAGCAGGGCTTGATCGTGCAGCTCCGCTCCCCAGCTGCGCAGGCCCGCGGGCCGGTGGGCTGGGTTCAGCAGCCGCACCACCAAGGCGCGGAACAGCAGCGCCACAGCGCTGCTCCAGCGGTGATCCGGTAGGGATTCCAGGGCCCGGAACTCGAGCAGCCCCTGGCAGCCGGCCGTCCAGGCCGGGTTCCAGAACTTATCGAGGCTGATCTCGCTGCGATGGGTGTTGCCGCTGCGATCAGCATGCAGGTGGCGCAGGGTTTCGCCGATGGCCACCCGTTGATCGCCGTCGGGCAGCCGCTCCAGCGCGGCATGGGCCAGCTGCAGATCGAGCAGGCTGGCGCTGCCTTCATCGGGCCGCGGCGCCTGGGAGGCGGGCCCCACACTGCGGCCGCTGAACAGATAGGCCAGGCAGGGATGGTGCTGCCAGTAGCGCAGCAGCCCCACAAGCCAGCCGGGCCGCGTGAAGAAGGGGTGTTCCTCCAGGCTTGGCCCCCCCAGCAGCAGATGGTTGCCGCCGCCGGTGCTCTGGGTGCGCTCCCCCTGTTGCTTCCAGCTGCGCAGGCCCACGGCCTCGCCGGCTTCCTCCAGCAGCTGAATCCAGCCGGCGTAGTCGTGCCAGCTGTGGCACACCGGTAGGTTCACCTCCAGCACGCCGGGATCGGCGGTGAGGCCGAGCACCTGCCAGTGCTCCATCGCATCCCAGGGCAGCACCCCGCTGAGCTCCGGCTCCTGCCACCCCTGGCTATGGGCGGCGATGCTGTGCAGCAACAGCTCCAGGGGCTGGCGCTCCAGCGGCGGCAGAAACAGCGCCCAACCGCTGGGGTCGCGCTCCAGGGTGAGCACCTGCCGCAGTTCACCGTCCGGGAAGTGCTGGAGCGGCAAGCGCAGGCCGGCTGGGCCAGGGGCACCGCTTAGCTGCCGGAGCTCTTCCTCCAGGGGCCAAGCCAGCGAGCGCCATTGCCCCTCCTGGCAGGTGAGCGGGATAGCCCACACCTGCCGATCGGCCTGCAGCGGATCCCGCAGGGGCAAGGCCTCAAGCCTGCAGCCCAGATCACGGCCGATCGCCGCCAGCAGGCTGCGCAGCTCCGTGGCGTCGGGTACGTGGCTGGAGGCGGCGGTGTCCGCGGGCGGCAGCGGCACCAGCGGATCGCCGTTGTTGGCGATGATCAGCCGCAGTGCCCAGCGCGGGTTCACCTCGCCGTCGTATTGCTTGCCGGGGCAGTAGAGCACGGTGCAGCCCGGCCAGGCGCGGCGTTTGATCTCCGCTGCCAGGGAGCGGGCGTAGCGGAGTTTGGTGGGGCCATCGGCGGCCACGCTCCACTCGGCACCCTGGGGATTGATCGGCACCAAGGTGGGCTCGCCGCCCATGGTGAGCGCAATGCCGGCTTGCTGGAGCCGGGCTTCCACGGCGGCGGCCGTCGCGGCGTTGGTGTCGGGAGCGAAGGGCGCGGAAGGGTTCGCGGTGGTCACGGCCAGCGGTGGCTGGCCCTGTCCTCGCGCGCTTGCGCCGATCCGGCAGCACCAACGGCTACCGCAGTGCAGAACTCAAGATTTCTGCACTGATCTCCCATTCCAGTTCGCTCTCCACCCCGGGCGGCCCGGAGAAGGTGCCGCTCACCGCGGCGGTGAGATCGGAGCGCGAGGAGGTGGCCACAGGGATGTAGCGGTCGTCGACCGCGCCCATGCCGCTGGGGTCAAAGCCGCGCCAGCCGGCCCCCTGCAGATACACCTCGGCCCAGGCGTGCAGGTCGTAGCGCTCCGGTTTGGGTTCCACCAGGTGGTAACCGCTCACGAAGCGGGCCGGCAGGCCCACGCTGCGGCAGCACTCGATCATCAGCATCGCCAGATCGCGGCAGGAGCCCACCCGTTCCTTCAGGGTGCGGCCGGCGGGCCAGGCGGGGCCCCCGTGGCGCTGGGTGTACTTCACGCGGTCTTGAATCACCTCCACCAGCTGCTGCAGGAAGTTGAGGCTGCGGCCATCGCTCCCCATCAGCGCTTCCTGGGCCACATCCACGGCGGCGGCATCGTGCTGGCCATTGGGCAGCCAGCCCTGCAGGTTGCTGAGCAGATCGGGATTGAGCTTGCCGATCTGCACCGGCAGCTGGGCCATCTGCTCATCGAGGCAGGCTTCCAGCAGGGGTGGGGTGAAGGTTTCCACCTCGCTGGTGGCGATCACCGTGAGCCGGTCGGTGTCTCCGAGGAAGCGGGCGCGGGCGATGGTGTCGCCCCCGGCGGCCATCAGCTCATAGAGCTGGCTGGGGTCTGGGGAAATCTCCAGGCGGTAGTCGATCAAGCGCTGAAAGCTATGGGGCCGCGGCCGCAGGCAGAAGCGATGCGGCCCCAGCAACACCGGCTTGGTGTAGCGGTAATCGAACCGATGGATCAGGCGGGCGCGCATGCCAGGTCGTGACTGGTGGCGGTAACGGAAACTGAGGCGGAGGAGGCAGAGGCGGATGCGGTGCCCTCAGGGCTGACCAGGCTCGGCAACACGAAGTAGCGCGCGTGGATCAGCTCATGAAGGTTATTGAGATCTTGCTGAAGCGCGTCGATCGCCTCATGCAGGCCGCCGGCAACGAGTTCATCGATGCCGGTGTAGCTCCAGCGGGCTCGGGTGAGGCCGCTGAGGCATTCGAGCGCATCGGGGTTGCCGGGTACCGGGCTGGCCGCCACCACCTGCAGGGTTTCGTGAATGCGCTCGAGGCAGTAGCGCACCGAGCGGGGGAAGCTCGGATCGAGCAATAGGAAAGCCGCCACAGCCCGCGGGGTGATCACGCCTTGCTGCGACTGGCGGAACATCTGATAAGCCCCGGCGGTGCGTAGCAGGGAGATCCACTGCAGTTCATCCAACACGCCGCCCACCTCTTCGGGGCTGGGCAGCAGCAGGAAGTACTTCACATCGAGGATGCGCGTCGTCTTGTCGGCGCGCTCGATCAAGCGGCCCAGGCGGCTGAACTGCCAGGAGAGATCACGGCTCAAGGTGGCATCGGTGATGCCATAGAAGAGCTGGCAGCCGCGGCGGATCTCCCTTAGCTGCTCCTGGGGTGGCTGGTGCCAGAAACTGTCGCTCTCCAGCAGAGTCCAATACAGATCGTTGATCTGCTCCCACATCTCGGTGGTGATCACATCGCGGATCTGGCGGGCGTTCTCCCGGGCCAGGCCGATGCAGTTCACGATGCTGCTGGGATTGGCTTCCGCCTTCACCAGAAACTCCACCACCTGATCGGGGCCGCCGCCTGGGTAGAGCTGATCGAACAGGTCGCGATCACCGCTGGCATCGATCAGCGGCTGCCAGGGCTCGGCGCTGCCCGGGGGGCAGTCGAGCGCCATGGCCTCGCTCACCTCCACGAAGCGCGAGAGGTTCTCGGCGCGCTCCACATAGCGATTGATCCAGTAGAGCGAATCGGCAACGCGGCTCAGCATGCACTTTCCTCCACGATCCAGGTGTCTTTGCAGCCGCCGCCCTGCGACGAATTCACCACCAGCGATCCTCGCTTGAGGGCCACCCGGGTGAGGCCGCCCGGGGTGACCCAGGCCTCTTTGCCTCGCAGCACATAGGGCCGTAGATCCACGTGGCACGGATAGAGCTCACCCTCGCTGAGGGAGGGAACGGTGGAGAGCTCAAGCGTGGGCTGGGCGATGAAGTTGCGGGGATTGGCTTTGATCTTCTCGGCGAATTCGAGGATTTCGGCCTGGCTGGCATGGGGGCCGATAAGCATCCCGTAGCCACCCGCTTCCGACACCGCTTTCACCACCAGCTCTCCCAGATGCGCCAGCACGTAGGCCTGATCATCGGGCCGTGAACAGAGGTAGGTGGGCACGTTCTCGATGATCGGCTCCTCGCCCAGGTAGTACCGCACCATCTCGGGCACGTAGGCGTAGATCAGCTTGTCGTCGGCCACGCCGGTGCCCGGAGCGTTGGCAATCGCCACGCGGCCCTGGGCATACACCTCCATCAGGCCCCGCACCCCCAGCATCGAATCGCTGCGGAACACAGCCGGATCGAGGAAGTCGTCGTCGATGCGGCGGTAGATCACATCCACCGGCTCGAGGCCCTGGGTGGTGCGCATCCACACCCGCCCGTCCTGGCAGGCCAGATCGCGGCCCTCCACCAGGGCGATGCCCATCTGCTGGGCCAGGTAGCTGTGCTCGAAATAGGCGCTGTTGAACACCCCCGGCGTGAGCAGCACCACCCGCGGCGCTTCGGTCCACGGGGCCAGATCGCGCAGGGTCTGCAGCAGCTGGGAGGGATAGCTGTCGATCGGCTGCACGGTGCGGCCGCTGAACAGGCTCGGGAACATGCGCTTCATCACGCGCCGGTTCTCGAGGAAGTAGGCCACCCCCGAGGGGCAGCGCAGGTTGTCTTCCAGCACGCGCCAGGTGCCGGCGCCGTCGCGCACCAGATCCAGGCCGGAGATCTGGCACCACTTGCCGAGGGGCGGCTTGAAACCGCGCAGCTGCGGCCGCCAGCCCTGGGAGGTCTCCAGGTCTTCGCGGGGGATCACGCCATCGCGAAGGATCGCCTGATCGCCGTATACATCCGCCAGAAACAGATCGATCGCCTCGAGGCGCTGGATCAGGCCGCGCCGCAGCAGGTCCCAGTCACTGGAGCCGATCAGGCGCGGCAGCGGATCAAAGGGAAGGATGCGCTCACCGCCGCGGGTGCCGGAATCGTTGAGGCGGAAGGTGGCCCCCAGCCGCTTCAGCAGCATGCCGGCCGCGACGTGATTGCGGTTGAGCTGCTCCAGCCCCAGGGCGCCCAGGGAGGAGAGCAGCGGCTGCAGCGCACTGCGGGGCTCTTCGCTGGCGCTGAAATATTCGTCGTAGCCCTTGCTGGGCCGGTAGTCGGTGAACATCGCCGAGCCTGCGGTGGCGTGATCATGCAGAGCTCCCCGGCCCCTCCAGGTGGCTGTTGCTACGGAAGTGCAGGGTTGCTCTTGCCCGTGCGTGCTGCCTAGCGTTCAGGCCATGGCCAGCCCCTTCCCACCGCTGGATCAACCCCTCTGGGATCAGGCGGGCCAGGCGCTCAATCGCCGCCGCGAGCAGCGGTTGGCGGTGGGCAGTGTGCTGCCGGTGCAGCTCCGGGCGGTGCCACCCGGGCAGGCGCCAGGGGCCTGGTTCAGTGCCGACATCCTCGACATCAGCCATGGCGGCCTGGCGCTGTTGCTCTCCGCCAGTGCGGCCTTCCCGCCGCATGCGGCGCTGCTGCTGGATGTGAGCAACCATCCGGGCTTCGGCCGCGTGCGGCTCGCTGCCACCCTGCGCTGGAGCACCGCGGCGGATGGCCTGGGGGCGCTGCAGGTGATCGGCGTGCAGCTGGATCAGCCCCTACCGCTGGTGCCGCCGCTGGTTCAGAGCAGAAAGTAGCGCTGCGCCATCGGCAGCACCTCGGCCGGCTCGCAGGTGAGCAGCTCGCCGTC
>Ga0194126_10003005_pt1 | contig 27033 bp, 25 predicted proteins | sample TA2KigC150mmetaG_FD_148641 | JGI IMG/M metagenome (GOLD analysis project Ga0194126, IMG submission 148641) | Freshwater microbial communities from Lake Tanganyika, Tanzania - TA2015035 Kigoma Deep Cast 150m | ecosystem: Environmental > Aquatic > Freshwater > Lake | place: Tanzania: Lake... | reverse complement strand
CTTCTAAGTGTAAGCATTAGGTATATCTCTTCGCTTCGCATTCTTCAGGAATAAACCTTCAAATACTCCACCAGACCTAATGCCCACACCTCATTTAAGGCTGCGCTTGTTTTTAAAGAACCGGCTGACTGGTTGCGGGGGCAGGATTTGAACCTACGACCTTCGGGTTATGAGCCCGACGAGCTACCGAGCTGCTCCACCCCGCGTCAGAGAAGCGAGATTATGCAGACCACCCAACGGACTGTCAACACCTATCCGCCATTATTTTCCTGCTGGCCGCGCGCTCACCCCCAGCCAGAACGGTATCATCCAACCCAACCTACTGATTGGAAACGCAATGCATACCGCCTTTGAACTCAGCCGCCTGCCGCGCATTATTTTTGGCCCCGGCACGCTTCTCCGCGTCGCCGATATTTCCTCCGATTTTGGCCGCACGGCACTCCTTGTCACCGGTGCCGAGACCCTGAATCGCTGCCCGGCCTGGCCCGCCCTGCGGGAACGCCTCGCGCAACGACAGATCACCTGGCAACAGGTCAGCATCCCTGGCGAACCCAGTCCCGATCTGATCGACGCCATCGTTTCTGCCCACACAGGCCAGTCCATTGCTGTGGTCATCGGCATTGGTGGCGGCAGCGCACTGGATGCCGCCAAGGCCATCGCCGGGCTGCTTCGTCCCGGCAACTCGGTGCGTGACCACCTCGAAGGCGTGGGCCCCGAACTTCCTTATCAAGGCCCGAGCACCCCTTTCATCGCCGTACCCACAACCGCCGGCACCGGCTCCGAGGCGACCAAGAATGCCGTGCTCTCGGAAGGCGGGCCGCGGGGCTTCAAAAAATCCTTTCGCGATGATCGACTGATTGCCGAGTGGGCTGTCATCGACCCTGATCTTCTGGCCTCCTGCCCGCCGGCCATAATCGCGGCCAACGGCATGGACGCCTTTACGCAACTGCTTGAGTCCTTCGTTTCCACCCGCGCCAATCCGCTCACCGATACCCTGGCGCTGGAGGGCCTGACGCGGACTCGGGACAGCCTGCTGCCCTGGTTCAACGACCCGGAATCGCCGGATGCCGCCCGGCACCGTGCCAACATGGCCTACGCCGCCCTCCTCTCCGGCATAACCCTGGCCCAGGTTGGGCTCGGCTCCGTGCATGGACTGGCTGCGCCTTTGGGGGCCTTTTTCCCTATCTCACACGGCCTGGCGTGCGGGACCCTGGTCGCCGAAGCCACGCGCATAAATATCGCTGCCCTGCGCGCCCGTATGCCCGAAAGCGTTGCCTTAACAAAATACGCCGTCGTGGGGCGTCTGCTGACACAGGACGCCAGCCTTCACGATCAGGAGGCGCACGCCGCTTTGCTATCGACCCTGGAGACCTGGACCCGGTCGATGGCCCTGCCACGCCTCTCCGCCTTCAATATCGACGAAGCGGCGATCCCGCGCCTGGTCGCTAACAGCCGTGGCAGCAGCATGAAGACCAATCCCATCGTCCTGGACGATGCAGAGATCGCCGAACTGCTCCGGGCACGGATTTAATCTCCGGTCAGATCCTCATCTGCGCAGCCCTTGAGCACCTGCGCCACCACCCGGCCCGGAAAGCCGCGTGACAACAGGAAGCGCGTTTGCCGCGCCCGATCCTTGAGATCAACCGGCAGGGCGGCAAATTTCCTTTGCCACACGCTCCGGCAATGTTCCAGATCACTAGCCTGCGCCTCTGCCAGTGGAATCGCACAATCCTGCTCTGAAACGCCCCCCTGCCTCAGATCCTGACGAAGGCGCAAACTGCCATGACGACCGGCGCGGCTATGGCCCAGCATCTCCGCATAGCGAACATCGGACAGGAGGTTTTCGGCCTCCAGCCGATCCAGCACGGTAGTGATCAACTCGCCAGGATCCACACCCTCGGCCGCCTCAGCGTGAGCCGCCAGTTTGCGTGCCAGTTCTGCACGGCTGTATTCGCGCCGCGCCAAGCAAGCGATGGCGCGTTCGTACAAGGTCACTCTGCGACCGTTGCGCCCGGCGCCTTGACACCCAGATTGGCGCGAATCTTGGCCTCGATCTCGGCCGCAATGTCCGCATGTTCGCGCAGATATTCGCGGGCATTGTCCTTGCCCTGACCGATCTTTTCGCCTTGATAGGCATACCAGGCACCGGCCTTATCGACCAGTTTTTGCGCTACGCCCATCTCGACGATCTCGCCCTCGCGCGACACACCCTCGCCGTAGAGGATGTCAAAGATCGCCTCCTTGAACGGCGGCGACACCTTGTTCTTGACCACTTTGACGCGCGTCTCGGAACCAACCACCTCATCGCCCTTCTTGATCGCGCCAATCCGCCGGATATCCAGACGCACCGAGGCGTAGAACTTGAGCGCGTTACCGCCGGTGGTGGTTTCCGGGCTACCGAACATGACGCCGATCTTCATGCGAATCTGGTTGATAAAGATCACCAGCGTATTGGTGCGCTTGATGTTGGCCGTCAGCTTGCGCAGTGCCTGGCTCATCAGACGGGCATGCAGACCGACATGGGAATCGCCCATCTCACCCTCAATCTCGGCCTTCGGCACCAAGGCCGCCACCGAGTCGATGACAATGACATCCACGCCGCCGGAGCGCACCAGCATGTCGGCAATCTCCAGCGCCTGTTCACCGGTGTCCGGCTGCGAAATCAGCAGGTCGCCGACATTAACACCCAGCTTCTGGGCATAGGCCGGATCAAGCGCGTGCTCGGCGTCGATGAAGGCGGCCGTACCGCCCAGCTTCTGCATCTGCGCGATCACCGACAGGGTCAGCGTGGTCTTGCCCGACGATTCCGGGCCATAGATCTCGACCACCCGGCCGCGCGGCAGACCACCGATACCCAAGGCCACATCCAGCCCCAGAGAACCCGTCGAGACCGTTTGAATGTCGTCGATCACGGTGTTGTCGCCCATCCGCATGATAGAGCCCTTGCCAAACTGCTTCTCGATTTGAGACAGCGCCGCTGCCAGTGCCTTAATCTTGTTTTCATCCATGACCGACTCCAATTCTTAAACGGTTTATGAAACTGATGCAGCCATTATGGCACGACCAAAAGCTCATACGATGAGCCTGGCACACACATTCAGATTTATGCTCCCACAGATCTTTCTTGCAACGACCCTTAGCTGTCCCTAGCTGCCCTTAGCTACCAGAGGCAACCTGCAGCAGAATTCCTTCCAGGGCCCGCTGTACGGTTTGCGCCCGAATCGCGTGGCGATCACCGGCGAAATGACAGTGCGTTGCCACAACGCCGGCCGGCCCAGCCCAGGCAATCCACACCGTACCCACAGGTTTTTCGGCCGTACCGCCACCCGGGCCCGCCACCCCGGACACGGCCACAGCCACCTGAGCCCGGCTCGCTGCCAATACCCCGGTCGCCATCTCCCGTACCGTAGCCTCGCTGACCGCCCCATGTTGAGTCAAGGTCTCGGCCCGCACCCCCAGCATCTCCTGCTTGGCGGCATTGCTGTAGGTCACAAAGCCGCGCTCAAACCATTCCGAACTGCCCGCAATAGCCGTCGATACCTGCGCGATCCAGCCACCGGTGCACGACTCGGCGGTTGCCAACCGCCAATCCCTTTGCCTTAAAGCCCGCCCCACCTCGGCAGCCAGCGTCTCCAATTCGGCCTCGCTCACCGCCATGCCGACACTCCGAACAGCACCCCGATCGCAAACAGCGCGGCCAGCACATCGTCCAGCATCACGCCAAAGCCGCCCTTGATACGGGCATCAAACCAACCAATCGGGAACGGTTTCCAGATATCGAAGAGGCGAAACAACGCGAAGGCCAACACATAGCCCCACGGTTCATCCGCTGCAAATGGCAGCACGCACAAAAAAGCCGCCACCTCATCCCAGACGATACCCCCATGATCGTGCTCGCCCAACGCCCGTCCGGCGACCCCACAGGCCCAGACCCCGATGCCCAGAAAGGCCAGCGCCCACAGCCAGAAGAAGGGCGAACCGGCCAACATGAAATAGAACGGAAAAGCCACCAGCGTCCCCACCGTACCCGGGGCCTTGGGCGAAAGACCTGCACCAAAACCCAAGGCGATGAAATGCGCGGGATGGGCGAAGAGAAAATGGCGATCAGGCGAAATGGTCATAACCCTTCGTGTGCGCAAAAACGCGGCCTTCCGTATCGACGAAATCCAGGGCCTCGGTAATCCAACCAATCCGAGTCACCGCAACCCCACATTCCGCAGCAGCCTTCCGCACCGCATCGGCGCATCCGGGCGCCGCCGTGAAACACAATTCGTAATCGTCACCACCGGCGAGTACGCATCCATCGAAATACGGCTTGAAGTCTGCAAACGCCGCTGCAAACTCCGCTGAAAACGGAGTCGCCGCAGGAATGGCCGCACGGTCAAGCACGGCACCGACACCGGAATGTTCGAGGATATGACCAAGATCGGCCAACAGCCCATCCGAGAGGTCAATCGCCGCATGCGCCAGACCACGCAAGCGCAGACCCAATGCAACGCGCGGCAGGGGGCGGTGCAAACGCTCCAGCGCACGATCCGCCGCTGCGCCCAGATCCAGCTCACCGCGCAGATGGCGCAGCGCCAAGGCCGCGCCGCCCAGCTCACCAGACACCCAGATGTCATCGCCCACGCCCGCTGCATCACGGCGCAGGGCCTGCCCAGGCTCGACCTCGCCCAGCACGGTAATACAGATATTCAGCGGTCCCCGCGTCGTATCGCCGCCAATCAGTTCCACACCGTGCGCATCGGCCAGCGCATACAGGCCGCGCGCAAACGCGGAAAGCCAGGCCTCGTTCGCCTCCGGCAAGGCCAGCGCCAGCGTAACCCAGCGCGGCCTGGCACCCATGGCCGCCAGGTCAGACAAATTGACCGCCAGCGCCTTGTGACCCAGCCACTCAGGGTCGGTATCCGGAAAAAAGTGCCGGCCGCTAACCAGCATGTCTGTTGACACCGCCAACTGGAAACCGGGGGTCAACGCCAGAAGGGCCGCATCATCACCCACACCCAGCACCGCACCCGGCGTAGCGCGAGTGAAATAGCGGCGAATCAGGTCAAATTCGGAGGGCACTGTTTCAGTCGCCACCGCAGCCGCCGCACCTATCGGGCAGACCGCCCCGCCCCGACCTCAGCCTGGCGCACCGCATGTGCCAGCTTGTCGAGGACACCATTGATGTATTTATGGCCATCAGTGCCGCCATAACGCTTGGTCAGATCGACGGCCTCATTGAGCACCACCCGGTACGGGACATCGGGCTGATAGATCAATTCGTAGCACCCCAGCAGCAGCACGCCATGCTCGATCGGCGAAAGGGCCGCGATCTCGCGATCCAGCATCGGGGCCAGGGCCTCGTCCAGTTCCGCGACATGCTTGAGCACCCCGGCCAGAAGCGCCTCGAAGTGAGCCACATTGGCCCGACCATGGATATCAGCCGCCTCGGCCTGTGCCACCAGCACCGCCAGCGAACTGTCATTCAACTGCCACTGATACAGGGCCCGCAGAACCAGTTCCCGGGAGATGCGACGACTACCGGCCGATTTGGCAACCGTCGGGGTTGCCGGCGTTTCAGAAACGGGGGTCATAACGACTTGAGCAACTGCGCCATTTCCACAGCGACCCGAGCGACATCGACGCCCTTTTCATCCATCCGCACCACCGCCTGGTCTTCGTTCTCCAGGGTCAGCACCGCGTTGCCTACGGGAATGCCCGAATCGAGCTGGACGCGGGTGATGCCGGCGTTGGATTCGTTCGACACCACCTCAAAATGATAGGTCTCGCCACGAATCACACAGGCGATGGCGATCAGGGCCTCAAACTGTTTCGAGTCCGCCATGTGTTTCAGCACCACTGGGATCTCCAGCGCACCCGCCACATTGACGATACGGATGTCCGGCTCGGCCACGCCAAGCTTGACCAAGGTATCAACGCAGGCGGCCAGCAGCCCTTCGGTAATCGTGTGATTGAAGCGGGCACGGACAATGCCGATGCGCAGGCCTTGGCCATCCAGCGCAATTTCGCGTTCCTGTACGCGGTCATATTGAGCCATTTCAGTTCCCCTGTTCCATGAATCCGGTCACTTCCAGCCCGAAGCCGGTCATCGACGGCATGCGGCGCGGGTGCGACAACAGGCGCATCTTGCCCACGCCAAGATCGCGCAAAATCTGCGCGCCAATACCGTAATTACGCAACTCGACCTTGCCGGCTACCGAGTTGTCCGCGCTCAGGCGGTTCAGCAAATCTTCGCCTGTTTCAGGGCGATGCAGCAGCAACATCACACCGCGCTCGGCCTTCGCCATCGCCTTCATCGCCGCATCCATGGTCCACGAATGGCCGGTGCCGGAATCAATAAAGTCGAGCACCGAAACCGGCTCATGCACCCGCACCAGGGTCTCGGTATCGGCCGCAATCGTGCCGCGCACCAGCGCCAGATGCGTTTCATTGGCCGTGCTGTCGTGATAGGCCACCAGATTGAAGGCACCCCACGGCGTTTGCACCGACTTCTCGGTCCTGCGCTCAACCAGACCTTCGGTCTCGCTGCGGTAATGAATCAGATCGGCAATGGTGCCAATCTTGAGGTTGTGCTCCTCGGCAAAGACCAGCAAGTCCGGCAGACGCGCCATCGTGCCGTCGTCCTTCAGGATCTCGCAAATCACCGAGGCCGGAACCAGTCCCGCCATCGCCGCCAGGTCGCAACCCGCCTCGGTGTGGCCGGCGCGCTTCAGCACGCCGCCCGGCTGGGCCCGCAACGGGAAGATGTGGCCGGGTTGAATAATATCCGTCGCCACCGCATCCTTTTTCACCGCCGCCAGAATCGTCACCGCGCGGTCGGCCGCCGAAATACCCGTGGTGACCCCCTCGGCGGCCTCGATCGACACGGTAAAGGCCGTGCTGTACGGCGTCTGGTTATCCGCCACCATCTGCTTCAGGCCCAGTTGCCGGCAACGGTCGTCAGTCAGCGTCAAACACACCAAGCCGCGGCCATAACGGGCCATGAAATTGATCGCCTCGGGCGTGGCAAACTCGGCCGCCATCACCAGATCGCCCTCGTTCTCGCGATCTTCTTCATCGACCAGAATGACCATGCGGCCCGCCTTCAGTTCGGCGATGATTTCAAGGGTGTTTGCAATTTTCATATCAGTCTTTCTTGTCCAAATAGGCCATCAGGCGGTCAGCATAGCGGGCGAGCATGTCAGCCTCCAGATTGACGCGGCTACCCGGCGTCAGATCGCCCAGCGCCGTATGCTCCAGAGTGTGGGGAATGAGATTGATGGAAAAATCGCCGCCATTGACCGTGTTGACGGTCAGCGACACGCCATCCACCGCAATCGAGCCCTTCGCCGCCAGATAACGCGCCAACGACTCTGGCGCGCGAATATCAAAACGGTGGCTCTCGCCAATGCGCGTGAGCGCCAGCACCTCACCGACGCCATCGACATGGCCCGACACCAGATGTCCACCCAGCCGATCCGACAGGCGCAGGGCCTTTTCCAGATTCACCCGACGGCCAGCCGCAAAACCGGTGGTACAGGCAAAGGTTTCACCGGAGACATCGACGCTGTAGCGCGGCGGGACTTGCGTCGTATCCAAGGCCACCACCGTCAGGCACACGCCGTTGGCCGCAATCGAATCGCCCAACGCCACATCCGTCAGATCGAGCTCACCCGCGTCGATCACCACGCGCGCATCAGCACCCGCCAAGGGCGTGACGCTGATAATTTGGCCCACGGTCTGAATAATTCCGGTAAACATGATAAAGAGCCCGCCGCTAGATACGGCCTGATTTCCAAAAGGTCGGTCATTTTAGGGGTTTTGTCGCCTCGGGAGAACCCCAAGCCGAATGGAAGACCTCAGCCAGCGCAGAAAAAGGGGCCTGAAACCCCCTCACGCACCATTCGGCCGCAGCGTGATCCGGATATCGTCCCCGAGTTGGCGCAGATCGTGAATCCGGAAGTCATGACATTGCGCCATTTGGGCATATTCCGGCACGGCAAACAGGCCGCGCGCCGGGTCGCCCATGACCTTGGGGGCAAGGTAAGCGATCCATTCATCAACCAGGCCGGCGGCGAGCAAGGCGCCGTTCAACTTGACGCCCGCCTCGACATGCACCTCGTTGATGCCCCGGCTACCCAGTTCGGCAAGCAAGGCAGAAAGATCGACGCGACCCGCTGCGTCCGGTTGTTCCAGGATGAGCGCGCCGGCATCCAACAAGGCATTGCGGCGATGGCGATCGGCCTGGGCACAGACGATCCAGGCGCCATCGTCATGCAGAATTTTGGCACTTGGCGGGGTGCGTAACTGGCTATCAACCACGATGCGCAACGGTTGACGATCGACATTCAGGTCCCGCACGGTCATCTGCGGATCATCAGCCAGAACGGTGCCAACGCCGGTGAGCACGGCACAGGCGCGGGCGCGCAGGCGTTGCCCATCGGCACGCGCCGCCGGGCCGGTAATCCACTGCGACACCCCGTTGGCGAGCGCGGTCTTGCCATCCAGGCTGCTGGCAGTTTTCAGGCGCACCCAGGGTCGCTTGCGGGTCATGCGACTGATGAAACCGATGTTGAGTTCCGTCGCCTGCGCCGCCATCAAACCAACCTCGGCGCGCAGGCCGGCCAGGGTGAGCAACTCCAAACCGCGTCCGGCGACTTGTGGGTTCGGATCGCGCATCGCGGCCACCACGCGCACCACCCCCGCGTCGATCAATGCGTTGGCGCAGGGCGGCGTCCGCCCGTGATGGCTGCACGGTTCGAGCGTAACGAAGGCGGTTGCACCGCGAGCGTTTGCCCCTGCCGCACGCAGGGCGTGGATCTCGGCATGCGGCTCGCCGGCGCGTTCGTGCCAACCTTCGCCCACCATCGTGCCGTCCTTGACGAGGACACAGCCGACGCGCGGATTCGGCATCGTCGTGTACAGACCGCGCTCCGCCAACTGCAAGGCGCGCGCCATGTAACGGTGATCGTCAGCGCTGAACATCCGCCCTGGCCTCATCGACTTCGCGCAAGGCATCGCGGAAGTCGTCCGGATCCTGGAAGGCGCGATACACCGAGGCAAAACGGATATACGCCACCTTGTCGAGTCGCTTGAGCTCGGTCATCACCCATTCGCCGACGAGGCGGGAGCTCACTTCGCGTTCACCCAACGCCAATAATCGTTGCACGATGTGTTCGATGGCCGTATCCACTTGTTCGGTCGAGACGGGCCGTTTATGCAGGGCCCGGCGAAAGCCCTCACGCAATTTGTCACGCGAGAACTCCTGCCGTTCCCCCGATTGTTTGACCAGCGCCGGCATGCGGACTTCGGCGTTTTCAAAGGTGGTAAAACGCTTCTCGCAACTCATGCAGCGCCGGCGGCGGCGAATGCTGCTGCCATCCTCCGAAAGCCGGGTCTCAACGACCTGGGTCTCGGCGTGGCTGCAAAACGGGCATTTCATGGGCCGCGCTTAATCAGCGGGTTAGCGCGCATACACCGGCAGCTTGGTGGTCAGTTCGGCCACTTCGGCCTTCACGCGGGCGATCACCGCCGCATCGTTGGGCGCATCCAGCACATCGGCGACCAGGTGCGCCAGGCGCTCGGCCTCCAACTCGCGGAAACCGCGCGTGGTAATGGCTGGCGAGCCGATGCGGATACCGGAGGTCACAAACGGCTTTTGCGGATCGTTCGGAATCGCGTTCTTGTTCACGGTGATGTGGGCCAGACCCAAAGCGGCCTCCGCCTCCTTGCCGGTCAACCCCTTGGCTTGCAGGTCAACCAGGAAGACATGCGAATCGGTGCGCCCGGAGACAATACGCAGGCCACGCTCCATCAGCACCTTGGCCATCACCCGGGCGTTTTCCACGACTTGCTCTTGATAATGCCGGAATTCTTTCGAGGCGGCCTCCTTGAAGGCCGTTGCCTTGGCGGCGATGACATGCATGAGCGGCCCACCTTGCAGACCGGGGAAGATGGCCGAGTTGATCGCCTTTTCGTGTTCGGCCTTCATCAGGATGACGCCGCCGCGCGGGCCCCGCAGGGTTTTGTGCGTGGTCGAGGTCACCACATCAGCGTGCGGTACCGGGTTCGGGTAAACGCCAGCGGCGATCAGGCCCGCATAGTGCGCCATGTCAACCATAAAGATGGCGCCAACCTCTTTGGCAATCTTGGCAAAACGCTCGAAATCAATGCGCAGGGCATAGGCCGAAGCGCCGGCGATAATCAGGCGCGGCTTGTGTTCGCGGGCCAGCGCTTCCATCTTGTCGTAGTCAATTTCTTCCTTGGCGTTCAGGCCGTAGGCCACCACATTGAACCACTTGCCGGACATGTTGAGCGCCATGCCGTGGGTGAGGTGGCCGCCTTCGGCCAGGCTCATGCCCATGACGGTGTCGCCGGGTTTGCAGAAGGCCATGAGCACGGCCTGATTGGCCTGCGAGCCGGAGTTGGCCTGCACATTGGCCGCTTCAGCACCGTACAGTTTTTTCAGGCGATCAATGGCCAGTTGCTCAACCACATCGACATGCTCGCAGCCACCGTAATAACGCTTGCCCGGATAGCCCTCGGCATATTTGTTGGTCAACTGTGAGCCCTGCGCCTGCATCACGGCTGGACTGGTGTAGTTCTCCGAGGCAATCAGCTCAATGTGGTCTTCCTGGCGCTGTTCTTCGCCCTTGATGGCGGCCCAGATTTCAGGATCGGTATTCGGCAACAGATGGTCGGCGGCAAACATGACAAAGCACCCAGTCAGTCAAAAAAGAAGGGGGATTTTACCGCAAGGCCGCTGTTTTAGCGCGGCGCACCCAGATCAAACTAGGCGCGAAAAATGAAATACACCGCCCCCAAGAGGCACAACGCGGCCCAGACATAGTCCCATTTGAACGGCTGCTGCATGTAAAACATCGCAAAGGGTACGAACACCAGGAGGGTGATCACCTCCTGCATGATTTTCAGTTGCGCCAGGCTGAAGACGGTAAACCCGATCCGGTTGGCCGGGACCTGAAACAGATACTCGAATAGCGCGATACCCCAGCTGGCGAACGCAGCGAACCACCAAGGCTTGTCGTTGAGGTTTTTGAGATGGGCGTACCAAGCCACCGTCATAAACATGTTCGACAGCACCAGCAAACCGGCGGTTTGCAAAAAAGCATAAAGAATGTGGGCGTTTGGCATGGTGCGGACCTATCCTGCAAAGAGCGAGGCGGCAGAGTCCACCCAGCAGGCTCAGAACTCGTTCCGGATGCGCCTGTAGCCCTTTACCAGTTCCAGGTTGGCCTGGGTGACGCTTTCCGAGAAGCCGGTCTGATCCGGGGTAACCGGCGTGATGGTCGCCAGTTCGGAATCGGAGTGAATGTTGCTGGTCGAGGGAATGTAGAACCCAGGCGGTACACGGCAACCCTCCACGACGGAGTTGTGGCGCACTACCGAGCCTGTGCCCACTTCGCAGTTGAATAACACCGAGTTGAAGCCAATGAAAACCTGATCGCCCACGGTGCAGGGCCCATGCACAATGGAGCGGTGGGCGATGGAAGCCCCTTTGCCAATCCGGACCGCACTTCCCGCCTTGCAGTGAATTACCACGCCATCCTGAATGTTTGAGTTGGCGCCGATGGTGATCGCATCCATCTCACCGGCATCATTGACCTCATCGGCACGGATGACCGCATAGGGGCCAATAAACACATTTTCTTCCACAATCACCTTGCCGCAGAGGATGGCCGTAGGGTCAACAAAGGCCGTTTCGTGAACGACGGGTACATCGCCATTGGGGTTGCGTCGGATCATGGGAACTCCAGTCAGAAAATAATGCCCGGGATTATCCAAGCATCAAGGGTTCCGGGCCAGAAATAAATACATCTTATGAGGATGTGCGCATCTACTTGGTAGAATCGCCTCCCATGGAAACGCGTGTGTTGCGTGTTGTAATGATGACCTACCGGCTGAAGACCCAGCCGACCTTTGTTGATTGATCCACTGAATGACGAATCCCCTGCTGCTCCGCCTGTTCCCCTTCCTGGCCTGGTTTCCCATCAGTACGGCCCTGTTGCGCGGCGACATGATCGCCGGCATCACCGGGGCGTTGGTGTTGGTACCCAAGGCGATGGCGTATGCGCAGCTCTCTGGTTTGCCTATCTATTACGGCCTGTATGTGGCGCTGGTTCCCGCAGTCCTTGGCGCGCTGTGGGGTTCTTCGCGACAGCTTTCCACCGGACCGGTGGCCATCGTCTCGCTGATGACTGCGGCGGCCATCACCCCGTTTGCCGTACCGTTCTCGGAGGAGTTCGTTGGTCTGGCGCTGGTACTGGCCTTCCTGGTGGGTCTGATCCAGTTTTTGCTGGGGGCCTTTAAGCTCGGCACCATCGTCAACTTTGTGTCGCACCCGGTCATTCTGGGCTTCATGAATGCGGCCGCCATCATCATTGCCTTGTCGCAACTGGATATGCTGCTGGGCATCCCCAAGGGCCGCAGTGACTCCTTCCTGTTTGATATTTGGGAAATGTTCGGCTATCTGCCGCAAACGCATCTGCCTACTTTGGCCATGTCAGCCTTTGCCCTGGCACTCATGCTCGGCCTGAAAAAAATCCCTTCCCTGTCCAAGCTCTCCGTCCTGATCGCCGTCGTTGTCACCATCATCGTCAGCGCCGTCATCGAATTCGAACACAAGACCCACGGCAGCACCGATCAGATTGCCGATCCAGCCACACAGCAAATGGCACGCGACTACATCACCGCTGCCCGGCTTATCCAGTCCATGAATGTGCAGTCCACCGAGCTTTCCAGCCAAATGCGGGATGCCAGCAAGGTGCGCGACGCCCGCACGGTAACCGACCTGGAATACACCATCGACCTCATGAAGATGGATCTCCAGACCCTGGAGGCAGAAAACAAGAGCCGGATGCATGCCATGCGCAAGCTTCAGTTTGAACGCAGCAAGGGCAGCGAAGACATCCCCACGACGCTCTTCTTGAAAGGCCAGGTGCCTGCCGGCGTTGCTACGGATGGCCGCCTCTGGCACATCAAAAAAATTGAAAAGGGCGAGATAAAGCTCATCGGTGGCGGAGATGTGGTTGGCAAGATCCCCGCGGGTCTCCCTTCTTTCCGCATCCCACCCCTGTCTCTGGACACCATCGTTTCATTACTCTCGGCGGCCTTTATCATCGCCTTGGTCGCCTTCATGGAGTCGATTTCCATGGCCAAGGCGCTGGCGGCCAAGACCAAGCAGCGCCTGGACCCGAACCAGGAACTGATCGGCCAGGGCCTGGCCAACCTGGGTGGCTCCTTCTTCCAGTCCTACCCGGCGTGCGGTTCTTTTACGGGTTCGGCCATCAACCTTCAGGCCGGCGCCAAGACCGGCTTCGCCATGGTATTCAACGGCCTCTTCGTTGCGGTCACCCTGTTGTTGTTGACGCCCTACCTCTACCACCTGCCCAAGGCCACCCTAGCCGTCATCATCCTGCTGGCCGTGACCACTCTGATCACACCGCAGGCGCTCAAGCACACTTGGCAGGCCAGCCGCACCGACGGCATCGTCGCCCTGACCACCTTCGTGATCACCCTGCTGGCCGCACCGCACCTGGACAAGGGCATCATGATCGGCGCGGTTCTGGCCATCCTGCTCTTCCTGTATCGCACCATGAAGCCGCGCGTTGCCATCCTCGGCCGCTTCGGCGATGGCACCCTGCGTGACATCAAGGTAAACCCGAACCTGGCCACCAGCAAACATGTGATCGCCATGCGCTTCGATGGCTCGCTCTATTTCGCCAACATCGCCCATTTCGAGGATGCCGTCCTGGAAGCCGTCGCCGACCACAAAGAGGCCAAATACCTGCTGATCGTCGGCGACGCGATCAATCAGCTTGATGCCTCCGGCGAAGAAGTGGTGCACCACCTCGTGGAGCGACTTCGGGAGACCGGGGTTACGCTGGTGTTCTCAGGCCTCAAAAAACAGATTCTCGATGTCATGCGCAACACCGGCCTGCTCGACCAGATTGGCAATGGCAACATCTTCGCCACCGAAAACCAGGCCTTGGCCTCAATCTACGAACGCCTCGGCGAGGAAGCGGCGGACGATCTGCTCTGTCCGCTACCGTCGGGCTGGTCAAAGTCGGGATAGCCGACCTAACCCACCATGCACTCGAAGCCGCGCGAGGCCTTCTACACCAGACAGAAATATCTGTTCGCGCTGGTCTTCGTCGTGGTGGCCATCGTTCCCCTGGTTGTTCTCAATTACAACGCCTCGCGCCTGTACCAGCACTCCTGGATGGAGAACACCTCGGCCCAGCTAGCCACCCTGGCGGGCGACCGCCGTGCCCTCATCGACCGCTTTCTGGAGGCCCAGGAAGACCGCCTGGCCGGCTACCTGTCCCTGCACAGCGCCGAGACCCTGTCCCGGCCCGAGCGGCTGGCCGCCGTGTTCGCAGCCCTGAACCGGGGCGGCGTGATTACCGATCTGGGGGTCATCGACCGCCACGGCAAACACCTGGCCTACCAGGGCCCCTTCGCCCGCGAACTGGCGGGCAAGAACTACGCCGGCACCGAGTGGTTCACCGAGGTGATGAAGAACGGCCGCTATGTCTCCGATGTGTTCACCGGCTACCGCAAGGTGCCCCACCTGATCGTCGCCGTGGCCGCCCCGGATCGGACCTGGATCCTGCGCGCCACCATCAACTCGGCCCTGTTTAACGGCCTGGTTGAGAGCGCCGATGTAGGTCCAGCCGGCGACGCCTTCATCGTCAACCGGCGGGGCGAGTTCCAGACCCCGAGCCGGCTCGGCCAGCGGGTCCTGAGTGCGGACGAGATGGACTTCTTCATCCGCCTGGCCGACCAGCGCGGCCAGGCCATGCCGATGGGCGAGCAGATCCACAGCGCCACCCACCTGAACGGCGGTCAGTGGCTGCTGGTCCTGGAGAACAATGTCGCCGCCTCGCTCGCCTCGTACAACAAGGCGCGCCAGCGCAATACCCTGTTCGTCGTCCTGGCCGCCATGGCCATCGTCGTGGTCGCGATCCTGCTCACCCGCTCCATGGTCGGCCGGCTCGCCCGCGCCGAGCAGGAGCGCAGCCAACTAAGCGGCCAGATGGGCGAGATGGAGAAGCTGGCCCTGATCGGCCGCCTGTCCGCCAGCGTGGCGCACGAGATCAACAACCCGCTCCAGATCATCACCGACCAGGTCGGCCTGGTCGACGAACTGCTCGACGACGAGGATCCGGCCAAGGTGGTCAACCTGGCCGACTACCGCCAGGCCATTGCCAAGGTACGCACCCAGGTCGGTCGCACCAGCACCATCACCCGCCGCCTGCTCGGCTTCGCCCGCGTCGACGACCACACGGCGACCGCCCTCGACCTCAACCAGGCGGTCGAAGAGACCGCCGCCTTGCTGGAACACGAGGCCCACCGCCACCGCATCGAGATCGTGCGCCACTACCGGGCCGACCTGCCACCGGTACGCGCCGATGTCGCCCAGCTCCAGCAAGTGGTCCTCAACCTGCTGCACAACGCCATTGACGCCATCGGCCGCGACGGCCGCATCGTCCTCGCCAGCCGGCTGGAGGACGGGCACGCGGTGGTCGATTGCCACGATAGCGGCCCCGGCCTCACCGCCGAGGTGCTGGAGCACCTGTACGACCCCTTCTTCACCACCAAGCCCAAGGGAAAAGGCACCGGGCTGGGCCTCTATGTCTCGCGCGACATCATGGCCCGCCTGGGCGGCGAACTCGCCGCCGCCAACCACCCCGAGGGCGGTGCCGTGTTCTCGCTCAGCCTGCCCGTAGCGGCAGAGGGCGAGGCCCAGTTTGTTCCAACTTAGGAGATGTCACCATGAGCATACCCAGGCAGATCTATGACTTGATGATGGCCGGCGCACAGAGCTATGCGCGCTGGGACATCGAAACCTCGCTTCGGATCCTGCACGAGCGACGGCGCATGATGCTCCTGGGCCTGATGCTGCTGCCCATCGCTCTCATCGGCGTGGTCTTCGCCGGCCCGGTCGGCGACGCCCTGCCCGCCATCCTGGGCAGCAAGCAGGCCTACGGCCCGGCCCACTACACCACCACCATCTTCCTCGCCTCCATCGCTGTTGGCGTGGTCGCCGGCCTGATCACCGGCTGCATTGGCGCCGGCGGCGGCTTCATCATCGCCCCGGCCCTGATGAGCGCGGGGGTCAAGGGCATCCTGGCCGTGGGCACCGACCTGTTCCACATCTTCGCCAAGGCGATCATGGGCAGCGTCCTGCACCGCAAGCTGGGCAACATCTCGATCGCCCTGGCGGTCACCTTCCTGGTCGGCTCGATCGCCGGCGCCACCGTGGGCGGCACCATCAACCGCACGCTCTACGAGATGAACCCGGTCCTCTCGGACGCCTTCATCACCACCATCTATGTCTTTATCCTGGGCTTCCTGGGCTTCTACGGCATGGCCGACTACTTCCGCTCGCGCAAGGCCGCCATCGCCCCGGCCAAGGTCTGCGAATCGGCTGCCCCGGCGACCTACGACGACATGACCGGCCTGGCCCACAAGCTCCAGTCGGTCAACCTGCCGCCCATGATCCGGTTCGACGAGGGCGTGGTACCAGGCGGGCGGCGCATCTCCGGGATGTTCCTGGTCCTGTCCGGTTTCGTGGTCGGCATCGCCGCCGCCATCATGGGCGTGGGCGGTGGTTTCCTGACCTTCCCGATCTTCGTCTATGTGCTCGGCGTCTCCGCCTCCACCACGGTGGGTACCGACATCCTGCAGATCGTCTTCACCGCCGGCTATGCCGGCATCGGCCAGTACGCCATCTACGGCTTCATCTTCTACACCCTGGCCATGGGCATGCTGCTCGGTTCCCTGATCGGCATCCAGATCGGCACCCTGGTCACCAAGGTGGTGTCCGGCGTGACCATCCGCGGCTTCTTCGCCCTGGCCGTGATGTCGGCCTTCGTCAACCGGGTCTTCGCCCTGCCCGGCAAGCTGGCCGCCATGGACTACATCCCGCTCGCCAAGGAGACCGCCGCCACCATCGAAAACGTGGGCATCGGCATCTTCTTCGTCACCCTCAGCAGCTTCGCGGTCTGGGTGATCTGGACCTTCGTCGCCAACATCAAGACCCTGAAAGTGGAGGACTGATCATGCGCATTCACAACAAGAAGGAATTCGGCCTCGGCCTGGCCATGCTGACGGGCTTCTTCCTGGCCCTGTTCGCCATCTTCAGCCCGATCCACGAGGGCGGCCGCAACACCCTGGACTACATGGACGGGGTGTTCAACGCCATCTCCAAGCACTCGGCCTACTACATCCCCGAGGTCGCCGAAAAGGCGAAGCAGCATGCCGGCACCCAAGCGACCCTGGCGGTCAAGGCCGCCGATGACAAGCAGGCCGCGCGCATGGCCCGGCTGTTCGCCGCCGCCGGGGCCGAGGTGGCCGCCGACGGCGCCCAGCTCAAGCTAAGTGGCGACCTGGGCCGGCTCTTCGACACCGTCCTGAGCGACGCCGATCTGATGTTCAAGAACGACAGCGCGGCGGTCTCGGCCAAGTACGGCGAGGACGGCCGTCAGGTGCTGTACGACTGGCACAAGGCCCTGTCGGCGATGGCCAAGGATCTCAACAAGCAGGAGAAGTACAGCGAGGCCAAGACCCTGCGCGACATCCAGACCAAGGCGGTGGAGCCAGCCTATAACTACTACGGCATTGAGGCCGTGCCCATGACCAGCATGCTCTGGATCGCCCTGGCCGCCCTGATTGGCTATGTCGTGTACACGATCTGGTATGGTTTCGCCATTCTGTTCCTGTTCGAGGGCTGGGGGTTGAAGCTCGACCACTGACGCGACGATCCGGGGCAGGTCACCTCCCCGCCCCGGAGCCACGCATGCTCGACTTCCTCGCCCGCCTCTTCCGCAGCCAGCCGCGTCTGGCACCGGAGGCCGTGCAATCGGCCTTCCGGGACCACTACCGCAGCTTCCGCGCCCTCATCACCGCCAACAACAATGCCCTCGAGCTGATGTCAGCGACCGAGGACATGCTGCGCTCCGGCCGCCCGTTCGGCATGGCCTTCGTGCGCGGCGAGATGACCGCCCTGACGGTCAATGTTTACAAGATGGTGCGTAGCCTGATCGCCCTCTCCGACGGCCGCTATCAGGAGCTGGACGAACGCTTCAAGAAAATCACCGACCAGATCGAGGCCATCCTGTCGCGCCAGCCCGAGGCGGCCGGCAGCGCCCAGATCCTGGACCTGACGGTGATCGACCGCCGGGTGGTTGACCAGGTCGGCGCCAAGATGGCCAACCTGGGCGAGATTCGCAACCATGTCGGTCTCTTGGTCCCGGATGGCTTCGCCATCACCGCTGCGGCGGCGCGTCACTTCATGGAATCGACCCGAATCCAGGACGAGATCAACCGACGCCTGAAAACCCTCGATGTCGCCGACCTGGAGTCGCTCTACCTGGTCAGCACGGCGATCCAAGAGCTGATTGCCGCTGCCCCGCTGCCCGCCGACCTCGACACCCTCCTGCACGAACACTACGGCCACCTGGCCGAACGCTGCGGCGGCGCGCCGGCGGTGTCCCTGCGCTCCAGCGCCCTGGGCGAGGACAGCCAGCATGGCTCCTTCGCCGGCCAGTACCGCACCCGCCTCAATGTCGCCGCCGAGGCGATCGTCGAGGCCTACAAGGAGATCGTCGCCAGCAAGTACCAGAGCCAGGCCATCGTCTACCGCCAGCAGCGCGGCTACCGCCACCAGGATGTCTTCATGGGCGTCGGCTGTCTGGTCATGGTGGACGCCGTGTGCAGCGGCGTGGCCTACAGCCATGCCCCCGAGGACGAGCGCAGCCCCTGGCTGGTGATCCACGCCGCGCATGGTCTGGGAAACCAGGTCGTCGACGGCAGCTCGGCCTACGATCTCCTGCATATCCTGCGCGAGTCACCCCACACGGTCGCGGTGGCACACCTGGCCGACCCGGCCGCGCCCTGCCTGAGCGAAGACCAGGCCCGCGAGCTGGCCCGCCAGGCCCTGCTCATTGAGGCCCACTTCGGCACCCCCCAAGACATCGAATGGGCGCTTGACCGCCAGGGCCGCCTGGTAATCTTGCAGGCGCGCCCGATCGGCGCCCCGAGCAAGGAGGCCTCGCCGCCCCGGTTGCAGGCGGCGCGCAGCCTGGTTGAGGGCCAGACCCCGCTCCTGGCCGGGGGCGTCACCGCCAGCCGGGGCGTGGGTGCCGGCGCGGTGCACAAGGTCACCTGCGCCCTCGATGTGCTCAACTTCCCCAGGGACGCCGTCCTGGCGGTCGAGACCCCCTACCCGGAATGGGCCGTGCTGCTCGACCGTGCCGCCGCCGTGGTGAGCGAGTCCGGCCAGGCCGCCACCCACCTCGCCACGGTGGCGCGTGAGTTCGGCGTGCCGGCCCTGTTCGACCTGCCCGGTGCCCTGAAACAACTTGAAAACGGCCAGACCGTGACCGTCGATGCCACCGCGCGCCGGATCTACGACGGCCGCGTCGAGCCCCTTCTGGAGGCGGCCCGGCACCGGCCCAATCTGATGGAGGGCAGTCCGATCCACAACCTGCTTCAGGAGGCGCTGACCCTGATCACGCCCCTACACCTGACCGAGCCCGACTCGCCCTTCTTCAAGCCGGTATCCTGCCGCACCCTGCACGACATCACCCGCTTCTGCCACGAGAAGGCGCTGACCGAGATGTTCAACTTCGGCCACCGCTACGGCGCCAAGGACAAGTCGGCCAAGCAACTCTATGTCGTCGGCATGCCCGCGCAGTGGTGGGTGATCAATCTGGAGGATGGCTTCCGCCCCGACACCGACCTCACCACCCCGTTCATCCGCATCGAGGACATCGTCTCCGAGCCCATGCTGGCCATCTGGCGCGGCATGACCGCAGTGCCCTGGCAGGGGCCGCCGCCCGTGAGCATGAAGGGCCTGGGCTCGATCATCGCCCAGTCGGCCATGAATCCCCAACTCGACCCGGCGGTGCGCTCACGCATGGCCGGGCGCAACTACTTCCTGCTCTCGCGCCACTACTGCAACTTGAGCGTGCGCCTGGGTTATCATTTCGCTCTGGCCGAGGCCAGCTTCTCCGAGTTGCTCACCGAGTCCTATGTCAACTTCCAGTTCCAGGGCGGTGCCGCCGATGAACGCCGGCGTCGGCGCCGGGTGCAGATTCTGGGTGACCTGCTGCGCGAGATCGACTTTCGGGTTGAGATCAAGGGCGATGCGCTCAGCGCGCGAATCGAGAAGCGGCCAGTGCCTTACCTGAAGGAGCGCCTGGTGGTGCTGGGTTACCTGCTGATCCACACCCGCCAGGTTGACATGGTGATGGACGAAGAGGGTTACATCGGCCGCTACCTGGACCGGATCCACGCCGACATCGCGCGCATCCGACAAGAGATGAATGAAGGTGACCAAACTTGAAACGCCCGCGCAACATCCTGCTGGTTGACGACGAGGAGGACTTCCTCGCCACCATGGCGCGCCGCCTCGGTCGGCGCGAGTTCGAGGTCCGCACCGCGACCCGCTGCACCGACGCCGTTCCCATCGTCGCGTCGGGCTGGCCCCAGGTGGTGGTGCTCGATGTCATGTTGCCCGACACCGATGGCATCGCCTGCCTGGGCCGCATCAAGCAGGCCGCCCCCCGCCTGCCGGTGATCATGCTGACCGGCCACGCCTCCATGCAGGCCAGCCTGCAAGGCATGGAACAAGGCGCCAGCGACTACTGCCTGAAGCCGATCGAGATCGACGAACTGGTCGAAAAGCTCATCATCGCCTTCAACGAGGCGGGGGCGTCGGCGTGATCCGGAACGGCGCCCGACCCTCCGAAAATTTAGCCGCAATTTTCCACAATTTCCGGGATAATCCCGTGTATCTTTGATACTCCATCAGGAGATTTGGCCATGCTTACCGGCACTGTTAGAGACATTCTCATCCCGTTAAACGAATACCCCACCGTGTATGAGGACGCTACGCTCCACGATGTTTTCGCGACGCTCAAGGAGAAGCACGACTCGTCCGAGCAGTTCCGTAGCGCACTGGTGCTCGACGCCAAGGATCATCTCGTCGGCATGCTCGGCCTGCGCGACCTGCTCCACGCCCTGCTGCCCGACTACCTGCACCACGGTGCCGCGCACTTCGAGGGCAAGAGCGACGATGTCGCGGCGCTCGCGCTGCTGTGGCAGGACGATTGCGCCGAGCAGGTGCGCAAGGCCTCGATGCTGCGGGTGCGCGGCAGTGTCACACCGATCAAGATCACGGTGGCGGCTTCCGACCCCCTGTCCAAGGCCGTGTTCCTTTTCGCCACCCATAACACCAACATCCTGCCGGTCGTAGAGGCCGGGCGCATCATTGGCGTGCTCCGCATCGTCGATGCAGCACACGAAGTTGCCAATGCCGTGTTCAGTTCCGGAGAGTCCGCATGAGCGCAGAAAACATCACCCTCGACAGCCCAGCCGCCCGCTTCGACTGGAAGAAATGGACCGCCCTCCTGGGCGGTCTGGCCGTTTTCCTGGTCATCTACTTCTCTCCGCCCTGGGGCGTCGCCATCGACCCGGGCGGCAAGGAATTTACCCTCTCGCCCGAAGGCAAGGCGGCCATCGGCCTGTTCCTGATGGCCGGCATCTGGTGGGTCTTCGAGGTGATCCCCATCGGCGTGACCGCCATCGCCATCGGCGTATTCCAGGCGCTATTCGCCATCCGCCCGGCCAAGGAAGCCTTCCGCGACTTCATGGACCCGTCGGTGATGTTCATCTTCGGCTCCATGATCGTCGGCATGGCCTTCACCAAGTCCGGCCTGACCAAGCGCATCGCCTACAAGATGCTCGCCATCGTCGGCGAGAACACCCGCACCATCCTGCTCGGCTGCCTGGTCGTTACTGCACTGCTCACGCACATCATGGCACATACCGCGGTGGCGGCGACGATGTTCCCCATCCTGCTCGCCGTGCTGGCGCTCTACAAGGAAGAGCAGGGTGCCTCGCGCTTCGGCAAGAGCCTGTTCATGGGCATGGCCTGGGCAGCGGGCGCGGGTAGCGTCATCACCCTGCTGGGCGCGGCCCGCGGCCCGGCGGCGGCGGCCATGTTCCAGGAATTTACCGGCCGGCAGATCAGTTTCTTCGATTTCCCCCTCTACATGGGCCTGATCGGCTGGAGCATGGTGTTCCTGATCTGGATCTATCTGTCCATCGTCTTCAAACCCTCGAAAGCGACCATCCCCGGCCTGCGCGACAAGGTGGCCAAACTCTCCCGCACCCTCGGTCCGATTAGCCGCAATGAGATTTTCGTACTCGCCTGCGTCGCCCTGGTCGTGGCGCTGATGGCCATGCAGCAGGCGGTGCCCGCCCTGAAGAGCATTGACCGCGCGGCGCTGATGCTCACCTCCACCCTGCTGTTCTTCATCTTCGGCGTGTTGAAGGTGCAGGACCTCGAGGAGCTGCCCTGGAATATCATTCTGCTGTTCTCGGGTGCCATGAGTATCGGCTTCTGCCTGTGGAAGACCGGGGCCGCCGAATGGATGGCAGTAACCTGGCTCGGCGCGCTCACCGACGCGCATTGGTGGGTGTTCGTCATGGGTATTTCCGCCTTTGTGCTGGTGATGACGAACTTCATCATGAATGTCGCCGCCATCGCCATTTCCCTGCCGGTCTCGCTGGTCATCGCTCGCTACCTTGGTGTCGCCCCCGATGTGATCTTCTACGCCTCGCTGATCACCGCCGGCATGCCCTTCGTGCTGCTGATCGGCGCCGCGCCGAACGCCATCGCCTACGAGTCGAAGCAATTCACGCCGGGCGAGTTCTTCAAGCACGGCATGGTCATGAGCGCGATCCTGCTGGTCGTGCTGGGACTGGCGCTGGTCACGATCTGGCCGCTGTTCGGTATGTCGATCCTGGCGAAGTAACTTAAGAGGTCAAATCAAGGTCAACTTGCGGTCAAATCGCCTCTAGAGCCCGATTGCCCCAGTTCAGCACGCAGGTGCGTTGCGCCATTTTGTCAGCCAAATCCGGGTGTTCGGCCCGGATGACGCTGGCGGCAAACTCGCTCATGAAGCGGGCCTTGAGTTCAGCGCGAGCACGATCGACACCCATTTCCTCGTAGGGCGCGGAGGCCAGCAAGAGGAAACCATCATCCGGAATGCGCCCGCCTTGCATGTTCGATTTGATAATCCCCGCGGCCTTGCGGAGGGGATCGGCCAAATTGGGGCTGTAGGGACCGATGATGAGCGCCTTGTTGGGCATATGCAGCCAGTCAAACCCCCGGCCGATGCAGATCATCCATTCGCCATGCTCCAGTTCGAGCGTGCGCTCGGTCTGACGCACCTCGGCGATGTGATCGAGGTTCCCCAGCAGCAACGGCAGCAGATCGGCCCGCACCTGCGCAGGCATATCGGGGAACAATTGCGTCAGGCGCGGTAGCAGGCTGTCACGATCAGCCTCGCCCAGTTCAGCCAGATTCAACACCTCACCCTGCGTGCCGTGCAGGATGAGGGCATCCTCATCCGTCTCGAAGCCGCACACCAAGGGATACACCGTGCCGTGGCCGCTGCCAAACAAGGCCTCAACCTGTGCCTTGATCTCGAAGGTGTGGGCGCGGGCATCAGCGGTGCAATAGTTGAATCCGGCGCAACCACGATGCTCGCTGCCTTTTGAATAATGATAGGTAATCATCATCAAGCTGCGCCGCCCTGCCTTGACCACCCTGGTGACGGCATCGGTAATGGTTTCACCCAAATGCGGCCAACCGAGATTAAACATGCCGCCCAGGTTGCGGAACGGCTGAATGATGCCCGCTGGGGTGTTGGTCGCAACAGGGATGTTGATGCGCCCGTCCATGCATTTCATGACCAGAATCGCCGTGGGGTGCTCGGCCAGATAACGCTGGCGGGCAAGCCAGGCCTCGGGTTTACTAAACTCAAGGGCATGGCGATGAGCGAGATCGAATAACCAGTCGATACGCTCGGCGATGGGGCGGGCATGCATGATCACTCCTCAACGAAAACAGAACCCCGACAGCTTATGCCTCTGCGAATACAATGCAAGGGCTAAAACGATTGCAGAGAAAATCATGTCGCCAAGCCACGCTCACCTTGATCTTGCCGCCCTCCTGCGGCCATTCATGGCCTGGAAATTGTGGTGGTGGCGCGTCAACCGCGACACCCTCAAGGACGACGCAATGGCCGGGCTGACCGGCGCCATGATTGTGCTTCCGCAGGGCGTGGCCTTCGCCACCATCGCCGGCCTGCCACCGCAATTCGGCTTGTATGCGGCCATGGTGCCGGCCATCATCGCGGCACTGTTTGGCTCTTCTTGGCATCTCGTCTCCGGCCCGACCACCGCCATTTCCATTGCCCTGTTCGCGGCGCTGCACAACCTGGCCGAGCCCGGCAGCATCGAATACATCCAGCTCGCGCTGACGCTCACTTTCCTGGTCGGACTGTATCAACTGGTTCTCGGCCTGGCGCGCATGGGCACCTTGGTGAACTTCATCTCGCACACCGTGGTGATTGGCTTTACCGCTGGTGCGGCGGTCCTGATCGCCGGCAGCCAGATCAAGAACTTCACCGGCATCCCCATCCCACGCGGGACGCCCTTTTACGAAACCATCCACCAGTTGTTCGTCCAATTCGGAAATATCAACCCCTTTGTGCTGGCAGTCGGAACGGTGACGCTCGTGGCCGGATTGCTGGCAAAAAAACGGATCCCAAAGTTCCCCTACATGATCGCGGCGATGATCGTCGGCAGCCTGGTCGCCGCTCTTCTCAACACCCTGTTTGGCGGTGAAGCGGCGACCGGCATCAAGACCGTTGGCGCCCTGCCTGCCGGCCTGCCGCCCTTGTCGCTGCCCGATTTTTCTTTCGACGCCCTGCGCCAACTGGCGATCCCCGCCCTGGTCATCACCCTGTTGGCCTTGACCGAGGCGGTGTCGATCTCGCGCTCGATCGCCACCAAGACCGAACAGCGCATTGACGGCAATCAGGAATTCGTCGGCCAGGGTCTCTCCAACCTGTTCGGCAGTTTCTTTTCCGGCTATGCCAGTTCCGGTTCTTTCAACCGCAGCGGCGTGAATTTTGAGGCCGGTGCGCGCACGCCGCTGGCCACGGTGTTTGCCTCGGTTTTTTTGTTGCTGATTTTGTTGCTGGTCGCGCCCTTGGCGGCCTACCTGCCGACCGCCGCCATGGCCGGCATCCTGTTTTTGGTGGCCTGGGGGCTGATCGACTTCCATCATATCGAATCCATCTGGCAGACCAGCAAACCGGAAGCGGCCATTCTCTGGACCACACTGCTGGGCACGCTGATCAATCTGGAAATAGGCATCTTCGCCGGCGTGCTGCTGTCCCTGGTGATGTATCTCTACCGCACCTCGCGCCCGGAGATCGAGCCGGTGGTGCCCGCCGGCCTGGAAGGCAATGCGGCCTGTCAGGCAGTGGACGCCAAGGGCCGGCCGGAATGTCCGCAGGTACGCTTTGTGCGCATCAACGGCTCGATCTATTTTGGTGCCGTTGATTACATCCAGGGCGCGTTGCAACAGATTGATGTCGAAAACCCCCAGCACAAGACCGTGGTTATTCACGCCCCGGCAATTGGTTTTGTTGATGTCGCCGCGGGCGAGATGCTGGCGCAAGAGGCAAGGCGGCGGCGGCGTCTGGGTGGCGGCTTGTATTTCTACGCCCTGCGCGACTCGGTGCAACGCTTTTTGCGCCAAGGCGAATATCTCAAGGACATCGGCGAGGGCGGCTTTTTCCCGCCCGGCTCGAATGCCCCCGGCGCGGTGTACTGGACGCTGGACCCCGATATCTGCCGCACCTGCACGGCGCGCATCTTCAAGGAATGTCACGGCAATGTGTTACCCGATGGCCATCGCCGCCTACGCCTGATGCTGGCCACCGACGGCAGTGCCACCAGCGTTGCGCCGCGAGACCTCGCGCTGACGCTGGCACAACGCATGGGTGTAAGCCTGGATGTAATGACCATGGTGCAACCCGGGGCCGAACCCGAGCGCGCCGAATTGCGTTTGTCATTGGTGCGTGATGCAGCAGCGCCTTTGGGCGTAACCTGCGAAGACATCGTAGTGGAAGGCAGCGAGCCGGTACGCGCCGTTATTGAGGCGGCCGCCCGTGCCGATACACAGGTTCTGGTCATTGGCCGCACCCCGCCCAAAGGCCTCACCGATCGTTGGGTTGGCCACCATGCCGCACACCTGATCGACGCCGCACCCTGCCCGGTACTGGTCGTGCCCCAGGGCTGCGGACTCTGGAAGACGCGCATCCTGGTCGGTTATGACGCCAATCCGTCGTCAGTGGCGGTGCTGGATCTGGTCGCCACCCTGGCCCGCGCCAGCGGCGTACCGGTGACCTTGGCCACCGTCGTCAAGGAAGGCGCACCCGCCGCGCGAGTGTTGGCCGAGATGGCCGAGGAGGCCGCGGCCCAGTTGCGGATCGAAGGGGTTGCTGCGGAAGCCCGGCTGATTCACGGCGCTCCGGCTCAGGCCCTGGCCACGCTTTCGCGCGAGATCGACGCTGACCTCATTGTGCTGGGCAAACGCCAGGGCGGCCTTAACCGCCTGCTGCCCAACAGCCCTACAGACCGTCTCATTGGCCTGGCCGAATGGCCCGTGCTGATCGCAAAAACCGGGCGCGTGGCAGGACCGAACCGGGGCTAAACACCCGCGCACGCCCGCTTCAGCGCCCGCAACAGCGGTGGGCGCGTGGTTTATATCCAGGCGCAAAGAATGTCGCCGATGCCGATGCAATCGCGTGTTGCCGCCGTGTGGCTCAGCCCTGCGGCTTGACGCGGCGGAAGGCGCGCCAGATGGCGATGTCGTAGGCGATTTTCAGAGCGCCGCAGGCAATGAGCGGTCTGTGGATAGCGATGACCCCACTGGCCCACCGCCAGCGTCATCAACGCCGAGCCAAGCAAGGTGGCGGTGGAGATCAGCCCGACTTCCCACTGGCCCAACCCGAGCGCAAGCAGATAGACGGGCAGCAAGATCGCGACATAGCCGTCGGTGAAGGCCCGCAACGCGCGGCCGGTCAACAGCAGGCGCGCCTCGGGCGCAACCCGGGCGGGAAGCGGCATGATTACCGGATATCCGGCAAACGCACC